>Ga0306920_100005387_pt1 | contig 16530 bp, 8 predicted proteins | sample flu12Cox44000170_FD_204666 | JGI IMG/M metagenome (GOLD analysis project Ga0306920, IMG submission 204666) | Lab enrichment of tropical soil microbial communities from Luquillo Experimental Forest, Puerto Rico - flux4day.12C.oxic.44.000.170 (v2)... | ecosystem: Environmental > Terrestrial >... | reverse complement strand
TGATGACAGCCGAAACCGCGACCCAGACGAACAAGGAATTAGGTATGCCGAAAGTCCTATCTACCGCCATAATCGACATAAGCTTTGTCGCATGACTCGCGGGTGCCGCTCCACCTGTGTACAGGACCACCAATCCCTGCAGAACAGCATTCATGCCCAAAGTAAATATCATTGACGGCACCCGCAACCAGGCAATCCCGCAGCCGTTGATCAGACCCACGATCAACCCGCAAGCCAGCCCAACCGGCAGCGTTAGTAGCCCTCCTATCGTCTGCACGTTCGCGACGGCCGTCGCCATCATCCCGCCGATCGTGATCGTCCAGGGGATCGAGAGATCGATATGACCGAGCAAGATAACCAGCATTAATCCAGCCGCGATGATTCCCAGGAACGATGCAACCTCGAGTTGCTGTAACAGGTAGTTGATGGAGAGGAAGTTAGGGTTAATGCTGGCACCGACAGCCAGCATGACCAGGATGCATGCACTGGCGATAAAGATCGGCTGATTTGCGTGGGAAAACCAGCGATTCATAAAAACACATCGAGCTGATTTTTTCGACGCAGCACGCGCAACCCACCCGCACAAACCGCTGCCAGCAAAATGAAACCCTGAAACAAAGGTTGCCACAGTGCAGGAGCGTTGAAGACAAATAACAGGTCGCTAATCGTTCGCAACACCAGCGCACCAAGAATCGAGCCGATCATCCCTCCGGAACCGCCAAACAACGAGGTACCGCCGATCGCGACAGCAGCGATTGAGTTCAGCGTGTAAAGTCCTCCCTGGCTGGCACTCGCTTCGCCCGACAACGAAATCAGCGCTAGCAGCAAACCACCGGCAGCCGCCAAAACGCCTGCCAGCGAGTACGCTGCAAACCTGGAGCGTCCGATCGCCAGGCCTGACATGTACGCCGCGCTTTCCGCCGACCCCAATGCATAACAAGTCCGGCCCAGGACCGAGCTCCGGAACGGCCACCAGACGAAAAGCCAGACGCCAGTCAGCAGCAAGAGGGTGGTGGGCATCCCGGCCAGATCGTAGGTCAACGCGTTGCTAAGATCTTCGCTCACCTCGCCTCCAGGACTTGGGCGTAACCAGAGAGCGACCCCGAAGTAAACCGCCCCCGTCGCCAAGGTGACGATGATCGGCTGGATCCGACCCAAGACAACGATCGCAGCATTGATCGCTCCTGCTACCAGGCCGCTACCCAGCACCGATAGGATGCCCAAAGCGAGCTGCCCGGGTGAACCGTTGAGGACTACCGAAGCCAGACAACACGCCATGGTCATAATCATACCGGCGGACAAGTCGAAACCTCCGGTGAGGATGACCAAGGTCTGCCCCATCGCTACGAGCGCCAGAACCACCGCTTTGTTTGACACCGAGGTCAAAACATTGGTCGAAAGACCATTTGGCTGCCGTACCGAGAACAGAAAGAACATGACCGCGAACACAAAAAGGGCAGTGAACGGTCCGGCATTTTGCCGCCAGAACCGCCGAAACGCTTGCTGTTTCGATTGACGCGGGTTGCCCGCCTCACGGACCATGGCCGACGCTTCCGATCGGACGGATCCCTCGCTAATATTGAGGGAAGCCGTGATCAGATTACGTTCGCTGAGTTCCTCTCCTTTGAGCTCGCGGATGAGCTTGCCTCCATAGCATACCACCACGCGATCACACATCTCGATGAGTTCCTCGTAGTCAGTAGAGTAGAACAGGATTGCGATCCCCGCGCCCGCGAGTTCGCGGATCAGGCGGTACACTTCCTGCTTGGTTCCCACATCGATCCCGCGCGTCGGGTCGTTCAAGAGCAGGATCCGAGGCTCTCTCATCAGCCACTTCCCGATGACCACCTTTTGCTGGTTACCGCCGGAGAGCGTGCGAACCGGAGCATCCAGGTCATTCACCTTGATTTGCAGCCTGCGCACCGCTTCATCGATCGCCGCTCGTTCCCTCCTCGGATCGATTACTCCGCGGTTGCTTAGATCGGAGGCCGCAGCAAGCACAAGGTTATCCCGAACGGACATTGGGAGAAGCAGGCCTTGAGTTTTTCGATCTTCCGGAATCAATGCCATGCCGACGCCGAACGCTTTCGCCTGGTTTGGATGTGCGATTGAGCGCGGCGCACCATTGATCAGCAGCTCGCCCTCAACCAAACGCAGCACGCCGAAAAGCGCCAACAGAAATTCGCTTTGCCCCTGACCGTCGAGACCGCCCAGCCCAACAATTTCACTTTTCTTTACGCTCACCGAGACACCGTTCAGCACCTTTTCCCAACGGAGGTCTCGTACCTCGAGGGCCGGGAATTCTGATCGGGCCTCGCCGTTGACTTTCTTGGGATCACCCCCGCTGCTAATGCTTGCCGTGTGCGCGCGCTTAGGCGGAAAGGCTTGCGCTACTTCGCGTCCGATCATGAGGGGGACAATTTCCGCCGTCTTTTTGCCGGCCATCGGAAATGTCTCGATGTGCTTTCCATTTCTAAAAACCGAACAGATATCAGCCAGCGCCGCTATCTCGTGCATCCGATGAGAGATGTAGACAATAGCCAGTCCTCGATCACGAAGTTGTCGGATTATTTTGTGGAGCTGATCCACGTCCCGCGCAGTCAAGGCAGACGTGGCCTCATCCAAGATAATCAAGCGAGATTTCCGATTCAGGGCCTTCGCGATTTCCACCATCTGTTGACGCGACAAAGGCAGATCCTTGGCACGGTCCGACGGGTGGATATCCGTGCAGCCGATCTCATGGAGGATCTCTCTAGCGCGTTTCCATTGTCGCGGTTGATCGATCAATCCAAACCATTTCGGCGGATTGATGATCGAGATATTGTCTGAGACCGAAAGATCCGGGAGGAGCGAAAGCTCTTGAAAAATACACGAGATCCCGTATCCGGTCGCATCGGATGGCGAGGCAAAACGAACCGGAGTGTTATCCACATAAATCCGGCCCTCGTCGGGGCGGATTACGCCCGCAATGACCTTCATCAACGAGCTCTTGCCCGCGCCATTTTCGCCGACAACCGCGTGAATGGTACCGAGCGAGCACTGGAAATTGACGTCTGCCAGGGCGGTAACGCCACCGTACCGTTTGGTGACTCCTTCAAGCCTTAAGAAGGGGTTCCGCATCTGCTCAGACGTCAAAAGCCCGAAAATCTCACAAGCCAAAGCGCTCGTGAGATTTTCGCGCTATAGAGCCGCTCAGGAAGCGGCTCGAAGATAGAGTTGATTTGAGTGAGAAGCATGCGGGCCGTGGGTTTTTCCACAGGATTTTGTGAGCGATGCGCTTCAGGGCAGACCCATCGGGAGCCGGCTCATCACAACGATCGTTGATCTTTCTCTATTGTTGACTCGTTTTAGCTGCATTCATCAGTTGCGCGGCGTCGAGCTTCACGCCACACGGTTCAAAGCCGGTCGCAACGAAGAAGTCATCGGACAAGTCGGGGAAATAGTTTTCGCCGGCCTTCAGAGTGGTGTAGTCGGCCCACGGAAGAGGAATCGCAATGAATTGCGGCAAAGCGTTACCCTGGAGAGCCGCGACAGCGGCCTTGAGGGAAATAGCCGAGAGCGCCGGAGACTGGCTGAGTGAGAGACCTTTCAGGCCGTCTTTGGCGTGGTCCGCGACTAACTTACGAAACCCATTCTCTCCCTCCCCGACGACGGGGATGAATGGTTGTTTAGCGTCGATGAACGCCCGTACGGTCCCTGTTGACCCTCCTTGCGTGTAGACGCCGTCAAAGTGTCCGTGGACAGCAATCGCGTCAGCGCTCGCTTTCTGAGCCGTGCCGTCGTCCCAGTTGCCGACAACCTCGACGAACTTGATATCTGGATATTTGTCCAGGATCTCATGGAACCCTTTGTGGCGGTCCTGGTCAACCGAATTACCGGGCACGCCGCGTACTTCCAGCACGGTACCCTTTGTTCCCATTTCTTTCTCAAGCCAGCGACCCGCCATTCTACCCATCTCGATCATGTCTTCGTTCACCAGAAAGATCTGATCGCTGTCGATCACGTTGTCGAAAGCAACTAATATGGCTCCGGCACGCTTGGCACGCTCAATGACCGGCTTGAACGCCGTTGGGCTGACCGCGTTGATCAGGATTGCGTCATAGCCAGAGTTAATAAAGTTATCGATCGCTCCGATCTGCGCAGCGACGTCGGTTCCCGTGCTCACGACCCGCAACTCTTTGATGAAGGGCTTCATTTCGGGCGAGTCCGCGTACGCCTGCAACGCCTTGATCATCTCGATGCGCCAGGTATTGCCGATAAAACCGTTGGCTAAGGCGATCCGGTAGGGTGGTTTCTTCGCGGGAAATTTGAGCGTTTTGGTCGTCGGACTAAACGGTTTGAAACAATCGGGCTCGTACGTGTCTGCCGCTGCGGCCAAACTGTTGAGCCCGACCAGAAGCCCTAGAGTAAGAATGGCCTGCTTGGTAATCGATTTCATATTTTGATCGTTTTGAATAAAGGGGGTTAACGATTCAGTGAGGCGGAAGGTCTGACCGCTGCCGTCACGGGGGAGAGAGTCATCATATCAATTGCGGTCGAAACGATCAAGCTGTTTCCGGGACTGGAGGTTTTATTGAGCAGTCGGTTGGCGAAGGAACTCCGCAACGCGCAGCTGGCGCTTCATCTCGGAGGTGACCGCTTTTACGGTGAGGCCATAGGTTCAACGCGAGCAATTGTGACGGTCCGCTCGGAGATCGGACCCTACCGGTGAAACTCGAATTCCGCAAGGGTTTCGGGCAACATGGTGATGCTGTAACCGGGCTTCTGCGGGGGCATATAGCGTCCGTTTCTTATCACCACTGGATCCGCAAAGTGCTCGTGCAAATGATCGACGTATTCGGTCACTCGGTTCTCCAGGGAACCCGACACACAAATGTAATCGAACAGCGAGATATGCTGTACGTATTCGCATAAGCCGACCCCTCCTGCGTGTGGACAAACCGGGACACCGAACTTTGCCGCCATCAGCAATACGATGATTACCTCGTTTAAGCCGCCAAGCCGGGCACTGTCAATCTGACAAAAATCGATCGCCTTTGCCTGCAGCAACTGTTTGAACATTACTCGATTATGACAATGTTCGCCGGTTGCCACGCCGATTGGCGTGATCGCTTTGCGAATTGCAGCATGGCCGAGAATATCGTCGGGACTTGTCGGTTCTTCGATCCACCAGGGGCTGAACTCGGCCAGGCGGCGCATATTACGTACGGCTTCATCGACATCCCACACCTGGTTAGCATCCATCATGAGCTTTCTATCCCAACCGATTTCTTCGCGCAGCACCCGAGCACGACGAATATCCGTCTCGATATCGCCGCCCACTTTCTGTTTGAAATGGGTCCAACCCGCGGCGACGCCTTCACGCGCCAGGCGCCGCAACTTTTCATCTGAGTACCCAAGCCAGCCAGCCGAAGTGGTGTAAGCAGGATAGCCGAATTCTTCCATTTCGCTCTCACGTTCTGCCTTCAGCGGCACGTTGCGCTCGAGCATCGCGAGTGCTTCTTCTGGTGTAATTGCGTCGGTGACATAGCTGAAGTTCAGGCAGCCCACTAATTCCGCCGGATTCATATCGACCAGAAGTTTCCATACCGGCTTACCCTTAGACTTGGCCCACAGATCCCACAGGCTATTGACGATAGCTGCCGTTGCCAGATGGATCGCGCCTTTCTCCGGACCGATCCAGCGCAATTGGCTGTCGCCCACGATCATATGATGCCAGAAAGCGCCCATATCGGCGGTGATTTCTTCGAGAGTCACACCGACCACAAGCGGGGCCAGCGCTCTTGCGGCTGTCACGCAGATCTCGTTGCCGCGACCGATCGTAAAAGTTAATCCATGGCCTGAGAGACCATCCGGCGCATCCGTCTCAAGGACCACATAAGTGGCCGAATAGTCGGGAGCAACGTTCATCGCGTCCGAACCGTCGAGCGTCTGTGAGGTGGGAAACCGAATATCGCGAGCAGTTAGCCTGGTAATCCTCGTGGCCATAAAATTCCGCCTGATCTTTTTTTACAAATCTTGCGTTCTTGGAAGCATAACGAGATCGCGAATAGTCACATTCTGCGGCCGGGTAAGCATGAAAATGATGGCTTCGGCGACGTCCTCTGAACGGAGTCCGGTTCCTTGCGCCACCTTTTGATCGATCTCGGCAGGATCGGTCAAGCCCCAGAGCTCATTCAGAACCATCCCAGGCGCAACGGCGCCAACCCGCACGCCTGTGGTTAGAAGCTGCCGCCTGAGGCCGTGGACAAAAGCCTGGATGGCATGCTTCGAGGCGCTGTAAATTGGTTCCCAGTGAATGGCTTGATGGCCGGAAATGGAGCTTGTTACCAAAATGTCGCCGGCGTTTTGGGAAAGCATAGGTGGCAGAGCCGCATGAACTAAACGAAAAACGCCGGTTACGTTCGTGCTGATCAGTTGATCCCAGGCGTCGGGGTCACCGTCAATCACATTGCCCGGAATATAAATGCCGGCATTCGCAAGAAGAATGTCGATTCGTCCGAAACGATCCATAGCCCGGTCAACCAGAGAACGAATATCCTTTGGACTGGTCATATCAGCCGGGACAGCGACCGTATCCGAACCGAGCTGTTCGGCCAGTGTTGCAAGGCGATTCTGCGACCGGCCAGTCAGGATCTGTTTGACACCGTGCCGCGACAGTTCATAAGCGACGGCGCGACCAATGCCGGAGCTTGCTCCGGTAACAACAGCAACCTTATTCTGAAGTGTTTGGCTCATGGGGGGAGAGACCGCTAAGGATAACGTAGATGGAAGAATGGAAGGGTGGAAGGTGTGAGGCGTGGAGTTTGGGGTTTGGGGTTTGGGGTTCGGAGTTTGGGGTTTGGAGTTTGGGGTTTGGAGTTTACCTCAATACTTTGAGGGAAACAGAAACCAGCCTTGGTGGATTTCCAGGCTCATACGAAACCTGGAGCAGACAATTTGCCTGGTGATGCTTGCCATTGAATTCCAGCGCTTCCGTTTGCTCTTGAACCGACTCGTATATTAGCCCCTGTTTTTCGTATTGGCGGAAAGTAGATCGGATTGGATAGGTGCGAGTCCATTTGTAGGTTCTAGCATCTTGTTGCATATCTCCTCTAATAAAAGAGGCAGAGGCGTTTCTATGGCCGAAATAGTCGATAGTCCCATTACCAATGTAAGCCGAGAAAGCTGACCAGTCATGATCATTCAGAGCCTGGTCGACTTTAAGAATCACAGGGGGCGCTTCATCGATCGGGGATGGTGGGCGGCGACCGACGTCAAACCGATACGGGTCGGCAACCCGATTCTGGTTTGCGGATCCTGGCGCAAATTGATCGGTAGCTCCCATTCGACCGTCCTGTTCATCGGGCTCCACCACATCGTGATAGCTGCTCTGACCGTCAGGGTTAGTAAATACAATCGGAAAAGCCGTTAAGGGTGGGGGCAAAGTCTCACTGACCGTTACCGTTGGCACTGGCTGCGCCACCGGGCTATTTCGAGGAATTTGCAATCTATAAATCGAATTCACTCCGCAGCCATAAAGCACGGAGTCACGGTAGATCATTGGGTTTTCACCGCGAATTTCGGTATGAGCTGCAAGTATGACCGGATTTCCGCCCTTGCATGGAACGCTGAAAAATCCGTTTCCTGTACGGCTTTCGGATTCAAACAACCCATAAAGCATCCCGGGTTCCCCCGCTACCAGCCCGGTTACGCGTTGTGTGGGACTCAGGTGCGCAATCACTATGTAGGATGTCCCGTCGGCGTCAATTCCATAAATTACACCATGGTCATTCGCGCCACCTTGGTTGGTGTAGCCGAAGATGTTGCCAGCAGAATCAAACACGATCAGGGGCCCCGGATCACTGCCATCCTCGGGAGACCGGACAAACCGGTGCAATACCACTGGACTTGCTTGTATGGTGGACTGTCTTGTAACAGCATCGTTTGTGACACAATAGATTGCCCCGTCGGGTCCAATCACCGCGGAGCGAATTGCTAGATTATGTTGAGCCATCTGCAGGTTGGTGGCGTCTGCTTTCATTGTGAAAACAGCGGTCGACGCATGGCCGAACAGTGATCCATCTTCAAGAACACCCACTAACGGCCCGAGATTCTCGGCGATTTTTATCGATTTGTATTCATTCGTTCTAATCGAGAAATGAAAGATGGTGGAGGATTCTGTCGTCCCGTAAATCTCGCCATTCGGCGTTGAAATGAGACTTGAGGGAAGCTCGCCGTCGTTCGCGCCACCGTAAAAGGAATGGAGTATCTTGGCTTCGGTGCCGCTATCGGTGCAGCTGAACAAACTACCTTTGCCATACTGGCCGCCCGTGCGGGTGATTCCAAAAAAAGTCCCATTAGGACCTTCAGCAAGCGCAGGTCGCAATTGCTGGGGGTCGTTGATCGAACAAAGATTCCTGAAATTTGGCGTGACAGTGTCGATATACGCGATGGATGGCACGGCCTTAAGTGCGGCAGCGGAATAGCTGCATCGACAAAGCTTGCCATCGGTCACTGCAAGAAACGTGAGAGCACCGTCTGGTTTGAAGGAAATTGCACTACCATCGGGCGAGGCCCGCAAAATGCTTTCAAATGGTGGCCCTTTCATGCCGTCAACAACAACAAAGCAGGAATTCGGAGGCTCCTCGGTCACATACGCGACATGCTGTCCGTCAGGGCTCATTGCCAAGTCGTGTATGGCGCGAAATCCGGGCCCTTCAATTCCGTCCACGATCACATGGGCGCCGCCTCCGCCGAAAGGGCTAACGAAGGCAGTATGTTTGCCATCGCCGCTGCGCAGGACGGTCTCCCCTGAGGATCCGGTGAAACAGTCGACCTGGACTTTGTTTCCTTCGCGCTGGGTGAGCAGCATCAGCCGTTTGCCGTCTGCATCGAAAGACAGACTATCTCCTCGGTTCATGGCCACGGAGGGCTTCCGTATTCCGTCAAGGAGGACGACAAAGTGCTGATTATCATCCTGGACGCCGCAAGCCCAATGGTTACCGTCTGGACTGAACGCCACCTTTGTATTGAGCGAATAGAGCGGACCGAACTCGCTACTGTTCACAACCAAGACAGTCCGTTGGCCAACAGTGGCAACATAGGACAGCGTCTTGCCATTTGGGCTTATTTGAAGTTGAGAACAGCGGTCATACGCGGGACCGATCTCCCCATTGTCTACAACGACTGCATCTGTGTGCGCGCCCGCGGGTTTTTGCCCGACGTAGGCGAGACGGCTGCCGTTCTCACTGATTGCTACCTCACCAATGGCAACAAATGCCGGTCCTTCACGGTCGCCGTCGACGACGAATGCCCGTGTTTGAGCCGATTGATTCTCCCTTACCACAAAGGTGGTCCGAGAACCGTCGTCACTCATGAAGAGACCCGCTACACTCTCGTAGGTCCGGCTGCTCACTCCGTCGATGATCGCCCTCCTCGGCGTTCCGAATCGCTGCGAGGCAAGGTACCCGCAGTGGCTGCCATTAGGGCTCAGTCTCACTCCTTGTATATACCCGTAGTGATTCTGCTCTTTTCCATCGAGCACGACACAGTATTGCTGTGAACGGTTCGAAAGCAAACCGTTGATCTCTGGCGGATCGATCTGACCAACATAGGCTAAATGCTGGCCGTCCGCGCTGAAAGTGATCGAATTGGGGTCTATCCTGGAAAAAAGAGGACCGGCGATTCCATTATCGCCAACAAACATGCGGTTGTGACGCATTGACGGGTCCTCGTCCGGGACGTTCACCAGGTAAGCAAGATGATGGCCTGCAGGGCCAAAGCCTATCCATTTTATTTCCTTGTAAACTGGACTCTCAGTAGAATCGGCAACCACTTTAACTCCGCCACCGTCAACGGGCGCAAGATACGCAATGCGTTTGAAATCAGGGCTGATCGGCAGAGAAGGCTGTAAGCCCCGCGTTTGATCCAGATTCCACACGACATTGCGGCAGACGGGTCCAGGGTGGCCGTCCACCCACGCGCGAACCCGGCTACCCTCCGGCAGGACCAGGATCGTTCGACTCCCGTCCGTTGAGATCACTCGGTTATTTTCCTCACGCGTCCATTTGCCCAAGGGTATCGCGGTGAGCCTAATCTCAGGGGCAGCGACCGATTGCCCTTTGGACTGGTCCGGTGCGGAAGGGACTGGGGAACTGGCGGGAGGTGCGTTTCTGGCAAGTTGTTCTCTTCTTGCTTTTTGCCGCGCCTCTGCTGCGGCCTGTTCGCGCTGCTGGATTTCATTCGCCCTGTTCTGCTGTTCAACAGCTTTCTGCTTTATGCGAGATTGTTCTTCTTCTTGTGCCTGCTGTTCCCTGCGTAACTTCTCAGCCATTAGAGCATCCTGCTGCCGCTGCGCCTCATCCCGCGAACGTTGAGTTTGCCTCTGCTGCTCTGCAAAGGCTGCGGAAGCAGCGGCGTCTGCTGCCTGATTACGTCGAATTGCCTCCATTAGCTTCGATGCGCCCGCTTGATATGCATCGAACTGCGTTTTAATGCGTTCTTTCTGGCGATCCATCTCCCATTGGTTGAGGAGACTTGAAACCACTGCGAATCCGATAAAGACAAACGCCAGTGTTACGAGTCCGCCGATGATCAACAGCGCCCACTTCAGATCAATAGACTGTAACTTTTTCCAATACCCCTGCTTTCGGGCAAGACTCGCTATCGCTGCCGAGCCTTCAAGAACCGCGTTTTTAAATGTTCCGGAAACGGTGGATGGATTCTTCGCTGCGACTGATTCGCTTTTGTCCGCAGAAATGCGCGGAGTTGGCGGCGGCGCAGGTGGTTGAGAGTCGATCCGGACGATTTCAGACAGCGGCAGCCAGTCAGCGTATCCCTCCGTCCAGGCAAAGTCCTTCGGGGAAAGTTTTCCAGACCTTAGTTGTTCCAGGATTTGGCTATGGGTGAACGGGCCTAGTTGCTGACCATCTTTCCATATCAGAATGGACATAAAATGTTTCCTGTGAAGGTATTGGGACCATTGGTTAAGCCTTCCTGGCGATCAGTCCATTCGGCGATTGATTCACTGGATTGGGACCGGGGTCAAATCGGAATCATCACCGACCTAAATATAATTCCAAAGATTATTGGCCTATCGTTCCGATATATGAAGATCGCGTCTTTTACGCTCCGCGCAGAATTTCTGAGGGCGGGGCTTTTTTGACCTGTTCCCGGGCGTTGCAAGCAACGGTGCGTGTTTAGCGTCATCGAACGCACCACGGATTATCCGAAAATACGCCGAAGGCGTAAGAGGATTAAAGCCCAGGGTGGAGTCCAGCCGCTGCCGGAGAACCCTGGGTACTAAAAACGAGTGCCGTCCGTTCTATCAGAGCAGCAGATGTCAGCCGGTCTTTGCATGAGCGACGCTTGGCTGGGAGAGTCTTGCTCCAAGATTGGCAAGCGGAGGGGCTCCGAGCATTTTATCCACGAGGCTCAGATCGTCCAGATACGCGCTAGCCGGTATACAAACGTCTGCCGCTCCTGAGAAGCGGGCCACTTACTCATATCAATACCCAGGGTTCCGCTTCGCTCCACCCTGGGCTAAGGTCTAGTACACCTTCGGCGTACTCCCCAGGTGTACCCTCCTGAAAATGCCTCAATTGCAGAGTGCTTTTACGCTAAACAGACACAAGCAACGCCCTTCGGCTTAAGGACCTCTATCTTTCCTGGGAAGCGCCTCACTTGGTTGGCGCCACCTGTTGAGGGGAAGGAACTTTGCATGGGTGGCGCCTGTGATTACTTTTACGCAACACGAGATCGCGCTGTGATGGGGTGGCGGTAGGGTCCGATCTCTGAGCGGACCGTCAGCATTGGTTGCCTTGAACTTATGAACCCACCGTAAAAGGCCGGTCGCCTCGGAGATGCGACCCTACCGGTCCCACCGACTCTCCACCACGAGTTCCTGGGAAGCTACTATTTACCGTGCCCTGGGGTTCCGCTTCGCTCCATCCGGTAGTTGCCCATAGGCGTTAAGATAAGCGATGCAGAGCTCATAAGTGCCCTGCGATGTAGGCGAACCGTCTCGGTTTGCGCCTTTTAGCGAGCGCAAAGCGAGAACGCTTCGCCTACTTTGCGCTTATGGACAGTTGCCGGATTATAATCCGGCGCGCCTACGGCGCTTAAAGCCTTAGGCCATAATCAAAAACGAGTTAGGTTGCGACCGAAAATCTCCTTATCTTGCGGCATTCGAAGTGAGGTGCTGCTGTCCAAGATAGAACGCATGAAATTAGCGAAGCGTAATACCTTTTGGGAATCACGTCAGGTCTAAAAGAGTATTTCCAACCTTAGAGAAGACCTCGCAGAGTGCTGCCTATGAAAAGCAATCCAGGAGAGAGTCGGTATGCAAACCCTTAACTCAAAAGGTGATGCAGGTCACTCCTGATCGCGCCACCCTTCTTGCGATGGCCGAGGCGGTGCAGAAGGGAGCGCTCTCGATCCCACTGGGTGAGAAGTTTTCGCTGAAGGACGCAGCCAGGGTGCACGCGGCTGCGGAGAAGGGCAGTGCGGGAAAAATTCTTCTATTGGTGTGACCCGCCGGGTTAACGAATGAGGGAGCCACTGGAGACGATACTCCGGAAGCAATACTTCATCCCGAGAGCGAAGTTAGCGCGAAAATCTCACGAGCCAAAAGCGCTCGCGAGATTGCTCTCTGAGTTCTCGCGTCTGCGCTAGCGATGGCCAGATATGTCAGCCAGAAATTGGGTAACCCAAGTCAGAAATTTCAATTCGAGTTGGTAAACATCGAGTGTTTCGTGGTCGAAGTGAGGCGACGAAACCATGGTTGAGTCTAATGGCGCTACAGGTAAGTGGACGGAAATGAACAAGACGCGTATGGAACTTCGCCACCTGCGTTATTTTATCGCCGTGGCGGAGGAGCGCAGTTTCTCGCGAGCCGCAGAAAAGTTGCACGTGTCTCAGCCGCCCCTTAGTCGACAGATTCGTGACCTCGAGGCTGAATTGGGGGCTAAACTGTTCGACCGGAATCGTCGGGGTGTTCGGCTTACCAGGCTGGGAAACGCCATTTTAGCCAGATCACGCGCCCTAATCCGAGATGCAGAATCCTTTAAGGCCGAGGCAAAAATACTGGATAGAGAGATGCATGAAGAACTTCGGATTGGTTACGCGCCCTCACCAACATCCGTAATCATATCGAAGGTGCTAGCCGGGTATCATGAACTCGCTCCAGGAGGTCGCCTCACGCTGCAAGATTTGACGCATACGGAGATGCTTCTGGGGTTGAGAGCGAAAAAGCTGGACGCTGCCCTTACCTTGCGGCCACATCCGAAGGAGATGCGTGGACTCAGGTTTGAAATGATCACTCGGCATGCGGTGGGAATCATCTGTGCACCCGAAAGTCCTTTGGCCGGGCTGTCTACGGTGCGGCCATCGATAGTGGTAACCAACGAACTGATCGTCTATCGAGCAAAGGATTTTCCGGAATATCATAAATGGATTGCGGGTATCCTTGGTGTGAGCCCTGGCAGATTGATTGTCGTTCAGGAATGTGACGATGTGCTAGGTGTAATCGGCGCGGTTGAGAGCGGACGAGGGTTAGCGATTGTTGGCGAATTTATTACCGCGGTTTCGGGAAAACGTGTCCGCTTCGTACCTTTTGCCTCTAAGGCGCATTTTCTTGAAGTGGGGATTTTATACCGGCAGAGTGGACTCGGCGCCAACACCAAAAGGCTAATAGCTGCGTGCTCGGCGTGCAAACGCATCGAAGGAAGCCATCTCCGTTGAGTCATTCTTTCTCCCGCAGCAAGGAGCGCGACGAAGTGGTAAAATGAAGGGATCTGCCCTTCGGGCCGCAACCGGTGCTCCGAAAGCTTTCGGAGCACCTCTTCGGGGTTAAACCTCGCCACCTGCAGAGATCGAAGCTAAAGGGCTCGTCTCATTGAGAGCTGCAAAGTACAACGGCATTTGCTCCGCAACCTCATCCTGAGACAGGAAGCGTACGCCGTACTTTTTGAATGCCTGTATCACAGGTTCGAGATTGGAAGCTGAATAGGTAGTCGCCCCGGCCGGCAACTCGAGTTTCTCGGCGGGCGAGCTCCTTGCGCGAAAGCACGCGTCGAGTCCACCCGGCGTGAACAGGAGAAGATTGCGGCACCGACGAGACCTGACAATAAAAGTGTGCGGCTTAAGCTTAGGGAGAAACAAACATTCTCCGCCGTAGTCGCTGTCTGAATTCCGACGTCTTTCATATCCTCTTGGATCCGCTTAGGCGTAGAAAAATTCTACGGTGGCAGGGTTGCTGTACAGCAAGGATTTCACGATCCTTCGTGAAACTCCAGAATGTGACGACACCTGGCTGGATCGACAAACGGGTCCACATGTGCAAGTAGTTACGCTGGCGTTTATCGCCTTAACGTTTTTGCGGTGCAGGTTCCGCCCTTGCGCGAGCGCAAGGAAGACAATTCTTCATTGGCGTCAAAGTTGCTCCCCAAAAGCACTGAATGACCGAAAATGTGTGATTCTTTCTTCCGAACCCGACAACATGGAGGCTTGTGAAAGAAGTATCTCCCTGCCGCAACGGGGTTTTTCCGGAACCACCGATTCCAGACACAATTCTGGAAAAGTGGCAAAAGATTGTGAATCTCATGGCGGAGATGCTCGATGTGCCCGCAGGTCTCATCATGCGGATTCTGGGTGAGGACATACACGTCTTTGTCTCGAGCAGCACGGAAGGAAATCCTTATCATCCCGGAGACTCCGAGCACTTTTGGGGCTCTGGCCTCTACTGTGAAACGGTTGTTACCAAGAATCACGAGCTGTTGGTCCCTAACGCGCTCTTGGATGAGGCGTGGAGAAACAATCCGGACGTAAAGCTCAACATGATATCCTATTTGGGGTATCCCATTCGTTGGCCCGACGGAGAACCTTTCGGAACTATCTGCGTTCTCGATTGCAAAACGAACTCATATTCCGAAAAGTACAAACGCCTAATGACCCAGTTCCGGGACTTGGTCGAAACTCATTTGGAGATTATCTATACGGAAGCGAAACGCCGAGAAGAGCTAGAACGCTTGATTGACGAGCGAACGGCGTCATTACAGGTGGCAGTCTCGCAACAAATCGATGCCAACAATCGCCTTCTTTCGGAGATGAGCCAGCGGAAGAAGACGGAAGAATCTCTTCGGAAAGCCCAGAACGACCTCGCGCGAATTAGCAGAATCACAACTATGGGTGAGCTGGTGGCGACGATCGCGCACGAGGTAAACCAGCCACTTTCTGGCATCGTAATCAACGGAAATGCCTGTCTCCGGTGGCTGGCGGGGGTCGAATCCAGTTCGCCAAATCTTGAGCAGGCACGTCAGGCTGTCGAACGAGTCATCAGGGACGGTAAACGAGCCGGTGACGTGATTTTGCGACTACGTAATTTCTTCAAGGCAAGCGGCGGGGAAAAGACATCGCTTAAGATAAATGAAGTCGTTGAAGGAATCGTGACGTTAGTACGGCACGAGCTAGAAAGGAATCATGTCCTGATCAGGACGGACTTGTCCGAGCGACTTCCCACTGTTCAAGGCGATTCTGTTCAGCTCCAGCAGGTTATCCTCAACCTCATCTTAAACGCGGCCGATGCGATGGTCGACGTGGTCGATCGACCAAGAGAGTTAACAATCGTGACCCGTCCCGAATCTGGAGGCGTCCGGGTCGAGGTAAAAGATAACGGAGTTGGCATTGAGGAAGAGAAGCTGGAGTCGATCTTTCAGCCGTTTTACACTACGAAATCCAACGGCATGGGCATGGGCCTGTCGATCAGCCGCTCGATTGTCAAGAATCACGGAGGCCAGCTCATCGCACAGTCCAACAAAGGCCCAGGAACTACATTTTGTTTCACTCTCACCTAGCGAGGCCGCGCCTCAGACCTGCGAGATCTAAGGGTATCATGGTCGGATTGGGAGCAGCGCTGACGGGCCGAAGCGGCCTCGCTACAGCGGGACCAAATTTGTTAAAGGTCTGGGTTCATCGCTTGGCGTGCTCAGGAGACCGCGTTGGTTCTTGATTCACACGTGCATTTACTGGTCGTGAGCAAAGCCGGTACCTTTGTCTACTTCGCTGGTCCCGCATATAGAATCCTTGAAAAGCAAAACGGGCGAACGATGAATGCGCCGATTCCGAAAAAAAACTTGACTCATCTGCAGCGAGTTTTGCTTTTCAAGGATTCTAGTGGGGGTTAGCCATGGGTCAGCCGTTTATTTATGACTTAATGCCTCAAAGAAACCTTTAGAATTCGAATCTCTCTTTGCGTGGCTCTTCGTTTTTCCAAGGGCTATGCAGGAAATCCGCGGTCGTTCAAGATGTACTGACCAAAAGAAACCTATGAATGAATTCGCATCGACGGAAAGCCGTTCGATCTGGTTATTATCAATCCCTATGATGTGAAGCTCGGACATTCGATGGACTAGCCTCGGCGAGCCGAGGTGTTCAGCGCCACTGCGTCCCGGATGAGAGCCTTGAAGGCGGAGTCGTCAACTTTGTCGCCTTCGTGCAGGTCGATGGCACGCCTGACGTTGCCTTCAAGGCTGGAGTTGAAGAGCTTCGAAG
>Ga0306920_100005386_pt1 | contig 16533 bp, 15 predicted proteins | sample flu12Cox44000170_FD_204666 | JGI IMG/M metagenome (GOLD analysis project Ga0306920, IMG submission 204666) | Lab enrichment of tropical soil microbial communities from Luquillo Experimental Forest, Puerto Rico - flux4day.12C.oxic.44.000.170 (v2)... | ecosystem: Environmental > Terrestrial >... | reverse complement strand
ACAAAGAAATCGAACGGGTTGATCACGGTCATCTGTGCCGTGAAATCGACCTCGATCTTCAGTTCGTTCGCCTTCTCGGGAAACACGAAGCGGGCGAGCCAATTGCCCTGGGGGTCCTGCTGCCAGTTCACGAAATGATTGGGGGGCGTCACCTTGAGCGAATAACTCAGGATCGGTGTCCGCGTGTGGGGCGCCGGACGCAGCCGGATGGTCTGCGGACCGAGATCAATAGGACGGTCGTACTGGTAATGCGTGACGTGGTGCAGTGCGATGAAGATCGACACGGACGGAATGCTCCAGCGGCTTTTTCAAGCAGAACACTGGTTCCAACCGCGATCAAGCACGAACAAGGGGCAATGATTGCCTGCGAAGTAGCGGAATCGGAAGTGCTCAACGAGTCGTCCCCGCGAAAGCGGGAACCCATACGCCGAGGCCTCGCATTTGGCACGTGCTAACGGCCTCTGCGCCAATAAACGCCTGTGACCGACGGATTTCTGTACTTTCAAGGGTAGCGCAGTCATAGCCCATGACTGCGGAGGTTCGACCCATCATGACGAACGGACCGGTGCGCGCGCAGATAAATCATCGCGCCCAAAGACTCTCACGTTTTTCAATGGAGAGCGTACAGCGATGTTTGTCAATTTATCTTGGTGCAAACCCCAGCCGTCATCGCCGGGGTATCGTCGATGTTATCCTGGCCTTGGACATATCCGTACAAATAGGCTGACAAAAAGCGGCTGTTCTTAAGGTTGAACTGAAAATGAGTCTTTCCACCTATCGTGACACACTGAAGCAAATCGTCCAGTGCGTCGATTTCCCAGGCAATTTCCGTTGAGTGGTCGATACATAGGGTTGGCTCGTTCTCTCCCTGTTTTGTGAGGGATACGTTGTACGTCTCCACGCTCCATTTTATTCCGGGCAGCTTTCGGGTTTTTTTACCGAGGTAATTGATTTTCAGGACGAACCCTTCGTTCTTCCCGAAGTTCGTGGTCACCCACCGTTTCTCCTGATCGTTGAAGCTGATCCCGGCAGTCACTTGAGACGTGCAAAAGTATGAGGCGTGAACCTTCGGCTCGCATCGAGCTTGCGAGGTAATGGCGGCAGCAATCGCCGTCGCCAATCCGATTTTGGATTTGATCAGTCGCACGGCACGCCCCCCGGTCACGCCACCTCGCGATTGCTGACCTTACAGCGCGATTGGACCCCGTCAATCTATCGCAGCTCGCAAGCGGGTTCTCCAGCGCTCGAACCGCGCTGCGCCGCGATAGTGCGGGGTTCCTGATAGCAAGGTAATTTAATGTTGTTTTTTGGTCGAACGACGTAGGGTCTGAGTTGATTGAACGGCATGGAGACAGAGATGCCGATCAATCGGTTGATCAAAGATGGCAAGGTCGATACGGAAACTGGCGCGGTTCTTAATCGTGCCTTCGAGCGCGCTCTTCGGGAACTTGGCTTGTTAAATCAGAAGGACGCTGTAACCGAAATTGTTGCGGAAAAGATCGTCGAAGTTGGTGCAACCGGCATGAGCGACCCGGACGAAATAGCCAGGGCCGTGATCAAGGGATTTAACCTGCCTGACGCCCGCTGAACGGGGCAACCATCTGCTCGGTCATGCACGATCCGGAAGGTCGGTTCCTCGTCTTGTCGGCGATCTCCGCCCCGATCATCGTGGGCCCCTATCCCCGGCCTGAGCTGGCGGCGATATCATGCCTTACATCGTCGCGCCGAGCACCCAGGGCGCGAATTCGGCGCCGCCGAAGTCAAAGCTCTCGCTCTTGGTCGGTTGGCCCGAGGCGGTCCTGAGCATCAGATCGAAAATCCGCTGACCGCATTGCTGCACGGTCTCCTCGCCGTCGAGAATGGTACCGCAATTGACGTCCATGTCGTCTTCCATACGTCTGTACATCGGCGTGTTGGTCGCAAGCTTGATCGATGGAGCGGGCTTGCAGCCGAACACGCTGCCGCGCCCGGTGGTAAAGCAGACGAGGTTGGCGCCGCCGGCGACTTGCCCCGTCGCCGCCACCGGGTCGTAACCGGGCGTGTCCATGAAGACGAACCCCTTCTTGGTGACGGGCTCGGCATAGTTGAGGACATCCACGAGATTGGTGCTGCCGGCCTTCGCCATCGCGCCGAGCGATTTTTCCAAGATCGTGGTGAGGCCGCCGGCCTTGTTGCCGGGGCTGGGATTGGCGTTCATCTCGGCGCCTTCGCGCATCGTGTATTCCTCCCACCAGCGCATCAGCGCCACCAGCTTTTCGCCGACCTCGCGGCTGACCGCGCGGCGCGTGAGCAGGTGTTCGGCGCCGTAGGTTTCCGGCGTTTCGGAGAGAATGACCGTGCCGCCGTGGCGCACCAGAAGATCGCTCGCTGCCCCCAGCGCCGGATTGGCGGACACGCCGGAATAACCATCGGAGCCGCCACATTGCAGCGCCACCGTCAACTCGCTCGCCGCAACCTCCTCGCGCCTGACCTTGTTAGCGTCGGTGAGTGCTTCGCGCACAAAGGCAACTCCGGCTTCCACCGTCTTTCGGGTGCCGCCGATTTGCTGAATCTCGAGTTCGCGCAGGCGTCCGGCAAGCTTCTGTTCATGCATCAGACCGCCGATCTGGTTGACCTCACAGCCGAGCCCCAAAACCACGACGGCGGCAAAATTGGCGTGCCGCGCATATCCGCCGAGCGTGCGGCGCAAAAGCGCCAGCGGCTCGTTTTGGGTCATGCCGCAGCCGGTCTTGTGCGTGAGCGCCACCACGCCATCGACATTGGGAAAATCGGCCAGCGGATTTTCGCCGGTAAACGGATTTTTCCTGAAGACATCGGCGACAAGACCCGCGACATGCGCGCTGCAATTCACCGAGGTCAGGATGCCGATATAGTTGCGAGTCGCGACCCTTCCGTCCGGGCGGCGGATGCCGTCGAAGGTCGCGGGCAGATCGAAATTGGGCACCGGCTTCACGTCGACCCCGAAAGCGTAGTCCTTGGCGAAATCGCCCATGCCGCAGTTTTGCGTATGAACGTGCTGGCCCGGCGCAATCGGTGTGGTCGCAAAGCCGATGATCTGGCCGTAACGGCGGATCGGCTCGCCGACGGCGATGGCGCGGATCGCGACCTTGTGACCGGCGGGAATCCGTTCGATCGTAGCCACCCCGTCTGCCACGACCATGCCCGGTGGAAGGCTTGAGCGTGCAATCAGCACGCCATCATCTACGTGCAGGCGAATGACAGGCGTCGGGGTCATGTTGATTCTCCTTCGACCAGAGAGCGCAGCACCTGCGAACCTCATCCTTTGGAGCAGGCGCATGCCTGCATCTCGAACGATGGCCGCGAATGCCGCGGGGGCCTCATGCTTCGAGACGGCCTTTCTGGCCTCCTCAGCATGAGGGTATAGATCGTTCCTCGCTTACGCCTTGCCGTTCGATTCGCTGCGGGTCTTGCCAACCTGCATCCGGGCATAGGTCGCCATCAAGCCGCTGTCGTTGAACAAGGTCACCAACCTGAAACCCATGTTGATCGCACGCAGCGCGCCGTCGGCGCCGCTGCAATGAATGCCAGGATGGAGGCCACGCTTGCCGCACTCCTTCACGATTTTCTCGTAGATCTTCAAAATCTCCGGCTCTTCGCGATCGAGCCTGGGCACCAGGCCATACGAAAAGCCGAGATCCGAGGGGCCGATATAGACGCCATTGATGCCTTCGACGTCGAGGATCGATTCCATGTTCTCGATCGCGGTCCTGGTCTCCATCATCGGGAGCAGGACGATCTCGTCGTTGGCGGTCTTCTGATACGTGCCGGCGGTGCCATAAAGGCCGGCACGTATCGGTCCGTTCGAGCGTGTGCCGCGCGGCGGGTACTTGCTGTAGGAGACGAGGTTTTCGGCTTCCTGTCTGGTATTCACCATCGGGCAGATCACGCCATAGGCGCCGCCGTCGAGCACCTTGCCGATGATGCCGGGCTCGTTCCACGGCACCCGCACCATCGGCGTCACGGGATGGCCGTGCATCGCCTGGAAGCATTGCACCATCGACAAATAGTCCTGCACGCCGTGTTGCATGTCGACGGTGACGCTGTCGAACCCGCATTGCGCGATGACCTCGGCCGAAAAGCCTGAGGGAATCGCAAGCCAGGCATTCACCACGACCTTACCCGACGCCCATATCTCCTTGACTTTATTCGCCATTGCTTTTTCCTTCGCGTTTACTGGGTTGCCCTCTGGATGCTTGCCTCGCTCACGCCGACCTCGCGCGCTGTATTGACGATCGCGGCCCAGGTGTCGTCGGGCAAGGGCACGCCGTTCTTGCTGCGCTCGGCGCGCATCTTCGCCTCCGGCTCGCCCGGGATCAACACGGCATCCACGCCGGTCGCCGGCCTGGTGTCCTTGAAATAGTTGATGTAGCGCGACATCTCGCCATCGAACATATTCGCGGGATCGACGATTTTTGGGTCGACATAGACGGCGAACATGCCATTGGCGAAGCGACGGTTCGGTGCAGTTGCGCCGGTGCCGGTCAACGCTCCACCAAGCAATTCGCAGATCAGGGCAAGGCCCGAACCCTTGTGCTCGCCAAAAGCGCGGATTGCGCCCTTGCCCCTGCTGTGATCTCGCGGTCCCTCCGCCTCATACGGTCCGTACAACACGGCTGGATCCTTGCTCAAAGTGCCATCAAGATCGATCAGCGCCCCCTTTGGCAGTTTCTTGCCGCCGCGGCTTGCGACCAGCACCTTGCCCTCGGCGACGATCGAGGTCGCGAAATCCAGCACGACCGGTCCCTGCCCGTGGCGGGGGATGCCAACGCAATAAGGCGCGGTGGAAAGCCGCCGCTCGACACCGCCGAACGGCGCGACCAGCACCGAACCCGCCGCATTGACGAAATGAATCGACACCAGTCCTTCGGCCGCGGCCATTTCCGCCCAGTCGCCGACCCGGCCGATATGGCCTGCGTTGCGCAGCGCAATCGCAGCCAGGCCCGACGCCTTGCATTTCGCAATTCCGATCCTGACGGCTTGTGGTGCAACCGTCTGCCCGTAACCGAACTTGCCGTCGACCACCGCGAGCGAAGGCGTATCGATGATTACCTCCGCCGTCTGGTTCGGAACCACAGAGCCCATCCTCTTCCAGCGGATGTAAACGGGAACGCGGATCACGCCATGGCTGTCATGTCCGGTCAGATTGGCGGTTGTGAGATAAGTTGCGATCTGTCGGGCCTCTTCCGGTGAGGAATCGGCGTGGCTGAAAACATCAGCGACGAAATCGATCAGATTGGAAAGCTGAATGGTGACCATGGGCTAGTCGCTCTTTTATTTGGTTGGCTCAAGCGCTCGCTTTGGTGTGACCGCCGAGATAGGCGGCGCGGATCGCCTCATTGCCCCACAACTCATCGGGCTTGCCGCCAAGCACGATGCGCCCGGTCTCGAGCACGTAGCCGTGGTCGGCGACCGAAAGCCCCATCCGCGCGTTCTGCTCGACAAGCAAGACGGTCGTGTTGCGACGGATTTCCGAGATGATCTTGAACACCGCCTGCACGATCACCGGCGCAAGCCCCAGCGAGGGTTCGTCCAGCAGCAGAAGGCGAGGCTTGGCCATCAGGCCGCGCGCAACCGCCACCATCTGCAATTGACCGCCCGACAGGGTCCAGCCCAGCGCATTGGCAAAGGGGCCGAGGTCGGGAAAGAGATCGAACATCGCGTCGGCTTCGCGCGACAACTGCGATTTACCGACGCGCCGGTTCGACGCGCCGAGCATGATGTTTTCCTTGACGGAAAGACCAGGGAATACACGTCTTCCTTCCGGCACGTGGGAAATTCCAAGCCGCACGATTGCCTCGGGCCCAAGCCCTGAAATCGACTGGCCGTCGAACAGGATTTCGCCGGCGGCGGGCCTGATCAACCCGGAGATCGTCCGCAGCGTGGTCGACTTGCCGGCGCCGTTGGCGCCGAGCAAGGTCACCACATGCCCCTCATCGATGCTGATGGAGACGCCGCGCAGAGCCTCGATCTCGCCGTAGAGCACCATCAGGTCGTTGATCTGCAAGAGCGCCATTATTCTGTTCCGAGATAGGCGGAGACGACATCGGGATGGCGCAGCACGGCCATGGACTCGCCATCCGCAATACGACGCCCGAAATTGAGCACGGTGATGTGTTGCGCGGCCTCGCTGACGAGCGTCATGTCGTGATCGATGATCAGGATGGTCAAGCCCTGCGTCGCGATGCGCTTGAGCAGCTCGTGGAGTTCAACCTTCTCGCTCGAATTCAACCCGGCCGCCGGCTCGTCGAGCAGCAGCAGGGTCGGATTGGCGGCCAGCGCACGCGCGATCTCGATTAGTCGCTGATGTCCGTAGGAAAAGCTCGAAATCAGTTCATGGGCGCGAGCGCCAAGTCCGACAAAGCTCAGCGCCGACATCGCGCGTTCACTGAGGGCGTCGTCGCCCGTCTCGCCGATCAACGTGTTTCCCGGCCGCCCGGCACCGATCACGACGTTTTCCAGCGCTGTCATCGAGCGGAATAGCCGGATGTTCTGGAACGTTCGCCCCAATCCCGCCACGGCGCGCTGATGCGGCAGCATGTCGGTGATGTTGGTGCCGTCGAGAATAACCGTGCCGGACGTCGCCTTGTAGAGGCCGGAAAGCACGTTGAGAGTCGTGGTCTTGCCGGAACCGTTCGGCCCGATCAGCGCATGGACGCCGCCGCGCCTAACCTCGAAATCGACGTTGTCGACAGCCTTGAGGCCGCCGAAATGTTTGGAGAGGCCTTTGACGGAGAGAACGACATCGCCGCCGATCGTCGCCGGAGTCAGTTGCAGCGCCGGCGCGGCTATCTTCATCCTGGCCTTGCCGCGCCAGCGTGCGGTCAGGATATTGACGAACCCCCAGATGCCATCGGGCATGTAACGGATGATGAGAATCACGGAAAGGCCGTAGATCGCAAGATAAAGCCCCGGAATGCTCTTCAGGAAACGTAACCATTCCGGGATCAGGATCAAAAGGCCGGTGCCGATCGCCGAACCGATCGGCGAGGCGACGCCGCCGAGCAGCGACATCGTGAGGAACACGACCGACTCGGCGAAGGAGAACTGGTCCGGACTGACATAGGCAAAGCCGCCGGCAAACAGGCCACCGGCCAATCCGCCGAGCACGGCGCTCAAGCCGAAGGCCGAAACCTTGGTGCGGAAGACGTCGATGCCGACCACGCCGGCGGCAAGCTCATTATCGCGCACCGCACGCATGGCGCGTCCGAGCCGCGTGTCGGAAAGATGCCAGACCGCATAGCCGACCAGCGTCAGCGTCGCGACGCAGAACGCGAGATAGGATCGCGACGACTGGAACAGCTCAGGCCGCCCGATGCGTGAAACGCCGTCCGGCCCATGCGTGAGCCAGATGGAATTGATCATCACGAGCGTGACAATCTGCTGAAACGAGATCGTCACCATTGCAAGATAATGCCCGCCAAGCCGCAGCGTCGACATGCCGAGAAACGCGCCGGCCAGGGGCGCGATTACGCAACCGCCGACAAGGCTTAACCAGTAGCTTAAATGGTAGTCTGACGTACCAAGTCCGACGGCGTAAGCGCCGAGGCCGAAGAAAGCTGCCTGCGCAAGATTGATCTGGCCGCACAGGCCGAGGACGATCGACAGGCCGAACACCGCGATCGCAAAGGTAGTTGCCTGCATCAGGATGTTATGGATGTAGCCGTCGATCTCAAGCGTGGCGGCAAGCATCACGAGAAGGGCCGCGCCGATGAAATACGGCAGGTGGCGCAACAACAGCGGCCTGGCGCGTGGCGGCGCCGCGGTTGTTGCGGCCAGATTTTCGCTGGGGGCGCTCATGCCTTCTCCGCAACCCGTTCACCAAAGATGCCCTGAGGCCGGAACACCAGGAACGCTACCAGCACCAGAAACGCGAAACCGTCCTTGTAGGGCACAGAGACATAGGCCGCGCCAAAGGTTTCGATGATGCCAAGCGCGAGTCCCCCGATGATCGCACCGGCAACGTCGCCGAATCCGCCAATGATGGTGGCGGCAAAAGCCTTGAGCGCGATCGTCGATCCCATCTGGATCGAAACGAACAGGATCGGTGCCACCAGGATCCCGGCAAGGCCCCCTAGCACCGCCGAATAGATGAAGGTGATCATGATCATGGTGGACACGGAAATGCCGAGCAGCGAGGCCATCTCCTTGTCCTGAGATGTCGCCTGCAATTTCTTGCCCAGCATCGTGTGTTCGAAGAACCAGTAATTAAAGGCGACGAGCAGGATCGTCACCGCGATGATCAAGAGATACTGGCTGTCGAGATAGACTGGACCGAGCTGGATACCCGGCGTCTCGAACCACCCTTCCAGGACCTGCGGCTGCGGCCCGTAGATCGCCAGCACCGAATTGGCGAGCAGGATCGAGGCGCCGATGGTCGCGATAATGACGGGCAGGAAGGTGCGGTGACGGAGCGGGTAGTAAACCCCGAGGTTGAAGATCGCGCCGAGCAGTGCCATCCCTCCCAGCGCCAGCAGGAATGACAGCCAGTACGGCCATCCCAGATCGACCGCGAACACTACCATCAGATAGGCGGCAACCATCGAGAATTCGCCTTGCGCAAAGTTCACCACATTGGTGGCTCGGAAGATCAGCACGAAACCGAGCGCAACCAGCGCGTAGACCGCGCCGATGCCGATACCGGTAAAGAGCAATTGCAATACGAGATCCATGGATGAGTGCCCCGGCGGGAGTGCGGAATCTCTGGTCGCGTGATCGTGGATAGCCGTTGATGATTGCAGCGGGTCGGCGCCTGGCGGAACGATCAGCGCGGCGACCTCTTGCGTTCACCGGGCGGCCGTCGCACACGGCCGGCACCCCGGTTGCCTGAGGGGCCGGTTATGCGATCAATCGTCGAACTCGATATGCTTGTCGAAGACAATCGTCCCCTTCTCGTTCCGTACGACGTTATACCCGTGCAGCCCGTCGCCATTCTGGTCGAAATTATACTCGCCCTCCGCGCCGGGGAATTTTTTCAGCGCAAGGATGGCCTCGCGGATTTTTGCAGATTCGGTCGAGGCCGCCTTGTTGATCGCGGCCGACAGGATGGTGACGGCATCGAAAGTCCAGGCACTCTGGATGTCGGGCGCCGTCTTGTAGGTCTCGCGATAGGATTTGCCGAACGCCCTCGGCGCATCGCCCGATTCCTCGGCGTAGTCGGCCACGCCATAGGTGCCGTACAAGGCAGGACCCGCAAGCTTGGTCGAGGACACCGCGACCACCGATGGAGATCCCACCCAGGGAATGTTGACGCCGAGCTGGCGCAACTGGCGGGCGAAGATCGCAAGGTCGTTTTCGAAGGTGAAGTAGGTGCCCAGAACATCGGCGCCCGCTTGCTTCACGGCAAGGACGACCGGGGTGAAGTCCTGGCTCTGGTTGGCATAGCCCTGGTCGAGCACTGCGGGCGTGCCCGATTTCTCCAGTGCCGAGGCCAGCGCCTTGCCGCCTGCCGTCCCGAACGCGTCGGTTGAATGCACGATCGCCCACTTCTTCTTCCCAAGCGTGTTCACGCCGAAATCGGCGATGACGCGTCCCGAGTAGCTGTCGTTGGGACGAAATCGAAACAGCCAGGGATTGCCCATGTGGGTCAGGGTCGGATCCGTGCCACCGATCATCACGGGCTTGCCGAGCTTGAGAACGTCCGGCGCCATCGCGTGCACCTGGGTCGATCGGATCGAGCCTAGAAATCCGACAATATCCGGTTGCGCGGCCAGCTTGGAAAATGCGAGCACGATTCCGGGGTTGGTGGTCTGATCGTCCTCAATAACCAGTTCGACCTGTTTACCGAGGACGCCACCGGCCTTGTTGACGGCCGCGAGTGCGAGCTTGGCGCCATTCTGTGCCCAAAGGCCCTGTTCGGCCGCGGGTCCTGTTACCGGAACGCACATTCCGATCTTGATCGTCGCACCTTGTGCCCGCGCGCTGCCAATCACAAACGGTGCAGTAATACCGTCGGCAAGCCCAGCCACAACCTCGCGTCGCGTAAGATTCATCCATTCCTCCCCATGAGGCCAATTTGGAATTGGCCTTCGTACGTCTTGATGGTTTGAGCGAAAAACCGCCAGCGTGTCTACGGCGTGTCGGCGCAAGAGTCGATTGCTATAGCGCATTGCTTGTGCGCGTAACTGGTATCCTGCCAGCGACTTGCAGAGGTGCCCAAACAATATGCATAGGCTAAGCTTCTCGGACGCGTTAAAGCTGTTGTCGGCCGGTGTTCGGGCTCTGACATTGGTATGATATCGCGGGGCGCGCTTGTTGACGAACGTCAGAACTGAAGGGACACAAGCAAATATGAGTCTGGAGCGCGGTTTTGTATTTGACATTCGCCATGAGGACTCGCGGCGACACTGAAGCGAATGTCAAATCCACCGCGCCAGCAGAATCGTTTGAGTGATCTTTCGCATGCCGCATTTCACGATTGAGTACTCCGCCAATCTCGATTCCCGTCTGGATATGGCAGAGGTCGTCGAGGTGGTCCGCAGGGCGGCGGTCGAAACCGGCATTTTCCCACTCGGCGGCATCCGCGTTCGCGCCATCCGCTGCGAGCATTACGCCATCGCCGACGGCGATCCGCATCACGGCTTTCTGGACATGGTGCTTCGGCTTGGGGAGGGTCGCGATCTCCTCACCCGGCAACAGGCCGGCGAACATATTTTCCGCGTCCTGTCCGATCACCTCGATCCGGTTTTTGCTTCCGGCCAGTTTGCGCTGTCGTTCGACATGCAGATCAACGATAAGGAAACCAGCTGGAAGCGCAATAATATCCACGGCGCTTTGAAGGTGAAGGCCGAACATGGGTAAGAACGACGTTCTCCTCGCGCCGCCCACCAGATCTGAGAACCGGAAAAGCAGCAGATGCCCGTGCCGACGCACATCTTCGACCCGCCGTTCGATATCGTCAGGTGCAGCCACGCCGTGCTCGACGTGGTTGACCTGAACGCCAGTGGCGAGTTCTACGAAAAGGCCATCGGCCTTCACGTCGAGGATCGGAACGACGAAGCGATCTATTTGCGTGGCAGCGAGGAGCAGCAGCATCACTCCCTGGTGCTGCGCAAGGCGCTGGCACCCGCCTGCAACCGATTGGGCTTCAAGCTCGGCAATGAACATGACCTCGACATGGCGGCATCGTTCTTTTCCGAAAACGGCATCGTTTATGCGTTTGCGGAACAGCCGTTTCAGGGCCGCACGTTGCAGTTTTCCGATCCGTTTGGCTTTGAGATCGAGCTCTATGCATCGATGGAGAAGCGCCCTCACCTGCTGCGTCGTTATGATCTCTACCGGGGTTGCCACCCGCAACGGCTCGATCACTTCAATGTCTTTGCCGCCGAGGTGCAGGACACTCTCGACTTCTATGCGCGGCTCGGCTTCCGCCTGACCGAATACGCCGAGGAAGACGGACCGCAGGGTCGCATCGCGGCTGCATGGCTGCATCGCAAGGGCAACGTGCATGATTTTGCTCTCACCAATGGCAAGGGCCCTCGCCTGCACCACTTCGCCTATTGGGTGCCCGGTGCGATGAATATCCTGCATCTTTGCGACGTGATGGCCTCGAGCGGCTATCTCAAGAATATCGAGCGCGGTCCCGGCCGGCACGGCATCTCCAACGCGTTTTTTCTCTATGTCAGGGATCCTGACGGCCATCGACTGGAGCTCTACACCAGCGATTACTTCACCGGCGATCACGACCATACGCCGATGCGCTGGTCGCTGAAGGATCCGCGCCGCCAGACACTGTGGGGCGCGCCCGCCCCGCGCTCCTGGTTCGAACAGGGATCGCCATTTCCGGGACAGGCTGTGCGCGAGCCGCAGTTTGTCACCGATGTCACGGTTACAGATTGAAATACGGGGACCTCATGAAAATGTCTTTGCTTGTTGCCGCAGCCTCGATACTGGGTCTTGCGCCGGTTTTATCTTCCAATGGCGACCTTCACGCCGCCGAATTGAAAGTACTTGCGGGCGGTTCGCTGAGGAGCGTGTTGAGCGAACTCGGCCCTCAATTCGAGCGCACTTCCGGCCACAAGCTCGATATTCACTTCGACACCACCCCCAATCTGATCAAGCTCGCGACCTCAGGCGACCCCTTCGACATGGGTGTCGTTCCGATCGATGTCTTCAAGGACGAAGCCGCGAAAGCCCGGTTTCGCACCACAACCGAATTCGCCCGCGTCGGCTATGGCGTGGCGGTGCGCGAGGGCGCGCCAAAACCCGATATCAGCACGCTCGACGCCTTCAAGAAAACGCTCCTTGAAGCGAAATCCATCACCTTTCTGCCGGCGAGCGCCGCCGGCGCCTATATCCTGAAGGTGTTCGATCGCCTCGGCATCGATCAGGCGATGAAGGCCAAGACGGTGGCGCAGGAGCAGCCAACCGGAATCGTTCCCGCCATCGTCAAAGGGGAAGCGGAGCTTGCGGTGTTCGTGACCAACGTATTGACCGCGCCGGGGGTTGAAATCGTCGGCCCGTTTCCTCCCGAAGTGCAGCACGAGTTGATTTTTCCGGCTGCGATCGCGCTTGAGGCGAAGGAGCCCGCGGCCGCGCAGGCATTCATCGATTTCCTCAAGTCACCCGCGGCCGCCTCGACCATCAAGTCGAAGGGCATGACTGCCGGTTCAGGGAGCTGAATCGCGGCGTGGACGGTGCATGGCCTCCTCGCCACCTTCGTCAAGAGATCGATCAAGCCGCGTGATACCCGTGCAAGATTGGATGATGTCATGACCTTAAGTTCCGGCGGCGAGGCCATCGTCCACAGCCTTGTTGCGCATGGGGTCGATACCGTGTTCGGCCTGCCGGGCGCGCAAATCTACGGATTGTTCGACGCATTCCAGCAGGCGCAGCTGAGGGTCATCGGTGCGCGGCACGAGCAGGCCTGCGGCTACATGGCCTTCGGCTATGCACGATCGACCGGTCGACCCGGCGTGTTCAGCGTCGTGCCCGGACCAGGCGTGCTCAATGCCGCCGCCGCCTTGTTGACGGCGTTCGGCTCGAACGAACCGGTGCTTTGCCTCACCGGTCAGGTGCCCAGGGCATTCCTCGGCAAGGGACGCGGCCATCTTCACGAAATGCCGGATCAGCTCGCCACGCTGCGCACGTTCGTGAAATGGGCTGACCGCATAGAATATCCGGATCTGGCGCCAGTTGCGGTCTCGCGCGCGTTTCAAGAAATGATGTCGGGACGCCGCGGCCCGGCCTCACTGGAAATGCCCTGGGACGTCTTCACCGAGCGCGCTGAAGTTGGCCCGGCAAAGGTGTTCGATCTTTTTCCGGCACCGCAACCTGACCCTGACCGGATCGAGTCGGCCGCCGCCTTGATCGCCGCGAGCAAGACGCCGATGATCTTCGTCGGCAGCGGCGCCATCCACGCGCGCAACGAAATCCTGGAGCTTGCCGAACTGATCGACGCACCGGTGGTGGCGTTCCGCAGCGGCCGCGGCATCGTCTCCAACGCCCATGAGCTCGGACTGACGATGGCAGCGGCCTATCGCCTGTGGCCGAAGACCGATCTCATGATCGGGATCGGGACACGGCTGGAATTGCCAACCATGACGCGCTGGCCGTATCGCCCTGACGGGCTGAAATGCGTTCGCATCGATATCGATCCGGCGGAAATGAGAAGGTACCCATCGGATGCCGCGGTGATTTCGGACGCGAAGGCCGGCGCGACCGAGCTTTTGGCTGCGGTCCGAAAGCGCGGCTACAAGAAATCCAGTGGCCGCCGCACCGCAATCCGCGAAGCCTCCGCTGCCGCACTGAAGGAGATAGAGCAGATTCAGCCGCAGATGGCTTATCTGAACATTCTGCGCGAGGTGCTGCCGGGAAATGCCATTGTGACCGATGAACTGTCGCAGGTCGGCTTTGCGTCCTGGTACGGTTTTCCGATTTACGAGCCGCGGACCTTCATCACGTCGGGTTATCAAGGCACGCTCGGCTCCGGCTTTCCCACCGCGCTCGGTGTCAAGGTGGCGCATCCGGATCGGCCCGTGGTTGCGATCACCGGCGATGGCGGCTTCATGTTCGCGGTGCAAGAACTGGCAACCGCGGTCCAGTTCAACATCGCCGTCGTCGTGCTGGTGTTCAACAACAATGCTTACGGCAATGTGCGGCGCGATCAGCGCGAGCGTTTCGAGGGTCGCGTGGTGGCGGCCGATCTGGTCAATCCGGACTTCGTCAGGCTTGCGGAATCGTTTGGCGTTGGCGCGGTACGCGTGACTTCGCCGGAAGGTTTCCGCCCGGCGCTGGAAAACGCGCTGGCCGATGGCGGTCCCTACCTGATCGACATCGAGGTGCCTCGGGATTCCGAAGTCAGCCCCTGGGCCTTCATCCATCCGGCGAGGCCATAGTCGAGCGATCCCTAGCCGAACCACAGGTCAGGGCCGGTGCGTTCGCAGCGGCGCTGTCATCTGCTTGTCGTCTACGATTGATAATCGGTTTTACCGAACAACAGGGCGATCCGTTCATAAATATCGATCACGCTTGACCCGGCGCGGTCCCAGAAGGCTCTCAATGCTGCAATTGCACGATATTGCACTGACTTATCCAAACGGCGTCAGGGCCATCTTGCCGGTCAGCACATCCATTCCGAAGGGGCAGTTTCTCGTGCTGCTCGGCTGCTCCGGAGCCGGCAAATCGACACTGCTTCGATGCCTGAACGGATTGGTCACCCCGACCCGGGGCGACGTCACGGTCGAGGCTCTGGGGTCGATTTTCAAAAATAACCGCACGCTGCGCGAACATCGCCGGCAGACAGGAATGATTTTCCAGCAGCATCATTTGATCGGACGGCTTACCGCGCTGGAAAACGTCATGCTTGGCTGCGTCAGCGTGCATGGTGCCCTGCGATCCCTGTTTCCGCTGCCGCGCACCGACCGCGTTCTCGGCTTACAATCGCTCGAACGGGTGGGCCTGCTCGAGCGCGCCCTTGATCGCGCAGACGAGCTTTCTGGCGGTCAGCAGCAACGCATCGGTATAGCAAGGGCCATGGCACAGCGGCCGCTGATCGTTTTGGCCGATGAACCCGTGGCAAGCCTCGATCCGACGACCGGCGCGAAAGTGCTCGCCGACCTTCACCGCATTTGCCGCGAGGACGGCATAACGGCGATCGTAAGTCTTCACCAGGTCGACCTGGCTCGGCGCTTTGCCGATCGAGTGATCGGATTGGCGAACGGCCGGATCGTGTTCGACGGCCCGGCCTCGCAGTTGGGCCAGCCAACGCTTGACCAAATCTACCTTGCAGCACCGTCTCAAATGGCGGCAGCCTAGAAAACAAAAACCGGGTATCATCGAGATGGATCAGGTCATGCAACGCAGACGTTTTCTCTTCGCCTGCACAGTCGGCGGATTGGCTATCGCGCTCCGTCGCGCCTCCGCCCAGCCGGCTCCAAACCCCGGCAATATTCGCGTGGCGCTGCTTCCCGACGAGAATGCGTCAACTATCATCCAGAACGCACTGCCCCTGAAGAAATATCTGGAGCGCGCGCTTGGGAAAAACATCGAACTCGTTGTCACGACCGATTACTCCTCGATGATCGAGGCGATGCGGTTCGGCCGGATCGAGGTTGCTTATTTTGGACCGCTCTCCTACGTGCTGGCCAAGTCGAAGGCGCCTGATATCGAGCCCTTCGCCGTCGGGGTTTCAAAGGGCTCGCCGACCTACAAGAGCGTGATCATCGCGCGGGTAGACGGTCCGGTGAAGACGCTCGCCGACATAAAGGGAAAGACGATGGGATATGGCGATTTCGCCTCGACTTCCAGCCATCTGATCCCTCGTGCGCTGCTCGCCCGCAACGGCATGTTCGGCGATACCGACTACAAATATGTTCTTCTCGGGGCGCACGATGCGGTCGCGCGCGCCGTGCAGGCCGGCCAGGTTCAGGCTGGCGGTCTAAGCCTTGAAATCTTCATATCGCTGGTCGTCAAGGGTTCGATCGATGGCGACAAGATCACGGTGCTCGCAGAAAGCGATCCGATTCCGAACTATCCGATTGTCATGCAGGGATATCTCGCGCCTGAACTGAAGGCTTCGCTCAGGAGCGCGTTCATCGAGCTCGACGACAAGGAAATCCTGAAGACGTTTCGGGCCGAAAGATTCGTTGCTACGGACGATCATGCCTACGACATCCTGCGCGAGACCGCGAAGCTGCTCGATCTCGACCTTTCGAAACTCAAGGGATGACCTACTCCGCGCCCCAGACCTACGAGGCGATCCTGGCCCGCGAAAACGTGGCCCGGCTCAAACGCGCCGTCGCTGTTCTCCTCATCGTCACTTTGATCTTCGTCGCGATGGCACTCACCGGGCTACTCGATCCGCAGCGCTTCGCCGATGCCTGGCCTGCGATCAAGCAGCTATCGAGCGAGATGTTTCCGCCTGACTTCAGGCGCTACCATAGCTGGCTCAGGCCGCTGGCCGACACGCTCGCGACGTCGATCGCCGGAACCGCGCTCGCGGTAGCGCTTTCATTGCCGCTGGCCTTGCTTGCCGCCCGCCAGACCACGCCGCATCCAATCGCCTACCATACCGCG
>Ga0306920_100005385_pt1 | contig 16533 bp, 17 predicted proteins | sample flu12Cox44000170_FD_204666 | JGI IMG/M metagenome (GOLD analysis project Ga0306920, IMG submission 204666) | Lab enrichment of tropical soil microbial communities from Luquillo Experimental Forest, Puerto Rico - flux4day.12C.oxic.44.000.170 (v2)... | ecosystem: Environmental > Terrestrial >... | reverse complement strand
CCGATCTGCAAGTCAAAGAGGTGCAATCCGAGCGGCGGCAACGCCTGTCGAGCCTTGCGACGACCCCCGAGGAACAGCAGACCTCCGCCGGCGCCGCGGTCCAGGCGAAGGCCGTTTTCGAGGCGGCCCAGCAGCAGGTCGCGCAGGCCGAGATCAACCTGCGCCGGACCCAGGTTCGCAGCCCGGTCAACGGGTACGTCAGCAACCTGCTGATGCGGGTCGGCGATTTTGCCCATGAGGGGGTCACCAACATCTCGGTGATCGACACCGACAGCTACTGGCTCGACGGCTATTTCGAGGAGACCAAGCTCGCGCGGGTCTGCGTCGGCGATCGCGTCGAGGCGAAGCTGATGGGTTATGCCCAGCCCATCCTCGGCCATGTCGCGACCGTGACGCGCGGCATCGGCGTCCCGGATGGCGCATCCGGCACACAGGGGCTGCCGAACGTCAATCCGGTCTATACCTGGGTTCGCCTGGCGCAGCGGGTACCGGTGCGCATCGCGATCGACAACGTTCCGGACGGCATTCCGCTGGTCTCCGGCATGACGGCGACGGTAACAGTCAAGGATGCCGGCGAGGCCGGTGACCGACCCTGGCTCGACCGCGCAGTCGTGGAGATCGAGACTCGGCTTTTCGACGTGCTGGACGGTCCGCCGGCTCGGCCGGGATGCATTCCGGCGATCACGACCGAGCGCGCGACGCCGGCCACACTTCCGGTGGACGAGCAGAAATCCGCCCCCACCCCGGAGCAGATCAACCCGGGTCTCGCACCGGGCATGAGTACGTCGCCAAGGAACAAGAGCTGATCATGCCGAACGATGTCCGGTTCACCACCGCCGCTACGCTTAGTTGAAGCCCGTCCTTCCGCCTTTCGAATTCATCGCGTTGCCGCGGCAAAGGTTGATCCACTCGGCGCCCGAGGGTCCGAGCAGTGTGCGGGAGAGCCGCACGCAGGGATCTGCGCGGGAGGCGTGACGTAACCCGGGTCTCTATCCCCGAACCTGCGTTTGCTGCAGTGCATGAATCTGTAGTTGGCACATCTTCTGCGATGCGCCGTCCGCCTTGAAGGTCCGCTATGGGGTGATCTCCTCAACGGCAACCTAACTCGGCGAACGGCCGGAATCGTTAAGGGTTATCAGATGCCTGCCCGTCACTGGCAGTGTGGCAAGCTCCGAGGGCAGGCGTCTGATAACCCTCGAGGGAGGAAACCGCGGGCCGGGGTGGCTAGGACGGTGGGGCGCGCTGGAGCTATGGGGATTTGAGAGCGGCGGGCAATCGGCTGCGAGGTGGGCGTGGTGACCGCCAGATGGGGTTGACTGCGGGATGAAGCGGTGGCGGGACCTGACGAGGCGACGAATGAGTTGGGATCGCCATCGCCGCGGCTGTGAGCTGGCGCACGACTGCGGTCATCGGCCGAGCAGGCCCGCTACCGATCACCGACGAGCGATGACTGTGAACAGCATTGGAGGTGGTGAGCGGGCGATGGGCGGTCATGAGCTGTCGATCGGATTTGGAACCGTCGGGTGATATCGCGGTGTGCACCCGGGTTCGAAGATCTCAATGATGACCATCCGGCCGCCGCAGCAAGGACAAGGATGCGAGAGTGCCTGCGGCTCACCCTCCCCGGTGCCGTCGGCATCACTGGCCGCTTTCTGTGGTACCGGCACGTTAAGCAGCCGGCGTGCTCGGGCGATGTTTTCCGTGCGCCCGCCATTGGCGAAGAGGCCGTAGTGACGGATCCGGTGGAACCGTCGGGCAGGACGTGGATCAGAAAGCGGCGGATGAACTCGTTGGCGTCGAGTGTCATGAGCTTGTAGCGGTTGTCGGCCTTGGCCCGGTAATCCTTCCATTTGAACGTCACACGCTCGCCGTCGAAGGCGACGAGCCGGCTGTTGGCAATAGCGATCCGGTGCGTGTAGCGGGACAAGTAGGCGAGCACAGCACCGGGTCCGCCAAAGGGCGGCTTGGCATAGACCACCCATTCGACCTTTCGCAGTGCGGCAACGTAGGCTTTGAAGCGCCGGCTCGGCCAGGCCGGCCTGATCGGCGAAGAACGCCAGTCGCCCAGCCTGGTACGCGGCCACGAGCCTTTCCAGGAACAGACGGCGGAACAGACGGCGGAACAGACGTGAGAGCACCCTCGACGGAGAGAAAGAAGCGGGGCCGGCAGGCAATCCAGTGCTGGCCGTCGGGCGACAAACCGCCGCCCGGTACGATGATATGGGGTGCGGATGGTGGCTCAGTGCTGATCCCCAGGTGTGGAGCTCGGCGGTGAGCCCGATGCGGGCGTCAAGGTGTTTGGGGTCGGCGGCGATGGTGATCAGGGTCTCGGCGGCGGCTTTAAGCAACAGGTCATAGACGACCGCCTTGTTCTGATAGGCGATGTCGGCGACCGGTCCAGGCAGCGTGAAGACGACATGGAAATAGGGCACGGGCAGGAGTTCGGCTTGGCGGTCGGCCAGCCACTCCTTCGCAGCAACGGCCTGGCACTTCGGGCAGTGCCGGTTGCGGCAGGAGTGGTAGCAGATGCGCAGGTGGGCGCAGGCCTCGCAGCGTTCGACATGCCCGCCCAGCGCCGCCGTTCGGCAGCGCTCGATCGCCGACATGACCTTGAGTTGGCCGAGGCTCACATGGCCGGCATGAGACGCACGCCAAGCCGGTCCGCGGTGGCGGAAGATGTCCGCCACCTCGACCGCGGGCCGTGACAACGGCCGCGCGTCAGCCGGGCATCTTTAACAGGAAGTCGAGCGGGCTTGTCACCTGGCCGAGCTTGCCCGGAGGCGCGACCGCCGTCGTCGACCCACATCGGACGATTCCCGCGCGGCAGAGCAAAAGGACCTCGTGTTGCGCTTACACAGAGGCATTCTTGGTGATAGAACAACAATTACTGTCGCTTCGTGGTGTTGCACACCCGCATTTCCCGACCAAAGAAATGATGAACGTCCGGGGGAGAGAAATGAAACTCAGCATCTATTTGCGGTGCGCAGCGGGTGTGCTCACGTCGATCGCGCCGATTGGCCTCGCGAACGCCGAGCCGCTCGCTCAAGGTCCCAGCATTCCGGCGGAACGAGGGCTCCAACTTCTGGGTGACGAGCCGAGCTACCTCGACCTCGGCGTCGGTGTCTTTTCCTGCCACCCGCCACGCCGCCATAGATACCCGACGGCGGCAATACGGAAGTTCACTGACTCACCGCTGGAGGGAGATGGATTCGAACTTCCAGTACGCGGGCGCGGTCAATCTGGTTGTCGGCCCTTTTGGGTGGGTTGTGCTTTGGGATCGGGTGCGGTCCGGGCGAGGCGCTTCTGGTACAGCGGTATCAGCGACGGGGCTGGGCGATCTTAGCCGCCGCCTCGGGGCGGCCCACCGCCCGTCGGACCTTTGGTGCGCTCGATTGGGCTCGAACCGAGCTCACGGCTCTATCCATGACGCCGCTGACCGCGAGCGCCGGTACCACACATGCCGCCGGCGTAACCGACGGCGAAATCCGGCACGTCGTCGAAAAATATTTGACCGAACATCCGGAGCTGCTACGCCAAGCCGCCCCCGCGCCACATGGCATATACGTCGGCGACTCTGAGCATCAGGAACCGTGAGACTGTCAACGCATCGGGCGATCACCGCAGGGGGCCTGATGTCCGTTCATAGGCGGGCGTCTCCTTCGATGACATGCCCTTGTGTGTCGAACCTTTTGGCCAACGGGGGACCTTTGCGATGTACAAAATGATGATTGACATTTCTGGCGAAGAACGCGTCTTTCTGTTTCGCGGACCCGGCTGTCGCAAGAGGATGCTCGAATGGTGGGACGACCATCTGGGCCGCGCCGAAGACGGCGAGGACATCCGTAAAATCCGCGTCCGGGGTGATGTCGGCAACAAGACCGACATCATCCACGAATGGCGCAGGAATAACCCGCCCAAGCTGGGCGCGGGGCGCTGATTGCTCCGAATTGGGAACCTATAACTCCACCGATGCCCAGTTGCTGGGGGAACGGCTGACGGAAGCGGGGCCTCAGGATCGGGCATCTTCGACATCCAAGTTCCAGGCTCCGGCCAGATGCATCAGTCGGCAGGAGCGTGTTCCACGCGACAACTTCGGTGTAGTTGACCCGTTTATGCTTTCGACTGGGTTGCGGCTGCAAGATCTCGATAATCTTGTCTATCCCAGCACGAGTGCGACCGTCTCGATGCGCGTGCCGCTGCCGATCCCCACATTTTCGCACCCCGCCCTCGCTCCCGGAATTTCCCCCGAGTAGGTGTACCTAGGTCCGAAAACATACCGACTTTATCGAGCGCTAAAGTCTTAATTTTGCCGCTTGAAGAGACAGAGTTCCACCTTACATCGCTACGCTTATTCGCGTCAGGAGCATTTTGAGACCGCGGCAGCCTTTAGGCACCTTGGCGTACTTCCCGGAATACCAATCTTAGATTTGTTTTTAACGTGGGGATCGCCTGCCATGATGATCCCGGGTCCCCAGCCGGGAACGAACCTGAACGGTACCGCAACTGGACCGGCGCCGCCGACAACCGCAACTCCGTCGGGTCCGGCGCCCGCGATCACTTACGGGGTATTCGCGGCTGCGGTCAAGGATGCCCTGCGGGACGTTCACAGTCCCGACCTGCTCGCCCGCAACCCGTTGCTGCGCGACGGACTTTGGAATTTCGACGGGTCAGCCGGGCCGCAAGAGCTAAAGACATTGCTGTGCGCGACCGTCCACACGTTGTTCGACAACGCTCGTGACGAGAAATTGCGTCGGATACTCGAGCTGACCTATTCCGAGTCCTTCCTCAAACAAGAGGCCGTCGCAGATCGGCTTGCTCTTTCTTTCGGGACCTACCGGCGTTACCTCAGCAATGCGCGAGATCGGATGGCGCGTTGGTTATGGGAGACTTCGCGCGTCGCGTCGATCCAATCTGAGTTGCCTCTTGCAACGGAGCCGGCGACGACGGGAACTAGCTCGGAAGGCGAAACTACAACCCCCCTAGCCACCAGTGAATCCGCCTTGCCGCGACTCTCGATCGTGGTTTTGCCCTTTCTCAACATCGGTGGGAGCGCGGAGGACGGCCCCTTTGTCGACGGCGTCACCGAAACACTGATCACCGATCTATCGCGCAGTCCTGGTGCCTTTGTTATCTCGCGCAGCACTGCTTTCGCATACAAAGACAGACCGATCGATGTCCGCCAGATCGGTCGCGAACTGGGCGTGCGCTATGTTCTTGAAGGAAGCGTGCAGAACACTGGCGAACGGGTCCGCTTCAACGCGCAGCTCGTCGATGCCGAGAGCGGCGGGCATCTGTGGGCCGAACGCTTCGACAAGCAGCGCGCCGATCTCCTCGACATGCAGGACGAGGTTACGACTCGATTAGCCCGGACCATCCACATAGAGATGATCGACGCGGAAAGCCGTCGCGCGGCGCGTGAGCGTCCTGACCATCTCGACGCGGTCGATCACACCCTTCTCGGCTGGGCCGCCTGGAACCATAATTTATCGCTTGATTCGGCCAGGCGGGCCCGCCGATTTTTCAAGACCGCATTGCAACTCGACGAACACAATGTCGAAGCGCTGATCGGTTTCGCCAATTCCCACATGTGGGAAGTCAACATGTCGTACGCCTCAGACGACCGGCTCGCGCAGATCCGAGCTGCGGAGACAGCTGCAAAGCAGGCGCTGACACTGGCGCCGGACAGTGCCGAGGCGCATATGACACATGGGACCGTCCTGTACGCGATGCGCGTACCCGAACGTGCATTGCGCGAGTTCGAATTCGCCATTGGCTTGGCCCCTAACCTTGCGGCAGCCCACGCGTATCTTGGGCAGATGAAGTTCTCGCTTGGGCGGGCCGACGATACCCACACCCATGTCGCCGAGGCGATGCGTCTCAGCCCGCGCGATCCTTTCCTCTTTCATTGGCACTTCTTCGTCGGCGTCGCCGAGGTCTATCTCGGGCGAGTGGTTCACGGAATCGAGAGCCTGCGCAAGTCGGTCGAGATCAATCCGAATTGGGGACTCGCCCAGTTCGTGCTGGCCGGCGCACTAGCGCTTGCCGGGCTGCTCGCGGAGGCCGCCGAAGTCCGCGCGGTCGCTCAGCGTTTTGTGCCCAATTTCAGCATAGCCAGGTTCCGTGCCGGGGCGGCGAGCGACAACCCAGTATACCTCGCGCAACGCGAGCAGATGTACAGGGGGTTGCGCCTGGCGGGCGTGCCGGAGGATCGAGACGGATAGGTCTCGGCTGAGACGCAGCAGACCCATCGACCCGGCCCCTTCACGCGCGCTGGCCTCTGGCGGCCTGGCGTTGAAACGATAGGCTCCGGCCTCTTCCGCACGATCGGACCGAGCGGTTGGCGAGCGAAATCTGAGCAGATTTCGGGATAGCGACAACGCGGTGGTTTCCCAGATCTTCCGGCGAACGGGCACCGCGGTCAGCGCGGCTTCGCCTGAGTTCGTGAAGGAGAAGCTGGAAAATGATGAAGGAAGATCTGCGGGAAGTGCTCCCACTTTGGTCGCTCGACCGTCGCGGGGACGGCCCCCGCAGAACTGTCGGAACTCGGGAAGCGGTTGGGGTCTCATTCCCCCGTTTTGCTCGCCCCGTACCGCTGGGAGACCCTCTGAGGATGGTTCACGATGCGCCGCCGCGACGGGCGCCGGATTGGGCCACGACGAACCATATCGCGCCGCTGGCGACGATCCGGCGGATCCTCGCGGCCATACGGCTGCGGCGCGGTCGGGTCCGCTCGCGTCAGCAGTTGAAGGAACTCGACAACCACCTGCTTAAGGACATTGGCCTGAGACGAGAGGTTGTCGATTACACACCCGCGAAGCCGGAGAGGTACTGGGGCTGAGCCGCGCTCGGAACATTAGAGAATTACGATGATCACGCTTGAACGCTTCATTGGGGTTTCAGACCTGGTCCATCGACGAGAGCCCGGTCCGACAACATCGCCCGCCGCAGAAATCCCGATCGCACAGTGTATTCGCACCAGCAATGCCTCTCTTTTTTGGTCGATGCGGCTCTTGCCGCAGCCGCGTCGTGAAGCGATGCAGGCGCTTTACGTCCTCTGTCACGAAGTCCGCGACATCGCCAATGGCAACGCCTCGCCGACGCTCAAGCTGACGCTGCTCGCCGATTGGCGTGACCAGATCGCATTACTCTATGCCGGGCGGCCTCAGCATGTCGTAACGCGAGCGCTTCGCAATGCTATCGAGAGGTTTGATCTGCGCAGCGCGGATTTCCTCGCCATCATCGACGGCATGAAGATGATCTCGAGCACCGATATCCGGGCGCCATCCATCGAGCAACTCGATCTTTACTGCGAGCAAACGGCGGCTGCCGTCAGCCGGATCGCGCTTCGCGTCTTTGGCGCAACATCGCCAGAAGACGAGCGTCTGGCCGCAGCGCTCGGTCGCGGCGTGCAACTCACGGACATTCTGCGCAACCTCGTCGAGGACGCCACCCGACAGCGCCTCTATCTGCCGCGGGAACTACTGCATGCGCACGGCATCTTTGCGACGATGCCAAGCTACGTATTGGCAACCGGCGCTACCGCAGGTCTGCAATGCGCTTGCCGAGCGAGCAGCAGTGTATTTTGCCGATGCCGAGTGCACGATCGTAGCCCGCCCAAGAGGCGCGATGTTGGGGGCAAGGGCGATGCTCTCCAGTTATCGCGCACTTCTCAAAGGCTTGCTCGCTCGGGGCTGGTCGCGGCTCGACGAGCCGGTGCGCCTCACAACCTGGCGCCAAACGGTGCTGCTCATCGGACACGGTTTCATCGCTCCCTGATTAGCGAAGTGAGGCGCCGATTCGAAGGTTCTCGACGCCGCTCTATTGAGTGATGCAACAAACTCTCTCTTGGCAACAACCTCTCTTAAACGCGCGAGTCGGAGGTCAAATGGACGCAGGAGCCCAGCCGCTGCAAACCGTCCTCGTCAGCCAGGACCAGACACCGGCGATGGACACATTAACGCTCGCAGGACCGACCTCGACACTGGACCCTTATACGGACGAAGCCTTGCTGAACCCCTGGCCGCTATACCGTGAGCTGAGGGAAATGGGTTCGATCGTCTGGCTAGTAAGATACGGGATGTTTGCCATCACCCGTTATGATGCCGTCGTCAAGGCGCTTCGGGATTGGGAGGCATTCCCGTCGTCGTTCGGCGTCATGATGAACGACCACATGAACCAGTTACTGCGCGGCAACACACTGTGTAGTGATGGCGACGGCCACAGCCGATTGCGCCGCGTGGTTATCCGTCCGGTGACGCCGGCCGCGCTCAAATCGCTCGAGGACGAGATCGAGCGCGAGGCCGAAGCGGTCGTCGATCGGTTATGCGCGAGGGGACGTTTCTGCGCGACTGGAGAGCTTGCGACCTATCTGCCTGTGACCATCGTTTCCAACGCCGTCGGCCTCCCCGAGGAAGGGACGCGAGCGAATGATGGCGTGGAGCACAGGCATGTTCAACTGCTTCGGCCCGATGAATAGCGTGCCCGCAGCTCCATGCCGGTGCTCGCCGAAATGATGCACTATGCCCGCACGCATGCGGTTCCGGGGAAGCTGAAACCCGGAAGCTGGGCCGAGGCGATCCATCAGGCTGCCTCCGCCGGTGAGGTGCCTTCCGAGGCGGTCCCGGTGATGATGATCGACTATATGGGGCCAAGCCTTGACACGACCGTCTTCGCCATCTCCAGCGGTGTATGGCTGTTCGCCAACCATCCCGATCAGTGGGATCTGGTGCGCGATGATCCGTCGCTAATCCCCGGTGCAATCAACGAGATCCTGCGAATGGAAGCGCCGGTCCAGGGTTTCTCGCGCTACGTGGCGCGCGACTATGATCTGGACGGTGTCCCGCTGCCAAAGGCCTCGCGTGCTATTGCCTTCTACGGCGCTGCTAATCGCGATCCTCGGCAGTTCCCCGACCCCGATCACTTTGATGTCCGGCGCAACAATGCGGGGCGTCACCTGGCCTTCGGCGGCGGACCGCACATGTGCCTCGGCCAAAACCTTGCCAAGCTCGAGATGCGGGCTCTATTCACCGCGCTCGCGCGCCGGGTCAAGCGCTTCTGCATCGAGGAAGAGGAGCGCTTGCTGAACAACGTCTTGCGCGGCTTCAGTAAATTGATTGTCACCGTCGAATAACCAGACGGTCTGCAGATGCAGGAGCCTGACGCTCCGCCGCGTGCAACGACAGTGAGCGGTCGTCCACGCTGAGGCTCCAGTACTTCCTTACTAAACAGGGGACCGCCATGGATATGAAGCCACCGGCGACCATTGCCGGCGACGCCGAAGTCGACCATGCCATTGCCACACTGGTTCTGGCCTTTGCCACAGATCCGGTTGCGCGCTGGATGTATGTTGATCCACATCAATACCTGCTGCACATTCCGCAGCTATTCCGTGCCCTTGGAAAAAGCTCGTTAGAAGCAAGAGCAGCGGAGCGCACCAGCGACGGCTTTGGTGTCGCGCTTTGGCTGCCACCGGACGTTCACGGAGAAGATGGGCCACTTGAGGCAGCGATCGCGGAAGGCATCGTTGGGGAAAAGCAAACCGAAGTTGCCGCCATCTTCGAGCGGACAGAACATTATCGGCCGACGGAGCCCCATTGGTACTTATCGCTCATCGGGGTCGAACATTGCATCGGAACAACGGATGCGGTGCGAGACTACTGCAGCACCGCCTTCGCCAATGCGACCGAGAGCACCTCCCGGCATGCCTATGGTCCTCGAACCCACTAAATGTCCCTCTCTACGAGCGGCACGGCTTTGAGATCGCGGGCACAATTCGAGTGGGTTCGTCGCCTTCCATCTTTCCTATGCTGCGCCATCCGCGCTGATTAGCCCAATCTGCTAGATGCCTACACACCCATTCGAGCGAACAGTGAGCACAAGCTGAGCAGATTTCGGGATAGCAATCGCGCGGCTGCTTGCCAGATCAAGTGCCACGACACGCCTTCGGCCTCGAAGCAGTGATCTGCCAATTTCGAACTTGTTGGAGCATAGCGTCATGAGCGGTCTCTTGGGTCAGCGCGCGGTGGTAGTCGGAGCGGGCATTGGCGGGCTGTCTATGGCCGGCGCCTTGGCCAAATCCTTTGAGCAGGTCCAGGTTTTCGAACGCGACCAGCTCAGTGCGGCAGCCGCTTCCCGGTCAGGTACTCCACAGGATCGGCACCCGCATGGTCTGCTGGCTGGTGGCCTCCGGGCGCTCGGTGAAATTTTTCCCGGTTTCGAGAAAGATCTCGCAAGAGCCGGCGCAGTGCCCGTCAGGATCGCACGAGACATCCAATATGAGCGCCCAGATGTTGGCCCACTGCCAAAGCGGGATTTCGGGTTGTCGCTCCTCTGTGCCTCGCGGCCCCTGATCGAGTTGGTGCTGCGGCGTCGGGCCGAGGCGACCGCGAATATTGCGCTACGGCCGAAGTGCCGGGTGACAGGGATTGTGCCGACGACGAGCGGTGCTGCCGTGGATGGGGTCCGCTTTGACGCCGGCTCGGGACGTTCGGAGATCCTGGCGGCCGACCTGGTGGTGGACGCCTCCGGTCGCGGCGCGCTGACCTCGACGTTGCTCGACGCGCTAGGCTGGGAGCGGCCGGCGGAAACGGAGGTCGGGGTTGATCTTAGCTACGCCACCGCCGTGGTAGCTATCCCGCCCAATGCGACACTCGATTGGAAGCTCGTGCTAACGCAGCCAGATCCGCCCTTCTTGGCGTTGCATGCGGTACTTGTGCCAATAGAAGGCGACCGTTGGATAATCGCGATTGCCGATCATCACGCAACCGCGCGACCCGAGACCTGGGACGCCTTCCTCGACGTGTCGCGTTCACTGGCCACACCGACAGTATACAACGCATTGCGCTACGTCCGGCCGCCTGACGGCATTCGCCACTATCGCTTCCCGGTCAGTACCTGGAAGCATTTCGAGCGATTGCCTCGTCTGCCCCGCGGCGTGTTACCGGTCGCTGATGCGCTCTGCCGGTTCAACCCGATCCACGGCCAGGGCATGTCATCCGCCGGGAAGCAAGCCTGCCTGCTGCAGGATGTGCTTTATCGGGCAGTGGCGGACCCGGATCCGGTCGCGGCCTTGCAGACGAGGTTCATGGCAAAGGTAGCCTCCGTGCTCGAGACGCCCTGGACGATGTCGACAAGCGCCGACCTTGCTTTTCCCGCGACGCGCGGCGAACGACCCGACAATTTCGCGGAGGCGCAACAGTTCGAAGCCGTCCTTTTCCACGCCGCCGTCGCCGACCCGGTCGTCCATAGTGCGGTGGTGGAAGTCGCCCAGCTGCTACAGCCGCAGAGTCGGCTGCAGGATCCGCAGATCATGCGACGGATCGAGGCGGTTTCCGCCAAGGTCGCGGCCTGATCGACCGGGTCCCCACTTGCCAGGCCTATTACCCCAGCTGAAAGGACGACTGCAATGGTGACCAAAGCCGGTTTCTTGACGACACGATTTGGCGGCTACCTCCATCGCGAGGTACCCGAGGAAGACGCAGAACTCTCCCATGTCGGCCCCGACACACCATGCGGCGAATATCTGCGCCGCTTTTGGCAGCCGATCTGCTCCTCCGACGAACTGAAGGACCTGCCCCATCGCGTAAAGATCCTCGGTGAGGAATTGGTGGTATTTCGCGACCTAAGCGGTGCTGTCGGTCTGCTGGAGCTGCATTGTCCGCATCGCGGCGCATCACTGGAGTTCGGGCTGATCGACGCCAAAGGGATACGATGCTGCTACCACGGCTGGCAGTTCGCGGCGGACGGGACCATCCTCGAGACGCCCGGCGAACCGCCGCACAGCATCTTAAAGGACCGGCTCTGTCACGGGGCCTATCCGACCCATGAGTACGGCGGCATCGTCTTTGCCTATATGGGTCCGCCCGACAAGCAGCCGTCTCTTCCGATGTACGACAGCTTCGTCCGGCCAGGCTATCGACTGATGCCGGGCCCAAAATATTTCTATCCATGCAACTGGCTGCAGATCATGGAGAACGTCATGGATCCCGCCCATACGGCGTTTCTCCACACGATCATCAGCGGCTCCCAGTTCACCGAGGAGTTTGGCGTGATGCCGGAACTGGAGTTCGTCGAGACGCCAGTGGGCATGATGTACATTGCGACCCGGCGGGTGGGACAGAATGTCTGGGCGCGGATGCTCCAAGCCGTTCTGCCAAACCTGCAGCAGATCGCCCCGATCTGGGAGACCGGCCACCAGGAGCATTGGTTCAGCGGTCCGATTTTGAGCCGCTGGATGTGCCGATCGACGACACCAATACGATGTTCATCGAACTCCGCCACGTGAGCGAAACCGAGGATGTCACGCCCGCGTGGTGGGGCGATCGCACTATCATGGCCCCGGGCCAGTTAGCCGCCGAATCGTACGAGGCTGGTCAGCGACAACCCGGCAACTACGAGGCGCAGGTCTCGCAGCGCCCGATCGCGATCCATGGATTGGAGCATATCGGCGCCACCGATCGTGGCGTCATGATGTTCCGCAACCAGACGAGACGTGGCATCCGAGCCGTCCAAGCCGGCCACGACCCGGTCGGCTTGTGCCGCGACGCTGGCATGGTCATCCCGACCTATTGCAACGATACCGTTACCCTCCTGGCGCCCGATGGTAATCCGGCCATGGATCGCCAGCGCATGCGCGAAACCGGCAGGCGCTTGGCGAAAAGCTATCTCAAGGCTCCACCGCTACTTACGGCGATGGAGGCGGCCGCCATGGGCGATGGCGGCGTCAGCTGCCAGAACACCATCGGGTTTAGCAAGTAATAAGGAGCCACTCGTGTCCGACTCGATCAGCAAAGCTGTCCAGGAGCCTTGTACCCCCGGCCATGCCGTTGGGGCGGTCGTAAGTCAATGGCCTGAGAAAAAACCGATGTGGCCGAACCATCGCCTTGTCGACCTTCTCGGTATCGAACACCCGCTGATACTAGCGCCGATGGCCGGCCTCGGAACGGTCGAGCTCGCGGCCGCGGTCTGCGCCGGCGGCGGCCTGGGTTCGCTCGGTTGCGTCGGGCTGCGGCCCGAACGTGTCATGCAGGCGATCGACAAGCTGCGGACGTTGACCGGCAAGCCGATCAATACGAACTTTTTCTGCCACGGCGCAGCACGGGCTGATCCCGCTCGCGAAGCCAATTGGCGTGATCAGCTCACCCCTTATTACAAGGAATTCGGCCTCGATCTCTCGCACTCGACAGGGCAGTCGGAGATTCTGCCGTTCAACGATGCTCTTTGTAGAGTGGTGGAACAGGTCAAACCCGAGGTCGTGAGCTTTCACTTCGGGCTGCCGGAACCGGCCCTGCTGGCTCGCGTAAAAGTGGCCGGGTGCCGCGTAATGGCGTCGGCAACGACAGTCGTCGAGGCAAGTTGGCTGGAGGCGCGCGGCGCCGATGTCATTATTGCCCAGGGCTGCGAAGCCGGCGGCCACCGCGGCATGTTCCTCGCAGCAAACCTAGCGGAGGAGGCTGCATCTCAGCCGAGCACGCTGGCGCTGGTGCCACAGATCGCCGATGCCGTCGGCGTGCCGGTTGTCGCCGCGGGCGGGATCGCTGACGGACGTGGGATCGCGGCTGCCTTTGCGCTCGGCGCGGCGGGGGTCCAGATCGGGACGGCTTACCTCTTCTGTCCGGAGGCGGCGATCTCGCCGCTTTATCGTGACGCGTTGCGACAGGCGCGTGCGGACACGACCGTATTGACAGACGTCTTTACCGGACGCCCGGCACGCGCCTTCTCTAATCGGCTGACCCGGGAGCTTGGTCCGCTTCGTGGGGTGGCGCCAGACTTCCCGACGGCGATGCTGGCATTGGCGCCGTTGCGGAGAAAGGCGGAGCAACAGGGGAGCCGTGAGTTCTCACCACACTGGGCGGGGCAGGCGGCACCCCTGGGTAAAGAAATGCCAGCCGAGGCGCTGACCCGCGCGCTGGCAGAGTCGGCATTGGAGCGATTTCGCCAGCTCGCCGGCTAGCGTCTCCACCGAGAAGCACGACGAGTTCCGCATCTTCCAGCCGAGTGGTGACGGTGGCGTCATCAAAGATTGAAATGAAAGGAGCAATGGACATGAATCACAGAGGAATTTCCCACATTGGTTTGTCGACCCTCGATCTCGACAAGACGCGTAAGTTTTACGAGGGCGTTCTAGGCTTCAAGCCGGTCGTCGCCGACACGATAAAGGTCAAAGAAGGCGGCCGCCTTCGACACCTCTTCTTTGATATCGGGCGCGATCAGCTGATCGCCTTTCTGGAACCGCAAGGAGTTCCGGATGTGCCCGCGAACTACGATGCGGGCATCAATCGCGGGCTCGGGGTTCCTGCCGGCTTCTACCATTTTGCTTTTGAGGCCGGTTCCCCGGCTGGGTTGGCCGAGAAGCGCGATGCGCTACGCGGCAAAGGCGTCGAGACCACCGATATCGTCGATCACGGGTGGGCGCAGTCGATCTATTTCAAAGATCCCAACGGGTTGTCGCTCGAATATTGCTGCATCGTGCGCAATCTCACCGAGGACGATGCGACAATGCAGGAGCGCTTCACGATCCCGCGCAGCGCGCTCGAACTCAATAACACAATCAGCGCCAAAATGCCTTCGGCACAGTCAGCGCGCGCGCACGAAGGGCCTAACCACAACGACGCGAGGGCGCAGATACAACCTTTAGGCCCGGGCGACGGACTGCGCCGTCCGGCCCACCCTTGCCGCTTCTACCAGGAAAGGAATTTCCGATGAACAATCTGACAGCTGACCAGCAGGCCATGTTGGCCATCTGGCAGCAACACACCTACGCTGAATTTGTACTCAAAGACGCGGATGCTGCCCTCGCTACGATGACCGAGAACCCTTATCTATTGATGATCGCGACCGGAACCGCATGCACCGGCAGAGCCGCGGTGCGTGAATATTACGCGGACCATTTTCTGCCAGCGATCCCACCCGACCTCGAGCTCGAGTCGTTATCACAAACGATCGACAGTGATCGCCTCGTCGAGGAAATGCTCGTGCGTTTTACGCACACAATAAAAATGGATTGGCTCCTTCCTACGCTGCGCCCCACCGGGCGGAGAGCAGAGTTTATTATCGCCGCCGTCATCGGCTTTGAAGACGGCAGTGTGGCGCACGAGCATATCTATTGGGATCAGGCGACATTGCTGTCTCAGATGGGCGTCCTCGATCACCCACTGGCGGTAGGTGGAGCGCACAGTGCGGCAAAACTTTTGAGCCTTCGGTGACCTCACCATGGGCGGAATGAGCCGGGCCGTGGAAGCACGCGCGCGATACCGACAGAGGTGGTGATCCTCGCGACACCGCAGTCTCGGCGCTGATCCGAGACGATATTCTCAAATTCGCCGAAAACCCGAACAGGAGTGGTAGAAATGAAACACAGAGGATTTTCGCATATTGGCCTCTCGACCCTCGACCTCGACAAGACCCGCGCGTTTTACGAGGGGGTGCTGGGTTTCAAGCCGGTTGTCGCCCACACGATAACGATCGAAGAAGGCGGTCACCTGCGGCACATGTTTTTCGATGTCGGCGGCGGTCAGCTCATTGGCCTTCTGGAACCGAACGGAGTTTTCGATATACCGGCAAAATACGATGCCGGGATCAACCGCGGGCTCGGCGTTCCTGCCGGCTTCTATCATTTTGCTTTCGAGGCCGGGTCGACGGCTGAACTGGCGCAGAAACGCGACGAACTGCGTGGCAAGGGTATCGAGACCACCGAGATCGTCGATCACGGCTCGGCCCAATCGATCTACTTCAAAGATCCCAACGGCATCTCGCTCGAATATTGCTGCCTGGTCGGCAATCGGCCCGCGACCGGCGCACTGATGCACAGTGAATTCACATTGCCGCGCGCCGCACTGGAACTCACCGACACGCTCACCAAAGTGCGGCCGAACGGCGACCATCCCAAAACGGGAGTTTGACGATGACCAGGATCGCGCATTGCTGCTGCGGCTCACTGCGCGCGGAGGCGACGGGAGAGCCGACGTTTGTGGGGGCGTGTCATTGCACGGAGTGCCAGCGGCGTACTGGCTCGCTCTTTGGCGTCAGCACCTATTTCCTGAAAGAGCAGGTGCGCACCGACGGGCCGAGCAAGGTCTACGTGCGCGGCAGCGATGCGGGGCGAAAGATCGAAATTCACTTCTGCCCCGACTGCGGCACCTCGGTGTTCTGGTACGCGGAATGGGGCCCGGCCCCAATCGGCATCGCCTTTGGCGCGTTCGCCGACCCGTCGATGCCCAGGCCGACGGTATCCGTGTGGGAGACGACAAGACATCCCTGGGTGGCCTTCGATCACCAACTCGATCGGTTTGCGGTCCAGCCGGAAATCGACGATCGCGACCTGGAGCAGCTAATCCACGGAGCTGCGAACGTTCGCAACCAATCCCTACTCATTGGCCGTTGAGCAGCGCTAATGACCAAGTCTGTGTCGTCAGAACGGAGATAAAGCCAATGCCTGATCAAATCGAACGAGCGCTCCGCCGGCTTCACGCGCAGCTGCCGCGCCGTGTCTCGCTCCCGGGTGAGCACGGCTACGCCGCCGCGACTGCGATCTGG
>Ga0306920_100005383_pt1 | contig 16538 bp, 12 predicted proteins | sample flu12Cox44000170_FD_204666 | JGI IMG/M metagenome (GOLD analysis project Ga0306920, IMG submission 204666) | Lab enrichment of tropical soil microbial communities from Luquillo Experimental Forest, Puerto Rico - flux4day.12C.oxic.44.000.170 (v2)... | ecosystem: Environmental > Terrestrial >... | reverse complement strand
TGGAATACACTCCCCAAGTGCCGCCTGATTTGCCCAAACAGCAACTTCTTGTGGTACTTCGGCGTGAACACGACATGGTACTTGTACTTGCACTCCCATGTCGCGTGGTTCAGGTGATTCTGATCTTGTGACATTGTGATCTCCTTGAGGGCCTCGCGGTTGCCCCAAGGAGATCGTATGACTTCGCGACCCTGCTCCCGAAGCTGTCGAACTGCCTCTATTCGCTCCGGCATAGCCGGAGGCTTAGCGGGAGAGTTAGTTGAATTGAAGCGACCCTCACCAGGTCCCCTCGGCGGCTTCGCAAAGACGAGATCGGTCGCCAACCGAACAAGCCTCTCCAACTTGATCGCCTGGCACTTGCCTTACAGTAAATGCATGAATTTGGTGCTCGAAGGCTCTTCATCTTCATGTACCGATGGTACGAGCGGGTTGACCTCCATGCAGCATGGCCACGACCCAATAGGCGCGCATCGCGGTACCTTGCGCTTTCCTCTGTATTGGGAGAGATCAACGTTGCTGGGGCGATCACCGCAATTCCGTACTTTCTGGTAGCTGGCGCGCCAAAGGCGCGGATATGGAACGCATGCTACGCAGGATCCACCAGGTATTGTCCAAGGGCTAGCCGGCGCAGAGCCGTGCAGGCATCCCACGATACCGCCGCGCCTTGGTTCAGCTGTCGGACGTAAATCGGGACTTGCCCTGAGGATGGTTGAGAACCCACCCCGCAGACTGGCCGCGGTTGGAGCGGCAATCTTGTGGGGCACAATCGGCAGTCAACCAGCCATGAATACATGATACTCGTGATTTCCATTAGTCCCTCGATTTGAGCACATGGCGTCGCGCGGGCCTCGGCTTTCGCGGCCCGCTAAGGCCGCGGACTATTTGAACGGGCCGTGCCAAACAGCCCGATCTGCGCCGGGTCACGCGTTTCAAGCAAGGAGGTGGCTATGTATGGGAGCATCACGCCATTGCTGACAGAGTTTCTGACGCCCGACCTGATTGCCAAGATGGCCTCGGCGGCTGGCATTTCCGATGTCGCCAGCGCGCAGAAAGCGCTCTCTGGGGCAGTGCCCGCGATCCTCTCGGGACTGGCAAACCTCATCTCGAAACCGGATGGAGCTCGACAACTAGCGGATGCGATCGCCAGTCAGCCCTCCAGCGTGCTGGAGAATCTGGCCGGCACGAACGGCGGATCGGGACAATTGGCAAATATCGGCAAGACTGCTCTGACGACCCTGTTTGGCAGCAGTACGCTTGGCACACTGGCCAGCGCGCTCGGCAGATTTGGTGGCATTGGCGAAGGAGCTGCTCGAACCCTTCTTGGCATGGTAACGCCCGTGATCCTCGGCGTCCTCGGGCGGCAGACTGGCGGAAGCGCCAGCGCGCTGGCCCAATTCTTTGCGTCGCAAAAGGATCAGTTCGTCGGCGCAATTCCGCCAGCCCTTTCCGATCTACTCAAGACGAGCGGCATCAACTTCGAGCGCCTCGGGACCGTGTCGCCGGCATCGAGCGGGACGCGCGGCACCTATCGCCATCCCGGTGAGAGCCTCGGTGCGAGAAGTGCCGCAAGCGCTTCGGGTGGCCCTGTCTCCTCAGCAAGGTGGGCCTATTGGGTGATCCCGGCGCTCGTGCTAGCCGGCCTGCTCTGGTATCTCCTGGGCGGCGAGAGACCAGGTGAACCCGTCACAAAGGGTCCCTCGCAGGCCTTCCGGCCGACTGCACAGGGCCCGGTAACGGACGCCGACCTGCAAAGGCAGATAACCGCCGCCCTCGACTCTCTCAACGGCACGCTGCAGGGGGTAAAGGACGCCGCATCGGCTGAGCAGGGGCTGCCCCGACTACAGCAGGTCGCAAGTGAGCTCGACCGCCTGAGCGGCGCGGCCGATCGACTTCCCGTCGAGACCCGCGAGCGGATCGCAGAAGCCATCAAGGCGATCGCCGCGAGATCGAGGACCACGCTTGACAGCGTGACCGCGATGCCTGGCGTGGGCGCCGATGTGACACCGGTGGTTGCAGCACTGCGCAGGAAAGTCGATGCCCTCGCGCTGACTCCGGCATCGATAGCGCAGCAGAGAGCGGGACAGGTGGCTGAAAGGATCATCTATCTCACGCGAACTCCGAGCGGTGGCGTCCTGGCGAGTACGTACTTCGACCGAGACATGAACAATCGCGCCGGAGAGAAGATTGGGTCCGTCAGCGATCTAATCGTGGCGTCCGACGGCACAATTACCGCCGCGCTCGTCAGCGTCGGGAGTTTTCTCGGCATTGGCCAAAAGGAAGTGGCGGTGCCGTTCTCCTCAATCGAGGTCGTGCGGCGCGACAACGATTGGCACCTCGTCATGGATGCGACAAAGGAGGCATTGAAAGATGCCCCATCCTACGAGGACACCGCTGCACGCGTACGGCTGAGCCCAGGGCCCAGCACCAATCGCTGACGGTCACCAGCAGTCACTTGCAACAAGCGGGACGCACGTGTGGCTGTGGCAGCAGCAAACGATATTCCCCCCTCGAAGGCGCTTTCTCAGCTCGCGCTGCAACCTTGCCCTTCCGCAAGAGGAGGCCGCGACCCGGCCTCCGCAACCGCTGCCGGCCGATGTTTGCAGGGGTCGAATACCCAAGAGATGACTTGCAAATCCCAACGTCGGCGGAGCGCTGCATGAGCGTGCTGCAGATTCGCACCACTGCAAGCACTTTGCCGCCGGCGCTGGGAGCGACTTCGGCGTCCTTCAATCAGCGGTGTGGATTGTGGGGAAATGGCCCGCCGGCCACTCGACCTTTCCATGATGGTCGTTGGAGGGTGGTGCTCTCGCCGGCACCGTAAAGTCTCTATTGGGGATCGATAATATGGCGTTGCCACCAGGATACAGCTTTGCGGTTCGCCCAGCGTCGCAACCGCGATATCTATCGGCTTGGTTTGGCAAAAGGATTTTCAGCTGCTGCAGCTGACCAACATAAGGTGCAGCGGCAATTGTTGTGGCAATGGGATCTGTGGACAAGCAAAGCGAATAAAGGCAACCACATGGTCAATCCAACGAAGATAGAGGGGCACGCAAAAATGCGACTTCGACTTGCCATCTTAGGTGCGTCCGTCGCTTTCACCGCCGGGCTCAACGCCACTGCGGCATTGGCCGACGGGTATCGACCGCGGGCTGCTTATGCGGTTGCGCCCATTATGAATTGGACGGGCTTTTACATCGGCGGCAACGTCGGCGGGGCCTGGAGTGAGGTTGACTGGTCCAATATCAGCTTTACCGGCGAACGGTTCGACAACAGTGCGAGCGGGTTCATAGGCGGCGGCCAGATCGGCTACAATCAGCAGGTCGGAAATTTCGTGCTGGGTGTGGAAGCCACAATTAGTGGCGCCGACTTGAACAAAGACTTTCACAGCATCCTCGTCCCGACCGTGACCTTCAACGCCGAAGTCCACACCATCGCGACCGTGACAGGCCGCTTCGGCGTCGCCTCTGATCAGTGGCTGTTTTACGGCAAGGCCGGATGGGCTGGTGCACAAGTCGAGGCGTCCGGCCGCGACACGGCCACGCTGGATCGCTTCTCGTTCGACGACTGGCGCAACGGATGGACAGTGGGCCTCGGCCTCGAATACAAGGTGGCCCGCAACGTGAGCTTTGGGGTGGAGTACAGCTTTATCGAGCTCAACAGCGAGACCGACACCGGGTTTACAAGACTTGCGATCCCGGTTTCGCTCAGAGACCACGACCTGCAAATCCAATCGGTCACGGCCCGGCTGAATTTTCAATTTTATCGCGATGAGTACAGAGCCCCGCCGTTGAAGTAGCCAACGCTACACGCTGGTTTCTGGAGGGCCGCGGATCGCGGCCCTTCGCATTCCCGCCTCGATCCCGACAAACTAATCTGTTCTTGCGTGGCGCGCGATCCCATAGAGAATGATCATCGGGCCTTGTGAAGGTCATTTTGCCACCTCGCGTATGATGAGTGTCCCCACATGCGCTCTCACGCGCACTGTGGTGCGCGAAATATCGGCAGACCTCGGCATCGCAGCATTCTAGTTACCACGAAGGGGTGTTAGGCTTGATGACTGCTGCCGGCTCGTTCAGCTTTCCAACAGTCCTGACTGACTTGAGGCGGCCACCGACGGCCGACAAACATCATGGTCGCCGATAATTTTGGTCCACCGCAGTTTGCAGCTTTGCTTATTCTGCTCCAGCGCGGTCTTGAGGAGGTACATTCACAGAAGAACACGCGCCGCTTACTCCAGCAGGGGGCTCAAGAGGCCGGTCGGGACTATTATCCAGTCGTGGCAGTGACGCATCTTGCCTGGATTGCAAGTCTCGCATTTTTTATCCCCTCAAGCGCATCCCTATATACGCTGCCATTGATTTTCTTTCTGTCCCTGCAGCCGATGCGATATTGGATCATAGGAACACTCGGCCGGTACTGGACACATCGCATCATTAGTCTTGAAAATGCGCCAATCGTATCGCGGGGGCCATACCGCTTCTTTCGCCACCCAAACTATGTAGTGACGCTGGCGGAGACCATGCTCTTACCACTCGCATTCGGTCAGTTCGCACTCACAGCTATTTTCACCATGCTCTGGGGTGCAGTTTTGCGCCATAAGGCCCACTTGGAGGATGGCACTCTGGCCACGCGACGAATGAGGCAGAGCGCGCACCTGTGACTACGGGAGGGAACCTGCCGGTTATCGTCATTGGCGGCGGGCTTGCGGGCGCAGCATTTGCTCTCGAGCTTGCCCGAAGTGGCCGCCGTGTCCTTGTGCTGGAGCGCAGCCGCGGACCGCGTCACACCGTGTGTGGCGAATTCTTAAGTGAAGAGGCGCGCGTTGTGCTCGACTGGCTCGGGCTTAGTCCAGTCACGCTTGGAGGAACGACAATTACTCACCTCCGGCTCGTCAAAGGACAGCGGCATGCGACCACGATGCTGCCCTTCACGGCCACCGGTCTGTCCCGCTTCCGACTCGACGAAGCTCTGCTCGGAGCGGCGGAGCGCGCCGGAGCGGAGGTCCTGCGCGGCACACTGGTGACCGGGGTCAATTCCATCGCCGGCGTAATGACGGTAAGGACTCAAGACAAAGCATGGCAAGCCAGTGCGGTGGCGGTTGCGACCGGCAAGCATCCGCTACGCGGATTTGCGCGTCCAGCGAGTTCGATGGTTGGCTTCAAATTGCACCTTGAGCCCACTGCCAACGTGCACAAGGCCCTCACAGGCGTTGTACAGCTCGCATTCTTTCGAGGCGGTTATGTGGGCGCCTGCCTGGTTGAAAATGGGCTACTGAGTGTGGCTTGGGTCATACAGGACCATCTTGTGCGCCGTGTGGGACCGGACTGGCAGAGGCAGGGCGCGTATCTGGGATCCCAATCGAGCCTGTTTGCCGACCTTATTGCCGAAGCTCGACCGCTCTTTACGAAGCCCCTAGCCACTGCAGCTATCCCATTTGGTTTCCTGCGCGCAGAACCAATCGCGCCGAAGATCTTTCCAATTGGCGATCAGCTCGCGGTCGTGCCATCCTTTACCGGCGACGGGATGGCCATCGCGCTCTACAGTGGGTTAGCAGCCGCGCGAGCCCTGTCGGCCGGTCAATCGGCAATCGCTTGGCAACGCGAACTGATTGCGCGCCTGCGACCTCAATTCCGCCTTGCAACGAGCATCGGCAGTTTGCTGGAAACCCCAGCAACGTGTGGGATCACTATCGCGGTGGGCAAGTTACTTCCTCCCCTCGTTAGGGGTATTGTTTCGGCAACGCGACTTCGCGGATTCGATCATATTGCGCCGGCCTTGCCCGGAACTGCTCCGAAATAATTGCGCTCATTCGCTGAGTTTCGGCAATTAACGCAACGCAACTCACAAATTGATAACGATAAAATACGCGGAGAACCCAGGACCAAAGGCAGCAAGCAAATGCTGCCCTTGGATGGTCGTGCCGAGCGCACGCCCCAAGATGAAGAGCGCAGTCGCTGAAGACATGTTGCCGTATTCGCGCAAAATGTCCAACGAATGCCTGAGATCGCATTTGGATAGACCAGGACATTCTGGGCCGTTTCCAGCGCACAGATTTTCGAGACCAAGGCGATGCTGGCAGCGAATGCTGATTTGCAGTCGCACGTTCGCGCCCTAGCACCAGCGTCAGGGTCCTCAGGACCGGTAGCGTCGGTTCGCCAGCGCGCTGTTTTTGAGCGCTATATGGTATTCCGAGACGGGGTCGCTGCCAAAGCCGAGATGCATGTCGTGCCGACCGGGAAAATGAAGTCGATCACCGACGTTGATGTTTCTCGGTATCGATCTCAGGGAAGAGAAAGACCGCATGCTATTCCTTCCTTTACGAGCGCTGGCCGAACAGGCCCGACGGCCGCCACACCAGCACGGCCGCCATCAGGACGTAGACGGCAAGGCCGGCCACCTTGGGCGCGTAGGCCTTGCCCAACGTGTCGACGAGCCCGATCACGAGCGCTGACCAAAAGGCACCGGACACCGAACCGAGACCGCCGATTACCACCACCACGAACGAGATGATCAGGAATCCGTCGCCCATGTTGGGATAGACCGAATAGAGCGGCGCAGCGAGTACGCCGGCGACGAGCGCCAACGCAGTGCCGATCGCGAACACCGTCATGTGCACGCGCCGCGCGTCAATGCCTAGCACATCGACCATCTCTGGTTTCTCTGCAGCGGCGCGGATGATGGCGCCCGCCTTGGTGCGCTCGATCCAGTAGAACAGCACGCCAGCGAGCGCGAGGCAGACGCCGATGACGGCAAAGCGATAGGCCGAGTAGCTGAAGCCCGCGGTGATCGGCACCGAGAAGTCGAAGGCGCGAGGCACCGGCACCGAGTAGAAATCGTTGCCGACCAGCAGCGAGCGGCCTTCCTCGAACAACAGTATGAGGGCGAAGGTCAGCAGCACCTGGTCGAGGTGCTCGCGGGCATAGAAAAAGCGGAAGAGCCCCCGCTCCAGCAACACCCCAAGCAGGATACCGCCCACCATGCCCACCGGCAGCGCCAGCCACACCGAGCCCCATTGGCGCGCTACCAGGAACGCCGTGTAGGCACCAATCATGAACAGCGAGCCGTGCGCCAGATTGATGATGCCCATGACGCCGAAGATGAGCGTTAACCCACTGGCTATGAGGAACAGCAAGAGGCCATACTGAACCCCATTGAGGAGCTGGGCGAGGAATCCGGATAAGGCCATAACGGGGCTCGGGGGGCAGGCAGGGTCACCTAGTGCCAGGGCCGGTCAGGCGTTCAGCTTCAAGCCAATTTGCAGACACCCGGGTCAGCCAGGTTCTTGGCAGCGATGCCCGAACGTCGTCTTGACCGCTTGTCATCTCGCGGAGATATCGGATTTTGCCCCATTTCGATAGCCTCGGACGCTTCCCACGTCTGCAACGTGCCCTCCGGCAGAAAGCCGGGAATCGCCGGCGTTGTGCGGAGCTCAACGGCCGACTAGTAAGCCTTTTGCGTGCTCAGCCCTGATGCATCTTGACGTATTCGAAGTCGCCCCGCTTGTTGTCGATGCCGACCTTAGGCGCGGCGATCCAGGGGGCGAACTTGCCCCGCTCCCAGCAGGGCTGCATCAGGCTCTCGATGAAGTCCCCATCAGCCTTGGTGGGAAGCCACTGATCCTTCTTTTTTGCCCACTCGGCATCGCTAACGACGCCGCCCTCAGGGGAGGCTTTTACGTTGGCGAACTCACCGATGTGGCGATGGAAGGCAACGTGCGGAAGTTTGAGCCTGAAATTAACGCCAGCCTTTTCGATCACCTTGTTCCAGCGCTCAACGCCCTTGGCGCAGTCGGCGACGTAATCGTCACGCAGGCGCATGTTGATGGCGGTCAACGCCGGCTCGTCCACCATCTTTACCTTGCCGTCCACCAGCTTGCTTACGGGATAGTAGGAATTCGTGAGTTGATGGTCGTCCTCGATGCGCGTTTCCTGAAAACGTCCCTTCAGGCCGGAGCTGTAGTAGTTTGCGGCATTGGTCGACATTTCCGAGCCGAATAGGTCGAGCGAAAGTGAAAAGTGCAGATTGGCCTTCTTCTGCATGGTCGGCAGGTCGATCACGCCGAGTTTGCGGACCGCCGCGATGTCGGTTGGATCCTCGATACCCGCCTCCTTGATGGCCTCGCAGGTCCGCTCGATGGTGCGCCCGACGCCGGTCTCGCCGACGAACATGTGGTGCGCTTCCTCAGTGAGCATGAAGCGGCATGTGCGCGAAAGCGGATCGAAACCCGATTGGGCCAGGCTCTCGAGCTGCATCTTGCCGTCGCGATCGGTGAAGTAGGTGAACATGAAGAAGGATAGCCAATCGGGCGTGGCCTCGTTGAACGCCCCCAGCATGCGCGGCTTGTCGGCGTCGCCGGACTGGCGTACCAGGAGCTCCTCGGCCTCCTCGCGGCCATCCTTGCCGAAATACTTGTGTAGGAGATACACCATCGCCCATAGATGGCGACCCTCTTCGACATTGACCTGGAACAGATTGCGCATGTCGTAGAGGGAGGGAGCAGTCTTGCCGAGATGACGCTGCTGTTCGACGCTCGCGGGCTCGGTATCACCCTGCACGACAATCAGCCGACGAAGCATCGCACGATACTCGCCCGGCACCTCCTGCCACGCCTTCTCGCCCTTGTGGGTGCCGAAATTGACCCTGCGGTCCTCCTGACGTGGCGCGAGCAGGATGCCCCAGCGGTACTCCGGCATTCTCACGTAGTCGAACTTGGCCCAGCCCTTGGGGTCAATCGACACGGCAGTGCGCAGGTAAACCTCCGCGGTCTGGAAGCCTTCCGGCCCACGCGACATCCACCAGTCGATGTAGCCTGGATGCCATTGCTCCAGCGCCTTGAGCACGCGCTGGTCGTCGGTTAGGCCAACGTTGTTGGGGATGTTGGTCGAGTAGTCGACCTTGCTCGTTTCTAGCATTTGTTGGGTCCTTGACTTTCGAACTCCGAGTGCAGCCGCCGTAGCGTCAAACCCGCTTTGGGTCAAAATTGGCCTTCAGGCCGCTGCCGTAGCGCTTGAGCGCGCCTTCGGCGCCGGCGGCGTTGGGCCGCTGGAAGATCCAGTTCTGCCAAGCCGTCAGACGCCCGAAAATCTTCGTCTCCATCGTCTCGGGCCCAGCGAAACGGAGGTTCGCCTCCATGCCGGTGAGTGCATCGGACGAGAAGGAGGTGCGCTCCTCGAGAAAGATGCGCACCTCGTCGCCCCAGTCGATGCGATCGAGCGCCATAGTGACGAGACCCAGGCGATTGCAGTCCACCGCTGCCAGCGGCTTGCCCATCTCCGCCTTGGCTTTGTCCAAACTCTCCGGTTCACCGAGGAAGCGCGTCGCAAGCCGCGTCAGGCCATTGCTCATAGGGTAGGTGCCGAAATTGAGAGCCGATAATACCATGGTAGCGGGCTTGCGGTTGTCGCCCTCGAAGGCGCCAATCAGCATGAACGAGCGATCAGAGGCGAACACCAGCTCCGCCAGCGTACCAACAAAGCAGCTCCCGGGCTCGACCAGCGCCACCAACGAGCGCGACGTGAGATCTACGCGCTTCAGGACGCGCTTCCAGTAGTGCAGCACCTCGCGTGCCAGCCAGTGGCTCGCGTTGCCTTCGAGGAAGGCGTCATAGGCAAGCACCTGCGCGGGCTCCCCCTGGCTCTTGAAGATGAGCGCGCCAATGTCGGGCTCGTTGAGACGCATGTGCAGGATGGCGTCGTCGAGCTCGCGCGCAAGCCTCAGCGGCCAAAACTCGGCGCCTTGCTCTAGCATCGCGTCGATTGATGTAGGCGGGCCGTGGGCCGGACCCAGAACCGTGACGGTGGCACGCCCCACATCGCGCTCGATCTCGACCTTGAGGCTCGAATAGACGACTGCATCGGCCTCTAGCCTGCGCTCAATCGGCGTGAGCGTAATGCCTTTGGCCGCAGTTGGCCGATCGGACTTGGCGGCAAGCCTTGTTGATGCCTCCTTCACCGCTTGATCAAACTTGGAATTCGGCACGGCCTGATCGACGAGGCGCCATTTGACCGCGCGTGCGCCCTTGACGCCCTCCTCGGTCGTGCACAAGGTGTCCGCCAAGTCGCGTCGGACCTTGCGTTTATCGGTAACGCGCGTGAGCCCGCCCGTACCCGGCAGCACGGCAAGCAAAGGTAGCTCTGGCAGGGCAACCGTCGAGTTGCCGTCGTCGGCGAGCAGGATGTAGTCGGTGGCAAGCGCGAGCTCGTAGCCCCCACCAGCCGCTGTGCCGCGGACGGCGCAGATGTATTTCTGCCCGCAGGCCTCGCTTGCATCCTCCATGGCATTGCGAGTCTCGTTGGTGAATTTGCAGAAGTTGACCTTGTGAGCGTGACTGGAGCCCGCCAGCATCCGGATATTTGCTCCAGCGCAGAACACGCGGTCCTTGCCGGATTTCAGCACCACCACCTTCACCTCAGGGTGCTCGAACCGCAGCCGCTGGACGGCGTCGGCAAGCTCAATGTCGACACCCAGATCGTAGGAGTTGAGCTTGAGTTGGTAGCCGTCGAAGAGGGTGGCGCTCTCGTCGACGTCCATGATCAATTCGGCGAGTTCGCCATTGAACTTGAGCTTCCAGTGGCGATAGCCCGACGGCTCGGTCTGAAAATCGATGCGTCCCGGCATGGGCTAGGGACCCTCCACGTTGCCGGCTATGCATTTTGATACCCATCAGATAAACTGAGATGCATCATAATGCAAGCAACTGGAGGCCCGGTTACCGCATGCAATGCCCTCAATTTCTGCGCGCAGCATCGCCGTAGCATGGGTCGTGATGATAGGCCGAAAAGCCAGAGTTGTAGAGTCTTTCCCTATGCCGCACCGCTGCCGAAGCGAAATATGCAATATTGTGCTCTACCCCAACGTCGGATGCACGAAGAATGTCGACTGGCATCGAGACCGCCGAAGCGAGGCGCGGCACAGCCCCCGCAGATGAAGCTTATCTCAAGTCTCTGGGTGAGCGGGTTCGCCTCGCCCGCGCGCGCCGCGGCATGTCGCGCCGCGTACTGTCAAAGGCGTCGGGCGTCTCGGAACGCTACTTGGCCCAACTTGAGCGCGGCACTGGCAACGCCTCGGTCCTGGTACTGCGGCAGATCGCGGAGGCACTCAGCATCGAGGTTACGGCGCTCGTAACGGACCGCCCTGAGCGACCGATCGATCTGACGCTGGCTATTGTTCAGCTGGAGCGTTTGGCACCGGCGGAGCTCGCCGAGGCGCGCCGCCTAATCGCGCAGCGATTTTCTCCGGGTGGCACTGGCGCCGAAGGTCGTGTTGCCCTCATCGGCCTGCGCGGTGCCGGGAAAACCACGCTCGGACAGCGCGCTGCCCAATCGCTTGATGTGCCGTTCATTGAATTGGATCGCGAGATAGAGCGCGCCAGCGGAATGGAGCTCTCCGAAATTTTTGCTACCCACGGACAAGCTATGTTCCGGCGGTTCGAGCGCCAATGCCTTGAGACCATCGTGAAGCGTTTCGACCGAGTTGTGATCGCCACAGGCGGCAGCTTGGTCACCGAGCCGACAACGTACGATCTCCTGCTCTCAACCTGCTTCGTGGTGTGGCTACGCGCCACCCCGGAGGAGCACATGCGCCGCGTGCTGGACCAGGGCGACTTGCGCCCGATGGCGGATGGCCCGCAAGCCATGGACGATCTTAAGGCCATCCTGGAGAGCCGCACGCCCCTCTACGCCAGGGCAAACGCTATCGTGTCAACCAGCGGTAAATCCGAAACGCAGGCCTTGAGTGCGCTGCTTGCTCGCATCCCGCCCCCGAGCGCCTCGCTATCTTCGCACCGGGTCGCGCCCGCGAGCAGTTCGAAATAGTCGGGCGTCAAGATCATCGTGCCGTAAAAGGATCTCTCGGTTTCTGGCCGATTAAGGAAAACGGCGCCCGCTCCGGGACGCGCGAGGCTGCAGGAGGAGGCCATCGATGTCCCGGTGGACAGCGAGGTTACCGCACGGTCCCGCCCGCCGGCTGTCGCCCGCTCCCAGAGGGCTCATGGCGCACCCCCCACGCCCGCCATGGGCTCAACCTCGAGCCCTGACCGGTCGGGCGTGGTATCCTTCCAGCGCACCGAGCCGATAGGCCGCTCCAGCATCCGCCGGATGCGGACCGGCACGGGACCCATGTGGAACTTCAGGGCGCGCCGTTGCAAAGTGCGTTCCGTTTCCGTGGATCGGTTTCTCTGCCGCAGATAGTCGTGCCACGTCGGGCAATGGTAGCGCTCGGTCCAGAGCTCAGGATTGGCAATGTCGCGCGCGATCGACCATCCATAGGCGCCATTGCGCTGGCGGCTCAGCTGCACGCGCTGCATGATCGCATAGAACAGCCGCGCCTTGTTCGGGTCGACGCGATACTCGATTTCGATGACGATGGGCCCACTGCGCGCACTCAGCGAAAGGCGCACCTCGGGGTCGGCAATCACTTCCATCGCTTCTTCGTTGCGGGCGCCGACCGGCGGCAGGCGCATCCAGCGTGCAAGCAGTGGGGAAGCCACCAACACCGACCCGGAGATCAACAGCGTCCCCTCAACCCCGATGTGATTTGCGATCACGCCCCAGGCCCAGCTGCCGATCGCAATCCCCCCAGCGATCGCCGCCTGAAACGCGGCCAGGGCGCGGCCGGCCACCCACCGCGGCGTCGAAAGCTGGACGCCGACATTGAACAATGTGACTGACGACGTCCAGCCGGCACCAATGAACAGGAGCGCGCCCCCGGTTACAGCAGGCCAAGGGCTCAACGCCACCACGCCAACGCCAATGCCCATCACGATCGCGCACAGCCGCACGGAGGCTTCTCCGCTGAACTGCGCCCTAAGTCGCGACAGGTTGAGGGCCCCAATCACCGCCCCCAAGCCAAAGGCGCCCAGCATGATGCCGTAAGTTTGGGCGCCGCCGTGCAGCAGGTCCCGGGCGACAAGCGGCAGCAGCGCGGCAACCGATCCGCCGCCGATGCCGGTGGCAAGCGTACGCCCCAGCACGATCCGAATGGACGGCGAATTGATGATGTACCGCACGCCGGAGATCACTGCCCTCGCCAATCGCTCAGGCGGCAGACGGGAAGGTTCACTAGCCCGCCGCCACGCGTACAGTGCGATCAGTAGGGGCAAATAGAATGCCGCGTTTGTCGCGAAGGCGGCCACGCTGCCCGCCGCGGCGACAATGATGCCGCCAATCGCCGGCCCAAAGCTGCGCGCGATATTATAGCTGATGCCGTTGAGCGCCACCGCTGACGGAAGCGCATCCGGCGGCACCTGTTCGCTGACGGAGGCCTGCCACGCTGGCCCAAAGAGCGCCATGCCGCTGCCGACGGTGAAGCAGAACACGAGCAAGAGCGCAGGCGACATAAGGCCCAGCCACGCAAGGAGCGCCAGGCATATCGATCCGCCGAGAGCAATCGATAGAGCCGCAAGACCAACGAGGCGGCGATCAAACATATCCGCGACTGCCCCAGCCACGCTGGACAGGACCGCCACAGGCAGCATCAATGCCGTCTGCACGAGGGCCACCTTGTCGGGGGAGGAGGTCATTTGCGTCATGGACCAGGCGGCTCCGACCCCCATGACCAACAGGCCGAGGTTGGATAACAGACTGGCCGTCCAGATGCGCCGGAACACCGCGTGACGCAGCGGCGCCAAGATGCTTTTGGCGGCTATGCCCCCGCCTCTTGCCGTGTCGCTCATTTTGGAGCTCGCCTCACACCATCAGTTCTTCACGATCACGCTTGGATCCTGGATAAGGGATTCGCCGCCGTCACGCGTTGCGCAGACCCAGGAGAAGCTGGCCTGATGCTGCCGAGGTACGGGGGCGAATCCATAAAAAGATGGGCAATTTCGTGAATTCAAAGGCTTACGGCGCCGGGCGTCTACGGGCTCAAAGCCTTGCAAGCCTGGCGCAACCGCGCCGCGGCCTGGCTGCCGCGGCGTCGAAACCCCGCACCACAGGATGGCGAGGCTGGGCGGGGCGCCGATCCCCAACGTCAAGACAGCCTTTGGGGAACCCTGGGGGTCACGCGCGCTGTCCACGGGCTCAAATCGGTGCACCCGGAGGATTGGGATGCCCTCGGCTGCCAATCCCGAGAGAAGCGACATCCGCGCCGGTCGTCTACAGCTGCTACCCGCGCGCGACCAAACTGGAGGTACCGTTTATTGCAAAGAAGCCCGCACCGCGGCTTGGGTCGAGGCAATCGAAGGCCTCTCAACCGCAAACCGACCGCGCAACCCCTTAAGCCGGCGCTGTGCGAAACGACGGCAAACCGGTAAAGGGCTCCTGCGACGCTGCTTCCGTCTTCTCGACGTCCTGGGACTTGGTCGCCTCACCGTGGACTTTGAGGTGCTCAACCAGCTCCTGAAGTCGTGGCGGCAACGGCTCACTGACGATCTCATTAAAGTGCTGGTGCATCAATTTGCCGATCTGCCGGAGTGCGTGTCGCTCGACTGCCATGTTGGACGTCTCCAAAACGTTCCTCGAACGTAGAGCGCCTTGGTCCGGTTCCCGACTGTGTGTCAAAAAATGCGCTAGCGGCGTAAGCTTTGCCGGTGACGGAGGATTGCAAGCGCAAGCGGCTGGAGGACGCGGTACGCGAGACGCTGCAGGAACTCTTGCAGGAAATTATTCGCCCACAGGCGGCTTGCTAGGGTTCCCCCTTCCCAGATCCCGTCCCGTCTTGGCGGCGCAAAGCGCCCTCACCCCTTGGTAACGGAGCCGGCCAAGAGTACGGCATGAGTACCGGCACCCAAGAGCACCTGGCCCCCAAGAACACCGGCACTCAAGCGCGCCGCAATGCGCTCGCCGTCTTAATCAAGCGCACGGATATCCCCGGTTAAGGTCCTTGTCGCACCGAGGTTGCCGATACCACGGCCTCAAGAGGTCCTACCTCGGGGTCTGAGGCGGCCCCTATTGCTGGCTCCTCCAATGGCTGAGAATTTCGGCGCCGGTGGCCGACCACACGCCCGCGTGAGCCAGGATGCGATCGAGGACCTGCTCAACTGCAGCGATTCGGTGTGGCACCCCGCTGATCCAGGGCCTGAGGGACAGCGCCACGATGCGGCCGCCACCGGTTACCGCCTCCCGGTAGAGCCAGTCGAAATGATCCATCACCTGCTCGACGAATTGGGCGGGCTTGTGCTTGTAGAAATGGAAGAGCTGCAGATCGCTGACCTCGTAAGCGTGAGGCATGGCATGGATCGGCCCCGCCTTGGTCTCGAGGCGGTAAGGCATGTCGTCGTTGACCCAATCGCAAACATACTGACACCCTTCGGCGGCGATGAGGTCGAGCGTATCGTGGCTTTCCGAGTACGCCGGCGAGTACCAGCCCTTCACGGGCTGGCCCGACAGCTTACGCAGGGTCGAAAGAGAGCGCTCGACCCATTCCCGCTCGACCTCGCGGCTGATGCCCGAGGCGTGAATGTGATTCATGTCGACGCCGTGGGCGATGAGCTCGAAAGCTAACCGGTTCACCTCGTGCAGCACGTGCGGGTACCGCTCGGCCAGTCGCGAGGACATGGCGACCGACGCTTTTAGCCCGCGCACCTCGAGCGCGCGGAAGATGCGCGCGAAGCCCACGCGATTGCCGTAGTCGCGTAGCGTGTAGTTCCAGTAGTCGGGGAACGGACGGTCGAGGCCGCCAGCCGGCTTCACACCCTTCGGTGCCATGTCGAGCGGGAAGAATTCCAGCGTCGGCAGGATCCATAAGGCAACGCGCGCCTCGTTGGGCCACTGAACGCTCTTGCGCGTGAATAAACTCGAATAGGCGTAGCGGTCATGGTCCATGCCCGGCCGTCGATAGGGATAGTCGAAATAATTCGCCGGCAGGGTCATGGCTCAAGCCTTCTTGTGCTGGGCAATGGCAGCAGCGAAGGCATCGTGGTAGTGCGACAGAAAGTGTCCGGCGATCTCGCGGCCAGTCGCGAGCCACACCTTATCGTGGGAAGTGATGTAGTCGAGCGCCTCCTCAAGCTGCCGCATGCGGTGTGGCTGGCCGATGAGGAAGGGATGTAGCGGCAGGCACATCACCCGGCCGTTGTCGGCGCCCTCCATGTAGAGCCGATCGAACTGCGCCTTTATCGCCTCGGTGTAGTCGCGGGGCGTAAAACTGCCCTGAAAGAGCGTCGTGAAATCGTTGATCTCCAGCGAATAGGGCACGCTGATCAGCCGCCCGCTGCGAACGTGGACAGGAAGCGGCTGGTCGTCGTGGAAGAGATCGAGCGTATAGAGGATGCCAGCCTCGGCGAGCAGGTCCATGGTGCGCTCGGTAAGTGTGAGGGCCGGCGCGAGCCAGCCGGCGAGCTCTTGACCCGACCATTTGCGGATCGATGCCTTGACTTCCTCGATGAAGGCCCGCTCTTGGGCCTCGCTCATATTGTAGGTATAGCGTGTGTTGTAGATGCCATGGGAGAAGAACTCCCAGCCGCGCTCGCGACAGGCTGCGGCGATGGCGGGAAAGTGATCGCACACGGCGACATTGAGGGAGATGCTGCCCCGCACCCCGTAGCGATCCATCGCCGCCATCATCCGCCAAATGCCCGCGCGGTTGCCGTAGTCGCGCCA
>Ga0306920_100005381_pt1 | contig 16540 bp, 15 predicted proteins | sample flu12Cox44000170_FD_204666 | JGI IMG/M metagenome (GOLD analysis project Ga0306920, IMG submission 204666) | Lab enrichment of tropical soil microbial communities from Luquillo Experimental Forest, Puerto Rico - flux4day.12C.oxic.44.000.170 (v2)... | ecosystem: Environmental > Terrestrial >... | reverse complement strand
GGCTGGTGCTCGATGCTCTGAACATGACGCTCATGACACGGCGACCCAGGGGCGTGATCCACCACTCCGACCAGGGTTCGCAATACACCTCGATCGAGTTCGGCCACCGCTGTCGTGAGGCAGCTGTGCGACCCTCGATGGGTTCGGTCGGCGCTGCCTATGACAACGCCATGTGCGAGAGCTTCTTCGCGACCCTCGAATGCGAACTGCTCGAGCGCTGCCGGTTCAAGACGCAAACCGAGGCGAGAAGCGCAGTGTTCGCTTTCATCGAGGGCTTCTACAATCCGCGACGCCGTCACTCATCGATTGGATACCTCTCACCGATTGACTACGAACACCGGCATCATGCAGCAACCGTCGATCACGACGCACACCAGCCTGCCGCCGTGCTCGCGGCCATCAACGACAAGCCTTTCGGGCGGCCGCAGGAAGCGGCCGTCCTTGACCGCGACTGCGCGCGGCAGCCGCGTCAGTGCGCGGGTCGGAATGGCTCCGCTAGGGGCCGAACCAAAGAATGCCACGAAACCGGAGGAAAACATGACATAAAGCCGGAGAGCCTGATCCCAAGCTCTCATCTCTCCACGAAACCTGGGTAAGTCGAATTGTAACTCAAAACGCCTGGTCATCATGCAGGACCAATCGGATCGTGCGCACGATAATCCGCAGGTCGCGGAGCAGGGACCAATTCTCGATGTAGTAGAGATCGTGCTCCACTCGTCGCACCGCCTTCTCTACAGTATCGAGATTGCCGCGGCATCCCGAGACCTGCGCCCAGCCCGTGATTCCAGGTTTCATGCGATGACGGGCCATATAATTGGTGGCTGCCAGCTCAAGCCTCTGGCCACCGGCTGTTGTAGCTGGGGCATGCGGGCGCGGGCCCACCAGAGAAAGAGTTCCCACAAGCACGTTAAAGAGCTGAGGCAGTTCATCAAGGCTGTGCCGCCGCAGGAAGGCACCGACGCGTGTGACTCGGGGATCGCCGCGCAAGGTTTGGCACGCGGCAAGCCGGTCTTCGAGATGCGCGTACATTGTCCGGAACTTGAGGACTTCTATGGCCGAACCATTCAACCCATGGCGAGGTTGGCGGAACAGCACCGGACCACGGGTTTCGAGCTTAATGGCAATAGTCGCCAGTAGCATGATCGGCGCGACCCCGAGCAACAGAAGAGAAGACAAAACGATATCCTCCAGGCGCTTGACGAACGCCGCGGCCGGGCTAAGCGGCGGGTCGGAAATGTGGAGAACCGGGAGACCGGCCTCCAGTGAGATGCCGCACGATCGCGCCACGACGGCGGTGATGTCGGGGACGATCCTAACCGCCACCGGAAACGCCGCCAGCTTCGTGAGCAGAGGATCGGCAGCGTCCGCATCAGCGGACGAAAGCACGATAAACACTGTCCGGACGCTACCGCCACGCACGAGCGCAAGCACTTCGTCGGTGCCGCGATTGAGGTTGGAAACGACGGCTACGACCTGCGTTGTCTCAGATTTTCTTTTTAAAATCTCGACGAAGGCGAATAAGGCCGCGCCTTCGCCGGCAACCACCACCGGGCTCTTTGCTAGCTGCGGTAGCACCTGCGGCCGCAGCGCCAGCCAAAGTACATGGCGCCCAAGCACGGCAGCCCCGCCGACGAGGACAAAAGCAATCAGAAAGAGCGGACTTAAGATGCCGTCCCGGCGAGGCATGGCAGGAGCGCTCAGCGCATCGAATCCGTAGATGCCCAGGACAACCAAGCCTGTGGCGTTCAGCCAGCCGATTGCTACGGCGGAAGGTCGCGGAGCCGCCCCTTCCATTGCGTAAGCTCGCTCTCGCCAGAGCGAGAGCACGGCGGCCACTGGCACGAGGACCAGGATCGATATTTCCTCGAGGGTGGAGCGGCCGACGAGATCCCTTGTAGCCGGGTCTCCAACGAGGCATGCGAGGACACCGATTGTGCCGACGAGGCATAGGTCCAAAATCAGCAACACGAACACGCAGGCGAACCGGCTGATCCGGCGACCTGAAAATGCAGCCCTATGCTGCAGCGGCTGCTCGCCCTCCTCAGCAGCAAGCCGAACAGCCACCCTGCGTTTTGGTGGTGATGCCGCGAGCTCGTGAAGATGCGCGTCGTCGCGAGAAGCCGCGGGAAGAACGACGAGATCGGTGTCGCTCATCCTTTCGCCCTCTCACCCGAACCAATATCGTGCTGTCGCACCTCACTCTGCAGCATCTCTTGCGTGACCCGCACTCTGAGCCGCAACGCGCTCTGCAATCCATCGGTATGTGGGCACACATCCCTTTCGCAAGCCCGTCTTCGGCTCCCAACCCAAGACCGCGCGCAGCCGCGTGTTGTCGCTGTTCCTTCCGCGGACGCCCTGCGGACGCGACAGATCATGGCGCTTCCTTATCGGCTTGCCGGCAATCTCGGCCACGATGTCGGCCAGATCATCGATGGTCACCATCTCGTCGGTGCCGAGATTTAGCGGCAGGTGGTAATCGGACCGCATGATGCGAAAGATTCCCTCGACGCAATCGTCGATGTACATAAACGAGCGGGTCTGCCGGCCATCGCCCCATATCTCGATTTCGTCTCCAGGCCGGCTGGCGGCGACCTTGCGGCAAATAGCAGCTGGCGCCTTTTCCCGCCCGCCATCATAGGTACCCAATGGCCCGTACACGTTGTGGAACCGCACGACACGCGTCGCCATGCCATAGTCCTGATTGGCGTACTGGCACAGCTTCTCCGTAAATAGCTTTTCCAAACCGTACCCCTCCTCCGGGTCCGCAGGAAAAGCATCTTCCTCCTTCAAGGGGACGACGTTGGCCTCCCTCTGCAAGTATTGCGGATAAATGCAAGCGGATGAAGAGAATAGGAAACGCCTGACCTTCCTTTGTCGAGCCGCGCTTAACATGTGAGCATTGATCAGAATGTTGTTGATCGAAATGTCTGCATGCGAAGACGTAATATAGCCAATTCCTCCCATATCGGCAGCAAGATGATAGACTTCGTCGATGCCGTCGCACGCAAGCACGCAATTTTCCGCGGAGCGAAGATCGCAGACCATGAACTCATGGGCATCGGAATCCTCCCACTCCGGCAGCTCTAGATCCGCTCCAACTACGCGATAGCCGCGCCGCACTAGGTATTTGACGAGGTGGTGGCCGATAAAGCCACCTGCGCCGGTTACCAACGCGACACCTTCTTGCGCCATGGTCGGTCTCTCATTCTGCCTAGCTGGAAATATCTGCCGGGCGCAGAAGACCGCACTTGATATGAAGTAGAGTTCAATTGATCTGAAGGAGTAGCTCCGGTTGGTGTTTCTGTGGTCTGAGTACGTTGATTCTGATAGGGCGGCCCCAAATTGCGCGAGTGAACGACGCTTGCTCGGTTTTGCGAGCCTATCCTGATCGCGGGAGGAGGAGCCAGTGGCGGGAATATCGTCCCGCGTGCAACTTTCCCTGGGGCGCCCGGGCCGTGATTGCCATTCCTTAGCCTCGAAGAGTGCGTGCTCGCTGCCTGAGCTTAAAACGATGCCCAACTTGCCTTTCAGCCAACTACTGTTCGGAGGACCGGACAACCGCAACGGGGTAATCCGTTGGAATCCGCGCGTCGGTAACGACGGAAACTGGAGTAGTCCATTAAACTAGTGTTCATACTTTTCAATTTAGCATACCTAAAAAGCGCTTGCCAGAAAGGGCCACGAGCTGGACCTACTGTATCAGCCTTAAATCTCACGGCTGCGAAGGCCGGACCACGCAACGCGATGATGACCGATCGAGAATGCCCTCAGTGTATGCAGCGCGGATTAGCCTCACCACATTGGCGGGCGCCCAGATTTCTGCGCTGCGGAGGATGCGGTATTATATTTCGCTATCCTATCCCAGACGAGGCTGCCCTCGCGCGCTTGTATGATAGGAGTTGGGAACTTCCTAACCATAATACCGACGAAACTGGCGCGACCGATATATGCATTGGCAGCAGGCTCGTGAGCTCATTGGCCAAGAGTTTAGCCGGACGTGGCATAGCCGGCATGCGTATTCTCGATTACGGCGCTGGCCGCGGCGCAATGGTTGCGGCGCTCATCAAAGAGGGCGCTGACGTCATCGCTGTCGAGCCATTTGGGTGCGACTTTCTTACCGAGCTCGGAGTTTCTGTCTACCGCGACCTTTGCGAGCTTCCCAGCGATGTGCGATTTGACGGGATTGTGTGCCTCGAGGTGATTGAGCACCTCCGCGACCCACTTCGAGTACTAAAACGCTTGTATGAGCGGTTGTCGCTGGGTGGTTGGCTCCTGATCACCACCCCTAATGCCGCAGGCCTCCCAGCGAGACTCGCGGGCCAGCGTTGGCGTGAAGCAGCGAAACCAGGTCACATTGTATTTTTTACTCCTACAACGCTCCGGAATATTTTGCGGGACAGTGGGTTCCGCCATATTCAGCGACCACCCTGGTTTATTCGTTACCGGCATACCTCGCCACTGCGGACTCTTGTGCATTTCGGATTGCAAAAGTTAGGTATCGATGGCGGTTTGCGGATGATTGCTTACAGACTATAGCACCGTATGTACCTAAGTCTGCCGCGAACACTTATTGACCTGCGGCAGGTAGGGCTTCCCTGAAGAGCGGCGATGGGAACCTACCTCGTGACCGGAGGCTGCGGCTTCATCGGCTCGCATCTTGTGGATACGTTGTGCAGGGGTGGGAACACTGTGCGAATCCTCGATGACCTGTCGACGGGTGACCTTGCCTATAAACCTTCAGGCGCTGAATTTGTTCTAGGCGACGTCGCGGACGGCAGGGTCGTTGCAGAGGCCATGCAAGGTGTCGAAGGATGCTTCCACCTGGCCGCGGTGGCCTCCGTCGAGCGGGGTCGTTTGGATTGGATCGGGGCACACCGGACTAATCTCACCGGCACGGTCGCGGTTTTTGATGCAGCGCGACGGGTCAGCCCTAAGGACCCAATACCCGTCGTTTTCGCGTCTTCGGCGGCAGTCTATGGCGATAACACCGATTTTCCGCTCTGTGAAGACCTCGCTTTGCGGCCGCTGTCCGCCTATGGTGCTGATAAACTTGGTTGCGAGTTGCATGGTTTCGTAGCAGGCCGCGTCCACCAGGTGCCTACCTGTGGTCTTCGTTTTTTCAATGTCTACGGTCCGCGGCAAGACCCAAAATCCCCCTATTCTGGGGTGATCTCGATTTTTTGTGACCGGCTGAAGGCGGGTCTTGGGGTCACGGTGTACGGTGACGGCCAACAGACACGCGATTTCGTCTACGTCGGAGACGTGGTCCGAGCGTTGCAGACGGCGATGGACCACTGTTCCTGCAGGGCTGACATTTTCAATGTATGCACTGGCACAGTTACGACAATACGCGATTTGGCGAAACTCATAGGCGAGGCTCTTGGAACCGAGCCCAATATTGCGTTTGGACCGCCACGTGAGGCCGATATCCGTATGTCGCTCGGGGATCCCTCGAAGGCGTGGCGTGTGCTAGGCTTCGCGGCGGAGGCTGACTTGAGGGCTGGGCTGATGGGCACTCTGGCGGCTACTTGAAAAACGGATATCTCGCAGGCTCGGTGATCGTGGAGCCGAATCGTTGTGCGATCGCCCACGTACTCGGGACGCCAGGCGACGAGGCGGGCGCGGCGCCCGATTACGCAAGCGCCGGTCCCCTCGCCGTCTGATCTGGCAGCAGAGAATGTCCGCTTGCGCGCGAGAACGAGCGGCTGCGGCTGGGGCGCGATATCCTAAAAAAGCCGCGCTCATCTTCGGAGCGGCCTCCCGATGATGTTCGGGTTCGTCGATGAGCATCGTCACATCTGGCCGGTCAGAGTGATGTGCACGGTGTTGGGTCTGTCGGTCAGCGGCTACTATGCGCGGCGCTCTCGGGCCGAAAGCCCGCGTGCCGCCCCGATCGCACCCAACAGGCTCGGCCCGAACTTTGTCGCCAATGACCCGATCAGGTTTGGCTCGCCGACCTGACCTACATCCCCACCGGCGAAGGCTGGCTTTACCTCGCCGCCGTATTGAATCTGCATAGCCGCAAGATCGTCGGCTGGTCGATGCGCGAGACGCTGCGCACCGAAAATCGCATTGGAGGCGCTCACCATGGCGATCGTGCGGCAACGCCCGGTGCCGGGACTGATCCACCACTCCGATCGCGGCATTCAGTATGCCGCCGAGCCTTATCGGTTGGCCCGCGCGCGATCAGGCATTACACCCTCGATGAGCCGCAAAGAGGCTGCAGAACATGATCCGGTAGTATCGGCCCCGCGCAGCTTTAGCGATCATATTTGGCTATGCTTGGTCGCGGTCCCGACGGCCTGCTCATAAATCGCCATTAGGGTACGATGGTTAGATTCGGCGGTGAATTTACGGGCGAACTCGTCCCGAGCGGCTTGCCGCATGCGCGCCAGCCGTCTCGGATCTGAGAAAATGCATTCCACCTTTTCGGCAAGATCCTCGGAATTCCCGGGCTTAAAGAGCAGTCCGGTGCGGCCATTACTGACGATCGTGGCCATCGCACCAAGGTCCGAGGCAATCACGGGCGTCCCTTTGGCAAATGCTTCCACGAGGACCCGAGGGAAATTCTCATAGCATTCGGAGGGCAACACCAGAGCGGTGGCGTGTCCGACGGCGTCATAGACCGCTTCCAGAGGTTTGGCTCCTAACCATTGGATCGAAGCGTCGTTCGCCGTAGCGTCTTTCACCTTCGCAGCCATCGGACCATCACCGATGATTTTCAGGAGTAGCTTGCCGGCGAGCCGTCGCCAGGCGTCAAGGAGCGTCTCCAGCCCCTTCTCAGCCGACAGTCGCCCAACGAAGACGGCGTATCCTCCCAAACCCGAACCCGGGCCCGGGTCGGGATGGACGAAGTTGGATTTAAGCACGACCTTCCCTGCGGGCAGCCCCCCTTCGATAAGTTTATTTTGAGCAAATTCGGTTAAGGTGATATAAGCGTCTACCGCGTTTCGCCAGGTACCCATCGCTCGATGCACAGCTAGCATCGCTGCGACTGTGCTCGTTGCGGCGAAGCTGCCCCGGTAGCACTTGTGAACAACCCCTGGCCAGGTAACCGATTTCCCGACGCAGTCTTCGCAGACCTCCCCGTCGCGGAACAGTAGGGCATTTGGACAGAGTAGGCGAAAATTATGAACGGTTTGAACCACAGGAATGTTTTCCGCGCGGGCAGCATAATAGCCGGCAGGGGAGATTAACGGAAACGTATTGTGGAAATGGGCGATTTGCGGTCGATGCGTCTTGAATAGCTCTCTTAATTCATGATAAGTGCGCCCATTCCACATCGTGCGTAGCGCCGCGTCGAAGCGATGCATAGCATCGATCGAGTTGTTATGAACGCAATATTGGATTACGTTATGTCCATGCGCCTTCATCACCGCAACCTCGGCTGCCACGGCTTGGTCTTCACCTCCCGGCTGCTGGTAGAAGTTGTGCGCTACCAGAATGTCCATCGCGCAGAAATCCGGGCAGAGACCGCGTTCATCAGGATCAAATTCTCGCGGCGACGCAAGCGGCTCATCCGACATCCGGCGCGACAGCGATCTGCTGGCAAGTCTGTCCGTTCGTCAAAACGAGCGCTTGGCCCGCAAAGTCGCTCATCATTCCCAACACCTCATCCAACCGCTGCCATTGTCCGGTCTGCTGCAACTCCCATGAATGACCCCACAGGTGGAACACCCCGCCGCCTTCGACGGCCCGGGATAGCAAAGAGCCCGCGAGCGCCGGCCAATCGCGCGAGCGGCCGCAAACGATGTAACGCCAGAGGTTCCCGAACGCAGCCCTTTTGATGGCGTTCCTGAAGAAAGCGAGGGGGTAGTGCGGGTAGGCTTGGACCGAGGTTGGCATTAGCATGAGCCCTGCCTTCGGACGCGGGCAATCCAGCGAAGCCAATTCAACGCTGCGCAATCCGAGATAGCCGGCTCTTCGCGCCATTTCCAGGTGTCGGCCCGAATACTTGCCCTGCGGCGGGCAAAACATCAGGCATGCCAGGCCGGTGCTATCTTCGATCCATGATTTGGACCCCGCGATTTGTTCCCAGGCCTGTTGCTCTGCTGCGCGAGTGAGGATGACATGGTCGAGGGTATGAGCGCCAATTTCGAAATCGCGGCCCAGTTCCCGCATTTGGTCGAGTGCCATCGTGCCGTGTTCCGCGACCCTCGGCACGTAAAAGGTACCGGGCAGCCCGTGCCTTGCGAGTAGTTCGGCTACTCGCAAATCCAATGGGTGACCGTCATCCCAACTGGTCGTGATGTAGGCTGCTGGCTTCACAATCGATTTCCCGCAATTATCCGGCAGCCGCACCCGATAGTTTCACATAGAAATTGTACGTGACACGTAGGGGCGTATCCGTCACATATTTCGCCGTCGCAAGCGGGCGGAAAGGGGAACGGCTGTAACTGGCGTAAGCTTTGGCACTCATCCGGGTGAAAGGGGCGTCGTGCGTCGATATCAGCCCAACCAAGGACGAGTATTCCCCCCTTACGCAGGCAGTCATAACTGGCCCGGAACGCCTGCTCCGCGTCCAGCTTTGCGTCCAGGCCATATATCCGATCACTCCGTTGCAAAAGATCAAATCGAGCGCACTTTGGCCAAAATGGTTGCCAAGGTTTTGCAGTGTATCGCTAATGTGTTGCCTCGCTCCATATCTCTGTCTCCAGCGGTTTGGCTCGATCGTCCAGTAGTTCTTCTTCGTTTCGAACCATATGTTGTATCCTTTCGTATACCAGTGACATACAACAAATAGAATATTTTTATACTCGTCTTGTTGTATAAAGTAAGGGAAGATAACTTGTTCCAATACCCACCTGTCTTCGGTGGTGAGATAGGACTCTATGCCGCAAGTGCTTCGTTTTATGTCACGGATGATGCGGGAATAAACCCGTATGAGCGTTTTGGTTATAGTTTCTCGCACGACATCGCTCGTTCTTGTTCGTGCGGACAGGGGCCCACGGGTGCTGTTCATGTTCTGCTCGCTTCGGAAAGGCGCTGTTTTCCCTGGGTAAGGAGGGAATCTGCCGGTGTCCAATTCCCACAGGACCCCGCCTTTCCGCTGACGGTTGAAACGAGTGACAGGAACGATATCCAACGTACAGCCGTCCTGACCAGGTTTCCCGCGAGGACCCCGTACGCAGCCCCCACCAACCCGAAATTGGGCATCAACGAGCAGAGGACCACAACGGTGACGGCCGTCGCCCATAGGCCGCTCCAGAAAATCGCTCGGGGACGTTCCATGCTTGTTAGAGCGCTGATTGCCGGGGTCCCCAGGGCCATCACAAGCATCGCCAACGCCAGCACTGTGACCGTATGGCCTTGTCCCGCGTAATCCTTGCTGGGGTACAGAAAATGCATGGCAAGATCACCAAAGAGCACGACCGCCGCGCAGAACAGAGCCAGGAGTGCACCGAGCCCCAGCGAAACCCGGATGCTCTCGCGTCGCAGTCGCTCGCCGCCTCCCTCCGTCCAGGCAAAAGCGGAACTGGGCGTGAGGATATTGCTAGCTCCCAGGATCAACGGATTTAAAAAGAGCGCAATACTCATGCATGCGGTGTAGATGCCGGCAGCCATCGTGCCGCCGAGCCACGCTACTAACCAGTAAACAAGCGAACTTTGTAGCAGCCCGATCAGCTGCGTGACGAAGAGCCATTTTCCGAGACCCCAACTCTGCTTTGCCGCTGCCGGGATCCCGTCCGGACGGACCCTGATGCCGGCGCGCGCGATGTACAACCACAGAAAGCCGGTCAGAGCGCCGGCTCCGCCAATGGCGGCGTACGCGGTGACCGCGGAGATCTGTCCGTTAGCTGCCAGCCAGATGAGCGCTGTCAATTGGATGACCGCAGCTGCCGTATCCAGGATGAGAGCCTGGGCAACGCGGAGGTGCGCAAAAGCGAACCGGCGGGCGAATTCGCGCATTATCAGTAACGGTGCGATCCCGGTCAGCGCCCAGAATAATAATACCAACTGATCTCCCGCGCCGGCTGCCGACAGACCGCACGCCGTGACAGACATGGCGGCGGCGGCCAAGGCGGCAAGAATACCGGTCTGAGCCAACGAGGCGCCTGCCCGATCAGCGGTCGTCCCAGGGAACTGGTGCCGCTGGACCGCATAAGGGGTCGAGATCAGCGCTTCCTGGATGCAGAGGCATGACGCAAGCAGCGCCAGCCCGATCGAGTAAAGTCCGAGTTCACTCGGCTGAGTGAAGCGACCGATGATAACTGTGGTCAGAAAACTCGCAGCGCTGACCACCGCCTGATCTGTCAGCGCCAAAATGTGCGTGTCGGACACAATACTTCGCACCCTTGCCCACGGCCCTCGTTCTCGACTCTGGGGGGTACGCGCGCTGTCGGCTGCAGCCAGGGGGTCGGCCCAAGCTAGCGGGTCACTGCGGCGGAAGTGGAGGCGCGAAAGGGACAAAGGGACCACGCCCTGGCTTTGGAGCAGGCGATGTTGGCGCAGGACCAATTAGCCCTGCGACCGCAGTCGCGGGGTGATCCACAGGGCGGGTAGTATGCCTCGGCGCAGAAGTTCGCCCGTGGCAAGGACGGCGAAACCCGGTACGATATAGGCATAGCGGCGCCACAAGCGGCGTGGCTCCAAGCACAGGCGGAACAACCATTCAAGCCCATTTCGCTGCAGCAAAACCGGCGCTTGACGTTTCGTGCCTGCCAGAAAGTCGAATGCTGCGCCGACCCCTATAATCACAGGTGCATCGATCCGTCCCAGATGGCTCGCCATCCACCGCTCCTGTTTGGGCGTGCTCAGGCCCACCCACACGACATCCGGGCGTGCCGCATTGATGGCTTCGACGACGACATCGTCCTCCGCCCGCGTCAGTGGCCGGAACGGGGGGCAAAGCAAGCCGGCGACAGTGAGGCCGGGGTAGCCGGTCGTCAGCGCTTGCTTCAGCTGATCGACAACGCCTTGGGCGCCTCCGTAATAGAACTGCCGGTAACCGCGCAGCGCCGAAACAGCCGTTAGCTTTCGCATCAGATCGCGCCCGCAGACTTGTTCGGTGCGGCTCTTGCCAAGCAGGCGCGACAACCAGACGAGCGGCATGCCGTCGGGCGTCACCAGGCCAGCGCGGTTGTGGATGTCACGCAGCTGTTGGTCGCGTCGGCTCTCCATCACCCCGTGCACGCTCGTCACGCAGACATAATTGCGCGTGCCCTCGCGAATCCAGCGCTCTACGGTCGCGACAGCGTCAGCGAGATTTATCGCGCTAACCTGCACGCCAAGGATGTCGGATCGATCGTCTCCGCCGAAGGCGATTTCGCTCATCTCACTGCCCTTCGGATAAGCTTGTAGCAATTGGCAGTGATTTCTGCATGTCACGAAGTTGGCGTAATCCGTTGGGGAATCAGAATGCCCAACACCGCGGCCGCCGAGCCTGCTGCTGCGCTGTCCTCCGCTCCCAAGGCTGATCGTACGATCGAGCCGTTTGCGCAAACGGGGTACCCACGAAGAGCACGGCTGAAACTATGAATTTGGCGGCACGATAGATCTGACGAGAACTACGCGGCGCCATAATAGGTGCCAGGGTATAGCACCGGGGCATAGCAATGATCGTCGACCACTCGTGATGCGGGGCAATTTGATGAGACTTGGCTGCACGCCAATCTTTACCGCTGCCCGGTCGTGCCGTGCCGGCGCACGGCTGCGCGGCGCGTTCACTATGGCGCTTGCGGGTACGCTCATTTTTGCTTCCGCGTCACTCGCTGACTCCCCGCAGGGCAGCGACGCCTATTCACTCGCACCGGGCGACCGCATCACACTGACAGTCCTAGGACAGCCAGAATTGTCGGGAGAGATGACCGTTGATGACTCGGGCAACATCATGCTTCCGATCGTAGGCCCAATTCAGATCGAGGATTTGACCGTCCTCGGATGCCAGCAGCTCATTCGTGACAGGCTTGCCGACGGTTTTCTCAAGGAGCCCGTTGTAAGCGTTCGGATAAGCGAGCCGCGACCACTTTATGTCCTTGGCAACGTGCGCGCGCCCGGCGCTTATCCGTTCCGCTACGGCAGCACCGTGCAGAGCGCCGTGGCGCTTGCTGGCGGGTTCGGAACTGCCGGGACGCTCCAGAGTGCGGCTGTGTCTGAATTCCTGTCTGCTGACGAGCGTGTCCGGCAGCTAACCTTTGAGCAGACGGCGCTTCGTATCCGCGAGGCGCGTCTCGAAGCCCAGCGCGACGGCAAAGAGACATTCTCGCTAGCAGATTTGCCGCCCTCGACGAACGAGAGAGAGGCCGCTGAGCTCGTCTCCAGCGAGAAAGCAACACTTGCTTCTCAGACGGCTATCCTCAGGGTGCAGATCGAGCTGCTGAACGGGCAAAAGCCACGACTGCAAAATGAGGTCGACGCCATCAGCGGACAGATTACCACTGTCAAAAACCGCCTGGAATTCGTAAAAAATGAGACCAGCCGTTCGGCTCAGCTCGTCAAGCAAGGCATCGGCGTCCACGCCTCGGAAGTCCAGATGAAGCTCCAGGAAGCAAACGAAGAGAGCAATCTCTGGAGCCTTGCTGCTCAGCTCTCCCGTTTGCAAATGAATATTGGCGAACTTGATATCAAGATCGAGGAGACCAAGGCGTCCTTCAATAGGCAGACGGTGGCCGAGTTGCAGAACTTACGCCAGCAAAGCGCAGAGCTCAACGTCACATTGCCATCCGCACGCGAGATCCGGGACTTCAAGCTGCAACAAGCCGAGAACGCGGCCGGTATCAAGGGCGCTCGCTCGATCAACATCACCCGTAGCCGACACGGCCAAGTCGTCGTGTTCGATGCTTCCGAGACCACGTCTCTTGAGCCGGGCGATGTTGTGGATATCAGAGTAGATATCAGAAAAACGCTTCCGGGCCAGTTAGTGCGGTCGCCGACGCCGGCTGGCTAGCCTTGCGGTGCGTAGGTGGCTGGCGTAAGCATTTATGTCGCAGGGTCGGGTCGGTCCGGCGACGCTTATCTCATGCTGCTTTCGGGTGTCTTGCTGGGGTATGCGGTGTTAGGAAGGGGGTTTGCCTATCTCGGGCTCCCTCCCCTCTACATCGGCGAGATCACTCTGCTGACCGGCATCGTCATTTTCTGGCGGACGCGGTGTTTCGCTGGCGTGCTGACGACGTTCCCTGCTCTTCTTCTCGCTGCCACAATGGGCTGGGTATTGCTGCGGACGCTGCCCTTCATAGACTCCTATGGCATCGATGCGCTTCGCGACAGCGTTGTCGTCATGTACGGAGGTTTCGCCTTTATAGTGACCGCGCTATTGCTGGAAGATGGACGGCGAGTCAATAAGATCGTTCAGTACTATGGCGCGTTCGTGAACATTTATATCCCGACGACTCCCTTTATTTTCGTCGCTGGTCGGTACATAGGCGACTCCCTCCCGGAAATCCCGGGAACCGGCGTTCCCTTCCTCCAGCTCCAACCCACCGATCTCGCCGTGCATCTGGCCGGAGCCGCCGTGTTCGCGCTGGTCGGGTTCCGTGAAGTTACTCGGCTCTGGCTGGTCTTCCTGCTTGCGGGGCTGGCGGTGACTGGCGCTGTCGCCCGTGGCCCCATGCTTGCCGAGGTTCTGCCTATCACTGCCGCCGTGCTTCTCTTGGGCAAATGGCGCCAGTTGACCTTAATCTCGATGGCCGGTCTTGTGGTTTTCTGGGTGGCCTACGTCGTCGAACCAGTCTTCTACGACTATGCCGAAGCAAGCTCCTCCATCGAGCGCCCGATCAGCACACGGCAGGTCGTCGATAACGTTATGAGCATCGCAGGCCAAGGAGGAGAGCAAACCGAAGGTACCAAGGAGTGGCGCCTCCAATGGTGGACCATGATCATCGAAAACACGGTATTTGGCCCGAACTTCTGGACGGGGCGAGGTTTCGGATTGAATATCGCGCTGGCAGATGGCTTCGGTAGGCTTCACTTCAATCCGCCACTGCGCAGCCCGCACAATGTTGAAATGACGATGCTGGCCCGCGCAGGCCTCCCGGGGGTCGTGCTGTGGCTCGCGATTGTCGTCTCTTGGCTTGGCATGATGATCCAGGCAATGCGGACAGCCCGCCGTCGCGGGGAGACAGAGTGGGCCGGCTTATTTCTGTTCCTAGGGTGCTATGCCGGGTCCATAATTATCAACGCCAGTTTTGATCCTGTGCTCGAGGGCCCTATGCAGGGTATATGGTTCTGGTCGCTGATCGGGTTTGGAATTGGCTCGGTGATGGTCTATCGGCGCCGGCATATGGCGTCTCCGAACCTCGTCGCGGATACCCTCACGTTGATTGAATGACTTCGTTGAGACCAGTTGCAGCCGGTTGTCGTGGTTCTTGTCAGAGTAACGCCAGTTTGTAGCTTTAGAACATGTTTTACTGCAGCCCGAGGCGATGCTCGATACGCGTCCTCATATGGCGTAGGATCAGGTCATTGACATCGCCGACGACCTGCCCAAGCGGCCGCGTGGCATCGATGACGCAGCCATTTCTCATTGTTTTGACAAGTGACAGGTAAGCCGTGCGCTGGCGGTCCGTTTCTTCAAACGGAACTTCTCGTTTCCGTGACTGCACGGCCTCGGGTGCCGCATCGAGAAGGATGACAACGTCAGGCTTGGGAACAGCCCGCCAAATCAGCCGCAACAACGATAGGGGACCCCCATACCGGTAGCGCCTGGGGTCTACGAGGGCGTCGACAAAATGGCGGTCATGCAACACGAGGGTCGAGCGCGCCAATGCCACATGAATTGTGAAAAAGTATCCAAATATGTAATACACGAGCCAGTAGCCCGCCCGCGCCACGGATATGAGGAACGATCGCGGGGGCGCCGCATGCGGCCGACCGGGGTCCTGCCGAATGTAGCGCAGGCCTCCGAACAGTGCAGGGGCGAAGCCGCAGAAGATCGTGCGGTTGAAGGCGCAGGCCAGCGCCTGGGCTACCGCCTGAATTACGGAGGATTTGCCTGCTCCATCCGGTCCCAGAAAGACGAGGTTGAGGCCGCTCTCCGATCGCCATAAGGCCCTCGCCCTGTGTACCAAGCGGCGTAGCCGGTTTCCGAGCACGCGAAACGGATTTCGCAGTGTTGCCCGACGCCGCAACTCTGCCCGAAGCTTATCTAGGCGACGCTTTACCGGCTCCCAATCCCCTGAGCTGGCCGCAGACAGGATCAGCGCGGCGCTGCCGGCCCCCCAAAAACGGACCACCTGCTGACGGCAACCGGCGGTTTCTTGGCCGTATAGGCTGCTAAGCCTCCGCTCGTTCTCATCGTCTAGCTGGCCTTTAGCAATCTTCCTGACAAGGTAACAACCAAACTCGAGTTCAGCGCTTGGGATCCAGAACTCACAATACCTGCGGCGCGCCTCAAGCACCTCACTTCCGGCATAGAACAGTCGATCATCAACCTCGTAATCCGCACTTAGGTCCAACGGGAGAAAGCACGGCGAGCCGTCTGCTCCCTCGCCGGCCAACACCAGGCGGTAGCCTTGAACTTGCACTACCTCGGCGCCAATCGTGGCCCGGTTCTTATGTAGCAGTTCAATCAGCTGGCACGGCCGTACTTCAGCCGCGATGACGCCATCCACGTCAGACCCGATATGCACAGGGTAATGTTCATAGCCGTGTGTCACGCAGTACGGTATGCTGGCCCGATCAAGTGTTTCGAAGACCCCTGACAGGATCCTGCCAGGCCCGCTGCTGTGCCCGTGTTTCTCCGCGAACGCCGCCGGTGGTCTTGTCTGTCTTAGCATCATGGCCGATTTGCGAAGCTGTATCTCTCTTACTCTTGCAATGGTGATCGTAATTCGGTTAGGGGCGAGCCCCGTGGGGGATCCGTTCTTGAGTTCTGAGAATACTGATAATTGTGGAGATGTAACGGGACGCCACTCGTCTGAGGAGCACGTGCCACAGTCCGGATAGTGACCAAGTCAGCTGTAAGCTCTTCAAATGTGCTCGTGCACACACCTCTATTTCGTCTAGCAGCTCCTGCTTCTGGTCGGATGTAGCGACGGTCTCTAAGAATATTCGCAAAATTCGCTTAACGAGATCTTGTTGGCGAAAGCGCGCGGCAGAGTTGCCGATGGTGCTTCTGAGCCTAATGCTCGTATTGTAAACCATGTATCCCAAATCGTACGAAGCGGGGTACCAACGTTTGGTAAGATTATCGCACAAGACGAACGTGCTCACCGGCACACCTGCGTCAATGAACGATAGCTCTCTGGCGGTTAAGTCGCAGAGGACGTTCTCGATGTGCAGGTCCCCATGAAGCTCGCCCATCGACCAAAATCTCGTCATTGCCGCGACAACTGCCCGTGGCATGGTTTCTAACGCATCAGGTGTCAAGTTGTCGCCAGTCAGACACAACTCGAGCCTTCTTCCCGGAACCACGGTCATCACGAAAGCAAGCGGCGATTTGCAGAGGTATAGTGGTAACGGTGTGCGGATTTTCCAACCGCTGATCGTGAGACCGTTCAGTATTCCGTGCATCCGAGACAGCGCATCATATTCGTCCCGCGCCACCTCAAAGCTCGGAACTACTGCCGGCTTGTACAACTTGATCACAAAATTCCGATACGCA
>Ga0306920_100005379_pt1 | contig 16542 bp, 14 predicted proteins | sample flu12Cox44000170_FD_204666 | JGI IMG/M metagenome (GOLD analysis project Ga0306920, IMG submission 204666) | Lab enrichment of tropical soil microbial communities from Luquillo Experimental Forest, Puerto Rico - flux4day.12C.oxic.44.000.170 (v2)... | ecosystem: Environmental > Terrestrial >... | reverse complement strand
TCGTGACGGCCGCCGCGGCTGAATTCCGCCAGCACGGGATCGCCGGGACCGGACTGGCCGATCTCATGAAGGCCGCCGGGCTCACGCACGGGGGCTTCTACCGGCATTTCAAATCGAAGGATCAGCTTGTCGCCGAAGCCTGCTCGGCCGCAGTCGCCACGATGACCGAGAGAGTGGCCTCCAGCGCTTCACGAAAGCGGGGGCGGAAATGCCTGGAGACAGCAGTGGCCGACTACCTCTCGACGGAGCACCGGGACAACCTCCGCGACGGCTGCCCGCTTGCCGCGCTCGGGGCCGAATTGGCGCGGGCCGACACTCAGACGCGGGCCGCCGCAACGGCCGGGTTCTTGAAACTGGTCGATGCCCTCGCCGGCGGGTTTGATGAAGGTACGCTGGACGAGGCGAGAAGGCAGGCGATGGTCGCCGCATTGACCCTGATCGGGGCGCTGACGGTCTCACGTGTCGTGACCGACCAGGCCCTCTCGGACGCCATCCTCCGTAGCGCGCAAGATAGCATCACGGGTTCGCAAACAACGGGAGGGAAGAAGGCCAAAAGGGGCGGCTGACCAGGTAGGATGGGGGAAGCATGTGCCCAAGCAAGGAGAGATTGCCATGCGTCCCGCATGGCCCGAGGATACGGTTTTCCGCCGCCTGGTGCTCGATGTCGCGAGGCGACTCCTGCGAGCACTGCGGCACCAGGTAAAGGCCGTCGTAGCGGCGGAAGGCATCGGACCGCAGATAGCCCCGGTAATCGACCACGAACCGCTCGCGGCTATCATTAAGCTGAATGTGCTTGGCAACGTTTGGCAACAAAAAAAAGTAAATGGCACAAGTGTTTGTGCATCAGATGCTTAGGCTGAATCCGCTTGCTGTGCTTACCTTCGAATCCTAGTTCCCCAGCTCTCATAAAGTAAAATGGACCAAGAAAATAGGAAAAGTCAGCGAAAATCCTGGCAACAATTTGGCGACAGCTTCACGTTGGCATTGGACTGGCGTTGCCTTAAGAAAGCCTTCGAGTTCAAGGGCACGACGGGCTTCGTGATCGCCATCGATATGATGTCGAAGGACGTGAAGAAGTAGACAAGATTGGCCATTGAGAGGAACCTGGCAGCTCCTTTACCGCCCCAGCGCCGAACGGTTTCTCTACATCGGCTATTTCACGGGCTGGCGCACGTTCACGCTCCATTTCCGACATCGTTCCGGCCGCCGTGACTCACTTCGACTTCTTCTTGGGGGTGTCCTGCGCCGCCTTTGACAAGCACGGCGAGCTCCTCGTCGAGGACCTTCGTTCCAGGGCTGCCGACGCACCGGTAACGGATCACGCGGGGTGGCGTCCGGGTTTGGGAAATCCGGTTGCGGCGGCGGTTGGATGCCGGAAAGTCTGACTTCGAATGAGGTCACGTCACCTAGGCGTCGATGACCACATCATCACGACAACGGGCCTGGCAAGTCAGTATTAAGCTGTTGGCACGGTCCACAGGGTCCAAGGCATCGTCAGCGTCCATTGTCACTGTGCCTTCAACGAGTTTGGTCTTGCACTGGCCACAGATACCGGAGCGGCAATCGTATGGCAAAGAAATACCGTGCTCCTCGGCAATTTCGAGAATGGTCTTGCTGCCAAGATCGGTAACCAGCTTTTCGCTCCGGGCGAACCTGAGGGTGGCGGCTGTTTGGTCCACAGCAGCGTCAACAACTCCGTTTCGTTGATCCGAGGTTGATGAGATTCCGCTTGTCTTGCCCCGGCTCGGTGACGCAAACGATTCAACTTTGATTTGTTCCGCGGGGACCCCGAGATCGCGGAGCATCGTTATGACGGGATCGGTCATGTCCGTCGGGCCACAAAGATGAACTCGGCTTCTCGGGAGATCCGCAACAACGCGAGTGAGCAGTGCGGGGGTGATTCGCCCGCGCTCTCCGCGCCAGGTGGGAGACATGTCACGAGTAAGTGTGACCGTCACCTTGAAATTGGCAAATCGTTTCTGAAGGTTTTCCAGTTCTTCACGGAAGATGATGTCTTGTTCGGTCTTGACCGAAAAAATAAGTTGAATTGTGCCTGGCCAGGCTAGATCGGTGAGGTAGCGAATTTTTGCCATCAGCGGGGTGATGCCGACACCAGCGGCAATCATGACGATCCGTTCAGCCTCGGCTCCCGTGAATGTGAACCGGCCGGCCGGCGCGCTAATGTTGAGAACAGCTCCCTCACGAAGAATGTCGTGCATATAACGCGATACCAGCCCACGCTCCTCGCGCTTAATGGTCAATTCGCAATAGCCGTTTCGAGTTGGCGACGAGGCGATCGTATAAGAGCGCCCGACCTTCCTGCCGTCAATCTCAGATTTCAAAATGAGATACTGACCCGGAAGGTAATCAAAAGGCAACCTCGACCCCGAGGGCATCACCAGTCGAAAGGTCCGAACTTCCGGCGTTTCCTGGAAAATCTTTGCCACTCGCAAGGACCCAGTCCATTGGCCGGGCTTTCGAACATCCCGCGCGGGCATTGAAGCCGCGGTGCGGTACTTGTACGAATCGGACCTGAGTTGGAAGTAATGCGCGATCAGACGATACCCGAAAAGAACGCTCAAGATAGCAGCAAAGAGCAGCGGAAGCGTCGTATCCGCTTTCACTAGCATGTAGTAATGCAATGCCCCTGCTGCGGCGGCAATGTACGCGGACCGGTGCAGCATTTTCCAGCGCCTTGGCCCAAGACGCTGAACCATCCCGTTGGTGGAGGTGATCGCCAGCGGCAGCATGATCAGCAGGCCCACGGCCCCAACAATTAAGTAACGCCGCATCCCGATTTCCGCTAAGGTATCCGCAACATTACCCGATCGGTCCAATATGAAAAACAGGCCAAAATGAATCAAGGCGTGAAAGAAGGCGTAAAGCCCGAACACCCGACGGAATTGCCCGAGCGAACTCCAACCGAATAGGCGGGTTAGCGGCGTGATAGTTAATGACAACACCAGGAAAATCAGTGATAGTATCCCGGTGGTCCGGATCGCGAAATTGACCGGATTGGCCCCGAGGTCACCTTGGACCGCATCCCATGCCAGCAGCATCCCCGGCACGATGCAGTTCAGGATAACAACCCATTTTAGGGAAGGATGAGGGATGAAGGATGAAGGATGAATAATCCACTGCCAGGCTAGTCTTTTTTCATCCTTCATCCTTCATCCCTCATCCTTCTTAGTAATTGACTCGTAAATCCATGCCGCTGTAGAGGTGGGCCACCTGGTCGCCATAGCCGTTGAATGGCAGCGTTGGCCGGCGACCAGACTCACCCAGGCGCTGTTCGGTGGCCTGACTCCAGCGGGGATGGGGCACGTCGGGGTTTACATTGGCAAAGAAGCCGTACTCACCAGGTGCCTGGCGATTCCACGTCGTCGTCGGCTGGCTGGATACCAACGTGATTTTGACGATCGATTTGATTCCTTTGAAACCGTATTTCCAGGGTACGACGAGCCGAAGCGGGGCGCCGTTTGGGGGGGGTAACACGCGGCCGTACAAGCCCACGGCCAGGATGGTTAGTGGATGCATGGCCTCATCCATCCGTAGCCCTTCAACGTAAGGCCATTCCAGGACGGCCTTCTTTTGACCCGGCATGCGTTCGGGATCGAGCAACGTTTGGAACGCCACATATTTTGCGCTGCCCATGGGTTCGACGAGGTCGATCAGCTTCGAGAGAGGAATTCCAATCCACGGAATTACCATCGACCACCCTTCGACACATCTCATCCGATAAATGCGTTCCTCCGGTCGAATGACCTTCATAACCTCATCAACGTCAAACACGCGAGGCCTGTAGACCATTCCGTCCACGGATACTTGCCAGGGCTTGGCAACAAAGTTCCTGGCTGCGGCCGAGACCTCCTCCTTGTCGGTCGTGAACTCGTAGAAGTTGTTGTAATTCACCGCTCGCTGGAGTGGGGTTTGTGGCTCGTCCAGGGTGAAGCCCTGGGCCAGAATCTGGGGGGATGCAGGGGTAAATTCAGCAAGTTCCTCGGTCGTGACAGGCACCGAGCCGGTCCGATTCAGACGCTGGTAAACCCAGCCCGTCGCGAGAACGCTGGCCGTGGCAGCCGCAGCTTTCAGGAATGAGCGTCGATTCCAATAGAGATCTTCAGGCGTGATTTCCCGTGATGCCGTACGCTCAACAGCCATGATCGCTCCTCGCTCCGGTCATGCGGAGGTCTATATTCGGTTCGATGTCGGACGTGCCCAGAGGTTACAGAAATTCCGCGACTCAGATCTTCACGCGATGCCCCTGCAGCACTTCGTCGATCCCTTTGAGCATCGCGCGCCAGCTTTACGCTTGAGAACAGCGGTGGGTTGTACAGATTCGTTCCGTTTGCCGGACGGCTGCGGGAAATTCAGATCTTGACGGCACAGATCGTGGCGATGCGCGACGCGCGTGGATTCACGGGACCGGCGGAATCAGCTGGTGTTTGCCTTCGCGGAAGTGGGGCAGCAAGTGGTCGATCGAGTGCTCGGGATACCGCCGGCGCCGGCGCCGCCGCAGCCGCGGAACCAGTCCGTCTGAACAGCTTACCGGAGCCCACTTATGAGTGTGACGGGAGAGCGTGTAAGCAGAATTGCCTACCGCTGGGCGTAAGGTACCTTCCCGTTTGCCGATTCCAAAGATCGATCTTCTCCCTCGGCACCTCGATCAGCGAACCGCCGACCGGCCATCCTGCCCACTCGTCTTTGCCTGCAAATCCAGCTCGGCCAGGTCGGCGGCCACCGTTTCTTTCGAAGACGCCTCCCATAAGCGCAGCACATCGAGACCCCCAGTCGCCAAGGTGTTCCCGTCGGGGGAGAACGCCAGGGCCCACATCCACCCTCCTGTGCGACAAAGAGTCCGCAGCTCGCGGCCCGTACCGGTATCCCAGAGCTTGATCGAGCGGTCGCAGCTCGCGGTGGCCAGGGTACGGCCGTCCGGAGACAAAGCCATGAAGGAAACGAGAGCAATGTGGCCGTGGAGTTGCCGCGCCAGCGCTCGTGTCCGCACGTCCCACAGGTCGATCCTTCCGGACCTGCTGCCCGTGGCCAAGAGATCTCCCGGTCGCCCGGCCTCGCCCACCTGCCCACCCGAAAGGAACAAGATGGAGCCATATCCCGTACCGGCGGGCCCCTGCCACCGGCCGATCTCGTCCCAGCTCGAGGTGTCCCACAACCAGACGGTGCCGTTGTGCCCCGCCGCCGCCAGGAGCTTGCCATCGGCGGAGAAAGCGACGGCCGACACCTGGGTGGGAGTGACAAATGTCTGGTGCACCTTGCGCTGGGCAACGTCGAAAACCATGACTTTTTGGCGTGCGTCATCGGAGAAGCTGTACAGCGCCCCAAACCCGGCGGCCAGCCAACGACCGTCCGGAGAAAACACCAGCGCGCCCAGATTGGAAAAACCATTCTCTGGATCACGCTCGGCGGGGTCCGCTTCTGAAAGGGTAGCCAGCAAGTCTCCAGTCTCGGCGTCCCAAAGGGTTACGCGATGATCCGGCCCGCCGGCAATCGTGCGACCGTCTGGGGAAAACAGGGCTCTCCTCGAAGGGCGGGTAGTGAGCGAGCGCGGCGGGTCCGTGGACAACAGGTCATGCACGCGAATGCCATCGCTCATTGAGGCTTCGACCAGGTAGCGGCCGTCGGGTGAATAGCTCAAGCCGTCACCACGGCATTTTTGCAGCACCCGCGACTCCTCTTGATCGCCCACGTCCCAGCAGCGTGCCGTGTTGTCGCGGTCGATCGATATGAGCTTCCGCCCGTCTGAAGTGAATGCCAGCACTTCGATCCTGCCCTGGTGCCCCTTCAAGTGGCGTGGGTGCGGTTGACTGACGGCGGTTTGCACGGGCCCTCCAGCAGCCGCTGGTTGGTCCGCCGACAATAGCGGCCGGGGTAGGTGCCAGAGTGTGATCAGGCCAGTCACCTCCCCAACGGCGAGCTGATTGCCGTCCGGGGAGAAAGCGACACGAACCGGCGCGCTCTGCGATCGCAGGCAGTCTAAACTCTTGCCCGTTGTCATGTCATAAAAGTCGATGGAGTTCCCAGCGCACGCGACAGCGGCAAGTTTTCCATCCGGCGACAGAGCTCCTTGATAGTGATTAAAGCCACGCCCTTCTTCCCAGAAGAGCACCAGCGGTTTTTCTTTCCCCGCACGGTAAAGGACTACCAGCGTGCCTTCGTCCGTCGACGACGCCAGGAGCTGCTTGCCGTCCAGGGACAGGTCGATTTCCTTGGCAGTCGGATCGATCATGAGATAATCGTAAAGTTCCCTACCATTCGCCGTATCCCAGACCCGGGCGTACTTGTCGCTGCCCACGCCGACCAGGAACCGTCCATCGGCGGACAACTTGAGGTTAACTAATGGGGATGGGGCGCGAACTTGCACTTTCTGGACGCCGGTGCGGACGTCAAAGACTTTAGGTGAACCGTCGCGGTCTATGACGGCCGCTACTTCACCGTTTCGAGCGAGAGTTAGGCCCTTTACGCCTTCGCCCGCAAGTGTCCGTCCTTCGCCTACTTTCTTGTCGCCGATCCGCCATACATTGACCTTGCCACTCTCGTCCAGGGCCACTACGCGGTCATCGGCGGTAACACCGGCCGCTCGGGGGACGACCGGCAAGCGGACAACCGAGCCTCGGTGCAGAAGCCGCCACTGGTAACGCCAAGTGAACTCGCGCAAGTCCGGCTGCCCAGGTCCGGGGACATGAGCTAGCAGCAACTCCTTACACTGCGAAATGGTCCCCTCCTCGGATTGCCACACTTGCGAAGCCACGTGAACGTCCGCGGAATAAAGCAGCCTGCGATTGCGGTCGGCCTCGCCAAGGGCGTCTGATTCGGCGTGTGTTGCCCGTAGCGCTTGCCAGGTCGTGGCCACGATGCCGCCCAGCAGAGCCACGAGGACGGTGGCGGCCGATGCGAACAGGACCCGGCGGCGTTTGAGCTGTTCGGCGGCGCGGGCATCGGCGGCCGCGCGCTCGAGCTCCGCCATCCGCGCCCGTTCCTCGACGCCGGCGAGGTAGTCGTGCATCGTGGCCGCCACCGCACCGGCGTCCTTGGGCCGGCCGTCTCGGTCAACCGCCAGGCACTGGCGGCATAACTCCACGAGCTTCGCGTCCGCGCCGCATTGGTCCAGACGGGCGTGAGCATCGGCCAGGGCCCCGCGGACGGCCATGAGCCGGACTTCTTCCGCCGACTTGCCGAGGTACGCTGGTTGGCCGGTCAGGATAACGCAGAGCATGCCTCCAAGCCCGAACACGTCCGTGCGTTCGTCCAGCTTGTCGAGCTCGCCGCCAGCCTGCTCCGGGGACATAAACGCCGGCGTGCCAAGCATGCTGCCGGCGAGCGTGCCGGAATCGCTCGGGCGCGAGGTCTGGATGACGGTCCCGCCGGTTGTCTCCGTGCCGCATTCGGGTTCGTGCGCCGCCCCGCCACCGGAGGGCAAGAGCTTGGCCAGGCCCCAATCCATCACCTGCACTTCGCCGAACGCCCCCACCATCACGTTGGCCGGCTTCAAATCGCGGTGCAGGATGTGCTTGCTGTGGGCGTAGCCGACCGCCTGGCAGACCTGCTCAAACACCGCCAGGAAACGGCCGCGGTCGCTGGCCGGCTTCGGCCGTTCCTTGAGCAGGTCTTCCAGGGTCCTGCCCTTGATAAGCTTCATTGCCAAGTACGGGCGCTCATCGTCCAGCCGGCCGACTTCGAACACCGGCGGAATGCCGGGGTGCTGAAGCTGGGCCGTGATGCGGGCCTCGTCCAGGAAGCGCTGGCCGACCAGGGAATCCACCAGGTAACGTTCGTGAAGAACCTTGACGGCGACATCCCGGCCGAGAGACTCGTCGCGCGCGCAGTACACGACGCCCATGCCGCCGCGTGCCAGCTCCGGGCCGAGCTGAAAGCGGCCGGCCCTAACGGGCGGGCTGGCCGCGCCCGCCAAACTAACGGCGGGGGACTCAAGAAACGTTCCCAGTTGCGGACACAATTGCAGCATGCGTTGCACATGCTGCTTCAAGGGCGCGTTGCCTGCGCAAACTTTTTCCAAATAGGCCGAACGCGCGGCCCCATCGTTAAGATCAGCGGCTGCGAGAAAGATCTCACGCTCATTCATGACCAATGCCCCCGGCAGACCGGGCGATTCACTTGTTCTGGACGCGCTCCCACACCTCTTCAATGGTCGTTCCGCTGCTGAGCTTGCCGTTGTGATACCACTTGTTCCCCTCGACTTTCCAATCAAAGGGTTGGGGCTTGCCCTTGAGTAGCTGGAGGACATTGCCCACGCCATACTCGGGCAATTCTTCGTACTTGTTGCCGTCCTTGGTATAGGGTCCGCCCAACGCCATGCTCACCTTGCCTTCCTCATCATAATTGGCCCACATGAAATGGGTCGTGGTGACGTGCTTGAGCCTCGTCCATCCTGCAGGAAGCATTGCCTCTCTGTTGCCGTACTTGGCCGAGACCAGTTTCCATGTGCCGATTAGCTTGTTCTCCAGCTTCGCCTCTGGCTCGCGTGCCGCGGCACGCGCGGATGCGAAGACAACCGCAGCAACCAGGGCCAATCCGACTGTCACCGTAATCCGCCGCATACAAACCTCCCTTTTACGCACTGTCAGGAACCCGACCCCGAATACCGCAAGGGCCGCCCAGTTGGCCATCGCCGTAACGCTTTTGAAGAACCTTCTCCTAGCCCTATTCATAGTGGCGAAATTTGCCGCAACTTTTCGCCAGAAGAAACTGCCTCGTCAATCCCGGCTCTTTTGCAGCTCGGCTAGAAGGAAGGAGCGAGCATAAGTCCAGATTCGGTCTGCGGTTCGGGACGAGATGCCCAGGGCGCCCGCTGCCTGGGCCGAGGTGAGTCCGGCAAAAAAGCGTAGTTTGACAAGTTCCCCCGCTTCCGCGTCCCGAGCGGCAAGCTGCTCCAACGCCTCGTCCAGCGCAACGAGATCTTCGCCCACTTCGGGGGTCATGACGTTGGCCTCGTCCAACGGCTCGCGCACCCGGTCGCCGCCGTGTTTCAGACTGCGTTTTTTCCGGGCCCGATCCACCAGAATGCGGCGCATGGCCTCGGCGGCCGCGGCGAAGAAATGACCCCGGCTGTTCCAGTGCTGCGCCGGCGTTTCCACCAGCTTCAAGTACGCTTCATGGACCAGGGCGGTCGCTTGCAAGGTCTGCCCGGGGGCCTCGTGCGCCAACTTGGCGGCGGCGAGCTGGCGCAGTGCATCGTAGACCAGCGGAAACAGCTGGTCGGCGGCACGCGTGTCCCCCTGCTGGATGGCCGACAGGATTTGCGTGACATCGTTCACGGATAACTTTCGGTTTTTTTTGGCGAAAAGTTGCCAAGGAATTCGCCACTAATATCGGAGGCGGAGAAGCCCCGACCGCCGCCATGACACGTTGACACAACCGCCGTTGGGCTCCGTGAAAGGCCGCCGCCTTGGTGCGGAAAAATCGGGCGGCCCGAGAGGTTCCGCGGCCAAGCAGGTCCCTCCCCAGCCCGGCACCATCCCGGCGCACGGTCGGCACGCCGGAACGGTCACTGTCGCCATTATAGAGCCGACCACACTCGTATAGGAGATAGCCGTGTGGTTCCGCACGCTGTTTCCTTCTTTTTGGGGGATTCATCCATGCTTCGCCATCGTCGCTACAAACGTGCTTCGTATCGTCCGGCCGTTGAGGTCTTGGAGGGGCGCTGGGTCCCAACGACCCTCATGCCGACAACCTTTGCGGACGGAGGGCTGGGCAGCGGCAGCCTGCGCGATGCCGTGCTCCAGTTCAATGCCGATGCCGGGACCGACGACGACATCATCCAGCTGTTGGCCGGCACGTACACGCTGACCATCCGCAACATCGGCGGCCACCATGAAACCGCGGGCCTCGAAGGCGACCTGAACCTGACCAGCGCCAGCCACCGCTGGATCATCCAGGGCGCCGGGTCATCCGGGGCCAACGCGACGATCATTGACGCCAGCCAACTCCAGGACCGGGTCTTTCAGATCGTAACGCCCGGCACGCAGGTGGTTTTCCAGGACCTGGTCATTCAAGGCGGTCTGGCCCAGGATGACGGCTCGAACGGCGCCCTGGCGGGGAGCACCGACGCGCTGGGGGGCGGTCTGCTGAACAACGGGGGCGCCGTCACGCTCACCAACGTGGTGCTAGAGAACAATTTGGCCCAGGGGGGCCACGCAGCCTCTTTAGGAGCGGATGGTCACAATGCGCGCGGGGGCGGGCTCTATTCCATCGGCGGCTCGTTGGACCTGTTCGACAGCATCCTCGCCAACAACCAGGCGATCGGCGGACGGGGCGGTGACCACCCCGGCGTCCTGCGGGCCGGTGACGGCGGGTCAGCAGGCGGTGCCGGCCTGTACGCCGCGGGCGGCTCCCTGGATATTTCCAACAGCATGATCGGCAGCAACCTGGCCACGGGTGGCCGGGGGGGCGATGGCTCGTTTAGCACTACTAGCGGTAGGAACGGTGGGAACGGCGGAAGCGGCCAGGGAGGTGGCCTTTACGTGAACGGCGCGTCTCTGACGATTGCGTCCAGCACCATCGCTTCTAACCAGGCAACCGGTGGTTTGCACGGTCTCTACGGCGGCCCCGGTCCGGGCCCCGGTCAAGGAGCGGGCTTGTATAACGGCGGCACGCTGACAGTCACGGGCAGCACGCTGTCCGGCAACACCGCCACCCTCAGCGGCGGCGGCATCTACAACGCCGGCACGCTGACGGTCACGGGCAGCACGCTGTCCGGCAACACCGCGTCTAATCCCGGCGGCGGCATCTACAACGGCGGCACGTTGACGGTTAGCAACAGCACCCTGTCCCGCAACCACGCCAGCGACGGCGGCGGCATCTTCGACGGCACCGGATCGCAGACGGTCACGGGCAGCACCCTGTCAAGCAACCGCGCCGACTATGGGGGCGGCGGCTTGTGGGTTGGCCGCGTCGGCTCGGGGGTGCTGCATAACACCCTGATCGCCGGCAACTTCCAGGGGACCACCGGGACGACCCGCGACGACGTCTCCGGCACCCTGCACGCGGGCGGCGACTACAACCTGATCGGCGACGGCACCGGCATGAGCGGCCTCCAAAACGGGGTCGACGGCAACCTGGTTGGCAGCGCGTCCATGCCGATCGACCCGCTGCTCGGCCCGCTGGCGGACAACGGCGGCCCGACGCAGACCATGGCGCTTGAAGCCGGCAGCCCGGCACTGAATGCCGGCAACCCCGGCCAACTGGGCGTGCCCGACCAGCGCGGGGTGGTGCGGAGCGGCGGCGTCAACATCGGGGCCTACCAGGCCAGCGCCACTGCCTTCCTTGTCAACGCCCCCGACACGGTTCAGTCCGGCGTGCCCTTCGATGTGACCGTGACGGCGGTAGACCTCTTCAACCAGGTGGCTGTCGGCTACACGGATACGGTGACGTTCAATACCAACGATCCTGACCCCGGTGTGGTGCTACCCGCGGACTACACCTTCGCGCTGGACGACGGCGGCACGCACCTCTTTACCGACACCGGCCTGGGGGAAACGACCCTGGTCACGCCCGGACCGCAAACGCTCACCGTCCTGGACACGGCCGACAACACCATCGCTGGAAGTGCCAACGTCACCGTCAGCGCCGCCGGGCCATTACCGCGCGGGCAGCGGCCGCCGCCAAGTCCGTCACCAGCCAGCCCAGCCCAGGCCGAGCCTCCGCCCCGGAGCGAACCGGCCGCCAACGAAGTGATGCCAGCGGAGCAGGGGTTGATCTGGTTCCAGGACGGGGATAGTGCTTGGCTGACCGTACGTCGACTGAGGCACCAGGCGCGAGGCCAAATGGACCTGGCGCTGGCGGCGCAAATCGATTGGGCCTGGGGCGTGAACGTGCCTTAATGCGCTCGCTCGCAAGCAGCGCCAAGAAGCGTGCTCAAGTTTTGCACGCTTGCCGAAACGACACGCAGCAGAGGACATGCTGGAAATAAAGCGGAGCCCGTGAAAGACCGCCTTGATGCGGCAAAATCGGAGGGCCGGGGAGGTCCGCAGCCAAGCAGGTCCCTCCCGAGCCCGGCCCCATCCCGGCGCTCGGTCTGCGCTCCGGGGCGATGGCTTTTTCATTGTGTCGCAGACCAGCTCTCGAAAGGAGAAGGATCATGGTGTTCTCTTCCTGGCTGCGAAATGGGAAAGGCTCCGCGCCCCCGGCGCGCCGGCGCAGACAAATGTCGCCGCGCCCACGGGCCGGCTTCCGCCCGCTTCTGGACATTCTGGAAGATCGCTGTCTGTTATCGACGGCAATCGTGCAAACCAACCTCGTGTCCGACGACATCCAGTTCACTCCGGCCCAGGTTCAGGACGCAAACCTGGTCAATCCCTGGGGGCTGGCAGCCAGTCCCACCGGCGCGTGGTGGGCGGCCAACGAGGGCACGGGCACCAGCACGCTGTACGACACCTCGACGTCGCCAGTTACGCCCCTCCCGTTGGTGGTCAACATTCCGCCCAACTCGCCGCACGGTTCGCCGACCGGCACCGTCTTCAACACTAGCGGCACAGGGTTCAACGTGTCCGCAAACGGCAACACCGGCTCCAGCGTCTTCCTGTTCGCCACCACCGATGGCACCATCTCCGGTTGGAGTCCGAGCGTGGACCCCACCCATGCCATCATCGGGGCGACCCACGCCGGCGCGCTCTACCTCGGCCTGGCCATCGCCACGGATTCCCAGGGCGATACGCTGCTGTACGCGGCCGATTTCGCCCATAACACCATTGACGTGTACGATCAGAACTTCAACCTGACAACGACCCTGCGCGGCCACTTCACCGATCGCCATTTGCCGGACGACTACCATGCGTTCAACATCCAGGCCATCAACAATCGGCTCTACGTCGAATACGCCCCGGTCGATAAGGTCCTCGCCGGGACGGCTGATCCGGGTGACGGCGCCGTCGATGTCTATAGCGCCGACGGTCGGTTGAGGCAGCGCCTGATCCACCCCCACGACACTCACCTCAATCAGCCGTGGGCCATCGCGCTGGCCCCCCGGGACTTCGGCAGCTTCAGCAACGATCTCCTGGTCGGCAATTTCGGCGATGGCCACATCAACGCCTTCAATCCGCACAGCGGCCGTTTCGCCGGCGAGCTGAAAGACGCCAACCGCCAGCCGATCGCCATCACGCACCTGTGGGCGCTGGCGTTCGGCAATGGCGGCGCCGCCGGCCCCACGAAAACGCTGTACTTCACGGCTGGCCTGACCTCGCACTTAGCCCCCGGCGGCGACCCGTTCCACGGCCTGTTCGGCTCGCTGCAAGTGGCGAGGCGCCACGAGAGAGACAACGACGGTGGCGACCAACCCGGTCCGCAGGACCATGCATCGATCCTGGCCACTTCGATCATGTCCTCACTGATAGTGCCCTCTTCGATGATGCGGTCGTCGAGGATGCCGACTTCGACCATGCCGACTAGGGCAATGTCGTCGCCGAACGGCATGTCTGAGCAAAAGACTGACGCGATCTTCCAGGAGCTCGCTGCGGTCTCGTTGTCGCTGGATTCGAACGTCACAGCGATGCATCCGCAACTGTCTGGTTTCCTCGTGATGCCCAAGTCGAACCTGAACGCGCCCGAACCCACGGTCCTTGAGCGGCTGGACGCGCTGGAAACCGCTGGTGTCGCTGTCGCCATTAGCGAGCGGACCACACTTGTAAAGGAGATAGCTATGCGCGTAAGCAGAATTGCCTACCGCTCGGCCAACAGTTCCTTAATCCGTCCCGATATCTTCTTGTACCCATCGTCCCCCAGTTCTCCTTCCCACCGGTGACGAATGGCGCCGGTTTTGTCCACCAGGTAGATGCAGGGCCAGTACTGGTTCCCCCAGGCCTTCCAGGTGGCCCTGTCATTGTCCACGGCGACCGGAAATGTGAGTTTGTTCCTGGCCACCCGGTCCTTGATCCGGTCCACATCTTTCTCAGCTTGAAACTCCGGAGTGTGCACGCCGATAATGAGAAAGCTCTTGTCGTCCTTGTACGTATTCTGCCAGGCCCGGTAGTGCGGATAATTGTGGATGCAGTTGATGCATCCGTTCGTCCAGAAGTGGACAACTACCACTTTTCCTTTCTGGTCGGTCAGCTTCAGGGGTTCCGAGTTTATCCAGTCCGTCACCCCGGTAAACTCCGGGGCGGGGACAGGAGTGTTCCCATCTGCGGCGGATGACGCGTCAGGCTTCCGGCGACTGTCACGACCGAGGACGGCCCAGGCACCAGCGCTCAGGCCGAGCACCAAGATACTTGCGATAAGGAGTTTAGTGTTCATCGTTTTTCTCCGATCCTAAGGCCCTGCAGCTGGTGAGCTATTTCTGTCCGCTCATCTCGTCGCCCATTTTGCCGGGACTCATCTTGCCAACGCCTTCCATCTTGTCGGTGGCCATTTTGCTATCACCGCTCATTTTGTTTTCGCCCGACATCTTGTCGCCCATTTTGCCGCCCGTATTGCCGGGACTCATCTTGCCAACGCCTTCCATCTTGTCGGCGTTCATGTTGTTGTCGCCGGACATTGTGTTCCCCATTTTGTCGGGATTCATTTTGTCGCTGGAATTGCCGGACGAGCCGCCACAGCCGACGACGGCCAGGCTCAAGCCGAGACCTACAACGATCGCCACGATTCCTGCGCGAAGCTTACCCATGGAAACATTCCTCCGTTTTGCCAGTGAAGATTCTGCCGCCTCCGCTCATGCGGAAGTCTATATTCGGTTCGATGTCGGCCGCGCCCGGAGGTTACAGAAATTCCGCGGCTCAGACGCGGGATGCTGGTCAAATTGAGTGGTTACAAATGTGGGGCAAGTTTGCTTCCGTTTGGCCGACGGCTGCGGGAAGTTCAGATCTTGACGCCACAGATCAAGGCGATGCGCGACGGGCGTGGAGGATGGCCTGGATCAATTCTTCCGGAGCGTCGGCCGGGGGCGGTTCGTCGTCAGCCGCCGCGAATGCCGCCTGCTCGAGCTGAATCGTTTTTTGATAGCTGTCCAGGTAGGCGACGCACCACGGACACTCGGCCAGGTGCGCATCGAACGCGGCACGGTCGTCGACCGGAAGGTTGCCCGACAGATATTCGTGCAGAAATTCGGTGAATTCGCGGCAGTTCATAGATCTTCTCTTCGCCAGTGCGGATCGAGCAGCGTGCGCATTGCCTACCGTGTGCGGTGCAGGCGCGTCTTGACGACGCCCTGGCTGACGCCCAGCATGCGCGCCGTTTCCTTTGTGTCTATCCTTTCGATGTCCTGGCACATCAAAACGGTACGGTATGGTTCCGCCAATTGATCGATGCAGCGGCGCACCAGATCGCGCGTCTCGTCTCGGCAAAGCAGCGTGTCCGGCGCGTCCTTCTACAGGACCGGCGGAATCAGCTGGTGTTCGCCTTCGCCGAAGTCGGGCAGCGAGTCCTCGATCGAGCGCTCGGGATGCCGCCGGCGCCGCCGCAGCTGGATAAGGGCGGCGTTGACGATGATTCCGTGCAGCCAGGTGCCGAGCTCGGCGCGGCCTTCAAAGGCACCGATATTCTTGAAGGCCGACAAGAACCCATCTTGTAGAGCATGGTGCGCTTCCTCTTCGTTCCCGACAATGCGGCGGGCGACCGCCAGAAGCCGTGTGCTGTAGGCGCGAACGCACTCCTCGAAAGCGCCATCGTCGCCGGCCCGCATGCGTTCCAGCAAACTCGCGTTTTGCGTGATCATGGCGGGTCCAGTCCGGCGTCACGTGTTCTCGAGTTTGTTATAGCTAGATGAGTTCCACGGGGGGATGTATTGGACTGGCTCGTTGGCGGAGGAGGCTTCCTTGTCTCTTACCTTCGAATCCTAGTTCCCCCAGTTTCAAGTTGCTAGCAACGAGCTGCTGCGCCTACACTCGTTCACGGACGAGGCGGAGATGTTGCGCGTGTCTGTCCGACAGAGCGAAACACTTTCGAGCGGAGTGTGCTCTCGTAGCGGCGACATGTGTCCGAATTCCCCGTTATCCGTGTTGGCCATTCAGTCAATCGAACGCCAGACCTCACGGGATATTAGTGATTAGTTCGCGGTGCATAAACCGAAAATTAGGAACGCCATCAACGCCATTGAAGGACTGCAGATCATGCAAGCGGTCCCGCAGGATGCCCTCGGCAGTGGCAACAGTTCTTGTGATGAAGACTCGCATTTGATTGCTCGTCGCGCACGCTTAATTTGGTGACCGTCACCACCAGCGGTGACGTCGTCCGTCCTCCTGGGTCCGCCGTCGCTACTCTCCGGCCGACGCATCCGACGCAGTAACCAACGACAGCCCAAGCACTTCGGGCTGTTGACCAGCGCGTTTCCACCGACTGGCACGCCATTCGCTCTTTGACCGTCGCGGTGGCTTCAAATGGCTTTTCGCATGAAACCCGTCACCAAAACAGATCCCCCGGCCCATCGAGGAGTCCATCATGGGATTGCAGAACGCTAAGGAATCTATCCTGCGTGCTCCGCCTGCAGGGACTGAGCTGTCGTACAACGACGTTCTGGGCGGAGCACGCAGGATAGATTCCAGTTGAACTGAACCGCTTGGCTCGACCCCGAGCTAT
>Ga0306920_100005378_pt1 | contig 16543 bp, 16 predicted proteins | sample flu12Cox44000170_FD_204666 | JGI IMG/M metagenome (GOLD analysis project Ga0306920, IMG submission 204666) | Lab enrichment of tropical soil microbial communities from Luquillo Experimental Forest, Puerto Rico - flux4day.12C.oxic.44.000.170 (v2)... | ecosystem: Environmental > Terrestrial >... | reverse complement strand
CGTTTGCGTTGCGGGCCGCATGTCCGCGGGCGGGGTCCGCGGCCGCATCAATCGCGTCGTGCGCGCGCGAGCTTGCGCGTGGCGGCCTGCAGCTGCGTGGCGAGCGCATCGGCCTCGCGCTGGGGATCGGCGGGCGTCTGTGCGTTCGCGGCGCTCGCAGCCTGCGCGACCACGCGCACGCGCGCGTTCTCCGCAAACGCGAACGCCACGACGAACGCGCGCAGGAGCGGCAGGCGCTCGTCGCTGTTGTCGCTGGCATCAAGCATGGCTGGCTCCCGCGTTGGCAGGGTCGTCCGCCGAGTCGCCGGTCGGCGTGAAGAGCTGCACGGCCCAGGGCGCGCGGCCCGGCACCGTCGTGCGGACTTCGATGCACAACGGCTGCGCGCGGTCGAACCAGGCGTCCTCCACGGCCACCGCGAAGAGCGTCGTGTCGTCGCCCGTGGCGTAAGCGGCGCGCTCCTCGCGCGCCAGGCGCCGGCGCGTAAGGCCGCGCATGCGCTGGCGCGTGAGCGTCGGCATGTAGGGGCGCGATGCGACGACGGCATGATCGAGCCACACGCTGGAGTCGTGCTCGCCGGCGTCGGGCGGCATGCGCAGACCGATCACCAGTTCGCGCGCCACGCTGCCGCCGCTTTCGAACGGCGGCGCGATCCAGAAGCTGCCGCCCTCTTCCGTGAACGCGCGCACGCGATAGCCCTGGCGTATCGTCGAAAGCGCTTCGTCCGCCCATTCGAGAAGCGGATCGAACGACGCGAGCAGCGCCATGTAATCGAACGTCGCGAACGCAGGCACGCCGCGCGCGGGGCGCAGCGCCGCGAGCGCGCCCGTCATGCCCGCGACGACGCGATAAAGCTCGGCAGGATGGGCGATGCCGGAAACGAGCGTCGCCTCCACCTCCGGCAGGCGGCTCCAGAGTGCGCAAAGCTGGCGCTCGATCTGCGCGGCATCATCGCGCTCTTCCGCGCGCTGCGCCGCCTGCAGACGCCCGGCCAGGAAGACGCACTTTTCGCGCACGCGCATCACGAGGCGCATCACGCGCTGGCCGAGCGCCGAGTCGGCGCGCACGAACGGGCAAGGCGGCGCATAGTCCGCAATCGCCACGCCGCCGCCCTGTTGCCTCACGCGCATGAGCGGCAAGCGGTCGAATTCGTGCCGCCCGAGATCGGTCATCAGATGCAGACGCGGCGACCACGTCGTGATCGAGGCAGGCTCGCCGCCCGAGACGAGATCCGGCACGTCCGGGCTTTCGCGTTGCGTGTAGCGGCCGGCCTGGGGATCGAGCTGGCCGCCGCGATAAAGCGGCGGCACGGCGAGATAGATCGTGACCTCCATGTCAGGCTCGCTGAATGCGCGGCTCACGTCGATCTCGAGCACCGGGTCGTTCGGCGTGTGGCGAATGGCGAGGCCATCGGCCAGAATCGCCTCCAGCGCGCTGATGCGCACGAGCCCCTGGGCGAGCCCCGCGGCGTCGTGTTCGAGCGAGAGCACGCCCCAGTAGTGCGCGCGCGCGGCGCCGGCCAGCAGCGCGGCATGCCCCGCCGCGTGCAGGGCCTGGGTCTGGAAATGCTGCGGCAGCAACGGCATGCCGTCGAACCAGCAGACTGGATCGGGAAACGAAGTGCGCATGGTGTATTTACTTTCTATAACTAAGCGATTCGTGGTTCAGCGTGCGGCCTGCACGCTCAAATCCTGGTCGCCGAGCAGCAGCAGCGCGTGAGCGGGACCCGTGTCCAGCCTTACGCGGTGCGCACCCGGTGTCTGATAGTCCGCGAACACCACCACGCCGGCGCCGCGCTTGCCGCCAAACGGAAAAGGCGCCGCCGCGATCTGCTGCCCCGGCACGACTTCGAACGACACGACCGTGATGTCCTCCGGGTGATCGCGCCGCCATTGGTCGCGCTGCGCGAACCACTTGGCCGATGGCAAGCCGAGCAAGGCGTCGAGCAGTTGCGGATTGCGCACGAGCACGGCGTCGACGGCAATGGGCGTGTCCTGATTCGCTTGCGTGGAGACGGCAATGGCCAGGGTATCCACCTGTACCTTGGGCAGCGACGAGCACCCCGCGAGCGCCAGCAGCACGAGGCCGGCGAGCCGCCAGGCGCACGGCTTCGCGGCGCCGCATGGGGCGGCACCGGGCGATAACGTGGTCGTCACTGCGCAATCCCCATTGTTTGCGTCGCCTCTTGTCTGCGATGCCTCCTGCCCGCGCGCAGGAGATCCCATGCTAGTTCGTATTTCTAATCATTACGCATGTTTTGCTGCGCAAGCCGGTTTGCGCGTAGTCTACAAGCGCCTCCTGCGTCATTGCAATAACGATTTGTTAATCGGCAAATTCAAAAAGAAAGCGAAAATAAGTTTGAAAGGAATTGGGGATATGCGCCGTAAATATTTTTTGAATTTTTTCATTTCCTGTCCTAAAGTCCTGACCGTCTATCTTCACGAATCGCGCGATGATGACAAAGTCATGAAGCGATCAGCGCGACCCATTGACGCCGTGAATGCCCCCTTTCTGATGATTATGGGGCATGCTTTATCTGTGTCTTTTCTGAAGGACAGGGTATGGACACGCAAATCGTTTATTTACGATTTGCGTGGCTATTGCTGTCTTAAAGAAAAAGCATCATGAAAAAGGCAGATTGACGACAAACGCGCAACTCCTACCGTCACACACTGCAATAGAAGAACGACCGCCACCGAGGTGACCATGGCCGACAGTACCCAGCACTGGTTCGAACGGAACCGACCGCCGCGTGTCCAGATCACGTACGACGTCGAAACGGGCAATGCCATCGAAAAGCGCGAACTGCCGCTCGTCGTGGGCATTCTTGCCGATCTGTCCGGCAAGCCCGTCGAGCCGTTGCCGAAGATGACGGAGCGCCGCTTCGTCGATATCGACCGCGACAATTTCAACGACGTGATGAAGTCCATCGGGCCGCGTGTCACGCTGCAGGTCGACAACACGCTCGCCGCAGACGGCAGCAAGATCAATGTCGAGCTGAAGTTCGAGCAGATCGACGACTTCGATCCCGTCAGCATCGTCCAGCAGATCGCGCCGCTCAAGCAGCTTTACGACGCACGGCTGCGGCTGCGCGACCTCCTCACCAAGCTCGACGGCAACGACGAACTGGACAAGCTCCTCCAGGAAGTGGTGCATGACCCGAAGGGGCTGAGCGAAATTCGCTCGGCGCACCCGCAGGACACGCCGGCCGCGCAATTGCCGTCGCCAGCCACGGGCGGCAATCCTGGAGCCGCTCCGGGCGCGACCCCGGAAGCTTCCAGCGACACGCCGGCCAGCTAAGCCCAACGCGAGGAGACAATCATGTCAGACACTCAGGCCGCCGCCACGGCCCAGGCCGGTACGGTCACGCTGCTCGATCGCATCGTGCACGAAGGCCGCATGGCGCAATACGAAGACCAGCAGCAGCATGCGCGCGAACTGCTCGCCGAGTTCGCCTTGCAGGTGCTCGACAAGAACATGACCATCAGCCGCGACACGGTGGCGATGATCAACGATCACATCCGCAAGATCGACGAGCTGATCAGCGAGCAGCTCAACGAGGTGCTGCACCACCCCGACATGCAGGCACTGGAGTCGTCGTGGCGCGGGCTCCACTTTCTGGTGAAGGGCTCGGAAACGGGCACGCGCATGAAGCTGCGCCTGCTGAACGCCTCGAAGCAGGACCTGCAGAACGATCTCGAGAAGGCCATCGACGTCGACACGAGCGCGCTCTTCAAGAAGATCTACGAAGAGGAATACGGCACCTTCGGCGGCTTTCCGTTCAGCGTGCTGGTGGGCGACTACTATTTCACGCGCCAGACGCCCGACGTGAGCCTGCTCGAAAAGCTCGCCTCGGTGGCGGCTGCTGCGCACGCGCCGTTCATCTCGGCGGCGCACCCGCAGCTCTTCGACATGGCGAGCTTCACGGAGCTGGGCGTGCCGCGCGATCTGTCCAAGATCTTCGAGACGATCGACATGGCGCGCTGGCGTGAATTCCGCAAGAGCGAAGACTCGCGCTATGTCGCGCTGACGCTCCCGCATGTCTTGATGCGGCGTCCTTATCATCCGGACAGCAATCCGGTCGAGGGGATGAACTTCTTCGAAGATGTCGACGGAACGGACCATTCGAAGTATCTGTGGGGCAACTCCGCCTACGCGCTGGCGCAACGCATCACCAACGCGTTCGCGCAATACAGCTGGTGCGCTGCGATTCGCGGCGTGGAAGGCGGCGGCGCCGTGGAGCGCCTGCCCGACCACATCTTCCAGACCGCTTCCGGCGACAAGGCCATGAAGTGTCCGACGGAAGTCGCGATCACCGATCGCCGCGAAAAGGAGCTCGATTCGCTCGGTTTCATCGCGCTCGTGCACAAGAAGAACGAAGGGCTCGCCGTGTTCTTCGGCGGCCAGACCGCGTGCAAGCCAGCCGCCTACAACACGCCCGAGGCCACGGCGAACGCGCGCATTTCGGCCATGCTGCCGTATATCCTCGCGGCGTCGCGCTTTGCGCACTACATCAAGGCGATCATGCGCGACAAGGTAGGCAGCTTCATGACGCGCGATAACGTGCGCAGCTACCTCAACACGTGGATTGCCGACTACGTGCTCGTGAACGACAACGCCCCTCAGGAAATCAAGGCGCAGTACCCGCTGCGCGAGGCGCGCGTGGATGTGACCGAGGTGCCGGGCAAGCCGGGCGCGTACCGGGCGACGGTGTTCCTCAGGCCGCACTTCCAGCTCGAGGAACTCACCGCGTCGATCCGGCTCGTGGCGACGCTGCCGCCGCCGGCGGCCGCCTGATCCGCGCGGGGTAGACGGCTATTCGATGAAGAGACGACAGCCAGGCGGCGCGTAGGCGCCCCCTGGTTCCTGAACGCGCGCAGCGCGGCGCACGCGGCCTGCGCGGTTCTTTACTGCTTCGGGAGCAGCAAATCATGGATTCGATCATTCTCGATCTGGGCAGCGACATCAAAGGCGAGTGCACTTTGGAGGGCTATACCGACAAGATCGAGTTGATGTCGTACAGCCATAACGTAGCGATGCAGGTGACCAACGACGTCAGCAACTCGGAGCGCACGTCGGGCAAGCCCCATGTCGGCGAGTTCACCGTCACGAAGTTCGTGGACGTCGCCACGCCCACGCTCAACGAGTATTGCTGCGGCGGCAAGGCCATTGCGAGCGCAACGGTCGTGGTGGGCCGCAACGCCGCCGAAAGCGACGGCAAGATCATGCCGTTCATCACCTATACCCTCGACAATGTGGTGCTGAGCAACGTTAGCGTGTCGGGCGGCGCGGGCGGCAAGCCCGTGGAGACGCTCTCGCTGAACTTCACGAAAATCAAGTGGGAGCTCACCTCGCAGAAGGACGACGGCTCCAAGGAAGGCACAGCGGCCTCCACGTGGGACATGGCCGCGAACAAGGTCGTGAAGGCGGCAAGCTAGCGCGCACCGCCTGTGGCGAACGCCCGCGCCTTCATCGCCATCGCGCCCATGCCGCTCTTCGAGCGGCTGGCCGACGACGCGCCTTTCGACGCGCAGGAATCCGTCGACGAAACCGCCGCGCGCACGCTCGACGCGGCCGGCTTGCGCGCCTCGGTGCGCGCCGAGCTGCTGCGCCTGCTCAACACGCGGCGCGGCACGCCGCGCTTGCCGCGCGCGCCGGACGTGCTGCTTTATGGCCTGCCCGACTGGAGCGGCCAAAGCGCGGCGCGCGCCGAGGATCGTGCCGTGATCGAGCGCGAGGTGGCCGAGGCCGTGCGCGCGTTCGAGCCGCGCCTTCGCGACCCGCGCGTGAAGATCGAACCTGACGAAGGCGCGCCATGGCGCCTCTGCCTGCACATCAGGGGGACGCTGCGCGGCAGCGACGGCGTGGAGCACGTCGTCACCTACATCGCCGGGCAGGACGGCGAAACGCAGGCCATCGGAATCGTCGATGAACGACTCGCTTGACGCGCAACTGCTCGACTATTACCAGCGCGAGCTGACTTATCTGCGCTGCGCAAGCGAAGGCTTTGCGCAGCGCTATCCGAAGATCGCGCGGCGGCTCGAACTCGGCCCGGGGGAAAGCGCCGATCCGCACGTCGAGCGCCTGATCGAAAGCTTCGCGGTGCTGACGGCGCGCATCCAGCGCACGCTCGACGACGAATACACCACGCTCACTGACGGCCTGCTCGAGCAGTTCTACCCGTACGCGTCGCGCCCGGTGCCGTCCATGACGATCGTGCAGTTCGAGCCGGACCCCACGCAAGGCAGCATCGCCGCCGGCTATCGCGTGCCGCGCGACACGCCGCTCATGCACGTGGATGCGAGCGGCGCGACGATCCACTGGCGCACGAGCGCCGACGTCACGCTCTGGCCAATCGCGATTGCCGACGCGCAACTGCTCGACGCGGAAGAAGCCCAGGCGCTCACAGGCAATGCGACGCTGCAATCGGCGCTGCGGCTCTCGCTGCGCAGCACCGGCCAGCACTTGCTCGGCGCGTTGCCGATCGAGCGCCTGCGCGTGCGGCTCGCGGGCTCGCCCGTCACCGCCGCCGCGCTCTACGACCTGCTCGGCGCGCATAGCGCCGCCACCTGGCTCCAGGCGCCCGGCAGCACGTTGCGCGCGCAACGAGGCTTGCCTGACCCGGTTGGCTTCGACGAGGAAGACGCCCTGCTGCCGCTCGAAGACGGCGTGCATCCGGCCTGCCGCCTGCTCGTCGAATACTTTGCGTTTCCCGAGAAGTTCGCGTTCTTCGACCTGCCGTTCAAGCCACCGGCGGACGCAGGCGACAGCCTCGACCTCGTGATCGGCTTCACCGCGGCGCCGCGCGGGCGCTTCACGCTGCATACGCGCGATATCGAACTGGGCTGCGCGCCCGCGCTCAATCTTTTCGCACGCACGTCCGAGCCGTTGCGGCCCGACGGCACGGCGCGCGAAATGCGCGTGAGCCCCGATGCGCACCGCGAATCGAGCACGGAGATCTACGCCGTGCGCAACGTCCGCGCCGTGGCGGGCCGCACCGTGACGGACGTGCCGCCGTGGTACGGCTCGATGCACGGCACGGCGTCGGCTGTCTACTGGTATGCGCGGCGCGTGAGCGGGCTGCACGTGTCGCGGCCCGGCAGCGACGTCATGCTGACCTTCGTCGACACGCACTTCGATCCCGCCGCGCCCGCGGCGCGCACGCTCACGGCGGACCTGCTGTGCACCAATCGCCATCTGGCCCACCGGCTCGCGCCGGGCGCTGCGCTCTCGTTCGAAACGCCGGGCCCGGTGGCGAGCGTGCGCATCGCGCACCGGCCCACGCCGCAGATCGTGGCCACGCTCGACGGCACATCGCGCTGGCGCCTCGTCTCGCAACTCGTGCTGAACCATGCTTCGATCGTGGAGGGCCCGCAGGCGCTCCAGGCGCTGCGCGAAATGCTAGTGCTCCACAATCTCGGCGCCCATGCGCCCGCACAGCGCCAGATCGCGGGGCTCGCGGCGGTGTCGAGCGAGCCCATCGTCGCGCACGTCGGCTCGGATCGCTGGCGCGGCTGGCGCAATGGACTCGGCGTGCGTATCGAGCTCGACGACGCCAGCTTCGTGGGCGCGAGCACCGTGCTCTTCTCAGGCGTGCTGGCGCAATTCTTCTCGCTCTATGCGAGCGTCAACCGTTTCGTACAGACCTCGCTCGTGCGCGACGGTCGGGAGATCCGCACATGGCGGCCGACGATGGGCAGCCCGCTCGTTCTCTGACGCAGCGGCTGTTCGACGAGCCGCACGCGTTCGAATTCACGCAGGCAGTGCGCCTGCTCGAGTTGCTGCAGCCGCATGCCCAGCCGCTGGGCACCGGGCTCGATCCGGCGCGGGAAGCGCTGGCGCTGAGCGGCAACCTTGCGCCGGCCTTTCCCGCCAGCGCGCTCGGGCCGCTGCGGCGCGGCTTGCCGCGCTCGCTCGCGTTCGTGCCGGAAGCGGGCGCGGAGCGCGACGCACGCGCCGGGCCGCCTCAGCTCCAGGTGAATGCGTTTTCGCTGGGCGGGCCGAACGGGCCGCTGCCGGGCGCGTGGCAGGAATGGCTGCAGGATCGCGTGCGCCGCAAGGACGGCTCGGCAGCGGCGTTTCTGGACATCTTCCAGCACCGGTTGCTGGCGCTCCTCTATCGCGCGCAGCGCAAGTACCGCAGCGCCGAGCCGCTGCCCGCTACGGCCGAGCGCCCTGCCGATGTCGTGCTGCGCGCACTCACGGGCAACGCCACACGCGCGGCGCTGCAAGCACCCGCGCCAACCGGGCCGCTCGACATGCGCGCCGTGCTCGCGCGCGCGGGCCTGTTCGCGAACCGCCGCCGTTCGCTCGCGGGCTTCGACGTCATGGTGCTGCATCACTTCCGCGTGCACGTGAGCTCCACGCCGTTCGCGGGCGGCTGGCGCACGCTCCCCGCGTCGAGCCGCACGGCGATCGGCTCCGGCGGGCGCAACCGCCGGCTCGGCAAGGACGCCGTGGCGGGGACGCGCATCTGGGACGAGCACCAGGGCATACGCGTGCGGCTCGGTCCGCTCAGGCGTGAGCAGTACGAAGCATTGCTGCCAGGCGCGCCCGCTCACGAGGCGCTGCACGCGCTGGCCGCAGTGTGGTTCGGCGCCGAGCTGAAGGTGCATCTCGAACTGCAGCTGGCGGCAGGCGAGCTGCCGCGCGCGCGCCTCTCGCGGCATGCGCCGCTGCGGCTGGGCTGGACCGCCTGGAGCGGCGCGGCGGAATCGGCGCCCGCGCGCGTCACCCGTCTCGCGCCCGATGACGGGCTGCGGCACCCCACCCGGGTGCGTGCCGGAAACACGCCGTGACGCTCGATCTCAAGACGCTCGTTGCGCGCCTCGAGCGCGAGCCGCGCGAAGCGCTCGAACGCGCGGCGCAGCAATGTCTGCGCGAAACGCACTTCGTGGTCGAAATCGAGCACTGGCTGCTCGCGCTCGCGGAAACGGAGGGCGGCGATTTTGCGTGCGTGCTGCCGCACTTCGGCGTGGACCGCGCCGCGCTCACCGCCGAAATCCGCGCGGCCGTCGCGCGCTTCAAGCGCGGCAACACGGGCATGCCGTCGTTCGCGCCCGAGTTGCTCGTGTGGCTCCAGGACGCGCTCGTGCAATCGACCGTCGTGCTCCAGCAGCCGCGCGTGCGCGCGGCGACGCTGCTCATCGCGCTGCTCGAAAACGACCTGCTGCGCGCGCGCGCCGTGCATGGCGCGCCGTTGCTGCTGCGCGTGGCAAGCGCTGCGTTGCGCGCGAACTTCGCGATCTGGCTTGCGCCTGTCGAGGCGAGCGCGCCGCTTGAGCCGCTTGAGCCTCTCGAGCCCATCGCGCCGGGTCCGTCGCTGGCAGACACCGCCGACCCCGACGCGAGCGTTCCCGCACTCACCGGCGCCATGGACGCCGCCGCGTCCACGCCCGCCCTGCTCGACCAGTACACGCTCGATCTGACTGCCGAAGCGCGGGCTGGACGCATCGACCCGATCATCGGGCGCAATGCGGAGATCAGGCAGACCCTGGACATCCTGTTGCGGCGGCGGCAGAACAACCCCTTGCTCGTGGGCGCGCCCGGCGTGGGCAAGACGGCCGTGGTCGAAGGGCTCGCGCTGCGCATCGCGGCGGGCGACGTGCCGCCCCCGCTCGTCGACGTCACGCTGCGCATGCTCGATCTCGCGCTGCTGCAGGCGGGCGCAGGACTGAAAGGCGAATTCGAGCGGCGCCTGCGCGCGGTGATCGACGAAGCGCGCCACTCGCCGCGGCCGGTCGTGCTCTTCATCGACGAAGCCCATACGATGATCGGCGCGGGCGGCGCGGAAGGCGGCAGCGACGCGGCGAACCTGCTCAAGCCCGCCCTGGCCCGCGGCGAACTGCGCACGATCGCGGCCACGACCTGGCTCGAGTACAAGAAGTACTTCGAGCGCGACCCGGCGCTCGCGCGGCGCTTCCAGCTCGTGCAGATCGAGGCGCCCGACGAGCCCACCGCCATCGCCATGCTGCGTGCGCTGGCGCTGAAGTTCGAGGCGCATCACAACGTCACCATCCTCGACGCCGCGATCGTCGATGCGGTGAAGCTTTCGCACCGGTACATCTCGGCGCGCCAGTTGCCCGACAAGGCGATCGCCGTGCTCGACACCGCGTGCGCGCGCGTCGCGCTGGCGCAGCACGACACGCCGCCGCAGCTCGAAGCGGCCAGGCACCGCCAACGCGCGCTGAACGACGAGCTGCTGCGGCTGCGCACGGAAATGGTGATGGGCGCCGATCATACGCACCGGCTCGCCGCGCTTGCGGCCGAGCATGCCCGCAATGCCGCGCTCGTCGAAACGCTGGAAGCCCGCTGGCGTGACGAGGCGGCCACCGTGCGCGAGATCCTCGCGCTGCGCGCGCGGCTCGCCGCCCTCGACGCCCTGCCGCGCGAAGACGCCGTCGCTGCGGCGCAGCCGCAAGACGGCGCGGACGAGGCCGATGGCGCCGAAACGGGTGACGCGTCCGACAATGCCGACGCCGCCGACCCGCGCGAAGACCTCGCGGCCGAACTCTTGCGCCTCGAAAGCGGCCTCGAAGCGATCCGCGACGATGACCCCATGGTTCCGGTCTGCGTGGACTCGAAGACCATCGCCGCCGTGATCGCGAGCTGGACCGGCATTCCCGTGGGCAAGATGCTCGCCGACGAAGCCCACGCCGTGCGCACGCTCAAGGGCCGTCTCGCCCAGCGCATCGTCGGGCAGGACGCCGCGCTCGACCGCATTGCGATGCGCATCCAGGCCTGGCGCGCAGGGCTCGCCGATCCGTTGCGCCCGGTCGGCGTGTTTCTGCTCGTGGGGCCGACCGGCGTGGGCAAGACCGAAACGGCATACGCGCTCGCCGACGCGCTCTATGGCGGCGAGCGCAATCTGATCGTCATCGACCTCGCCGCGTATCAGGAAGCGCATGCGGTCTCGCAGCTGCGCGGCGCGCCGCCGGGCTACGTGGGCTATGCGAGCGGCGGCACACTCACGGAAGCAGTGCGTAGGCGTCCTTATAGTGTGGTGCTGCTCGACGAGATCGAGAAGGCGCATGTGGACGTGCTCGAAGCGTTCTACAACGTCTTCGACAAGGGCGTGATGGAGGACGGCACCGGGCTCGTGGTGGACTTTCGCAACACCGTGATCCTCGCCACCAGCAACGTGGGCGCCGAACTGCTGCTCAACACGCCCGCCGCGTCGCTCGCCAGCGACGCCTTCGCGCGCCGGCTCCACGAAGAACTGCTGCACGCGTTCCGCCCCGCCTTCCTCGCGCGCATGACCGCCGTGCCCTATGCCGCGCTCGACGACACCGTGCTGCGCGCGATCATCGAGAAGAAGCTCGAGCAGTTGCGCACCCGCTACCGCGACGCCACCGGCAAACAGTTCGCGTTCGACAGCCGGATCATCGACGCCGTGCTCGCGCGCTGCCGCTCCGCGGGCGGCGCGCGCGAGATCGACAACGTGCTCATGAACGAACTGATCGGCACGCTCGCCCAGTGGGCGCTGGAATGACGATGCCCAACACGGCCCGCCACGCGGGTTTCAGCCAACCCGCCTTGAGTCACCCCTTCACGCGATGAACCGCCCCATTTCCGCCGACACGGACGCACGCCTGAGCCTCACAGGCTCCGCCTTCAGCACGCTCTTCCCCGCGAGCCTCGAAGCGCGCGAGGCGCTGGACGCCCCCGTCATGCTGACCCTTCGCGCGCATGGCGGTTTGCCGCCGCCCGCGCCCAGCGGCATGGCGGGCAATCATGCGACGCTCTCGCTCGCGTGGGCCGAGTCGCCGCGGCTCATCGACGGGGTCTGCACGCGCGCCGCCCAGTTGCCCTCGACGGTCGACGCCAGCCACTTCGCCCTGGAGCTGCGTTCGTGGCTTTGGTTGCTCACGCTATCGAAGAACAACCGCATTTTTCAGGGAAAAACCACGCAGGCGATCATCGAGGCGGTGTTCACGGGCCATGGCATCACCGACTACTCGTTCTCGCTGACGGGCGCCGCCACCACGCGCGAATGGTGCGTGCAGTACGCGGAGTCCGACTTCGCCTTCGTGAGCCGCCTATGCGAAGAGGAAGGCTGGTTCTACTTTTTCCGCCACGCATCGGGCAGCCATACGCTCGTTGTCGCCGACAGCAACGACGCCTTTACGCCTTTGCCCGGCGACGCGACGCTGCACTACACGGGCGGCACGAGCGGTGCGCGCGAGACCACCCAGATTTTGCGCTGCGAGATCGTCGAAGAGACGGCCTCCGGCCTCTTCTCGCATTCGGACTACGCGTGGGAGACGCCCGCCGCGCAACTGTATTCGCAAGCGCAGGCGGCATCGAACGGGCACAGCGTGTACGAATACCCCGGGCGCTACGCCAACAGCGGCGACGGCTCCACGCGCTCCAAGCACCGCGTGGATGCGCTGCGGGCGCCCACGCGGATGCTGGCGGGCGAAAGCGACTGCCGCGCGCTCGCGCCGGGCTGCCGCTTCACGCTGGCAGACCACGAATCCAGCGACGCGAATATCGAATGGGTCGTGCGCAGCGTGGTCCACGAAGCCGATCACAGCCGCTATCGCAACCGCTTCGAAGCGTTTCCGTTCGCGACGACCTGGCGTCCCGCGCGCACGACGCCGCGCCCCTTCATGCCGACGCAAACGGCGACGGTGGTCGGCAAGAGCGGCGAGGAACTGTGGACCGACCAGTACGGCCGCGTGAAGGTCCAGTTTCACTGGGACCGCGAGGGCCAGCGCGACGAGCAGAGCTCATGCTGGATTCGCGTGGCGCAGCCTTGGGCCAGCAAGCGCTTCGGCATGCAATTCATGCCGCGCGTGGGCGACGAGGTCGTCGTGAGCTTTATCGACGGCGATCCGGACCGCCCGCTCATCACGGGGAGCGTGTATAACGGCGCGAACCTGCCGCCCTATGCGCTTCCCGACAACCAGACACAGTCCGGCATCAAGACGAATACGTCCAAGGGCGGCAACGGCTTCAACGAACTGCGCTTCGAAGACAAGCAGGATAGCGAAGAGATTTTCCTGCAAGCACAAAAGGACCTGAATGCGAAAGTGATCAACGACGCCACGTGGACCGTCGACCACAACGAGACGAGCACGATCAAGAACGACCGCGCGCATACGGTCAAGGAGGGCAACGACACGCTGGTGGTCGAGCAGGGCAACCGCAGCACGACCGTGAAGACCGGCGACGAAACCGTCGATATCAAGGGTGCGCGCACCGTGAAAGCGGGCGGCAACGAAACGCGCACGGTGGGCGGCAATCTCGATCAGACGATCACGGGCAACATGACGCTCACCGTGGACGGCAATCTCACCATCAAGGTGAGCGGCACGCTGACGCTGCAAAGCACCGGCAACCTCACGGCGAAGAGCGACGCTTCGATCACGAATCAGGCGGCCATGTCGCTCACGAACCAGGCCGGAAGCTCGCTGACGAACAAGTCGGACGGCACGCTTTCGAACGAAGCGCAGAGTGTGACGAACAAGGGTGCCGTGCAGCAGACGGTGGACGGAGGCGGCATGCTCGTGGTCAAGGGCGGCATCGTGAAGATCAACTGAGACAAACCGGGGAAAACCGAGGAAAGCCGAGGCAGACGATGGACACGATCCAGCCGGTCACGATAGAACGCGACGGCGCGCGTATTGAAGGCGCGACGCTGGGTGGCGCGCTGCACGGTCCCGTGCGCATCGAGTCGGATGGACGCGCCGTGGCAATGCTTCGTTATACGAACGGTGTGCTGAGCGGCCCTGCCACCTACTTCTATCCCGAAGGCAACCCCTCGGCGCGAGTGCAGTACGTGAACGGAAAGCTCGACGGCAAGACGCTCTTCTACTTCCCCGACGGCAAGGTGCAGCGCGAGGCGCACTACGCGGGCGGCGCGCTACATGGCGTTTCGCGCACCTGGCTGCCCGACGGCACGCTGCTCGAGGAAGCGCACTACCGCAATGGCAAGCTGCATGGCGTCTTGCAGCGCTTCCATCCGAATGGCTGCCTGGCGCTGCGACAGCCGTTCAGTTCAGGAAAGCCGCTCGAAGAAGCGAAGCGCTACACCGACGACCGCCGCCCGATCGCCGCAGACGGCAAACCGCTGCCGCGCTGGAAGCAATGGTGGCAAGCGCTCGCCAATCCATCGTCGGCCTGATCCGTCCGCACGCACGCAACCCGCAAGGAGCTTCACCATGACCAGTCCGCAAGTCTGCGCCGGCGCCACGCTGCAGTGCTCCTTCGGCGGCGCGCCGGGCGCGCTCAACGTCATTCCCGTCAATCGCGTATTGGTGGGTGGCGTGCCCGCAGCGACGATTGCCGACTCGATTCCCATCGCCAACATCACGCCGTTCGCCCTCTGCCAGAGCCCTGCGAACCCCACCGTGATCGCCGCTACGGCCGCAAAGCTCGGCGTTTTCACGCCTATGCCCTGCGTTCCGGCCACGCCGTCGCCGTGGATTCCCGGCGGCCCGCCGACCGTGACGCTCGGCGCCATGCCGGCGCTGGATGCACAGGCCACGCTCGTTTGCATGTGGGGCGGCGTCATCAAGGTCGTTCAGCCCGCGCAGGTGTCCACGCTCATTCCGTAGCGCTGCCTGTGGGGAAGGCAGGCGGCGGCCGCGCGTTTCGCGGCGTGGCGCTGCCGGCGCGCGCAAGGTTCGAGCGCGTTCCCGCCGAGGCGGGGTCGGCACGGCGCTTGCGCGCCAGACCGGATTATTCGACAACGCCCCGAAGATCGCCGACAATCGGTGCCCGGCAACCGGGATTGCCGTGAAGCGCACGCCCTGTCCGTGTTCCCCATTACAGAAAAACTGGCAAGGCGCAAGCCAGCAAGGCAATCAGAAAGAGGACGGCCACCCATGCTGCACATCGAGGATCTGACGACTCCGCCAGAGGGATTCCTGCACGACGAGCCAGAGGGGGCCGAGTTTTACAAGGCCTTTCAAACGGCTCGCCTGGATGATTTCAGCTTCGGTTATTTTGCCGTCTACCGGGAAGGCACGCTCGTCACCGTGGCGCCCTACTTCGTGATGGATTTCCGGCTCAATACCTTGCTTCCCAACGGCTGGCTGAAGCACAGCTTGAGCTGGATCCGCTTCAAGCTGGCCTGTATCGGGCATCCGACCGTGGATGCGGGCCGCATTCACGGAGAAGTCTCTGAGGAGACGCTCGCGGCCGTCAGCGCGGCGCTGGCGAAAAAAGGCAGTCTGCTCGCCTATAAGGGATTCGAAGAGCATTTGCCGCTGCGGGGTTTCGTGGCGGCGAAAGGCCTGCCCGTACCCGTGCTGGCAATCGGTCCGGACTACTATCAGGCCATGAAGAGCGACCGCAGGAATCTGCTCAAGCGGAAACTGAAGAAAGCCGCCGCGCTCCGCTACGAAGAGTGCGCGGGTCTACCCGATCACCTGGTCGACAAGGTGTATCAGCTGTATCTGAACACCTGGCAAAAAGCCGAGTTGAAGTTCGAGAAGCTGACGCCGGAGTATTTCGCCAATACCCGCAGCCTTAGCCATTATTTACTGTTCTTTCTGGATGACGAACTGATCGGCTTCACCCAGTTGATCGGCAAGGGGCGGCACCTGGTCAACCGCTACATCGGGCTGGATTACGCCAGGAGCCATGACTATGGCTTGTACTTCGCCATGTTCATTCGCACAGTGGATTTCGGCATTCGTGAAGGCTTTGCGGAAATCGAGCTGGGCGCGACGTCCTACGAGTTCAAACGCATCCTGGGTGCGCGCCAGATTCCCACGTGGAATCACTACCGGCATAACAACGCGTTGGTCAACTGGCTCCTCGGGAAGCTGCGCAGCGTGCTGGAACCGTCGGAGTCCGAACTGCGTTAGCGGACGGGTGAGTGCCGGAATGAGCGGCTTTGCCCGCCGGACACGTTACGTCGAACCCGGATGCCAGGGCTCACTTGACCTTGTCCGGTTCTGCCCGGTACTTGTCCTTTATTGCAGCGAGGCAGTTCGTGAACTGGGTGCGTAGCCCCACAGAGTTGCCGCTCGGTGCGGCAAGGCCGTCCGTTGTGACGGACCATCCGTCAGGCGTACGGGAAATCTCGAGTTCGAAGTACTCGGACGAAGCGCTGTCGAGAATAACGGACTCACGAAAAGCGCCGCCTGGCGCGCGAATGATCGCCTCGCAGCCCTGCTGGAGACCATGAGCGGACGTACCGATCGAGCCGTCGCGATGGGGGACCGCGCCGTACATGCGGAGCGCCTCGAACTGCGGCGGCATTCCGGCCGTGATGAACTGGACGTCCGAATCTGAAACGCTGTTTCCGCATGCGGCGAGGATGCCGACACAAGCCGCCAGCGTGACACGACTGATGCACCAGAAAGTGAGCCCGCGGTCCTCTCGTCGAATGGTCTCCTCAGCGGTTCTCCGGCGCGGCGCGGAGGCACAGCCTCCCCCTATTCTCTGCGCAAACGTTAGCGGTTTCATGTCCAACGGGCCGGCCTCGATAGAAGAATCATGTATTACGGCTTGCGTTTTGCATATTTGTATCCGGGTAAACCCTTGGAAGTTAAGCATTCGCTGCGCTTTTGGTTTACGAGCGGGTCACTC
>Ga0306920_100005377_pt1 | contig 16544 bp, 21 predicted proteins | sample flu12Cox44000170_FD_204666 | JGI IMG/M metagenome (GOLD analysis project Ga0306920, IMG submission 204666) | Lab enrichment of tropical soil microbial communities from Luquillo Experimental Forest, Puerto Rico - flux4day.12C.oxic.44.000.170 (v2)... | ecosystem: Environmental > Terrestrial >... | reverse complement strand
CGTCTGCTGGATGATGTGATTGCTTGCGCGCCCGCCTGGCGACAGTCTATTGGGTTCGGGGCATATTCTGACAGAGCGGCACGCATGTTGTCGCCAACAGCGTAAAAGTCGGATGCTATCAGGCGAGCGTCGGCGTTCTGCGGCGTTGGCGAGATGTTGTACTCGTGTGTAAGTGGGCGCCAGTCGAAGACCGATGTTACACCATCGAGCAAGGAAAACGGGCGACTGCGCAGCCAAATTGCTTGAGAAATGTTATGCCGGCTCATACGCATCGAGTGTACCATGGATCCGTGAAAGTTGCATGTGCCGTTGCTCTGTACTCGCGAGGTCAACAAAGGAAGAGGAGACGTCATGCAAGAAGTGCTTTGGAACCGCATGACAGCGGCTGAGCTGCGGCGAGCAGCCGACAAGGGCGCCATCGTACTCCTGCCAATTGCGTCAACCGAGCAGCACGGCCCTCATCTTGCGACCGGCGTTGATACCTTCCTCGGCGGCGAAGTGTGCCGCCGCACCGCCGAGCTTGCCGCGAAGCAGAAACCGGTTGTGGTGGCACCGACAGTTTGGATGGGGCTGGCCGAGCATCATGTCGCCTATGGCGGCACATTCTCCGTCTCCATAGCGACCTATCATGCGCTGCTACGTGACTTGTGCGACGCCATCCTTCGCGCGGGCTTCAAGAAGATCATGATCGTCAACAGTCACGGCGGCAACAGTGCGGCGCTGACGGCACTCACCACCGACCTCTCCCGAGAGCTTCGGGCGCCAATCGCGACGACGTCTGTCTACGCTCTCCCGCATAAGCATGGGTCTTTCGCACCGGTCCTCGAGGATCAGAAGGGTGTCCGACACGCCTGCGAAGCAGAAACCTCGATGATGATGGCAGCATTTCCCGACTGCGTGCGGAAAAACAAGCTCGCGAAGGCGTTTGGTCCAAAAGCTGCGGAGAGTCCGACCACGCAACCATTGCTCATCTGGAAGTCTTTCAAGGACGTCACCCCCTCAGGCGTCATGGGCGATGCACGGCGTGCAAGTGCAGAGAAGGGGGAGAGGCTCTTGACTATTGCGGCGGAGCTGCTGGCGAATGAATTGATTTCGGGCGCTCCGTGGGAGTGACGTCAGAATTCTTGTCTACGCGAGGGTAAACGGCGCTCGGTGCGGGCCGTCAAGGGAATCCGGGAGAGTTGCAGAAGGTCGAGAGAATGTTGCGGACGTTTGCGGCGATGGAGAAAGGGAGTTGAGGGCCGAAGCGCGGTGAGGGATATCAGCTGAAGAGTTTTCGACAGTCCCACAGTGTAGCGTGGATCCTGAAAAAGAGTATGTGAAGACGGGCTCTGCCGCAGGGAGATCGAGTTGAGCACGATAGTCGCAATTCAAGCCACGGACCCACTCATGAAGGCAGTATATGCCTTGCGACAGGAAGTGTTCGTTGTCGAGCAAGGCGTGCCCGAAGAACTCGAAGTTGACGATGACGATAAGACCGCTAGTCATCTCGCCGCGGTTTCTGACGGCCACGTCATCGGCACACTGCGAATTGTGTGTCATGGCCGCACCGTGAAGGTCGGGAGGATGGCCGTATCCGCGTCGTCACGGATGAAAGGGATCGGCAGAGAGTTGATGGAGTTCGCTGCAGTTACAGCCAGCCGCGCTGGCGTCGAAGAAATCATTCTCGCCGCGCAACTTACCGCACGCGTATTTTACAAACGACTTGGCTACGCGGAAGAAGGAGCCGTATTCGATGACGCGGGGATCCCGCACGTCATGATGCGCAAGAAACTTCGGACGTGACGTTTTGTATGTGCTTTCTGCGATGACCGGCCGGCAAGCCGATCTTGGCCGCTGCGTTTACGCTACAAAACCCGAACGCAGCGATCACATACAAACACTTGCCTTCCGCTCAAAATATTGAACGAAAACAGCAAGCTGCGTCTCGCCTGATCACTGTTCATCACAGATAAGTGATGACACCTTTTCGCAAGTGCAAAAAACACCATATCGCCAATGCGAGCAGTAACGACTCGCAACAGTCTGAACGACAAAATCTAGGGGAACGATCATGAAGACCCTTCTATCCGCTCTTCTCGCTCTGACCGTCTTGACCGGCGTGGCCGCTTCAGCGAGCGCCTTCGACAGCAAGACCTTTTATCAGGAGCAAGACCGCTCCCGGTACTAAGCAGGTCATTCGCAAACTACGGAGCCATCGGCTCACTAACCTTGATTCCCCCTACGGCGGGTTCAAAGCTCGGCGCCCTTGGCGCCGGGCCCGATTGCGCTTGCCGCATTCAAGGAACGACATCATGAGTTACACAGCCCATCACAAAGACTTCGCTCCCTACGTCAGAGCACCAAGGGCGCGGGATGATAGGAGTCCTCCGGCGAAGGCCGGTTTCTGGCAACGCCTCTTCCATGCCGTCGGCAAGTATAGGCGGCGACGTGCAGAACGAGAAATCGCTCGCTTCATTCAAGGTCGCGGCGGACATATAACCGATGAACTCGAGCGTGATCTGATGCGTCACATGACGTCGTCCCCCCACTATTGGGGACTGCACTTGTGATCCGGTGATAGTCTTCGCGCAAAGGAATAGTGGCGCGCCGACAAAAATGAGCGTCGGCGTGCCACATTTTTGTTCTTGACCTCTTTGCGAATTAGAGAGCACGTCACCCGGCCGATCCAATACCAGCTTTTAGGGATTTCAGGCCTATTTGGCGCTGAAGTGAATCACGCCAGCTGGTGATCAGGCCGGTATCTCAGCGGCTCAGAAATGCGCCGATCAATGAGCGTGTGGTGGCCGGAAGCTCCTCCTGGGGTACATGCCCACAACCTCTTAGCACCGACAGGCGCGCATTCGGCAGAGCTCGGGACAATCTGCGCCCTGCCCAAAGCGGGACCACACTATCCTTTGCGCATCAGATCAATAATGTCGGCTGATGTATTGTGGGATAGCGCGCAATCAGCGTGGACAAATTGGGCGGAATGATGCTTCTCGCCGTTTGGAGCAAGGCATGGCGGCCGCCCAGCTCGTCGAGCGGAAGCGCATACGCTCGAAACGTGTCGAAAGATATCTTGCGGGGATCGTGGTAGGCTGCCAATAGACCTTTGTACGCCACAAGCTCTGGCGGCGAGCCGTAGATGCTGGCCTCGCCCAGCAGTGGCGTTTGCACCAGTCGGACGAACAGGGGAAACGACTGACGATACGCGACGCTATCGATTAGCACCAGCTGCCGCACCGCACCTGGCTCTGTCGCATTGAGCGCGAGTGTTAGCGCAAGGACGACACCTCCGCCAAAAGAGTGACCGACGAGGGTCAAATCGTGCAGGCCTCTGCGGTTAATGAGTCGCTTGAGCAGACGCACCTGATCCAGCAGCCCGTAAGCGCGATCGAACGGCTTGTCGGAGCGCCCGAAGCCTTTGAGATCCACGCTGATCACATGGTGCGTGCGGGCCAGCGCGCGCACTAGCTTTTGCCAACTATAAGTGCTGCCGCCGACGCCATGAATCAGCAGTATGGGGTCGCCATGGCCCTCCTCTTCCACCCACAGTCGCAGCGGCGCGGCGAGGGTTCCAACGTCAACAAATGTGCCCCGAGCGCTCGCCGCAACCCAATCGCTACAACTCAGGCAAAAAAAGCCACGACAATACATGCGCGGCGCAGCGTCGGAGGAAGAGCACGCCAACCCTGCATCATTCTCAGATCTCGGTCGCGGCGAATCAGATTTTTATCGGATCGTAACGCCGAGATGTTTGAGGTAATTATCGGAAGAGAGAGCAGGGTGGAATTTGCTAGCGCTGTGGCCATGTCATCACGGGGCGAACCTGTATCTGCTTCGTCACTACGCCGGTCAGATTCGCCGCTCTCCCCTATCACGTCGGTACGTGGCCCAATCGGGCTGTATGGAGGTATCAAGCATCTGATCGATGCCGGAGACGATCATTCGGCGTAATCGAGGGGCAAGGGCATCGTCAGCCAGAGCGATTGGGAAGCGACGTGCTTGCTCATATGTATGGAGTGTAGCATGGATGTGAAGGGTGCATGTGCCAACCACTTGCGTGGGAGAGGCCATTACGTGCGGGAAGGAAACCTGACGATCGATGAGGTGTTGGATGCGGTTGCTGAGCATTATGGGCTTACGCGAGAGCAACTCTTATTGATGGAACGGAAGCGGGTACTGTATCGGGCGCGTCATATTGCGCGCTACCTGCTTGTTATGTGACTCGCTGTTCGTTGTCGTAGATCGGAGCGAGGACCGGTGGTATAACCACTGCCAGCCGTCAGCCGTGCGCCGAGGTAGAGGCCCACGAGGGCGCCGACAACACTGATCAAGGTACGAGGATGTCTTTTGCATCCGCGCCATAACCTCCCGTCCTGTTCCACCCCGCGGAAAGCGAGGAAGAAAAAGGAGAGGTGTGGAAATGATATGGCGTCGGTGCTGGCATCGTCGCGAAAGAAGAACGGCGACGGGGAGACGCCGTCATTTGTGGGAACAGATCAGAGTTGATCGACAAGTATCCGTCCGCTTCCTTATTGTCACGGAGCGGATGCGCGGTGCAAGTTATTGGGATCTCCGGCGACGGGCCATGACGAGCGTAATGTCCCACGCATTTCTGATGTTTGCGATGAGGAGCACAAGCACCGCCACTGCAAGAAGATCGGGGGCCAATGTCGAATGGGCGAAAAGCAGTACCGCGGCCGCGAGGGTTCCCACGTATGCGAGAACGGGTGAGACGCCATATGCTAGCCAGTCAATCCAATCGACTTCGGACTCAACGCGGGAGCGCAAGAATACGCGCGCGCAGATGATGATTGAGGCTGCAGCACCGACAATGGCGTTTAAGCCGATGAGCACGGTATGCGCCTCGCGAGGATGCGGCGGTACAAGAATGATTAGACTCATAAGCAAGATACTGGAGAAATGGAAGATCACCGGGCTCATGTAGATGCGCGTAGCTGACGCCCGCTCCGGAGACATCACTCCGGCTCCAATGGATGCGGCCACGAAGAGCAGCGCGATGAGCGTGGCTGCTGCAGTGCCCGCGAGTACATAGAACTCGTGCCAGTCCTTCAAGATGTCGTCCCCTGGCATTGAGAGCCTTTCGTTGCGTTCAGCGTTGCCGCAGACACTTTGGCCTTGAGTCTCGGCACCATAACCGGAGCTTGAGGCCGCAAAGAGATCGGATAGGGTTGATTGCTGCTGTTGACGGAGGGAGACTGTGCCGACGAAAATCGGGATTTTGGCAGTTGTAGTCATCGCCCTGAACAGCGCAGAAGCGGGAGCGCAGTATGCACGGCCGGTTGAGGTGGCACCGGCGAGGCCTTTTATTCCGGGCGCCGAACATGATCGCGCCGAGTCCGGATGTAGCCGCGCCGACGATCACCAATCCGCCCACGGCCGTCGTGCCGAACCCGCCAGCCATTGTTCAGAGCTCCAGGCGCGACCGCGCAAGTGCTGGTGCTATCTCGTGAATCCGGTCACCAATTCGCGGCAACGGACTACGTGCGAGATCAGCTGTTGCAAAGGCGGTGAGCAGGATGATCGCTGCTAGCCGGGTCCACTAGTCGCAAGCACGACATCATGCCATTTTCTGAATGAAGCTATGCCCCGGTGAGCTTCGTGGTGAGGCCTCTCATAATGCTCCTCGGAGCTTTGACCCTCGCAGGATGCGCTAAATATTCGACCCCAGAGAAAGTAGCGGCCTGCGCAGCTGCTCGCTTTGGCGTGAAGGACGGTACCTTCACAGTCGCGCTGCGCTCGAGATCTATGTTGTATGGCAACGAGTACGCAATCACGTATGAGAAATCCGGAAGCGCCGATCGGGGGGTCGTCTTCTACAATCGAGTGCATGGGCCGGTTTCCAGTTACCAGGAGATTTCGTACGGCAATCATGCGGAGATCAAGGGCGCCGTTGAAGCGATTGAATATTGTGCTTCCTCCGCAGGAGATCAATGACGCCAAGCTCCGGCTGACAGCAAGGCGGTTATCGCATACAATTGTTTGCTTTGTTGGGATCCAAGAAGGATATACTAGTGGCTGCAAGGAATCCGAGGAGGGCTGTTATCATGCCGGAGGGAAGACGACCTGCGGACCATGCTCCCGAGTTCAAGCATGTTGATGACATGAAATGGGAAATGGGGCGATTCAAGAACAGGACGAAGTTTCTCTTTCATCCCCGTCCAGATCGTCCAACCGAACCGAACGCTGGCCTGCTGCGGTACGAGCCGGGAGCGAGTTTTCCCCTCCACAGACACGACTTCGCGCAAGTGTGGTACATCCTCGAGGGCGAATTCTGCTGCGGCGGTACGACCCACGGCCCAGGAACATTTGTTTTCATGCCCGACCCGCACTTCGAACACGAGATGACGACAAAGACCGGAGGCACGGTTGTCTTTCTCCAATATCCGGGTCCGACGACCGGTGCGCTTCCGATTTACGAGGGTCGGATGAACCTGAAGAGGCCGGAGTCCCCGGACGAGTATGATCTCAATCGCTGAGTTTGACTCCGCTCGGCGGGAACGAGTGCCTGGAGCCCTCGGATTTTCGAAGAGAGTACACGAATTTTGTAAATATAGCGCACGCAATTGAAGGTGGTGTGCGTCACGGATTGGTGGGCGCGCCGCGGCAGGAGCGCGCTTGAGCGCTAGAAGCCGCTATTGTTGTGAGCGATTGCAGACGGCGGTGGCGGTGCGGGACTTGAGCCCGACGCTAACCCCCGTTCTCGCGTGGTCAGCTCACCGCCGAGACTAACGTACCAAGAAATTTGGGCAGACAAGGTGCGCGCTTCGCAGGTGCGAATTGCCTGTTATTGCGACGATGATGTCGCATCGGCGCCGGTGGCTGTGGTTGGTGCGGGGGGAAGAGGAGAAGCCGGTCGCACGATGACGGCCGGCTTTGGAGAGCGCGCGATTCAGGAAGTCACCGCCTTCGGGGACCGAGAGCTGTTCTCTGCCACGCTCGCTCCGCTAGTTTCTCCACGTACTAACCGCTTTTCGAGGTCCCTCAGATTTGAGAGGGTCTCTGCGTTAGGGTGTGGTTGGGAGTTTTCAGATTGATGTGCTCGTTAAGTGGCTTCCGAGCTGCTGAGGTTTATGCGAGTTGCGAACCGGAGACGCGCGGTAAGCGCGCCATACGCTAGATGGAAATTACATGACCCTGATATTTCAGGTGTGACGTCTCTCCGATCGGCAAGGCACGCTTCGGTCGCTTCGCGGACGTTCGCAAGCGCCTATTCCATGTTCTTGCCCTGGCTGTGGCAACCGGGGAGCACTGGATTGGTAGCGACAAAAAAGCGCGCTTCGTCTCGCTCAACGATGATGGGGAAGAGATGCTTGTCTGCTGCGGCCTTCATACATGCGCAGTATAACATACTGCATGAAAAGCAGGACGGCGCCGGGGAGGCGCCGTCAGGGTGGGGGGAAAGATCGTTCCGGCGAATCGCTGCGCAGAGAAACGCGCTCGGCCGATGACATGAAAATGCTCCACTGGGAATCCCTTAGGTCTGCACTACAGCCCAATTCGCTGTTTGGATCCCCGACCCCTTGCGCATCAGATACTTGCTGCGCAAAAAGCTCTTTCAGCGGGGTCGAATCCGCCAAGTTGGGCTAACGCGACGCGAGCAGGATTGCTGGTGGTCACGTAGGGTGGGGAGAAGAGGAGGCCGGCGTCCCTAGGAACGACCGGCCGCCAATTATAGCTACGGCGCGTACGCAGTTTCATCATTGCCGTGATGAGCCCGAGGGCCGCAAACATAGCTGCGAGCCAGAGCATAGCGGTGCTGTTTTGCCAGCACGCCAACAACGCGGCGGCGAATGCGAACCCCGCTGCAACAAAGATAGCCGTCGCAATAAGATCAAGGCGTGTCATCACTTTTCTCCTCTTCCACTAAAGGAAGTAGAGGCCGAGCGTGTTGGCTCACGCGTCCATCAATGAAAGAGCGGGGAACTGGCTCGCGGGATTATGCCACTTGGACGGAGGTTTCCAAATTTGGTCGGGAAAGATGATGCGAATACCGTAGGATCGCTTTCACCTTCGGTGTTTGCCTCACCGCACGCCAGACTTCGTCCTCTAAGTCGACTAGACTTAGACTAGAGCTCAAACAAAGTAGGCTCTCGGGGAGGCACCCTCGAGAGCCCATTGCATGCTGACCTTTGGCGCGGGGTTGCCACAGGTCAGACAATGCAGGATATCCTGTGTATTTGGTGGCTGCTCAGCGTGAATCGGCCTACTACCATTTTGCGGCCGCCCGGTGCGCTTGCGCCACACATGCCAAAACCCCGCGACGCTCTACCCCGGCCATGAGCGACTTGATGTGCGGACCGCTGGCTTGCTTTCAGACAATGATGAGACGCTTTTTGGTCATCGCTGGCCCCCGCCGCGCTTTCTCTAGGTGGTATGCGCATCAGCCACACTTCTTTTGCGACAGATCCTAATATGAACACACGCAGCAAACGGGAATGGGTGTGAAATCAGTAAGATAACATGCTCCAGCTGAGGGTTCCCGAGAGCGAGCGAAGGATCCTAGGCGTGATGTCAAATTCTATCTTGTGTTCATCCACAGAAATCGCATAGGCGACCACAGCGTGAATGGCGCTGCAGGATCCACCATTCAAGTGCGCAAACGCTTGGGGCCTTTGGTGCCGCGGGCATTAAGACGTCGGTCGATACCACTAACCTTCTTTTCCAGGGCAAGCAGTCGGTCAGCAACGGTCTCGAGACGGCCCTCTTGTTTTGCCAGCCGGTCGTCAATTTTATCGAAGCGGTCGTCGAAGGTCGCCTGCAGGGGCGAGCATGACGATGAGTTGGTCGAGCTTTTTGGAGTCGGCATTGTTCATGCCGGCAGTGTAGCACCTTTGCCGAATTTTTCAGCTTGCGCTCGGCTCTCAGCGTGCGTGGCACATTTGCACGCGGGCAGGCCATGATAAAATCTTCACGCGAACCGCGTGCTCGCAATCGCTGGCTTCACTCTTTGTTTCTTGTTTTTGCTCGCGGTCATCGTCCTCGCTTTCGCCTCATTCTGAAAACGGCGCTATCCTGACCGCCTATGCTTTGGGCTTTCGTTGCATTCCCACCGCATCCCCATATCGGTGATCTGTGTGCGCCCTTATTCTGCGCAAAACTCGCACAACCCCGCCGGCTGACATCTACCTGACAATCCACGCAAATCTCGAGAATAAGCTCGCGGCTCACGCGTTGTTGCCTAAGTCTGGGCGAAATGCGCAGATAGCGCTCAGCAGGTCAGCGGAGACGGGACTCAGGCTGATCGTTCACTATCAAAGGGGGAGTTCTCATGACCCTGAAGAAACTCGCGATTTGCGCGGCAGCGCTGTTAGCCGCCACCATCGCTTCACAGCTGGCCCAAGCCGGGGGCAAGGGCGGCGTTTCGGCGAGCTCACCAGGCCACCTGACAGTGCCAAGCGGTTCTGGAGATCCGGGCAAGTCTGCAAACGCGCCTGGCGACCGCAAGCATGATACTGGCGCTCAGAACGCCAAGGAGCTCGCGCCTGGCGACCTGAACAGCAAGAAAAAGTAGAACTCGGTATCGGGCTCTGCAGAGCTGTATGCCTTAACCGCGATGCGCGGCCGGAACGCCGCGCATCGGGGATCTGTTTTTCGTTATGTAAGGAACGAGCACAATGATCAATCGCCGCGGCGCGCTAGGCCTCATCGCATCAGCGAGCACTTTCGCCGTCCCTGATTTCGCTCTCGCCAAAGAAAAGCACCACCTTAACGGAAACGCTTTGCTTGGCGTGAAGATCAAGCAGAACGGGAAGCACAAGATCCACACCGCCGGCAAGGTCGACGTCTTTGCCGAGGTCAGCAACGGCAAGGTGGTCGGCGTGTCTGCCGCCGGCATGCAAGTGAAAAAGGTGAAAACACGCCAGAAGCTGGCCGAGACGCCTGGCCTCATCCTCGCCGGAATGCAGGTGGCTCAAACGGACGTCTACTACTACGGCTACTGGGTCTACGATCCAGTTGCGGACTACTATTACTGGTTTACGTCCGACGTCGTCGTCGTTGATACCACCTTTGTGGACTATGTCCCGTAATCAACCCCGCGCGGAGCCCTGCGATGACGCTGGCTGTGATCATCAAAGCCGGCACCTCACTCGCTTTGCTGTTGGCCCTTGCCTCTGCCAGCCTCGTGCTCTTCTTCTTCTATGCGAGCTTGCCAGGCGCCAGGCCTCACCGGGAGGAGGTATCGGCTGAGCAGGCATTGCGCGAGCGGCGTGGTCGCGGGATCAACCCAATGCCACGCCCCGAGGGTCAAGGGATTGGGACCACGGTACAATTGGCGGCGGCGGGTAGCACAAGAGGCCCGCCGCAGATGGCTTCTGCGGCTTCATCACCGCCGCCCAATGCTTCCACAGCAAAGCCGGCACCGGCGCAGTCCACGATGAGCATTGCGGCTGGCGTTGCATCCGATATGGATGTGCCGGCAGCACGGTTATCAATGAGCGACCCGTTGCCATCCCATCCCCCTGCCGTCCCAGGTGACGCTCCCGATGGAAGGCAACTCGGTGTACCCACAACGGCGGCTCTGCCACCAGCGACGCCTGTCTTAGCCCCACCTTCACCCACATTGAGCAATGACGCCGAGAGATTTGTGCCGGTTGTGTTCACGCACAAGGATAGGAAGGCAGCACTGCGCGCCTTTGCAGAGCTGCGACGCCGATATCCCAAGCTAATGGCACATCGCCAAAGCGAGCTGCAATTGGTCGATACAGGCAAAAATGGAATTTGGTACCGCCTCGTCGTCCTGCCGGCCGGCCCACAACAAGAGGCGTCAGATACCTGTGGCCGCCTGGAGACCGCAGGTTATTACCGATGCTGGGTAAAGCCCTATTGACTCTCCGCCCAGAGCTTGACCACAGCGCCACATACCGGACGTCGAGCAATCGAAATAAGATCGCCATAACCAGCGCAGTTCAGCATCGGGTGAAGACGGCGACATGTAGGCCGGCACGCAGGTCCCCGTGGGAGTTCCCACGGTGAATGGCGGGAGCGATTGGACGCTTTGGCGTCAAAGGCGTGGTTGAGGACCCTGCCATAGATGTGGCCAGGCGACCAGGGGCGCGCCGCAACCAGAGCGTCCGCTCCGGAAGGAGCAACAGACCAGAACATGAAGCCTGTTCAAGGCTCCCTGAGGGTCTCAAATTGACCCCGAAGCGGTCCTTGATAGGCGCGCGCTCGCGATGCGAGATTGCGCGGGTACATTGCGTCGGGCGCACAGAGCCTTCCCTGGTTCCGAATGCGCCGAGCCGCATCAACCCCTCTATCGCTCAAGCGAGACGAGCAAGCCATGACTGAAGCGCGCACAACCAATCCGATGCGCGGTCCGAACAAGTTCAAGCTAGGCGTATTTAGCGCCAACTGCGACGGCGGCCTCACCATGAGCCTGGCGCCGGAGCGCTGGACCGCCAACTGGGACGACATAGCCGCCGTTTGCAAGATCGCCGACCGGGCCGGCATGGAGTTCATCCTGCCGGTGGCGAAATGGCGCGGCTATCAGGGCAAGGCCAACATCTACGGCAAGTCGTTCGAGACCATGACGCACAGCGCGGCCATCGGGGCGCTGACGCAACAGATTTGTGTATTCTCGACCATCCACGTCCCGCTGGTCACGCCCGCGTTCGCGGCCAAGGCCATCGCCACGATCGATCACATTACGCACGGGCGCGCCGGGCTTAACATCGTCTGCGGCTGGAACCAGGAGGAATTCGACTTGCACGGCATCCAGATCGAGCAGGACACGCGCTACGATCACGGGCTGGAGTGGTACCAGGTATGGTCACGCATGCTCGAGGGCGGTCCGGAGTTCGACTGGAACGGCCGCTTCTTCAAGCTGCGCCGGCTGGAGACCAATCCTGTGTCCGTTCAGCGGCCACGTCCCCTCGTGATGTCGGCCGGATTCTCGCCAAAGGGGCGGGATTTCGCGGCGCAAGCAGCAGACGCATTGTTCACGACGATGACGGAACTCCATCAGGCGCCGGCCATGCTCACAAACGTGGCCCAACACGCGAGTAAGTACGGGAAGCAACTGCCGGTATATGCGATGGGTCACGTAGTGTGCCGCCCGACGCGTGGCGAAGCGGAGCAATTCTTCCACTACTTCGCGCAGGAGCTCGCCGACGAGGAGGGCCAAGCCTACTACCGCAGCCGGCGGGGCACGGTGACCGGACCGGCCACGGCCCCGGTGCCCCGTCCACTCGAAAACCGCTTCACGCGCACGACCGGCAAGTCGTTCTTCGGCGCCTATCCCGGAACCTATCCGTTTGTCGGCACGCCGGACGACGTCGCCTCCGAGATGGCACGTATGAGCGCTGCCGGACTTGCCGGAACGTCCGTGGCTTTCCTTGATTACCTAAAGGAAATTCCCTATTTCGTGCAGGAGGTGCTGCCCCGTCTGCAACGGCTCGGCTTGAGGCGCCAGTTCACAACCACGTAGCTCGACCCGCCACTCTACGCGCCAATTCCGTGGCAAAGCGTTTCGCGGCGCCTACCAGTCAAGCTGGCGCGAGGGGGCGCGGACGAGGCGTACCATGGCGGACAACGGAGCGGAGCGCCTTCACGCGCTCGATGCGGTCAGGGGATTTGCGCTGATCGCGGGCATCTTTTTTCACGCGTCGGTATCATTCCTTCCGACGCCTTCTGGCGTGCCCATGTGGATCGTCATGGACAACCAGCGCAGCGTGGCCCTCGCCGTCCTCTTCCACGTGTTGCATACCTTCCGGATGACGACATTCTTCCTTATTGCCGGCTATTTCGCGCACCTCACCTTCCACCGTCGCGGCGCGCGCGCCTTCATCGTGGATCGCCTGAAGCGCATTGCGCTGCCGTTGGTGGCCGGCTGGCCGTTCGTCTTCGCCGCCGTCCTCGCGGTAACGATCTGGGGCGCCATGGTCATGGCGCACGGCAGGCCCCTTCCGCCCGCGCCACCTTACCGGTTCCCCGCGTTTCCCTGGACCCATCTCTGGTTCCTCTACGTGCTGCTGCTGCTCTACGCGGCGACCCTGACCGTGCGCGGTCTCGTGGCGCTCCTCGATCGTGGCGGGCAACTTCGTCGATCGATAGATGCGCTGGCGAACGCATTGGTCAGAAGCGGGCTGGCACCGGTGGTCCTGGCGATACCGGGCACTGCCTCGCTCTACTGCACGCCGATCTGGCTCGCGTGGTTCGGAATCCCCACGCCCGACAAGTCGCTGGTACCGAACGTGGCGGCCGCGACGGCGTTCGGCGTTGCGTTCGGATTCGGCTGGCTGGCGCAGCGCGTGCCGGCACTTCTCGAAATCTGGCGTCGGCGCTGGCCGATGAACATCCTGATCGCGGTCCTGTTCACGGCCGCGGGCCTTCGCCTTGGCGGACTGGTGCCGGTTATGGTCCCGGCCACGCCAGGAGCGGAGAAGATTCTCGAGGCCGCCTGCTACATGCTCGCGTCGTGGACCTGGACGTTCGGGCTGATCGGGATGGCGTTGCACTTCCTGTCGAACTTCAGCCCTGCGCGTCGGTACATCGCCGATGCGTCCTATTGGCAGTACATTATCCATCTGCCGATCGTGATGGCGCTGCAGATCGCGGTTTCGCAACTGAGCTGGCCCTGGTACGCCAAGTACGGCTTCATCCTGGGCGTGGCCTTCCCGTTGATGTTCGCGAGCTACGCCCTCCTCGTGCGCGGCACCTTCATCGGTGCCATCCTGAACGGGCGCCGCCGTCCCCGAACCGCGCGCCCGGCCGCCGCCCAGCCCGCCGCCGACTTGGCCTAAGATCTTCAGAAGGTCCCACATGGACGCCGACACTCAATCGCTCCGCGACGACCTCGCCTTCCTGCGCACGCTGGCGCAGGCGGGCGAGGACAATTACCGCCCGCTGGGAGAGGGCTATCTGCTAGGCGGTCTCGTCTATGGCGGTGAGATGCTCTTGCATGTCGGCCAGATGGCCGGGCTCGTTCCGGCGACGCCGCTCGCGTCGCTGATCGTCGGCGCCGGCCCGACGGTGATCTTCATTGCTGGACTGGTGTTCCTCCTCCGACGGCATGGCGCGATGTCGGCGAGCGGTGGGTTGACTACGAAGGCGATCCGCAGGGCGTTCGCAGCGATCGGTATCTCCAACCTCGCGCTGATCGCCGTCATCGGAGCTGTCGCGATCCGCGAGCAAAGCCTTACCGTGTGGCTCATCTATCCCTGCACGGTCTTCGTGCCGCAGGGCACGGCATGGCTTCTCGCATTTCTGCTGCGCCGGCATGCCTGGCACGGCGTGATCGCGGCCGGATGGTTTGCAACCGGTATCGCGATGGCGATCTTCGTGACGCGACAGGACATCTACATCCTGCTTGCCGGCGTGGGTCTTCTCGGATTGATGGCGTTGCCGGGCTACCTCATGCTACGCCACGCAACAACGACGGCCTGAGGGACGGGTGCCGATGATCCCCATCGACATCGATCGCATCGACGATGTCATTCACGGGCGCGTGCGGCTCGGGATCATGACGTACCTTGCAAATGCCGACATGGCGGACTTCAACGAGCTCAAGGCTGCGCTCAACACGACACAGGGCAATCTCTCGATCCATCTCACCAAGCTCGAGGAAGCCGGCTACATCTCGATCACGAAGAGTTTCCTGGGCCGCAAGCCCAACACGCGCATGCCCCTGACACGCGCCGGACGGAGGGCATTCGCCGATTATCTGAAGGTCCTTTCTGAGCTGGTCGAGAAGACGGCGAAGGCCGGATGAGGCTGGCGACGGAGCCGACCTCGCGCTGCGGTGGTGGAAAGGGAGGGAGAATATCGCCAGACTAACGTTCGTTTGCGCACTGCTGAACAGTGTCGTATTCCCCATCGCCGGAGACGTACACCCCGCCCGGCGAAGCATGCCAAAGCCACATCCGACCCCAACCCGACTCTCCTACGAAGGGTAGGGAGGCGATGCGACCTTACCTAGCCGGTACCGAGGTCAAGCACAGCTCCCCGTTTCCCTGGCCGGAAGACCTCACGAGATTCAAAGAGGGCTTGCGAAAAGCCGGATTGCCGGAGTGACTGTTAAATTAACCGTGATGCCGTAATTGGCACTAGGCTGACCTTCAGCGCGGCGGGCTCGCGTCAGACAGCTCCTGAGGGTTAAGCCGACCAATAGACAAGCGGCTACTCTCGCCGCCACGCGACCGGGAAGCATCGCTCGGATGCTCTTGTGGTAAAATAGCCGCGGATTGGGCTGCATCGGTTGCGTCAGCAATCGCTACCGAACCACCTCCCAATGCTTCGGGGTCCAGCGGAACAGCTCACTCGATAGCCGGTTCGGCGCCCGATCCCAGACGTTCTTGACGAGCAATCGGAGAGTAGCGATCGCTGTGGGCGGATCGTCGCCTATGTAGAGAACCGTGTCGGTTGCTGGAACAGCGACGATGAGCCTGCCGCGGCGAGCCTCTGCCAATGGCGACCAGGATTCGTGGAGTGCGAGCCGGCTGGAGTGATAGACGTCGCCGCTGAGATAGCCGATCTGGCCCGGCTGCGTCACCTTAGCAACTTCCATTAACGGCTTCAATCGCGTGCGCAGATTGGCCAGGCCAAGCTTGAAGACCTCGTCGGCGGGTAGGCCAAGCGTCTGACTATCCGCTTCGGTGAGGCTGCGGATTGTACGCGGCATGTCGATGGCCGGCAGCACGACCAACCCGCCTGCGAGCGCGCGCGGCTGCAGTTTGGGCGCATCCTTCGGCATCGCGGCTTGGGCCGCCGTTATATATTCTCGAGTGCGAACAATTACCACGACGGTCTCTTTGGTCGGCGGCGCAAGGCGGTCCCTATGGGCCTGAGCAATGCCGTCCACGTAGTTCGAAATCTCGCGCCTACAATCCGTTGAGTTCCGGCTGCAATAATCAAAGATGCGATTGAGATTTGCCTGCATGGTGCCGACCTCAAGCTTGAGCGGGCCTTTCATCACAACCGCCGCATCTCCCATTGCGCGTCGCATTTGCTCGGCCACGTACTCGGTGAATGCAACGTCTCCTATCGGCACGTCTTGCGCCTGGGCGAAGAAGCAGACCATTGCCGAGAAAATGATGACGATACCGCATAGAAGAGTGGACATGGGTCTCTCTGCGAATGTTGTCAACGGCGTTAACTTGCTGGGAAATGAGTTCTGGCCAAGGTATTCCAATCAGTGAGTTGTCGTCTGTGAGGATTGGCCATCGGATTTATTGAGCCGCCGTGTCCAGCGCACCACAGAAGTGCTCATCGGCCGAATAAGCCAAGCGAAATACAACGCGTTGAATGTCTTGCGAGAAAATATTCAGGAAGCGGCCTTAGTGGATGCGCCCCGCGTTGCAGGCAGGTTGATTTCAGTCAAACGGCCGTCACAAGTCCCCGCTAACATCTCAATTGCATGGTCCGGTGCGAGAGGGAGCACTGGGACATGGGAACGTTCTGCCGCGGCATTGCCGCGCTAGCTGTGCTCACGGGAGCGGCGGCGATGGCGGCCCCTGTGGTTGCCGATGGCGGTCCAGGGCCAGCTTACTTCGACCAGCCGTACAACTATCCCCCCATTTGGCAGGGGCTCTACGGCG
>Ga0306920_100005376_pt1 | contig 16546 bp, 18 predicted proteins | sample flu12Cox44000170_FD_204666 | JGI IMG/M metagenome (GOLD analysis project Ga0306920, IMG submission 204666) | Lab enrichment of tropical soil microbial communities from Luquillo Experimental Forest, Puerto Rico - flux4day.12C.oxic.44.000.170 (v2)... | ecosystem: Environmental > Terrestrial >... | reverse complement strand
CGGGCCTCGGTCGTGCGTCTCCTCCGGCCCCGTTGGTCGGTTTCTTCCACGGGGCATTCCAGCCACATCTTGATCAGATGCAGCACGCGCCGATCAACGATCCGACGCGCCACCGACTTCATGAGGTCGGTATGCGGAATGCTCCCGAAGTAGTCCGCGAGGTCGGCGTCGACGACATCCGGGTGACCACGGAATAGCAGCTCCTCCACGTCTACGACCGCTTGCTGGGCGTTTCGCCCGGCGCGGTAAGCGTAGATTTCCGGCGGAAGATCGGCTTCAAAGATCGGCTCCAGCACCAGCAGCGTTGCTGTCATGCAGACCCGATCCCGCACGCCCGAGATGCCCAGCGGCCTGAGTTTGCCGTTGGCCTTCGGTATAAACACTCGTCTGATTGGCTCTGGCCGATAAGTCTCCTGCCTGAGGGCAAGCGCCAGTTCCGCCAGCCATCGCTCGACCCCATACGCCTCGATGTCCGCAAAATCCTGACCGTCGATACCCGGCGCACCCTTATTATAGCGGCACTGGGCATAGGCATGCGCCAGAATGTCGTCGCGGTTGATCTTGTCGTACAGGGCATAGAAGCGATAGCCGGCTTCCGCCTTCGCTTTCGCGTGTAACGCCGTCTGCAGCTTCTGAACACTTTTCGGAGTTGCTAGGTTGCCCAATCTCCAAGTCCCTCACCGCGTCTTGCGTCGGTCTTGAACTGAGACCGTCTAGGCCAGCAAAACCGCCATTTCCCACAAGAACGTCGGCGAACATGTGATGCTGGGGCAACATCGGGAGACCCCGCTGCGGCGGGGTCTTTTCATGCCGGACGGCTAGTCGCGATTATTTCTTGCGCTTGCCGCTGGGCGGTGATGCGGGCGGGCGCTCGGCGGCTCTCTTCCGCGCCTCGGCGTCGGCGCGGGCACGGGCGGCCAGCAGCTCATCCTCGTCGTAGAAATTGCGAGCGCCCTTGCCATAGCCGATCTTGCGCGGTTCGGGCAGCCGACCCGCCCGGACCAGCCGCGCGAGATGGGTACGGCTGAAGCGGAAGCCGTACAGACCGAGTTCGCTTTGCGGTACGAGCTTGCCCACCCTCAGTCACCCCGCGCGCCAAGAGACGCCCTGCTTCGGTGACCGCCGCCCAGAGGTGGGTAGCATACCGCGGGCTCTCCGCGGACTCAGGCAAACGGCGAGGGTCGCAATGTCGTCGGCGGTTATATCACGTACCCCCAGCGGCTGATAAGGTATCCTGTGCTCAAAAGAAGTGTGCGGGGGTTGCACCATGTTCTATCGCGCTGCCTCAAGTATCGTCGCGCACCTCGCCAATAGCTCCGTGCCGACCCAAGCGCCGGCCACGACCGACCACACGCAAATATTTCATTTATTTACGGAAAACACGTACAGCGTGGGCAAATTTATTTTTGCACCCGTGCGCGGATACTTCGCGCTTGCGTCGGGTGTGTAGTAGATCCCACAATGGCCAAAGCCGCCCCGCTGGTCAGGCAAAAGGCGGCTTTGGCCGGTCAGTTCGTCGTGGTTGCTGCAAGAATCTACATCGCACGTCTCAGCGGTCTCCGCAAGCCCCCAGATCCAACCCTGGTGTTCTGGGCAGGCTACGGCCACTACCGGCGCGAAGTCGCGAAGTGGGCCAGACGCGGACGTAAAGGGCCGAAGCCCCAGTTCCGACCTAGGCTGTTATTCACCACTGTGCGTACTGCCAAAGGCCGGGAGATCACCCCTGGCGCTCCCAATACATTAGAGCTCACACCGGCGAACGAGGTCGAGGTCATGCACGGGGTTCTCGACCGGCGGCGCATCGCCCGCCTGGCGAAGGCCTACGAAGCAACAACCGGACCACCAAAGCAAAAGCGCCGCCCGTTGGAGCAGGCGGCGCTCTCAACCCCGCGAGGGGTTATCGGATTGAACCCTCCCGATAACCCCCAAAGTAGCAGCCCCAATTTATGTTCGCAAGTGCGTTGTAGGCCATGGTGACCTATCCGCTGCGGACCCTCTGAACACTCACGCTTTCCGCGGCTCGGCAAGGAGACGGGCCGCATCTCGAACCATGTCGTTTTGCGCCAAGGGAGGTGCCCTTGGCGCGCTCCCTCGCGCTTTGAGGGGGATAAAACATGACCGACGACGTTGTCGCCTTTCTGCCGTACGCCAACGATCCGATCTGGCTGGCCTGGGCGTTGGAGTCCAAAGTCACCCGCAGTGGCGCGCGCGGATTACCGGCCAAGGTTCCCTATGCCGCCACAAAGAGCGGCGGCCTGCGCCAGGGCTTCGGCTCCTCAACCAACCCGGAGACCTGGGGCGTCCGAGCCCAGGCTGAGATCCGCGCCCAACAGCTGCTGGGCGGCAATGTCACCGTTACCGGTCTCGGCATTGCACTCGGCAATGGCGGTGACGACGGCTGGCACCGCGCCGGTATCGACCTCGACAGCAGCATCAACGATGGCCTGCTCCCCAGCTGGGCCAGCGCCATCCTCGACATATTGCAGACCTATAGCGAGGTCTCGCCCAGCGGCACCGGCATCAAGGCGTTCTTCATGATCTGTACCGAGCACGTCCGTCCGTTTCTCGATCTCATTAAGGTCGATCCGGACGCCTGGGGCACCAAGCGAGGTATCCCAGGCTTCGACAGCGGTAATCACGGCCCAGCGGTGGAGATCTACACCGCAGAGCGGTTTTTCACCGTTACTGAGCAGCAGTGGTCACCAGAGCATTCGTTGATCGCGCTGCTCGACTGGCCGCAGCTTGAGGCGCTCGCCAAGCTGATCCCGGCTGGCATAGACAGCGGCTCTAGTGATCCCGCCAGCACCGGCACTGGTTCCGCCAGCGGGCCGGTCAAGCCCAGCCGCGGCCCCGATAACTCGCGCTCAGCCCGCGCGCTCACCTTCGCATTGCGCCGCGAATACGACAGCTACGACCGCATGGTGGCGGGGCTCCGCAGACATCCTGACCAGGATGTGCGCGACTGGGTTGACGAGAAGGGCGAGCGCGATGACGAGCGAGAACTCAAACGTATTTGGAAACGCTTTTGCGAGGAGCACGCCGTCAACCGGGCCATTGCGCTTACCGCATTCCAGAGCCACCAGTCTCCTGTCGAGACTACATTCGAGCCGCCCCATGAGCCTGACGAGCCCGCCATACCGGAGACGACCTGGACCCCTGCCGAGCGTCAGGCGTGGCGGCAACGCCGCAAGCGCGAAGAAGCGGTGCGCAAGCTCGCAGCGGTTACAGCGGCTCAGCGCGACCGCGCTGAGCGAATCGTCAAGGCCCGCAACATCTGGGCGGGGAGCGCGCCATGACCGCGCCCCTCATCGAAAAATATCTGGGCGAGGTTCGCGGCATCCCTACCCCGCCGGGCGGCTGGCCCGCCGATGTCGTGCACTGGGACCAGACCAATCACGCCGTCGTCTTTGCTGCCACCACTGGCAACGGCGAGGTCCAGGCGACACATCGCATTTTCCTCAATCCCGACGGCACCAATCGCCGTCGCGCCGACGGATCAAAGATCAAGATCACCGACGGCCCGCTCGACGGAGCCGTGGTGCGCCTGCCAGCGACAGGCAGTTCTGGGCTCAACGCACCGCTGCAGCGCGCCAAGGATTGCGAAAACGGCCTCATCGCCTGGGTCGCGACCGGGTATGAGACGCAGATCCTACTCGGGACGCTCACGCGCTTGCCGCCATCCCTTGGCCGCGTCGTCATCGATTTACGCGATGACGATCCGGTCGGCAGCCCGGCTGATCAAGCTTATGAGATGGCGCTTGCCGGGTGGCGCGCAGCTGGGCGTCGCGTTTTTCCCGTACTGCCTTGGCAAGAGCGGCGCGGCGACAAGACTGGCGTCAATAATCTCTTGCAGGAGAGCGGTCTCGACGCGGTGCGCGCCCGCATCCGGCTGGCCGACCTCGCGGCTCACGGTTTCAAGACGGTCGCGCCGCCATTCGCACTGCCGACCGCTTCGCGCGGCGATGTCCACACTGCAATCGCCAATGCGGTCAATGATTTCTTCCTGAACCCCATGCGCTGGGACAACCAGCCTCGACGGATGCTGCTCGGCGGCATCACCGGCAGCGGCAAAAGCCAGATGATCGGCGAATACCTGCCGCATCAGATCATGGTCCTAAAAGCCGGGGGGCAGCCGCACCGCTTCATCGTCGCGGTCGAAACCCACCATCTCGGCGGCCAAATCGCCGAGCGCTACCGTGCGATCATCGAGGCCGCCGGGCTCACCAGCCAAATCAAGGTCGCGGTCTTCGAAGGTCGGGGCGATCCGTTCCCGTCCGACGACATTCCCAACCGCGAATACCTCTGCAAAAACCTGAAGCCGGTCGGAATGGCGATCCTGGCGAAGGCCGATGTCGGCCAGACCGTATGCGGCGATGAAGGAAAAGATCCGCAATGCCCGTTGCGCGACGACTGCGGCTATTTCACCCAGATCGCCGAATGCGCCCAGGCCGACATCGTCATCCTCGCCCACAATTTCGTTTTCCATAAGCTGCCCAAGGCGATCTTGGGCGGCATTGCCGGGCTCATCACCGAAGAGGATTTTACCGACCACGGCATTGCGACCATCGAGCTACCACTCGACACCTTCTATAAAGAAGCGCTCGAAAAGCACCCGGTGCTGATCCGCCAGGGCAAGGACAAAGGCCAGCCGGATCGCAACAAGACCAATGAGCTTGACGCACTGTTCAGCAAGATCGAGCGGGTCAATGAAGGCCTCACCGGGAAACTGCCGGCAAGCGAGGCGCTCCGCGCCGCCGGTCTCACCGCCAGCCAATGCCGTCAAGCCGACGCGCTCGACTGGAAGCGCGAAGTCGCGCACAAGATGCGGCCCGACATGTCATTGGAGGAGCGCAAGGCCCGCGCCGCGGCCTGCGCCCATAACCTGACACTGCCAAAGATTTGGCGGGCGCTGCTCGCCTTTGAGGAGATCGCCACGGCGATCGAGACGGGGAACGTCACTCCGCCAATCGATGAACGGGTCTGGGTCGACGGCCTCAATCTGATCGTGCCGGCGCTGCGACCGCCGGCAAAATGGCTGAAGGAGATCCCGGTCATCATCGACTCAGCCACCGCACGGCTGGAACTGGTGCAGAAATTCTTCCCCAATGTCGAGTACGTCGAGCCGCCGCAGCCAGCGCTGCCACACCAGCATATCCATCAGATCATCGGCTCGTTTGGCAAAACCGCGACGGCGAAGAAGCTCGATGACCTCATAATCGATTACCGGCTGCGCACGCTCGGCAGCCAGGGACGCAACCTCCTCATCACTCATAAAGCCAGCGAGGCCGGGTTCAAAGCCATCGCCGGGCTCGCCACCCGACACCACGGCGATGTCGCAGGCGACGATGATTACGGCGATGTCGAAAATCTTGGGGTTATCGGCGGTCCCTTCGCGCCAAAGCGTGAGATCGCCAGCCGCGCCAGCGCGGAGCAGGGGCACCGCGTGCTCGAAGAGGCCCCGGTGCGCCAGACCTGCGTCGCACTGATGACGGACGGCTATGGCGTCGAATTCGAGCGCTACGGCTATGCCGATCCCGCCAAGATGACCGTGCATGCCGGTATCTACGACAGCGAAATCGAGCAGGGGATCGGACGCGGGCGCGCAGTCAACCGCGAGGCCCATACACCGCTCAATGTTTTTGTCTACGCCAATTCGCCGCTGAAGATGCCGGTGACCACAATCGAGCGCTGGAAGCGACCCTCTCGCCTCGCCAAAATGTTTCTCGCCGGCTACGTGCCAACTAACGACGCCGACATGGTCCGGCTCTACCCCGACCTGTTTCCGTCTAAAAAAAATCCGGTGGACGCAGCACGCAAAGCGCGAGACGGCTGGGGCAAGGCCGAGGGGGAGCAGGCCAGGGTCCGCGAACTGGCGCAGCGCGCAGGCGAGGCCTGGGTCACGGTGCTGTGTCATCCCAAAGGGAAAGGTCAAAAGTCGCGCATCCTATTTGTCAGGCACGACCGGCTCGCCGAGGCCGAGGCCGGCGTGGTGCGGGACTTCGGTGGTTATGTCATCTGGAGGATTAAGCCACTCACCACCAGCCCAGCGGCGTTGGAGAGGGAGGACCAGGAAATTTGCAGGAGTTATGATTTACTCCTGCAAATTTCCGAGTCCTCCTCGGACGATAAGACGCGCCGCCGCGTACGGCTTCCGCTCGCGTCGTACCGGCCTGCCACTCGCGCCCCGCCGCACCAGGACGCGTTGTTCTAATACTGTCCGAGCACTCGTTTTAGCTGTAGGTCATAAACCGGCACTCGCCGGAAGGGGGAGGGCATTACCTCTTGATGCCGTCTCGCAGTTTTTGGTTTTCTTATATCCAAAGTTCCGGCAACATCGCCGTTGCTATGCCCAGTGGCGGACCCAGACCCAACTCAGGACGACCCCGCGGGCGGCGCGACTCCTACCAGCGCCATCGCCCGACCGAGCGCGCCCGCAAGCGTGTTGACGAGTTCCTCGACATTGCCAAGGTCGAGCGGTTGACCATGCCAGTGGAGTGGCTTTTGCGTAGGCTCTCCGACGAGTCATTGCCGCCCGAATACCGTGACCGACTCGCTGCAATGGCGGCACCCTACGTCAGCCCGCGTCTCAGTGCAGTCGCAGTGACAAAACGGGTGTCGGCAATGAGCGACAGTGAAATTGCGCAGTGGCTCGACATTGCTGAGGAAGATCTACAGCGTTTGGAGAACGGACAGATGCGATGGCTTCAGAAACAGCATTGATGGCGGTTGTCGCGGCGCTACGAGCCGAGCAGGAACGCCGCGCCAAAATGCGTGGCCAAGGAATCGGCGATGCGCGAGAGGTTTTGTATCGAAAGCTCGATCAAATGCGCGAGAACCGCAGGCGGCTCAATGGCGAGCTACCGCCAATGACGCCAGCCGAGAGGGTCGACCTGGCGCAGTATCTGCTCTCGGTCGCTCAGTGTCAGAGTGCCGGAAACAGCTAATGGCGGAGATCTCATCCGCCACGAAGTGAGCATTTATGCGGGTTTGCGAGGGCATATCCACGACAACCCCTTTCAGCCCATCTTCAAATGCTCATTAGCCAATGACACCGAGGCCTTGACGCCCTACAACGCGCGACATGTCCAGGCCGCGCCTGGAGTGGCTAAGACCGCGATGTCATTAACGGTTTGCGTGTTCAGCCGGTAGCGGTCGATGCCTGGGATGTTGCCCTGGAGCGATGATCACCGCCTCGACCGCGGCTTTGCTGGCGGAAGCACTGATAGCTCTTCGATGCTGCGGTGCAGTCCGAGAAATTCTCGGCCTACGACCTCGACCTCGACCTCGATCTCAGCGCCTGCGACATGCCTGCAACATGAGACAGAGACGCTAGGCATTACAAATACATAGCGATAGACGCACGGATCTCCCAGAGGAAAGAGGGGGCGGGCCTCGGGGCACCACCCCGCCGGTCGAGGCGGGCCCCTCGCCCTCGCTCGCCTTCGCGCACCAGTGGGCTCCTGAGCGCGCCAGGAGCGGCGCTGACGAGGTGCCGAGGCCTCGACCTCGACCGGCCTTGACCGGCGAGCCGGGGCGGTCGGGGGGCAGGAGGGTCGTTGGGGGCGGCCTCGACCACCGGCCGACCGCCAGTGAGATTCCGGCAAATTGGGGGTCGACTCAACCGCTAGGAGCCCTGTCGAGCGCCGGAATCGCTATGGTCCGAGGCAGTTTCGCCTATCCTGTGCCACCGGAGAGTCTCGGGAGACGACATCTTCGGGCGCGCCCACGCCAGTATCCAAGGCGAGCGCCAGGACGGGGGGCCGGTCCCCGTGTCGATAACGCTTTACCCAGTGATTTAAAGCAGCCACACGGGCGTGATCCTGATCTTGCCAGCGCGAGGAATTACGCAGCCACTCGTCCTTGGAGGGTAGCTCGGGATCATTGCAAACGGCCCTGCGATAAGCGTCGGCCAGCTCTCGCAATGTTGGCGTGAGATCCTTTGTCCGTATTTTCCAGCCGGTTTCAGAAAGCGCGATAGCAATGTGCTGAATTGCTTCCTCGGGCGTGATGCCGGGATGGATGTTCGCTCGAACCATTGGCGCACCTCCGCCTCTCTTCTGGCATCACGCTCGTCGCGCCTGGTCATTGCCGCAACCTCACGGCTTCTGCGGGACCGGCGCGCACGCTCTTTGCGGTCGCGCTCAATGGCGATCCGCTCGCGAGCTACCGGGAGAATTCGGCTGACCGTCGCTTCCGATACGGTGATGCCGCGCTCGGCCAAGCCCAGCGTGACGCGATGCCGCCCCCACAGATCCGGGTGATCGCGGATCAGGTTAATCACCGTGCTGACCACCTCGCCTTCCCAGCGCGGAGCTTTCGGGCCTCGCTTCTGCGGATGCAACGATGATCGCGGTCGATCGGGATCGAAGGCCTTTAGCCAGCGATACAAGGTGGAGCGGGTGACGCCCGCTTGACACGCGGCCTCGGTGATGGTGGCTCCGCTGCGCACCGCCTGGACCGCCCGGTTTCGTTTCGATATTTCCGACGCGCTTTGCATCATAATTATTAAAGCACGACGCGCCCCCTACCGCAATCCCTATCGGAGCCCGCGCCCACGTGCATACCCCCCTGGGCCTAGAGGGTGTGGCACCCCGTCACTGACCACCGGCCGATCGTCTCTGACTGAAACTCACACGCGTGAAACCGCCTTATGCGTTGTTTCATACGAGACGGACGAGCGCCTGATCCCACGACAGTGCCGGCTCTTCCTTCAGCAGCCGTTCAACCTGCGCCACCAGATCGGCAGGCAATTCCGCAGCGGCGGCACGCGCGGCGATGGCCTCGGCGTGCTTGGCGATCAGGTCGCCGGCCAGCTTGTTTTCCAGGTAGTGGCGCGCCTGCTGCTCGATGATCTGCCCGTTGGGAATCACCTTGGCGACGCCGTGCGCCACGAATGCCTTCTCGACAAAGTCGACAAGCTGGCGGCTGGTCATCGCGTTGAGTTCGACGCGCCGGCACTCTTCGTCCTTGTCCTCCGGCACCAGGAACTCGATCTCCTCGTCGCTGGCACCGTGCCGTTCCAGGGTCTGGCGCCGCGCTTCGCGGCTGTCATTCTTGCCAAGCTTGACCGGCTCGCTCTCCAATGCCAGCCGTGTGACATCCGCAAGACGGAGGCCGATGTCGATGATTTTCCCCGACACGTCGTTGGCGAAGGTGTAGCGGTGTGAATTCTTGTCCAGGGTACCGCGGATCGAGAACCCCCAAATGTCGAAATCGTGCAATACAAAGATGTGATCGACCAGCGGAGCCAGTTGGTCAAGGAGTTTGCGGGCTGCAACGACAGACAGCCCCTTGGTGCTCATGATCATCAGATCGTAGCGCTCCGCGAGCTGCACCGCCGCCCATAATTCGGCAAACCCTTCCTTCTCGACAAACAGGACATTGCGAAAGCGGTTGCGGGGTCCGTTCGTCGGGTAGAGCACGCTCACCTGCAACTGTGGGCGCTTGGGCTTGTTTGGGCGCAAACCCATATATTCGCGCACCTCGACCGTGCCCAGCGGCACGGTGCGCCCGGTGTGCGGCTCGATCAGGTGGCCGCGGGCGTCATAGACGACATCCCAGTTTCCGGTCAGCTCCTCGTTGTCGCTCATGAAGTCGGGCAGCAAGGTCTGGATGAAATAATTGTCGCTGAACCCCTTCCTGCCGGTCATTTCGAGGATCTGCGGACGCGCCGCATACATGATCTGCCGCGCCTTGGCGGGCAGCCGCGGTCCGCCTTCATTGTCGGAGGCTTTCAGGTAGGCCTCCTCCATGACCTCGTAGGCGGCGTCCTTGATCGTCATCTCCGCAGGCGGACGCACCAGATTGCGATAGGCCGCACCCGCGGCCTTTCTTATCACCTCCTCGATCGCTTGTTTGAAGTGGCCAAGGTACGGAGCTTTGCCGTCGCCCGTCAGCCGCAGGTACGGGGTGATCAGGCTCAAGTCGATATCGTAATGGGCGCGCTTCGGTCCCTTGACTTTGATGTCAATACCACAGCCGTACACCCGCAGACCGCTGCTGTCGGGATAGCCGTGGAGCCGCGCCAAGCAGAACGAGCGGTTGATCAGCGGGTGTAGAAACATATACGGATTATCGTCCTTGTCGGCGTGCTTGGCCTCGGCCCACGCCTCGACGCAGTACGGGATAAATGCACTGTCGAGGCGCAGATGCGAGGCGAGCTTGTGATAGTAGCCACCGATGGCGTTCTCGCCCAGCTCGCCGATGCTGCCGTTGCTCTGGCGCGTCTTGGTCGCGTGCTGCGCCGTGAAATTCAGAGCCCAGTCGAGATCGATTGCGGGCTCAGTGCCGGCGATGCCAAACGCGTCCGCGATGACGCTGCTGAGCTTGGTGCCCTTCGGTGCCGCCGCCAGCAGGTCGCGCAATGCCTCCGCACCATACCAGCCGGGTTGCGAGAAGCCGCGATAGCATTCTCCGTGCTGCGCCAGCCGGATCGTCTGGCGCGCCCAGTAAAAGGCCCTCTCATCGAACAGCGGACGCGGAAAGGTGACGGTGACGGCGAGCCCGTGGCTGGGCCGGGCGAGTACCGCCGAGACGATGTTCGTCTCGCCTGTTACGCTGTTATAGTTCGTATTTGTGGTCGCCTGTCGTTACGGTGATCGTCCCGCCATAGGCTGCGACCCCGCCCATGACGACGCGCAGCCCGTTGCCGAGCATCCCGCGCGTCGGCAACCGGACGAGCTTTGAAGAGCGCAGCGGACGGTTGACCGCGAACACCCGCAAGAGGTCGCGCGGGGCGATGCCGGGGCCGTTGTCGCTGACGATGCAGTGCCGCTCGTCGCCCGTCAGCTCGACCCGGTTAGCGCCGCTGTCGAGCGCGTTGTCGACCAGTTCCTTGATGATGACGCGACCCAATTGGCCCGGTTCGCAGCCCGCTTTCTGCGGCAGTGTCGCGGGGTCGATGAATAATTTCCAGTCGGCCCGCTCGTAGAGGATCGGGGCCGTCGATTGCGTCTTGCGTCGGGCGCGCATGCGGCGCATGCGGTCGGCTGCGGAGGTCTGCATGTTCGGAATCTTTCTGCGCGTTACGCTTTTACGATCCAGCTGGTTGCGCGTAACAATCGAGACGCGATCACGGTGCCCTGCCCAGCAACCCTGCCGCCGCGTTCACCACGCGGATGTGCTGCTCCGCAGCGGCCGTGACCTGCGGCTGCATCCGGTAGCGGTAGTTGGGAAATCATGTGTCGGAGTCCCTCGCGTGCTGTCAGCCGGTCCTGATGACCGACCGCTCTGTTTGTGATCCCGGTGCTTGCCGGGGAATGGTGCACGCGAGGTGGAGGAGAGGCCGACAGGGGCACTCCGACACCATCAGCCGCCCCGCAATCATCCGCGTGACGGCTGCGCAGACAATACCGCACCTGGGTCCGACCATGCAAGGCCGGGTTTGGTCAGGACATGCGCAGTGCCGGCGGCCTTGCCGTCACAGCGGCATTCGGCGACTATGTCGGCGAGCGTTTGGGGACTGTTGCGGCGGTTGGAGGAAGAGAATGACGAGATACCACGTTTGGGATGACAACAAAGGCGTTGCCACAAGACCCTGGAAACCTTACACACCGCCGCCCGTCGTCATTGCATGTGCGTGTGCGTGTGCACATGCCCGAGCCGGCAGCCACCAGCGACCGGCTAATGATGCGGCGGCCCACTGGGAACGGCCCGCGCGACCAAGGCGAGGGTATTGGCGAAGGGGCTGAACGCGGGCTTGGTCCGCTGTGCCGCATCCGGCAGAACGGGGAGACCGGCGACTGGAGTGGCGAGCTTGCTTACGAGGCCGCGAGAACGGCGAGGGCACGCCGTTGCAGAGTCGCTCGCGGGCCGGCGCGATCGAGATCTACCACGCCGAAGGCAAAGCGTGAATGCCGGAAGGGCAATCCGTGGGTCGGGGCGAGGGTCTGGTAAAATCAAACATTACGGCAAGCGTGATCTCGCACGAGGAAAGCGTGGTGTCTGAAATCATTCCAAAGCTCGCTCGCGACGGCACCCGCCGCGGCGGTGCTCGTCCGAACTCGGGCCGCCCGAAGGGCATTCCGAACCGCTGGCCGCGTGAAGTTGCCGCTGAGATCCGGCGGCTCGGCGATGAGGTCGAGCGGCTGCGTCAACAGCGTCGTAACGAGCACGAAACACTGCCCGCGCTGCTGCGCCGGATCACCCGCATCGAGCGCAAGCTCGACCTGATCGAAGCGCCGATCGCACCAAAGCCGACGCGTCGGCACCCGACAGGCCTATGATTCCTGGTCCAGCCACTGAAGGCATGCATCTCCTTCGCGCCCGCCAGAGGGCCGCGTCGAGCGTCCCGATCCTCTTGTACGGGCCGATTGGAAGCTTTTTGTCGATCCACAGACGCTGTCGCAAAGGCTGGCGCGAGTCGCATCAGATTGGCCGTGTCGCGATCAAGGAACTGGTCGACACAGCACTCGAGGCTCGGAGTGTTACTTACCGGGCTGGTCAAGCAGATGCGCGGCGAGCGCAAGGTGAGCCGGCAGACCGAGGTTGTTCTCGACCTGATCGAGGAGTTGCAGCGGTTGAAGAGCACGCTGCGCCAGGGCAAGTTGCCGCTGGAACGAGCCAGGAGGGTGAGCCGATGAGCGACAACGACGCCGACGCCGTAGAGGGTTTCCCCTTCGACGACCTGCCCTTACCGCCCCAAACGGCCGGCCGCGGAGTGGCCTGAACAAATGCCCCTCGAAGAGATTGACGGCGAATGGCTCGAGATCATGCTGTTCAACGGCGCCATCGGCCCGAACGGCGAAGACAAGGATGTTGATGCCCCGCTTCTCGTCACCGAAGCCCTCGAGGAGGCGCCGGAGGCGCGCCGCGGGCACATCGCCGCGATGCTCGAGATCGCCCTCCCGCAAATGGTGACCCGGCTACAGGCGCAGCGGTTGCCCATCGACCAGATCGCCGAGGTCGAGGGCGTTGTGCGCGACGCCATCCTCGAATTGCGGGCCGACAGCGGCGCGCGTGACTGACGGATCGGTCCTCTTCGCGTCACTGTGACACGCCCAGGCCAGCGGCCGCACGCCAAGGGGCTCGATGTGCGGTGAAGCAGTAAGGAGAACACGCAATGGCTGATCAGGTTCTTCGCACCGGCAAAATCGCCGGCTACCACAGCCTCTTTGACCCAGAGGGCGGGCCTGATGGCGATGGCTGCGAGGATGGCTTTCTGTTCGTCGAGCAGCGCAGCGACGGGAAATGGTACGATGCCGAGCACGACACCCTGATCGAAGCGAAGGAGATCAAGTGCGTTGATGAAAACTTCACCAAGCGGCTAAACGCAGCCGTCGAGGCGATGTACGAGGCGGGTGAGCTAAAGTCGGGGGAGCCTCCGCCCCATCCGGAGACCCTCATCAACAAGGTCATCCCGTTCGATGAGCCAATCCGGATCGAAGTCATCATCGAGGACGAAGATTTCTGCATCTTTACGCCCAATCCGGGGGAGTGCGAGCGGGTCGGCCTACCGATCAAGCGGCTGCGCCATTGACCTCGGATCAGCGGAACCAGCGCCGCCACCACGGGCGAGGTCCACTAATTTTCCGGCCAGAATTTCGTGATACATTGCGTGACATGCGTGTCACAAAACAGGTCACGAAAATGCGGCACAAGCGCGGACGCCCGCCAATCGGTAAGAAAGCGATGACCCCGGCCCAGCGGCAAGCGCGTCGGCGGGCGAAGCTAGCCGAGGCGGCAAAGCGGCAGCGCTGGCAGCAGGACGGACGGCGGCCCAACGGGCTCGGCTATCTGCCGCTCGGCTACAATCCGGCAAAACAGCAGATGCAGCACGAAGGCCATGACTTTGAGCGCGCCCGCTCGGAATTCGGCTTTGAGGAAGGCGTCTTTGTCGATGGTGCGTCCGTGGGCACGCTTGAGGTGATCGAGCTGGCAAAATTGCCCGTGAAAGAGCGCCGCACGCGGATCACCGAGCGCAGGCGCGCGACGAAGGACTTCGCCTGCTCTGCAGTCGGGGGCTACATGAATACGTTGCAGGTAAGCCGCGAAGAGCTGGTCCGGTACTTCGAGGAAAGAGAGCAGCTGTGGGAAAGACAGCAGCAAAGACAGCGGATCAGCGGCACCAGCGCCGCCACCCCAGGAACCGTTGGGGTCGGGTCCGCTGATCGGTGAACCTCGGGCTGCCAGCGGCGGGCACCAAGCCCCCCACGGTCCCCCATGGGTTCCTGGGGTGCCGGTGCGTCAATAGCGCCGTCAGCTTGCGCTGCGCCTCGCGCCGTTCCTCCTCGCTCGGCTCCAGCCGCCGCGTCTTAGGTGCGAATCACCTCGCTCTGCTCGGCGACGCGCTCCGCGAGCAGCGCATTTTCGCGCACCAGCGCGGAACTGCGTTGCAGCTCCGACGCAGCCGCGTCGGAGTATGCGTCCCCATTGGCTATGGGGCCGGCCTTCACTCCATAAGCTCGATCCAATTCGGCGGTATCAAATTGCCGCTGTCCCGCCGAGTTTACCTAGAAACTCGGCCGTCCGCTGACCGCAATCTTACCGCCGTTCGGTCCGCGCAGCTCACACCGCCGCTGGGTTCGGCAAGGGTTGGTTTGAGGGAACGCGTTTCCCGAGGCCTCGAGGAGCTGTTGGCGAGGCGTTGCTCGCGCGCCTCGCCGTTACCTGCAGTGTCGGACTTAACCCCGACATTTCTAACGCGGGATGGCCCCGGTCTCAGCCGGGGCTCTTTTCTCCAGGATGAGTACCTCGAGCCGTAGTGCTCGCGGAAAAAGCTGTCGAGCTCGCGCGGCTGCGCCGCCGCGTCGGGCTCGACGTTTGCTGGAACTCGCGCGCGCGATCGCGTGTGCGCGTTAGGACGTCAAGATTCGTCAACTTATCGCCGCTCACGCCTAGCGGACGGGATGGAGGATCACTCGCTTCTCCCCGGCGCGTAGGAACGGACGCGGCGGGCGCCGGGCGGCCTCGGCGAATTGCCACTCGCCGACCACCTGGTGGCAGCAGTCTGACGAGGCTAGCGATCTTCTCGGCATGCGCGATGTCGGGTCCGGCGTAGCCCGGCTGCCCAGCTGCCGGACGTAGCAGCTCGAGAGCCTCGTCCAGCGCCCGCTCGGCCCTGGCCACGCGAAACTTGACTGCATTGATCGTGTTGAGCCTGGCCGAACGTGACATGGCGGAATTTTATTTGCCGACCGCGCCGGACGCGAGAACCGTCTCGACCGGTTAGTCGACTGGCACTGCTGCGCACTCTCGGATCCGGCTTTAACGGTGCACCAGCGCGAGCATATGGTGGTGCTGGCAACCGCAGGGGTACGACTATGACGGGCGAGGCCGGCGCAACTGAATTGACCCGGTATGGCCGGGGGCGCGGGCGCAAGGCGTGGACGGGGATGCGGATCGATGGGTTGACCGAAGACGAGCTGGCCGCGGCCTGGGTTGCCGGCTACGAACGCGGTGGCGACGGCTGGTTCATTGGGCGTGATCCCCGCGAAATGACGCAAGCCCAGCTCGAGGCGATGGGCCACGAGCCGATATCGCCGATGCAAGCGATCAGGGCTAAGTGCCTCGATTGCTGTGCCTGGTCGTCCGACGAAGTGCGCAAATGTGTCGCGCTGGCGTGTCCGTCCTGGCCGTTCCGCACCGGCAAAAACCCCTGGCGCCAGGAGATGTCGGAGGAACAGCGCAAAGCACGACGGCAAAGAGCGCTGCAAAGCGGGCTGGGATCTCGCCGGCAAGCACGGTCTGCTTCATCGGCCGCCGCGTCGGTGTCTGAGGTACGCGATGACCGTCTTCAGCATCGGCCGTAGCAGCCGGATACAGGTCCTCGGTTCGAGCGTCACATAACGGGCTTGCGGGCTACGGCCTTCGCCCTTCGGGCTGAAAGCGACAAAACTCAACGGGAGATCGATCGTAACCAGGTCGAGCTCCCCCTCCGGCCAGGGCGGCGTGATCTGCTGCAGCCACCGATGGTAGGACATCCGGCATCGCCCGGAGCAGGTCAGCGCGTCCTCCCGTTCGCCTTGAACGAGGCATGGCACACCACGCATTTCATGTGACAGTTATAGCTAAACGTCACGCGGGCGTGCCAGCTCATGCCCGAGAGAACGCCTCTATGTTGTGGTCGCCTCCCCCAATCCGCGCTCATGTGATAAAAATCCCACCCCTTGGGATGATCACGGAGGGGCAGTTAGCAATGGTTCGCTAGTGGATAAAATCTGACGCTTGGTACCCGTGCTGGGAGTCCGCTTGGGGCCAGATTCAGATGTTTCGACCTCACCGAGCATCAAAATCGGTTTGACGGCTCGCCACGGAGTGAGTCGGGGAAGCCAGCGCGGCACATTGGCGCGATAGCTTTCATACTCGGCTCCGTAGCTTTGCCGGAGCGTCGGCTCCTCATAGGCAAGTACGAAAATGTGGAAAGCGAGCCAAATCAACGCGCCGTAGCCGAGGAGACGCCAGTCAGCGAATAACACCGCCTGACCAAGAATCACGCCAACGACTGCAACATAAATCGGATTGCGCACATAGCGATATAATCCGCTCACCACGAGATTGCGTGTCGGCGCAATCGGCGCAGGCGTACCCAGACCCTCCAACGCAAAGC
>Ga0306920_100005375_pt1 | contig 16546 bp, 19 predicted proteins | sample flu12Cox44000170_FD_204666 | JGI IMG/M metagenome (GOLD analysis project Ga0306920, IMG submission 204666) | Lab enrichment of tropical soil microbial communities from Luquillo Experimental Forest, Puerto Rico - flux4day.12C.oxic.44.000.170 (v2)... | ecosystem: Environmental > Terrestrial >... | reverse complement strand
TCGCTGCTCGCTGCTGCGGCTTCGCTCGAGCAGGCCGTCTATTATCGTTGGCTTGCTGACCCCACGCTGTGACGGCCAGCGCAAGAGTTCCAATGCATACTGAATATATAATTTTTCTCATATTTTTCCCTTCGTAGGTTTCCCTCTTCGGTTGAGATCTTAGACAAGATCCCAGATCTAATTATTCAACCCCGTTAAGTATCTCCAGTTTCAGGCTTTCCGGCCGTGCCGCCTGCCTCAGCCTTCTGTGTTCTTCCCAGCGCTTTCCTTCTTCCAATCGCGAAAAATTTGGCCTAGATTGCCAGCGTGAGTACGGTTCAGGAAATTAGCGAAGCGACCTCTTTAGGCTCGATCGTCATCGAGGGCGGAGAGGGATATTCTTTGGGCATGGTCAAGGAAAGTATGAAGTAAGAAGTATGAAGTATGAATTAAGAATGGAGCGCGCGGGGCGCGCGACATAGAAGGTAAAGTGACGAGGGTAGGATCGAGTAAGCCGGGAGGCGAGCGAGTTTCAATTATGAAGTCTTAGGCGAGCTACGCGCGCGTTATTAGTTGTTGGTTATTGGGTATTCGGAAATTGCGGTGATGCTGGTTGGATCGCTATTGACGCGCTGCGGCTTCTTCATCTGTTTCCGCTTCCGCTCGCGACACATCGATTAAGAACTGCAACCGCGTCCGCTCCTTTTCCGCCGGCGAAAATGCCGCCAGGTAAATCTTCAACCCGGCATCCCGTGCCTTTAACCACTCCCGTTGCACTCGTCTCAGGTCGGGAACGGTCTGCTTCTCCGCTTTGGCAATCATCTTCTGATAATTGTCGTTCAGTTTCTTATCGACCGCGGCGTACCGAAGTTTCAGCGTCGCCTCATCGGGCAACGGATCGATCGGCTCGGCACAGGCCAGCACATCGATCTCGTGTGATTTCGCAGACGCCGCGTTGACCTTGCGCAGGTAAGGCGTCAGCTCGAACCGGCTGGTCCGCGTATTAAAATAAAGATATCGTCCAACCGTTTCGCGGCGCTCTTCGCCGCCGCGGATGATGAGGAGCAACCGCCCTGAATCGTCGCTCCACCCGCCGAACCGAACCATCGCGCAGAGTCCTTCGTCCGCGAAATTCCTGGTAAATAAACGTTGTTTCAGCGCTTCCGCCAGGCGCCATCCTCCAGTGATGGCTCGATCGGCTGAAAAGGTCCGACATCGTTAGTTCCCGCAGCTTTGCTATCAGTTCTCCGGTAAAGATCCGCGCCCGACATACACGACCCGTGATGCAGCTCGACGTACAACCACTTTTCGTCCAGCGAAAAACGAAACTCCTCCGGGATCACCAGTTCCGCCGAATGCATTTTCGTCCGTTGCTTTTCGTCAGCCACCGTGACAATCCAAAACTCCTCCCCATCCTGGACGACACGAAACATCCCGCTCGGACTCGTCTTCAGCACTTGCGGTTTGTTTTCATCCTCGGCCGCGGACGACGTAGTTGCGGATGGCGAAGCGTTCGCATCCGATTGCGCCTGCGCAACTAACATTGACTGGCTATTCCAGCACCAGTTGACCGCAACTAAACTAAGCGAGAGTAGCAGGTTGTTCATTGACGGCTGGCAAAAGAAAAATCGAATTCTATCTAAGTAGTCAAGAATCGAAAAGTTGAACCATGCCTCAGGCGGCATCCACAACCAGGGAATGTCTTGGTGCACCTTCCTCAGCTCGCGGTTTTACCGGCCATGTCGCTCGCCGCAGTCGCTCCATTGTATCTCGGCAGCTCCCGTTCGCTCGACCGCTAAACACTCCTCCCGAGTCGTGATCCCGACCCACCGGCCACGCTTGGCGCGCCGTAGCCTTGGCGAACGTGGGGCCGCTCTCGCCCCAGTCGCTGCGTTGCCAAGGCGTGACAATCGGGCGAATATTGAGGCTGTGGGACACAATTACGGTAGAGATGACGTTAGGAAGCGAATGGTTCGTCAGAAAAAGGCGGAGCGTCTCGCCGCCGCGAAGAAGCAATCTTCGCGCGAGGCTACAGCTCGCCAGGCAAAGAAAACGGCGAACACGCGCGAGCGGGAATGGAGCTGAGGGATCAGCGACATAGAAGGTAAAGCTGCAACGGTAGCAGTTAAGAAGCGAGGGTAGCGACTGAGTTTCAATCGCGTGGGTACACGGCAAAGCAGCTAGGTAGCTGGCACGAGGTCGCCGCGGCGACCGAGTGATCAAATAACATCGGCGCTCAGACGTCAAACAAGAATCGCCAATTGTGTTCCGGCAATAATGGACGATACTGAATTGTTAGGCTGCGATTCCCCGGAAACGCGATAGCAGTCCCACTCCGGTTCGGAATTCAACTCCGTCAGCCTCATTCCACCATCAGCTAAAATTATGAAACCAAATCTAGTGAAAGCCGCTGCCGAAGTTATTCCTGGTCCGAAAATCCTGGTGAACATGGTCTCCCAACGCGTTCGACAACTTTGCCTCGGTCATCGACCAATGGTGGAATTTGTTCCCGGCCTCGGTCACCTTGATATCGCGCTCTCAGAAATCGCTGCAGGGAAATTGACCTTTGAAGTGATCCTGGATCAGAACGGGAAAGATGCAGCGCCGCGGGTGGTGGAGTTTCCCGCAGTCGTTATTAAGAAACCGAAGAAGAAAGCAGCCTAACAAGTCTCGATTTAGTCCGCGACGCGATCGACGATCTGCTTCGCAGGTCCAGACAAATGCGAAAGAGAAATCATGAAGGCGCTGCGGCGCGGCCCAGATTGTTGGTGCTTGTTGATGAATCGAACATCGGCAGTTCGGTGCGCACAGCTGGGCGCGGGCTGGATTGGCTAAAGCTGCGTGATTTTCTGGCCGGGCCAGCGACAGGATGTGACTTGATCGAGATGGTGGTATATGCCGGGCTCCCCCCAGCCATGCCTGCCTGGCAGGAAGAGCGCGACAAGAAAAACAAATTCGTGCAATGGTTGCGCGCCAACGGATTCATGGTCGTAACCAAAGACGGGTCGCCGGCCGAAGAAGGCCGTTACAAGGCTAACGTTGATGTTATGATGGGAATCGACGCGCTTGAGCTCTCCATCGAGATGCGGCCCGATGTTGTGATTCTCGTGACTGGCGACGCCGATTTCGCTTATCTCGCCACCAAGCTGCGCCGGCACGGGATCCGCGTGGAAGTCGCATCAGTCGCCGCAAATCTCGGGAACATATTGAGATCAGCCGCGAACAACGTGATCGATCTGGCTCCGCTTTTCCGCACGTTCGAGATCATGAACACGCGCGACGCGGGCTGCGCGCGGGTAGGCGGTGAAGCAGCTAGGTCGCTGGCGCGAGCTCGGGATGAGCGAGTGACCAAAGTTCAGGATGCGGCCCAGGACGTACCGACTCGAACGACGCAGCAGCAGCAACCGCGCAGACGCCGGCCGAGATTTCGCCAACGCAAAATCGACGTCACCACGGACCTAAGTCACTCGCAGCTGCGTAACCGGAATCGATAGCTGATCCGCGTTCGCCCGCTCGGGCGCGACAAGTTGTTGAGAGTTGAGGGCGCGACAAGCCTTATATCCTGCTCGCGGCTGACCCGCCTGCGCTAAAGCTGCGGCGAGGCAAGCACAGCTGGCACTACACCTGCTGCTTTTGATGTTTGATCCAGGTTTGGACTCGTTCTTGCAACAGGTTTAACGGCATCGCGCCGCCGTTCAGGATTTCGTCGTGGAATGCTTTGAGATCGAATTTGTCTCCGAGCTGTTTCTTCGCTTCGTCGCGCAGCTTGAGAATGGTTAACTGCCCCATCTTGTAAGCCAGGGCTTGCCCGGGCCAGGCGATGTAGCGGTCCGCTTCAGTCTGCGCCAGGGCGTCGTTAACGTCGTTGGCGTGCATGTAATCGATCACCTGCTGGCGACTCCAGTTTTTGTCGTGAATTCCGGTGTCGACTACCAGCCTGACGGCGCGAAGCATCTCTGAGTTCAGCCGGCCGTAGTCAGACACAGGGTCCTTGTAAAAACCAATCTCTTTGCCTAACATCTCGGAGTACAGCGCCCAACCTTCGGCATACGCGCTAAAAAAGCCGTGTAGCCGAAACTTCGGCAAGCCTTCCAGTGTCTGGGCGATACTAATTTGCAGGTGATGACCGGGCACGCCCTCGTGATAGGCAACCGCTTCGTCATCGATCAGGGTTCGCCTGGTGGGGTTAGAGACGGCAACAACGACGCGGCCCGGACGTTTTCCGTCCGGCGTGCCCTGGACGTAATGAGTCGCGGCGGCTTTGGCGAAATCGGGAATCGGTTCCACAGTCACGGGCGACTTCGGCAACAATCCGAATAGCTCCGGCAGCTTCGGTTCCATCTGATGGATGTATTTCTTATAGTCATCCAGAATCTGTTGCTCGCTGGTCGGCTTCCACTTGGGATCGTTATTGACTGCTTCCCGGAAGCTGGCCAGATCCTTGTATCCCTGGCTCTGGGCGAGCCGGGTCATCTCGGCGTTGATACGCGCTACTTCCTTGAGCCCGATCTCATGGACTTCGGCCGGCGGCACATTCATCGTTGTCATCGTCTTCACGGCTTCGGCATAACGCCGTTTCCCGTCAGCGAGGCTTTCGATCGCAAGCTCGGCGCGTCCTTTCGGATCGTACTCGGTGCGCAAAAAATCCGCAAACTTGCGGTAGGCCGGAAAGACGTCGTCGTTAATGGCCCTGGTGATCTCGTCGGTCAGGCGTTTCCTGTCTTGCTCTGAAAATGTCGCCGGAAATTTTTTGGTAGGTTCGAGGAACGGGTTCGCGGCGATGATGCCGTCGCATTGGCCGGGCAACTTCTCGAGCACGATCCTGGGCGGCATCAGGCGATCTTTCTCGCCCTGGCGCATCACCCCGGTCGTCTGTTCGAGCACACGCGGGATCTGATGCAACCGGGAGATGTAATCCTGGTAGTGCTGCACGGAATCGAACGGCATCGCGTTCGGCAGATCGGCCAACCGAGTGTGCACACCATTCTGCTGGTTCACCGGCATCTCGTAATTCTTTAGCGAATAGTTCACGTCTTCGCGCTCGAGTTGCTTTTCGAGGATGCGATGACTTAACAGGTCCTTGTCGCTCATGCCATCGGTCGGGATCGCCTTTAATCGAGCGAGAAAATCATCGGCTTCGGCGTGTTGCCGCGCGATTTCCTCGAGCGAAACCTGTGCAAGCTGTGAGTTGTAACGATAATCGCCGTACGCAGTGGCGCGCTCCGGATTATCCTTTAGGAAAGCTTGATAATACTCCTCAAAAAGCGCATTCTGTTTCGCCACCCGATCAGCGACTGGTGCGATCTCTGCTAAAGCAGAGCACACGAACGCAAGAACTAACCCAAAAACAAGTTGTCGCATAATTTGTGGATGGTAGCAGAGGGGTGTGACCACGCACGTCGCGATTCGTTCGATGTTAGGCTTCACGATTGTGGGTTGCCACACGATGGCGGGATTGGTAAAACGCGAGACATGAAATTCTCCAGCAGGTTCGCTGTTTGTTTTTTTGGGGCGATCTTTACCGCCCTCGCGTATACAGCCACTGCCGAGGAACCAACGGCTTCACCGGCTCCATCGGTCAGCGAGACGGCACAAGACTCCACAACCGAAGACACGACGACAGAAGATGACGAGACAAAGAAAGTCGATTTTCCGTCGCCTGATGAAAAATTTGCGTTCCTGATCGGTCATGGTGAAGACCAACAAACGATCGATCTGATCGACAAAAAGACGAAGAAGGTACTTCAACACATTGATGATATGGATATGGGCTCGGTGACTTATCGGGTTCTTTGGGCGCCGGACTCGAGAAGATTCGCTCTCATGACAAGAGCGGGCCATCCAAACCAGGACGTAATGGTTTTCCTTCTGAACGGCAATAAGTTCCAGAAGATCAAGATTCCCGAGCTAACCGCGGAGATTCCAGCAAGGATCAAGGCAGGCAAAGAACATCCACATGTCGCGGCCAATAACTGGCAGGAGGCGGAGAAGTGGAACAAAGATGGCTCGCTGCTTCTAACAATCGACAACACCATCGATGGCGCCGGCCACACCGCGAGCGCAACGCGCACTGTTCTGCTCGGGTTCGATAAATCGGGCAAACCCAAGATCCTCAAATCGACGGTGAAATACGAGTCGAGGAATGACGGAGACTGAAGCGGAAAAGCGCAATGGCACGTTTCCGTTTTAGGGGTCGCGCGTAAAGACGAAGCGGCTCACAGAGCCGTGGCTACAGCGTTTCCCGCAGTCATCCTCTTTCGCCTAGGCTACAGCGTGGCAAGTCGCCTGCGGCTACAACGAGCACTATTTCCCGCGGCTTGCAGGTGGAACGATACCGTTCATGCGCAGATACTCGATCAACTGCCCATAGTGATCGAAACAATGCGCTGCGGCAAATGTTGCCAGGAACAGGCGCGTGGTCGGCCTGCCACTACTCGATTTAATCGGTTCTACGAGGTTCGAGCTGTTCAGGGTCGCGACCGCTTTGTGACCGAGTGCGAAGGAATCTTTCAAATATTTAACGATGTCGGCCTTGGCTTTCATGTTGTCCGGGCCTTTGCCGTCGTTGACGTTGTCCGGTGGTTTCTCGCCGGTAATCGGCGACCAAATGAGATAGTTGGAAGCGGCGACATGCTTCAGTTGCTCGCCAAACGTGCGCACACCTTTGTAGTCGCTGCCGGGGAGGTTCAATTTCTCCGGAGAAAAATCGAACTTGTCCTCCGGCATCGCCTCGGCCGCGTCGACGATTTGCTTCTCAACAATACTAATCTCGCGATCGATTGCCGACGCGATGGTGGCTGGAGTTGACGGTGACGCCGCCGCCGCGGCTGCAGGCGAGCTTTTGGCTGGCTGCGTATAACCTGAGGCCGCAGCTAGGGACAATGCTGCTGTTAGCAGTAGAGACATTTGGAGCTGTTTCATGGGATTATTGTTCTTTCTTTGTTTGAGTTTCTCAGGGATTAAGACACGGCAAGGAGCGAATCGTTCATGGAGCCACTTGGATGGCCGCTTTTAGAGAACGATTTCCATTCCTTCGCGGGCCAGCTGCGAGTTGGGGAATCGCCGCTGGCATAGCTTTTCCATGCGCAGGAGAAAATCGTCATCGTGTTCAGGGTCGTGGTGAGTCATGGCGAGATGTTTAACTCCGGCCATTTCCGCCACCTGCATGGCCTGGTCGAAACTGCTGTGGCCCCATCCGCGGTGCGTCCGAAGTTCCTCGGCCGTGTACTGCGCGTCATGCACCAGTAAATCGGCGCCGCGGCTCAACTCCACCACCTGCGGGTCGATTTCTTCGCCATGCTCAACATCCGTGCAAATGACCAGCACTTTGCCCTTGCGCTCAATCCGAAAACCATACGCGCCGCCCGGGTGATTGTGCCGGCGACCAGTGACGATGGTTTCCACATTGTTGACGGCGGTGAAATGTTTGCTGGCGTCTTCGACCTTCAGAAATTCAAATTGAGCCCCCATCCGATCCAACTGCACAGGAAAATACTGCGATTGCAGGGGCACCTCAAAAATCTCCCGCAGATTGCCGATGGTCTGGCCCTGGCCGAGCGTGAGAATCGTGATTTTTTGCTCGGGATTATATGCCGGGGCGAAGAAGGGGAAACCCTGCAGGTGATCCCAATGGAAGTGGGTGAATGCGATGATCATCTGGTCCTGGCGATGTCCGATGGCGCGCATGTCCCGGCCGAGATTGCGAAGCCCAGTTCCGGCGTCAATGATGGCGATACGATTCGTATCCTCAAACGTGATTTGAAAGCAGGTGGTGTTGCCGCCGAATTGCTGGAAGCCAGCCTCACAGACTGGGATTGAGCCACGGACCCCGTAAAATTTTAGCTTCATAACTAGACTCTACCGACAGGTTGGTAGGCGCAGCAAGCATGGCGTGAAATTGGCGAAGCTGCGCGCACATGAGCACGCGACGCAATTTTCTTTTTGCATGCTCGAAGCATTGAGGTTGTCTTTCTACCGGGTGGCCAAATTGATTTGCACGCCACCGAAAGGGAAAACGACAAGGTGGTCGCATGAGCACCAACAAAGGCGTGATTGGTATTCTCACCGGTGGCGGGGATGTACCGGGGCTCAATCCTGCGATTCGCGCGGTCACGATTCGCGCTTTGCGCGAAGGCTATAAGGTGATCGGTCTCCGCCGTGGCTGGCTCGGGCCGATCAGCATCCTGCGCGATGCGGACGCCGACAACCGTGAGCACTTTCAAATCTTGACGGAAGAGATCGTCAATCGTGCAGGACGCACCGGCGGCACGTTTCTGCATACCTCGCGGACGAATCCGCCGGCAGTCAAAAAAGAAGATGTCCCTGAGCCGCTGCGCGCAACCTACGATCAAGACAAGAACGATCTCACCGCGGAAGTGATCAAGAACCTGGATTGGCTGGGCGTTGATTATCTGATTCCGATCGGCGGCGACGACACGCTTTCATTTGCGACGCGCTTGCACAAGGAAGGCGTCAAGGTCGTCGCAATTCCCAAGACGATGGACAACGATGTGCCGGGCACTGATTATTGCATCGGCTTCAGCACATGCGTCAGCCGCACCATTGAATTGTCAAATCGCCTTCGCACGTCGGCCGGATCTCACGAACGAATCCTGGTGATGGAAGTGTTCGGACGCTACGCCGGATTCACGGCGATGCTGCCGACAATGGCGGGCGCGGCGAATCGGTGTGTCATCCCCGAATGGAAATTCGACATGGAGCATCTGACTGAGTTGTTGTGCTATGACCGCGCGCGCAATCCGAGCAAATATTCAGTCGTCATCGTTTCAGAGGGAGCAATGTTCGAAGGCGGCGAGATGGTGCTGTCCGATCGGACGACCGACGCGTTCGGGCATGCGAAACTCGGCGGCATCGGGGACCTGGTCTCTGCAGAACTCAAAGATCGTGCCGCCAAATACAACAATGGCAAGCCGATCAATGTCATCAACCAGCGTCTCGGCTACATGGTGCGCGGGGGCGATCCCGACGCGATTGATTCGATTGTGCCCATGGCCTACGGCAACCTCGCTCTCGATCTCATCCTCCGTAGCAGCTACGGCCGGCTCGTTGTCCTTAAGAATGGGCGCTACGGCAACATGCCGATTGAAGTGGTGACCAGCACCAAGAAAACGGTCAACGTGGACAAGTACTATAACAAGGAGCGCCTGCGTCCGCTCTACACTGATTTCGAAATGCAGCCGCTGTTCATCATGGCAAGTGATTAGCAAAGGCAAACAGCGGATCAGCGCCAGGGACGGTGTGGACGCCAATAAGCGCGTCGCCCGTAGAATCCGCGGGCACGGTAATATCCGAACCGCGGCCCGTAATAGCCAAACCCTGGAGCAACGACCACGCCAACCACTGGAGGCGCGAAGAAGATTGGTCGCGGCAGCAGGCGCAGTGGAGGCGGATAGTTGTAACTGGGCGCGGGCGCACGGTAAGGCTCAATCACTTCTGTGCCTGCATTCGACCGGCCAGCGGATGCAAAACCGAACGCAAACATCGCCAATGCTATCACAATTAGTTTCTTTCCCATGATCGGATGTCCCTCCTGTTGTTTGGCCGATTGAACCAAATGATTACTGCGAAGTTGCCAGGGAATTCAGAAGTGGATTCGCGAAAATTACAGAGCGCAGCCAGCTTGGATCCTAGGCATCGCGAAGCCGATCGCTTTCAATTCTGCGGCGAGCAGGCTTGCCTGCTCCTTCGTGAGCTCGACGAGCGGCGGCCGCACCCTGGTCCATTCCGCGTCGTTTCGATAGATCGCAATCGCCTGCTTCAAGGCCGCGATCATGGACGGAAATTTCCTGTTGCTGAATATATCGCGCACCACATTTAACCGCGCCTGGTGACGTTCCAGATCCGCTGAGACAGCGGACGCTACAGTTGATTCCGCGTACAGCTTGTGAATCGCGGCTGGGTTCACGTTGGCTGTCGCGGAAATCGTGCCCACACCGCCATTGCGCATATTGGCCAGCAGGAGGGATTCGCTGCCGACGAACACGTCAAAGCCATCCTTGGCGAAACCGTCGAGAAAAGTTTTGGTGTTGTTCCAATCGCCCGAGCTGTCTTTCATCCCGGCGATCGTGTTTGGATAAGCGTTCAGGAGGCGCTCGACCAATTTTGGTGTGATACCGACGATCGCCACCGGTGGAATGTGATAGAGGTAAATTTTTAGACGCGTGTCGCCGACGCGTTGCAGCACTTCGCTGAAGTGACGGTAGAGACCTTCTTCGCTGACGTCCTTGTAATAAAACGGCGGCAGCATCAGCACACCGGCGCAACCGTGCTTTACCGCGTGCGCCGTAAGCGTGATTGTCTCGGTGATCGAGCAGCAACCGGTGCCGGGCATCATGTGGGACGGATCGATGCCAGTCGCGACCAACGCATCGAGCAACGTCATTCGTTCTTCGGCCGACATCGAGTTCGCCTCGCTGTTGGTGCCGAACACGGCCAGCCCGCAGTTCTGCGAAACCAACCATTGGCAATGCCTGATGAATCGCTGCCGGTCAGGCGAAAGATCGGCTTTGAACGGGGTTACGACGGGCGCGAGTACACCGCGAATGCGGTCAGTCGGCGCCAAAATATCGGTTTCCGGCATCGTCAAAAGAAAGCCGAAAGTTAGACTCTCGGCGAGGTGTTACTGCGCGCTCCGAATTTTCTCGCTCGTACTTCTTAATTGAAACTCGATTGCCACCCGGCTTGGTCGCTGCTACTCTCGTGATTTCACCTTACATGTCGCGCGTCCCACGCGCGCCATTCTTATTTCTTACTTTTGAAGTCACCCAGCGATTAGTGCTGGCGGTATAGGAGCCGGCTGAAATCGGGCGACTTGTGTAAAGTTGCTCTTGGCTTCGCGTGCGGATTGAGTTTCGGATTAGCAATGCGAAAAATTGCTGCCATCATGGCTTCGGCCCTTTCGTTCCAGATGTCACCATGATCCTTGATAATGCTAGGATCGACTTGGACGTCCCAATAAGGCACGTCCACGTTGCCCACATGCTTTATCTGCCAAAGATCCAGTTTGCCGCCTGCCGCATCCAAAGTGAAAACCTCGGCAGAAAGGTTGTGTTCCAGATTCGTTTCCAAGGCAGGATGCCCTTGCGGTGAATTGATTGTTTTCTTCAGGTTCAGCGTGACGTGGTTAATCAACATCTCATTGTGACCGGGCGTTGAGGTATAAAATTCTCGCTCGGTCACTGGCGTGTTCGCGGGACCTGGCGCTGCAACTTCGTTGAATCCTTTGCTGATGGACGCCAGACCCGTGCCAATCGGAAAAAAACTTCCCGTCGCCCAGTCGCCCGTGGAGGTTATTGAGACAAATAATGGCCGCGTGCCCTCGGTCTTGCGACTATACAAAGCGGCAATCATTTGCCGGGCCAGAATTAAATCCGACGCCGGGTTAACAGCGATCACCAGATCTGCCGGCATACTCCGGTCAGCGTCCGCATGTCCGTGTATCTCGGCGTTGATCGCATGAGCGACGGACCTTTCGACAATCAATCCGCCAAAGGAGTGTCCCAGTAGAACGGCGTACTGGTCTCCCCACCCTTTGCGCCGTGCTTCTTCGGAAATCGATGCAATGGCGTCGTAGCAATCGTAATTGCTCGCGAGACGTTCCGCTGTCGCCTTGCGATTCCAAAAACTAAATTCCTTTAAGACTTCGACCGGCGTTAACTTGCCGCGCGCCAGCCGAGGTAAATACCAACCACGTGAAACCCGACGTTTCTGATAGCGGGAGCCCGGTTTAATCGCGCGAGTAAAGACTCAAATTTCTCAACATCATCCGACTCAAAATTATTTTGCCAGCCGTGGACATAGGTGATGATAAGCGGCTTAGCGGTGCTTCGGATAAGATCGAGGGCATTCTTTAATTGCGTCGGGTCTTGGTAAGACCCCTGCTCGCCAAATTCAATGAATGCGACTTTGTAGCGGTCTTCCGTAACGACGGAACGGGTTGGACTCGAGGTCGTATTTTCGCGCAGCGGCGAAAGGGATGTGCAAGCGACCAGCGACGTGGCGCAAATCAAAATCGAAACGAGCCGTAATCGGGAGGACAACGAGATCTTTGTAGCACCTCGACGCAGAATTCTGCAAGCCTTTTGATTCGACGGTTTATTGCCTCCGCGATGCTTACGGCGTGGCGGGCTTTTTTTCCAAGAGCGGCAGATACGCTTCGTAACCTCGCTTTTTCATTTCTTCCTTCGGAATGAAGTGCAGGGCGGCCGAGTTAACGGCGTACATTTGTCCAGTGGGCGATTTCGGCTCGGGAAAAAGATGGCCAAGGTGAGCATTGCTGCGCTTGGCTCGCACCTCGGTCCGCTGCATACCGTTCGAATTGTCCGGTCTCTCGACGATGAGATCTCTCGAGATCGGTTTGCTGAATGCGGGCAGGCCGATTTGGCCGTCGAATTTGTCGAGCGAAGTGAAGAGTGGTTCGCCGGTAATGACATCGACGTAGATGCCGCTGCGGTCGTTGTTCCAGAACTCATTTTGGAAAGGCGTTTCGGTGCCGCCCTGCCGCACGACCCAATATTCCTCGGCCTTTAATCGGTTTTTCAAGACGGCATCGCTCGGGACCGGCCGGTTCGGATCGAAACCTGTGGTCTCCCTTTTCTCTTTCTGCGACAGAAAGAAAAAGTAGACCGCTCCGGCGATGAGCACGATCGCGATGCCGACACCGACGTACGTGCTGATCATCGATTTTTCTTCGCTGGTGATTCGTCCCCCGTACATCTGGTCGCGATGAACGCTATTGAATCAGAGATTGGCCGCGTCCGTCAAGACATGCAAATTACGAGCAGACGAAAGATGGCTGTAGCCACGCTCCTGTGGAACGTTCAGATTTTCGGAGCTGGCGCAATGGACGCCGCACAGCGCGGTGGCTACAGCTGAAGTCTGGTTCAGATGAAGCTTTCGGAGAAGTTTGAGGAAGCGCTGATTTATGCGACCCGCGCGCATGGGAATCAGATGCGCAAGAAAACGAGGATTCCGTACATCGCGCATATTCTTGGCGTCACTGCGATCGCGCTGGAGTACAGCGCGAATGAAACGGAAGCCATCGCTGCGCTTCTTCACGATACGGCGGAAGATTGTGGCGGCGCGGAACGATTGCGCGATATCCGGGAAAAATTCGGCGATGACGTGGCCAGGATCGTTGATGGTTGCACTGACACCTATGAAACGCCAAAGCCGCGATGGTTGGAACGAAAACGAAGCTACATCGAGCATCTCAAAGATTCCGATTCTTCGACGCGGTTGGTATCAGCGTCCGATAAGTTGCATAACACGCGCGCGATCCTGGCTGAGCTCCGAAGGCACGGCCTGGAAGTGTTCGAGCGGTTTGCGGGTAAGAAGGACGGAACGCTCTGGTATTACCGCACGCTTGTCATCGCGTTTCGCCAGCAGGGCGATCATGCCGATCTCATCGACGAGCTCGATCGCGTGGTGAGTGAGATTGAGACGCTCGTAAGCGAATGCATCTCCTAAATGTTGTAGCCACGCCCCTGCGGAGCGTTCGCATTGTTCTGCCGGTCACCGTTGACGCGCACAGCGCCGTGGCCGCATCATCCGTTGCAAGTCGACGGTCACAGACGGCCGCTACAGTTCCGCAAGACAGGAGTTATGGGATTCATTACTGCCGCAGTCAGCGACAGCGGCTACAGCGCGTGGGGCAGGCTTGCTTCGATGTAATTGATCAACTCAGGAATGTCGATCGGCTTGGCGAGAGATCGATGCCCCTCGATGCGGAGACCTGTCTTTGCTTCAGGCATTGTGACTAATGCAGTGAGAAAGATAATTGGCGTGCTGCGCAGTTCGGGGTCGGCCTCGATTTGTGCCGCTACTTCGGCGCCGTCTTTATCTGGCATCATGATGTCCAGCAAAATGACATCCGGCCGAAGATTCCGCGCGCTTTGATGCGCCTTGGCGGCATCGTTTTCTTCCTGCACGAGATAGTGGCCGGCTTTTTCGAGAAGGATTTTGACCAGATGCGTGCTATCCCGGTCGTCGTCAACCATCAGGATGCGTCGCTTGTCTTTCATCAGCGACCTTGCGATCGCATCGATCTCAGATTGATCGAACCAGTAAACGTGAGACTGCGGTGGATTTTGTCCGACGACGTACGAAGCGTTAACGCTAAATCCGTTCGCCCGTTCGACCACTTGGATTGCGCCTGATACTTCCGAATCTATTCCGTCTCTCACACCGGCTTGAAGATCAGAGTCTGTCCGTCGATTTTCTCAGCGGGGATGGGCGACTTCACTGTCGGCGGCTGGTAGCTCATAGTGCTTGGGTTGAATTCGCGCTCTCGCGCGCTGCAAAGAAAAGTTCGGAGCACATCTAATCTGCGGACGTAGATCACGCCATACAAGATCTGCGGTCATGTATCTCTAGCGCTGAAAAGCGCCGACTCATCACAGGCTGGGGCAACGCCCCAGGACTTCGGGTTACATTTGGAACGGGCGATGAAAGCGCCACTCAACTCCCAAATGAGACGCGCCTTCAGCGCTGACGATTTGAATCTACCATTTTCCCTCGGGCGTTGCCCCAGGCTACGGATGAATGATGCGCCGTTGGCGCTAAAATCTTGAATGATCTCGATGCGAATAGCGGTACCGGCGATCTGTGACCGCCGATCTGCTTTGAATGAAAATCCAAGGAGCGATGTCTAACGTTGCCACTATGACCAAACTCATTGCGTTAGTAACGGCGGGACTCTTTGCGGCAGGCACGATGTTCGCTGGCGAACATGGCAACTGCACAAAGCAAGTCGGAAACGAAGCGAAAGCGGCGTGCCAGGTTTCGTTGGCGAGCCTCAACCTGACACCCGATCAGAAGACAAAGATGGACGCAGCCATGACGGAGCATCAGAAGGCGGGTTGCTCTAACGCGAGCGAGGCCAAATACATGGAGACTGCGAAATCGGTCCTGACTCCGGAGCAGTTCGCAAAGTTCAAAGCTCAGTGCACGAAGGGCGAGAAGAAGAACACGCAGACCTGATTGCAACTCTGCAATTAGAGTAACATTTCGCGCCGCGTAAAAGAGCATGTTTGCTCCACGCGGCGCGTTTTATGTACCGGGCAGAGAAAAAGATGGCGTCTGACACAGACACCCTACAATTAAGGCCGTGATTCCGCTCGGCCTGAAAATCACATACACGGTTTTTGTTTGTGCGCTGGTGCCGATCTATTGGCGACAATACGGGCTGGCCAATTTCCTTTGGTTCTCGGATATCGCTTTGCTGGCGCTCGTGCCGGCGCTTTGGCTGGAGAACGCGCTGCTCGTAAGTATGATGGCCATCTCAGTGGTGTTCTTCGAAGCGCTCTGGAATGTCGATTTTCTTGTGCGCCTCTTATGCGGCAAGTCGTTGGTCGGCTTAAGCGCTTACATGTTCGATCCGAAGATCCCGTTGTCCATCCGCAGCCTGTCAGGTTTTCACATTGTCCTGCCGCTTCTACTTCTCTGGGCGCTTCACCGACTTGGCTACGATCAGCGCGCGTTTGTTTGGCAGACAGTTGTGGCGTTGGTGGTCCTTCCGATCTCGTATCTGGTGAGCAACCCTCAGGAAAATGTGAATTGGGTTTATAGTTTCGGGCACAATCCACAGAGGATTTTGCCCGGGCCGGTGTTTGTGATTCTTCTCATGCTCCTGTTCCCGCTCACCGTTTATCTGCCGACTCATCTCCTTTTCGTCAGAATTTTTCGAGCGGCAGGCGCGTAAAACGAGCAAACTTGCTCCACTCGACGCGTTCTGTGTACAGATTCGGAAACCCCGAACTCCCAACGTCGAACATCGAACGCCGAATGAGGACAGAACTGTCATCTCTTATTCAAGATTGGGCGTTGGACGTTGGATATTCGGCGTTTAATCTGAATTGCTTCAAATGAACCCACCACCTCTGCCGGTTCGAAAACGGTTCCCCTGGATTGTTTACTGGATCCTTCTGGCGTTAATTGTTCTCGTCGCGCTGGCGCCCATGGGATCGGTCGTGGCGTGTGGTTTAATCGCAAGCGCAAACGGATGCAAAGTCGATGAAGGCTCGGTGCATCCCTGCATCATCAACGGACAGGATTATGGACACCTTCTTTATACTCTCGGGGTATTAGGTTGGTTAATGCTTGTCACTCTTCCCGCTGGCGTATTCGCGTTCGTCATTTGGTTGATTATTCTCATCCTCCATCGCGAGTCTTGGCGAAAGCGGGTCGCTGCCGGGCTAATACGCAGCTGATTTATGAAAGATCTGACGACAGGTTCGGTCACAAAGCATTTGCTGCACATGTCGGCGTTTCTAGCCATGAGCATGGTGGTACAGACTCTGTATTTGCTGGCCGATCTGTACTGGGTGGGACGTCTCGGGAAGGAAGCGATCGCGGCCGTCGGCGTGGCCGGCAACATCACGATGATCGTGCTGGCGCTCACCCAAATGCTCGGCGTGGGAACAACAACGTTGATCTCGCAGGCAGCCGGAAGGAAAGACCAGCCGCAAGCCGAACTGGTGTTCAATCAGTCTTTCGTCATGTCGATCGTAATCGCATTCGCGCTCGGCGTTGTCGGGTTCATTTTGCG
>Ga0306920_100005374_pt1 | contig 16547 bp, 11 predicted proteins | sample flu12Cox44000170_FD_204666 | JGI IMG/M metagenome (GOLD analysis project Ga0306920, IMG submission 204666) | Lab enrichment of tropical soil microbial communities from Luquillo Experimental Forest, Puerto Rico - flux4day.12C.oxic.44.000.170 (v2)... | ecosystem: Environmental > Terrestrial >... | reverse complement strand
GACGGCCTCGGCCTCGATCCACGCCGGGCGCGGCCCGCCGCGGGCCGCGCGGCGGACGCCGAGGACGATCACGCCGCGCGCGCGCAGCCCGGGCACGTCGACGGGCCGGCCGGCGGCGGCGGGCGGCGGGGCGACGACCTCGACCCGGAAGCCGCGCGGCAGCTCGAGGTAGTCGGCGGACTCGTGCTGCCCTTCGAACCAGACCACGCGGGTGTAAAGCAGGTCGCGCTCGAGCAGCTCGCGGTCGAAGGCTGCGAGCAACGCGCGCCGCGTGACGACGCCCGTCGGCCTGCCCGGGGTGGCCGGATCGACGACCGGGATCTCGCCCCAGTCGACGGCGAACAGCTTCTCGCTGAGCGTGAGCAGGTCGTCGTCGGGTGACGCCGCGGGGACCGGGACGGCGACGTCGGCGCAGCGGGTTTCGGGCGGGCGGGACGCGCCGGTCCAGATCTCCGCCGCGACGTGGAGGTCGATGGCCCGCACGGCCGGCGGACCGGCCACGAACACGACCCGGGCGCGCGTGCCGGCGAGGACGTCGAGCGCTGCGCCCAGCGGGGCTCCGGCGTCGACCACGTTGGGGTCGAGCTCGAAGATGTCGCGCGCCCGCACGGTCCGGGCGAGCTTCTCGGCGAGCGTCCCCTCCCAGGCGATGCCGCGCCGGCGCAGCTCGCCGGTGTAGATCGAGTCCGGGTGCAGGCGCCGCGACACGACGGTGGCCAGCCCGGTGGCGAGGAACAGCGGCAGGACGATGGCGTAGTCGCCCGACAGCTCGAAGCCGAGGACCGTGGCCATGATCGGGGCGTGCGTCGTCGCGGCGATGGCGCCCGCCATCCCCACCAGCACGTACCCGCCGATCGCCCCGTGCGTGGGCAGGAGCGCGGCCGCGGCGGCGCCGATCATCCCGCCGGCGGTGGCGCCGAGGAACAGCGACGGGGTGAACACGCCGCCGGGGCTCCCCGACGACACCGACGCCGTGGTGGCCACGGCCTTCGTCACCAGCAAGAGCGCGAGCAGCGGGGCGGTGTAGCGCCCGTCGAGCACCAGGTTGATCACGTCGTAGCCGTTGCCCGTGACTTCGGGGAGGCGGAGCGCGAGCAGGCCGACGGCGAGCCCGCCCATCGCCCCCTTCGCGGGGGCCGCCAGGCGGAGCCGCCCGAAGGCGCGGCCGCCCGCCGACAGGAGCCACATGAACGCCGGCCCGACGAGCCCGGTCACGATCCCGAGCGCCACGTAGGCGCCGATCTCCCGCGAGGTCCGGAAGGCGAAGGCGCGGGCGCCGTAGAGCGGCCCCGCGCCGAGCGCGACGCGCGTCAGGCCGGTGGCGATCGCCGTGGCGGCGAGCGCCGGGACCACCACGTCGAGCGCGACGAGCCCGGTCACCACCTCGAGCACGAAGACGACGGCGGCGATCGGCGTGTTGTAGGCGGCGGCGAACCCGGCGGCGGTCCCGGCGGCGACGAGCGCGCGCGAGCGCTTCGGCCCGAGCTCGAGCCAGTCGCCGGTCACCGATCCGGAGGCGGCGCCGAACTGCAGGAGCGGCCCCTCGCGGCCGACCGAGCCGCCGGTGGCGAGCGCCGCGAACGAGCCCGCCGCCTTCCAGAGCGTCGTCCGGGTGGAGATGCGGCCGCGGCCGAGGACCACCGCCTCGAGGATCTCGGAGACGCCGTGCCCGCCGGCGCGGCGCGCCGCGACGAGCCCCAGCGTCGCCGCCAAAGTGCCGCCGGCGACGGGGAGGAGCACCCGCAAGCCGGCGGGGAGGGCGCCGAACGCGCGCAGCACGTCGCTCTCGCCGTAGACGCGAACGAAGAGGAGGTGCATGGCCCCCCGAAACGCGATGGCGAAGCCGCCCGCCAGCGCGCCGACGAGGACGACGGCGGCGACGTACCGCAGGTGATCCCGGGTGCGCGCGCGCATGCTCTGGCTCAAGCTACGTCCGACGCGCCCGCTGGGGAAGCGACGATCAGGGGCGAGCCCCGACTCCGACCCCGGCCCCGGCTCCGACGACGGCTGGTTCCGGCGCGACGTCGTTCGCCGGCGCACGCCGGGCGACGAGGAGAAACATCACCGGGACGAGGAACAGCGACAGGAGGGTCGAGGAGGTGAGGCCGCCGACGACCGCCAGCGCCAGCGGCTGGTTCGACTCCGTCCCCGCCTCGAGGCCGAGCGCGGTGGGGATGAGGCCGATGACCGTCGCCAGGCTGGTCATGGCGATGGGGATGAACCGGGTGCGGGCGGCGGCGATGACCGCCTCCAGCTTGTCGGCCCCCTCGTTGTAGCGGCGGTTGGCGTCGTCGATGAGCAGGATGCCGTTCGAGACCGCGATGCCGACGACCATCAGCACACCCATGAGCGCGGTGATGGAGAAGCCCTGGCCGCCCGCCACGAGCGCCAGCACGATCCCCAGCAGCGACACGGGGATGGTGAACAGCATGATGAAGGGGAGCCGCAGCGACTTGAACTGCGAGGCCATGATCATGAACACGACCATGATGGCGAGCCCGACGGCGAGGCCGAGGCCAGAGAACGTCGTCCGCATCAGGTCGACCTGGCCGACGAATCGGAAATCGATGCCGCGGGTCCGCGGGTCGCTCCGCAGCTTCTGCTCCAGCTCGGCGGCGGCGCTGCCGATGTCCCGCCCCTCGGTCTGCATCATCACGTGGGCGACCCGCTGGAGGTGGTTCCGCTCCACGGCGATCGGCCCCACCGAGCGGCGGACGTTGCCGTAGGCGCCGAGGGTGACCGCGCCGCCGTTCTCGCCGATGCGGACCGGGATCCGGCCGAGGGCGTTCGGATCGTCGACGGCCTGTCCGTCGTAGGAGGTGACGACGTAGTACGACTGGCCGTTCGAGCCGTCGATCCAGACGCTCGGCGTGTTGATGTTCCCGAGCGTCGCCTCGAGCGTCGTCTGGGCGGCGCCGCGCGCGCTGACGTCGACCAGCGCGGCCTCGGTGCGGTCGGTCTCCACGCGGATCTCGGGGTAGTCGATCTGCAGCGATGGGTAGACGTCGCGGATCCCGGGGACGGTGCGGGCGACCTCGGCGACGGCCTTCGACTGGACGTCCAGCTCCTCGAGGCTGTCGCTGCCGAGCTCGACGACGAGCGGCGCGATGTACCCGTTCGAGAACACGCTGGCCACGAGGCCGCCCGGCCACTGCAGGAAGTCCACGCCCGGGTAGTTCTTCGTCAGGATGGCGCGCATCTGGTCAGCGATCTCGCGCTGGCTCTGCTTGCGGTGCTCGGGGTCGACTAGGGCGAGGCGGATGAAGCCCATGTGCGGGCCGTTGTTCGGGCTGGTCATCGCGCTGCGCGCGTTGCCCGGAGAGCCGACGTTGGTGAGCACCAGCAGGGCGCTCTCCTTGGGGAGCTCCCTGGCGAGCAGGGCGCCCATGCCGTTGATCTTCTTCGCGGCGTCTTCGAGGGAGGTGCCCGGCGCCAGCCGCACGTAGACCCGCTCCATCGACTCGTCGATCTCGGGGAAGAAGGTGCTGGGGAGCTGCCGGGCCATCCAGATGCTGAGGCCGACGAGGACGGCGCAGGCGCCGAGGACGGTGGTCCGGAAGGGGAGCGTGGCGCGCAGGGCGGCCGCGTAGCGCTCGGCCACCTTGTCGATGAAAGCGGCGACGCGTTTGCCCGTTGGCCCGGGCCCGTGGTGGGCGAGGAAGAAGCGGCAGGCGAGCGGCGTGACGCACATGCTGACGAAGTAGGAGGCGATCATGCTGACCGCCACCGTGACCGCGAGCGGGACGAACAGCTTCTTGGCCAGGCCCGCGAGCAGCACCACGGGCAACAGCACGGCCATGGTCGTGAGGGTCGAGGCCAGCACCGGCAGCGCGACGGCGTTCGTCCCCTCGAGGGCTGCCTTGGCGGGGCTCATGCCCAGGCGTTGATGCCGGTGGATCGACTCCAGCACGACGACCGCGTCGTCGACGAGCCGCCCCATGGCCAGCGTGAGCCCACCCAAGGTGAAGGCGTTCAGCGTGTGCCCGGCCGCGTAGAGGATGATGAGCGCCACCGCGAACGACAGCGGGATGGCCACCGACACGATCAGCGTGCCGCGCACGCTCTGGAGAAACAGCAGGATCACGAGCGCGATCAGGATCAGCGCCTGCACCACCTCCTTCTCGAGCCCGGTGTAGCTCGTGCGCACGAACGTCGACTGATCGAAGATCGCTTTGACCTCCAGGCCCGGCGGGAGGTTCTTGAGCTCGCCGACGGTCTTCTTGACCGCCTGGACGATGTCCAGCGTGTTGCCGCCCGGGATGCGGAGGACGTTGAGGTAGACGGCGTCGTTCCCGTTGACGGCCACGGCCTGGGTCTCGGGCGAGCCGCCGTCCTCGACGCGGGCGATGTCCTTGATCAGCACCGCGCGCCCGCCCTGCACCTTGACGGCGGCGTCGCCGATGTCGGGGACGCGCGCGGCCACCGCGTTGGTGTAGACGTTGGCGTCGAACTTGGGCGAGATGAACTCGCCCGACGGCAGGAGCGCGTTCGACTGCGAGACCGCCGCGGCCACGTCGGTCGAGGTGATGCCGCGGGCCTGGGCGCGGGCCGGGTCGACGATGATGTTGATCTGCCGCTGGCGGCCCCCGTTGATCGAGGCGCTGGCCACGCCCGGGATCCCCTCCAGCAGCGGCTCGATGTTGTTGAGCGCGTAGTCGTAGAGCTGCGGGCCCGTGAGCCCCCCGCCCGACACCGCCACCTGGATGACGGGCGCGTTCGAGGGGTCGTACTGGAGCACGAACGGCGGCAGCACGCCCAGCGACTTCGGCACCGCGGACATGGCGAAGGCGACCTGCTGCTGGACGAGCGTCTGGGCGGAGTCGAGGTCCGTCCCCCACTTGAGCCAGACGTAGACCACCGACAGGTTGTTGCGCGAGTTGCTCTGGACGAAGTCGACGCCGGGGGTCGCGCTCACGTACTTCTCGATGCGCCAGGTGATGGTCTTCTCGACGTCCTTGGGGCCGAGGCCAGGAGCCAGCGTCCCCACCACCAGCACCGGCGGCGTCAGCTCGGGGAAGGTGTCGACGCTCATGCGCGGCGTGACGACGAGCGCGAACACCACCAGCGCCACGCAGATCATCAGGATGGCGACCGGGTTCCTGAGCGACAGGCCGGTCACGGCTTGCCCCCCGCCAGCTCGACGCCGCCCGACCCGGCTCCCGGGGTCGCGTCGAGCTTCGCCTCCACCCGATCGCCGTCCTTGAGCAGCGCGCGCCCCTCGGTCACCACGCGCGCGCCGGCCGGCAGCGACGGGTCGAGGTAGAGGCGGCCGCCGCGCTCGCCCTTCACGGCGTACACGCCCTTGTGCGCGGTCTTCTCGCCGTCGACCACGTACACCGTGGCCTTCGTCCCCCGGACCGAGGCGGCGACCAGCGGAATCTCCGTGGCGGGGGCGGGCTCGCCTACGTCGATGGTGAGCTCGGCGGTGGTCCCCACCGGCAGCGAGCGATCGGGATCCGGGACGTCGATCTCGAGGTGCACGGTCCGCGTGGACGGATCTGCCGCCGGCGACAGCCGCGCGATCTTGGCGTGGAGCTCGCGCGCCGCCGCCAGCGCCTTGATGGTCACCGGCGTCCCCGGCCCGACCACGCCGAAGTCGGCCTCCGGGACCTCCGCGACTACGCGCACGGTCGAACGATCGACCACGGTGACCACCGCCGACCCAGGCCGGACGAAGGCGCCCGGATCGATCATGCGCGCGCCGACCTCGCCGGCGAACGGGGAACGGAGCACGCAGTCGTTCACCTCCAGCGTCGCGCGCTGCATCTTGGCCTGCGTCTCCATCAGCTCGGCCTGCTTGCTCGCGCTCTCCGCGGCGTGCTTCTCGATCTCGTTGGGCGAGGCGAAGCCCCCTTCCTTGAGCTCGGCGATGCGGGACGCCTCGTGAGCCAGCGCCTCCTGCTCGGTCTGGATGGCCCGCGCCTGCATGGAGACCGCCTTCGACGACGCGGAGGCGTTCCGGCAGTCGAGCGTGGCGATCACCTGGCCGCGCTTGACCGCATCTCCCGGGCGGACGAGGACCGTGTCGGCGTAGGCCGCGATGAGCTGCGGTCCGATCCGCGCCTCGACCCACGGCACGATCGTCCCGACGTAGCGCCGGAAGGGGCGGTAGGCCGCCGTCCGCGCCGCGACGACGGTCACCCCTTTGGGGTCGGCGGCGAGCGACAGCTTGTTGACGTGCGCGCTCGCGCGGGCGACGAGCCCGATGCCCAGCGCGACGACGGCCAGCGTCCCCGCGCCGATGATGATCCGGAGCCGTTTTCCGGCCGGTGCCGGGGCGGGCGCGTCTTCGGAGGTGCTCATGGGGTCTCCCTCGTGGTCGTGCTCATGGGGTCTCAGAGTCCTTCGGCCGTCAGCCGGGCGAGGACGGCGCGGGCGCGCTGAGACTCGAACTGGCCCACCGCCAGCTGGATCTCGGCGTCGGTCCTCACCGCCTCGGCGTCGGCGAGCTCGAGCGAGGTGCCGAGCCCGGCCTTGAACCGCGCCTCGGCCTGCGCGTAGTTGGCGTGGGCGGCGTCCACGGCGTGCGCCAGGCTGGTGAGCGCCACCTTGCTCACGTCGAAGTCGACGTAGGCGCGCTGGACCGCGGCGGCTTCCCCTTGCGACAGCGCCGCCAGCTCGGCCCGCGTGGCCTCGACGCGCGACGCGGCGGCGGCGCGCCGGGCATCGATCACCGGATCGTAGAGGGGGACCCGCAGCACGAGCCCTCCATCCCAGTTGGGAACGCTGGGGAGATAGGAGCCGGAGAGCGTCGCCGGCGACGACGGCGACGCCGTCCCGTCGCGCCCCGAGAAGGTCGCGGTCAGCGACAGGTCCGGCCGCAGCTCGGCGGCGATGGCCCGGGTCAGCGCCTCGCTGGCGCGGACCCGCGACCGGGCCTCGTCGAGCGTCGGATCGCGCGCCAGCGATTGGCGCAGCCCCTCGTCGAGCGGCGGCACCGGGGCGGCCTCTCCGGCCTCGCCCACGGCGTCGAGCACGAGGGCGTCCACGCCGACCGCCGCCGCGAAAACCGCCCGCGCCGTGTCGACGCCGCCCCGGGCGCGAATCCGCCCGACGTCGAACTTGCTGAGGTCCGCTTCGGAGCGTGTCAGCTCGATCGGCGCGTGCAACCCGCTCTTCACCCCTGCCGCGGCCATGTCCCGGTGGACCTTGGCCCGCTCGTAAGCGTCGTCGGCCGCGCGCAGGACCGCGCGCGCGCCGAGCACGCCGAAGTAGGTCTCGCGGACGATGAGCTCGACCCGCAACCGCTCCGCGTCGGCGCGGTGGCGCTCCGTCTCGTAGGCGACGTCGGCGACCGCGGCCTGGGCGGCGATGCGGCCGAAGTCGAATAGCTCCTGCCCGCCCCCGATCGCCGCCAGCGTCGACGTGGCCGGCTTCCAGGTCCGCGCGGCGCCCGCGGACGTCCCTCCGATCCGCGGGAGGTCGACCTCGGGGACGCCGAGGTACGACGCCGTCGTGTTGTTCGCCGTCCCTTCGAACGCCTGGACCGTGGCGCCGAAGCTCGGCAGCCACTGCGCCCGTGGGATCCGCGTGTCCGCGGCCGCTGCCGCCACGCGCGCCCGGGCGCTCTGCAGCGACGGCTGGTGGGCGCGCGCGTACGCCAGCGCGTCGTTCAAGCTCATCGCCCGCGGGGATTCGGCACCGGACGCCGGGCCCGCGCACAGAGTGACGACCACCGCCGCCCCCATCGTCGCTCGGCTCAGCAGGACCATTGGGCGTCCATGGTAAGCACGCGCCGTACCAGTCGAGCGGGCGGGGGGCTGGTCCCGCGGGGACGTCCGATCGGGATTCCGTCCCGAAGCTCCCGGAAAATTTCCCGATCCGGACCGTGCCGGCCCCGGGAGGCCCCGGGCCGTGCCCGGCCGGGGAAGATGGTCCGGCACTTGCTCCCGCGCAGGCGAACGGCAATGCTCCTGGTGGCCCCACGCGCGGACGCATCGAGCCTCGGGTGGTGGGCCCCGGAAGCAGCCTACGTGACCAGAGCCGCGACCCGCAGATTCGGCCTCATCGGGGCCATGGCCTTCGTCGTGGCGCTCGTCGCCGGCCTCGCCACCTGGGACGCGGTCCGGGAGTCGGCCCACGCGCTCGACGAGCTCGGCGAGGCGCAGGCGACGCTGGCCAAGGCGCTGGTGCCGGCCCTGAACGGGCCCGCCGCGGCGGCGGACGCGGACGAGCGGCTCGGGCGGCTCCGGAGCGTCGAGCGCCCGAAGGCGCTCGTGGTGCTGCTCCACCGCGCGGGCGAGACGGTCTTCCGCGCGCCGGACGGCGGCCGGATCCATTCGGCCCCGCTGCTCGAGGCGCTCGCGCGCGGGGAGACCTCCGTGCGCATCCCGCGCGACGAGGCCGGCGTGTTCGGGCTGCCGCCGCGGATGGCCGTGGCCGGGATCGCGGCGCTCGACGCCGGCGGAGGCCTGCGCGAGGAGGTCGTCGCCGTCGCCAGCGCCGCCCACGAGCGGGACCGGGCCAGCTGGGCGCTCCGCCGCCTCGTGCTGAGTGTGCTCACGGCCGCGGGGCTGGTGGTGGTGTTCGGCGGCGTGGCCATGCGGAACCAGCGCAAGGAGCTGCTGCTCGAGCGCGAGCTCGCCGTCGCCGCCGTCCGGCAGGCCCGCGACGACCGGCTGGAGCGGGCGAACCGGGCGGCGGTGATGGGGACGCTGGCGATGGGCGTGGCCCACGAGATCTCCACGCCGCTCGGGGTGATCGCGGCGCGTGCCGAGCAGCTCGCGGCCCGCCCCGGCGCCGACGAGCGCCTCGCAGCAGGCGCGGCGGCGATCCTGGCCCAGACCGACCGCATCAAGCAGGTGATCCAGGGGCTGCTGGGGCTCGCCCGCGGCGACGCTCCGTCGGCGGAACGCATCGACCCGCGGGCGGTCGTCGAGCAGGCGGTCAGCCTGGTCGAGCACCGCTTCGCCAAGGCGGGCGTGGGCCTCGGCCGCGAGGTCGAGCGCGGCCTCCCCGGCATCCTCGGCGACCCGCGCCTGCTCGAGCACGCCGTCGTCAACCTCCTGCTCAACGCCTGCGACGCCTCGCGCCCGGGCGACAGCGTCACCGTGCGCGCGCGACAGACAGGTCCGGACGTCGAGATCGTGGTCGACGACGTCGGCGTCGGCATCTCGGCCGCCGACCTCGGCCGGGCCCGCGAGCCGTTCTTCACGACCAAGGCGCGCGGGGAGGGGACGGGCCTCGGGCTGGCGATCGCGCACGAGATCGTCGCCAGCCACCGGGGGCGTCTGGAGCTCTGCGCGCGGTCGCCGCGGGGAACGGAGGCCGTCATCCGCCTTCCGCCGGCGCAGGAAGGGGGCCGCGCCGATGCCTGAACGCCCCGCACGTGTCCTGGTGGTCGACGACAACCTGGAGATGGCGCGCACGCTCGCCGAGGGGCTCGTCGATCGCGGCTACGAGGCCACCGCGGTCGGCTCCGGGAAGCAGGCGCTCGCCGAGCTCGGCGCCGACGGGTTCGACGCCATCGTCACCGACCTGCGGATGCCGAACGTCGACGGCCTCGAGCTGCTCGCCGCCTCGCGCAAGCTCGATCCCGACCGGCCGGTGATCGTCATGACCGCCTACAGCGCGGTGGACACCGCCGTCGAGTCGATCCGCCAGGGCGCGTACCACTACCTCACCAAGCCCTTCAAGCAGGACGAGCTCGCGATCTTCCTCGGCCGCGCGCTCGAGGGGCGGCGGCTGCGGCGCGAGGCGACGGTGCTCAAGACCGCGCTCCGCGCCCAGTTCTCGACCGCGAACATCCTCGGCTCGAGCGAGGGGATGAAGGCGGTGCGCGAGCGGATCCGGCGCGTCGCCGATGCGCCGGCGCCGGTCATCGTGCTCGGCGAGACCGGCACCGGCAAGGGGCTGGTCGCCCGCGCCCTCCACGCCGACAGCCGCCGCGCCGGCGCCGCCTTCGTCTCCGTCAACTGCGCGGCCCTCCCCGAGCCGCTGCTCGAGAGCGAGCTCTTCGGCCACGTGAAGGGGGCGTTCACCGGCGCCGCCGCCGATCGCCCGGGCCTGTTCGCCGAGGCCGACGGTGGGACGCTGTTCCTCGACGAGATCGCCGAGATGACGCCGGCGCTGCAGGCCAAGCTCCTGCACGTCCTCGAGAGCGGGACGGTCCGGCCGGTGGGGGCGACGAAGGAGAAGGCGGTCGACGTCCGCATCATCGCCGCCACGCACCGGGATCTGCCCGAGACGGTGCGGGCGGGGAAGTTCCGCGAGGACCTCATGTACCGCCTCGACGTCGTCAGCATCGTGCTGCCGCCGCTCCGCGATCGCGCGGACGACATCGCCGAGCTCTCCGGCCACTTTCTGGACCAGGCGCGCGCCCGCTACCCGGAGTCGCCCGTCCAGCGGCTCTCCCCGGCGGCGCTGGCTGCGCTCGGGCGCTATCGCTGGCCCGGCAACGTCCGCGAGCTCGCCCACACCATCGAGAAGGTCACCCTCCTCGGCCCCAACGCCGAGGTGGCCGTCGACGATCTGCCCGAGGCGGTCAAGCGCGCCGAGCCCGCCCCCGGGCTGGCCTTCGCCGGGGAGATCATCCCGCTCCGCGAGCTCGAGCGTCGCTACGCGGCGTGGGCGCTGGCCCAGACGGGCGGCCATCGCGGCAAGACGGCCGAGAAGCTGGGGGTCGATCCCAAGACGCTCCGGAAGTGGCTGGGCGAAGCGGATCGGGACGGCGGCGACTGAGCCGTCTGCCGCGGCCCTTCGAGCGGGAAACCGGCCAAAAACCCAAGTCGTTCCGCCAATGTCACACGGACGGCACGGGCTTGAAGCGGCCCGGTCACGGCCTGCCGCTAGCGTTTTGGGGCATGAATCAGGAATCGACGCGTACGACCCCCGCGCGGATTGCTCACGTGTCCGACCTCCACGTCGGCCGTAGCGCGGAGACGAATTCGAACGCCGCGCGCCTCGCCGAGCTGCTCGAGGCCTCGGACATCGACTACGTGATCGCGACCGGGGACATCACGCACCGCGGGACGTGGCGCGAGCTGGCGCTGTTCCGGCTCATGTTCGGGTCGCTCGCGGCCGCCGGCCGCCTCATCGTGGTTCCGGGGAACCACGACTGCCTCGGCGACGACATCTCGCGCACGCTCATGCCGGGCGAGCGCGTCCAGGTGACGGTCCGCCCCGGCCTCTACGTGGTGCGCGTGAACTCCACCGCGCCCCACAACCGATCCTGGCTCAATGGTCACGGCAGTCTCGACGACATCGACCTGGAGGCCGTCGACGCCGCGCTGGACGCGGCGCCGGCGGGCCCCCTGGTCGTCATCGCGCTGCACCATCACCTGCTCCCGATGCCAGAGGAGCACGCGATGGAGCGCTTGTCGTCGTGGCTGGGTTTTCAATTCACGTCCGAGCTCTGTCGCGGCCGCGACCTGCTCGCGCGCGTGCGCGGGCGGTGCGACCTCGTGCTGCACGGCCACCGGCACGTCCCACGCGGCGTCCGCCTGTTCGGCCCGGTCCGGCCGCTGCATCTTTTCAATGCCGGCTCGTCGACGGATCTCCTGCGCGTGCGCGTCTTCTCTCACGACGGCGCCGGCAAGCTGCTCGGCGGCCCGCTCTGGCTCGACGTCCCCGCGCCCTGGGAGGCCGTCGAGGAGGCGTTCGGCGCGGACGCCAGCCTGCCGATGCCGCTCGCGGTCTGAGCGCCGCGCCGGCGGCGAGGCGCGCTTCAGGGGCGCCGGCCCCTGGGGTATCGTGGCGGCGTGACTGGCCGGGCGCGATCGGTGGCAAAGGCCGTCAGCGCCGCCCTGATGGCCGCGGTCGCGGCGGCATCCTGTGGTTTCGGCCGTACGAGCCTCGAGCCTCCGCTGGACGCGGTGGACGCGTCCGCACCCGCCGACCGCGCCCAGGATCTGCTTGCCGATCTCGCCCAGGACCGCGCCGGCGGCGACGCGCCTGACGGTGGCGTCGGGACCGACGGGCGGATAATCGGGCCGCTCTGCGCGTCGGCGGCGGTTTCGGACCCGACGCAGGCGGTGCTGGCGGAGACCTCGGCCGGCGAGCTCTATCTGTTTCGAGCCGACGGGTCGCGCATCGACGTCGGGCCGGCGCGCGGCCTGATCTGGCGGGCGGGCGAGTTCCTCGTCGCGGTGGGGCACGTCGGCGGCGACCTCCAGATCACGCTCGTCGATCGCCAGGGAACCGTCCGCTGGAGCTACGCCACCGCGCCGGACGAGCAGACAGAGCCTGGCGAGGTCTGGGTCAACGATCAGGGCGCGGCGACCGTCTTGCTGGCGGCCGACCCCTCGCGGCGCTGGGGCGTCGCTATCGCGCCGGATGGCACCCCCACCGACCTCGCGAAGGAGCCGCTCGGCCCCGCCGACAGCGAGGGCTGGATCCCCGTGGCGACCGCGCCGGGAACTTGCCCGTGCGGGTTCGTGAAGCCCGGGACCGCCGAGCTCTTGCCCGCCACCCTCCCTCTGGCCAGGCTTACCTACGGTCCGTCGGTCGCCGGGGACCGCCTCTTCTATCTCGGCCTCGACGCCGGCGTGCCGACGGTGGTGATGACCGAGCCCGGCGGGGCGCAGACGTTCCCGGTGCCGTTCGTCGATCCGACCGCGACCACCGTCGTCTCGCTCGACGAAGGCGCCCTGGTCCTCGAACGGGCGTTGCCCCGCGCCTTGCTGCTCCCGAACCCCTGGGGGATCCGCGAGCTGGGCCCGCTTTCCGGTGACGACCCCCTCGACACGCTCACCCGGACCAGCGGCGCCTTCGGTCTGGTGACGGTGGGCAACGCCCCGCGCTGGCGTCTCAACCTCCGCACCGCCGAGGTCTGGCCCATCGACCCGCCGCTCGCGAGCAGCGTCCCCCTGCAGGTGAACGGAACCCGCGCGCTGGGCGGCGCCTTCTGGCGGCTCGACTTTTCGACCGGCGACGTGGTCTCCGACGATCTGACGGCCCTGGCCCCGCTCGCGCCGTTCGCGAACCCGTGCGAGAAGAGCGCGCGCATGCTGCTCGACGACGGGCGCGTCGCGAGCGTGATGGCCCAAGGTGCCGAGGTCGGTCTCTACGTCGGTGAGCTCGGCCAAGCACCCTGGACCCGGATCGGCCGGCCGGTCGCGGGGGTGGTCTCGCTGGACGCGCTTCGCTTCGGCGAGACCTGGGTGCTCGCCAGCAACTCCGGCAAGGAGACGTTCTGCCCGCCGACCGCCTCGCCACATCCCGACGCCGGCGACGCGCCCGTGCTGGGCGACGCCGTCCAGATCGTCCCGCCGGGTGCCCCCGAACCGGTCGTCTTCCCGGGCTACCTCGCGACCGAGTTCCTCTTCCAGGAGGCGGGCCTCTGCGCGGTCGAGCGGAGCACCGCCCACGACTTCGCGACCGGGGCCGAGACCGCGTTGCCGCCGGTGGATGTTGATACGGTCTACGGGGCGCAGGTTTTCTGGTGGTAGGGGCCCCGCCTCGAGGCGCGAGCAAGCCTCACGCCGCGCCGTCGGGCCACGGTGCGCCCACCGCCATGCCTCTCTATGCTCTTGTCTTGATCGTCTCGCTCTCCGGGCTGTGTGGGTGCCACCGCCGCACGATCGACGCGGTCGACGGAAGCGCGGACCGAAGCGCGTCTTCAGACGCCGCGCCCGGCGACGCCGCGCGGGCCGACGCCGAGCCCGACGGCCCCCGCATCCCGTGCGGGAACATGACCTGCGCGCCTTCCGAGATCTGCCTCTACCCGGCGTGCGGATGTATAGCGTTCATGGATCCGAGGACCGACGCCGGAGATTGCCCCGACGGCGAAGCCTATTCGGACGCTCTCGGCTCCTGCGTCGTGCCGCCGCAGTGCCAGCCGCCCTCGTGCGCGTCGCCGGCCCCGGGGAGCGGGTCGTACGACTGCTCGGAGCCGGACGGGGGAAGCGGCTGCAGCCCGGTGAACGCACCGATCCCGGATCGCTGCGGGCACACCTGCCGGAGCATCTGCCTGTAGGCGGCCTCCGCGCGGCCGACGATGTGCGGAAGGGTCCGAGTGAGCACGATCAGGAACGCCCTCTGGATTGCGGTGGTCGGGGGGATCCTCGCGGTGGGCACGACGGTTCGTTCGATCCTCGCGGGGGCCAATGACATGTCGCTCCCTTCCAACATTTTCCTGGGCGTGGCGTTCATAGGAGCGCCGTTAGGTCTGCCCTGGGTCATCTGGACTTTCATGGAGGCGTTGGCTCCTCGAGGTCCAACTGTCGTCGAGGGCGTGTATTGCGTGGTGCTGCTGCTCGGTGAGGTGTGGTCGCTGATCAGGCTGCCGGAGTTCCTGCTTGCCACCGAGGGCTTCGGCTTGCTGTACCTGTGGGCTGTCAGCGTCTTCGCGACGCTTCTGCTGGTCGCGGTGACGTTCTATGGACGTAGGCTCGCCCGGGGAGCGGAGAGCGAACGCTGAACGCCGGAGGCCGGCGGTCGTTCCTACTCTTTGACGATGACCTGGTGCTCGGCCGAGAGGCGGTAGCCGGTGCCGCGTACCGTCTCCACGAGCGCGCCCGCCTCGCCCAGCTTGTCGCGGAGGCGCTTGACGTGCGTGTCGATGGTGCGGGTGGAGACGCCGGGCTTGTAGCCCCAGACGTCTTCGAGGAGGTCCTCGCGCGAGCGGACCCGGCCGCGGTGCTCGACGAGGTAGACGAGCAGGCGCATCTCCAGCGTGCTGACGTGGACTTCGCTGCCGCCGACGAAGACGTGGTAGCCGTCGACGTCGAGCTCGAGCGGGCCGACGATGTAGCGGCGGCGCTGCGGGGCGGCCTGGGCGGCGGTGGGCGCGGGGCGGCGGGCGCGCAGGATGGCGCCGACGCGCAGCACGAGCTCGCGCACGCTGAAGGGCTTGGTGACGTAGTCGTCGGCGCCGAGCTCGAAGCCGACCACGCGATCGATCTCCTCGCCCTTGGCGGTGAGCATCATGACCGCCGGCTGGCGGGAGCCGGCCTCGCCCCCGCGGATGCGGCGGCAGACCTCCGTGCCGGGGATGTCCGGCAGCATGAGGTCGAGCAGGACGACGTCGGGGGCGAAGCGGGTCACGGCCTCGAGCCCCTCGGCGCCGGTCTCCGTCGCCTTGACCGTGAAGCCGGCGGCCGTCAGGTTGTAGGTCAGGAGATCCCGCAGATCGGGCTCGTCCTCGACGACCAGGACACGTCGGTCGCCGGTGCCGTTCGATTCTGCCGACATCACGGTCACGGACTCTAGAAGACGGGCGTGACGGGCCCGTGACAGTCGGGCAAAAACCAGGAAAACTCCCCGGCGGAGGCCGCGGAAATCGCGGGTTTCACGGCGTCACGTCGATTTCCGCCTCGGCGAAATCGATGCCGCCCCGGCTGTCGCGCATCACAGTCCAGAGATGAACCGGCCCGGGCGTGGTGGGGGCCGTCCAGACGTTGCGCGTGAACGTCTCTGTCTCGGTCTCCGAGCGCCCCGTCGCGTCGAATTGGAGGTCGCCTCCCGTGACGAACCAGGCCAGCCGCAGCGCCTCGGTCTGCGTCACGACCGTGCGCGACGCCACGTCGTAGACCAGGAACGACTCCGCCGTCCCGTCGGGCCAGGCCGCCTCGAGGCTCACGGTCTGCCCCGCGGCCACGCTCCCCGGCGCGGGGAGGGCGTTCTGGGTGGCGTCGAACAGCGACGTCGCAGCGCCGTCGGGATCGAGCGTCACCCGCGCGATCACGGGGTTGTTGTTGGGGACGTACTTCATGGCGAAGTCGCCGGCGACGTCGCTGGCGGCGTTCGCGAGCCGGCAGATGATGCGCTCGAGCGTGAACGCCATCGGCTGGTCGCCGGTGTCCTCGTACCAGGTCAGGCGCACGGGTTCGTAGTAGCCCCCCGTGACGTCGGCGTCGGCGGGGCGGGCGGGCGGCTGCCCGGGCTTGGGGTTGGGGGTGATGGGGCCGAACAAGCTGCAGGCGTCGTTCTCGCCCGAGGAGATCGGGGCCGTGAACGTGGGGCCCATGGCGTCCTCCGGTCCGGAGAAGCAGGCGCTGCTGACGATGTTGCTCTCCGCCGGCGGGTGCGGCTCGAGGCAGATGGCCCAGCCGAGGTTCGGGCTCGCGACCCGCCCGTTGGTGTCGACGATGAGCGCGTCGTAGGTGATGTCCGTCCCCGGCGCGGCGTCGGGGGGCGTGCCGCGGATGGCGAGGATGCGCGGGCCGACCACCAGCGACGGCGGCGCGCCCAGATCGGGCTTGCAGGCGGCGGCGCCGGACGCCAGGGCCACGAGCAGGACTGTGCGTGCGCGCTTCATCAGAACTCCAGCCGCGCGCCCAGCAACGCCAGCGTCGGGAAGCCGGTGATGTAGGCCCGCCTCGTGTAGTCGGGACTGTAGATGATCTCCTCGGGGTTCTTGCGGTCGGTGACGTTCTGGACGTCGAGGAAGACGTTCAGCTTGACACGCCGGAAGACGAACGCCCGCTCGACGCGGGCGTCGAGCTGGTAGAACGACGGGATCCGGATCGAGTTGTGCGCCCCGAAGATCGGGTCCGACGACTGCAGCGCGGGGACGTCGACGTAGGAGCCGATGACCGGCGTGCGCGGGAAGCCCGTGGTGTAGCGGAAGCGGGCGCCGGCCTCCCAGCCGTGTCCATCTGGTAGCA
>Ga0306920_100005373_pt1 | contig 16547 bp, 16 predicted proteins | sample flu12Cox44000170_FD_204666 | JGI IMG/M metagenome (GOLD analysis project Ga0306920, IMG submission 204666) | Lab enrichment of tropical soil microbial communities from Luquillo Experimental Forest, Puerto Rico - flux4day.12C.oxic.44.000.170 (v2)... | ecosystem: Environmental > Terrestrial >... | reverse complement strand
TCGGGGACGGTTAGGATTTTCGACCGGCCGCTCGTGGGGCTCAACCGCGACGCCGGCTACCTGTTTCAGGCCGATGCCTTGTTTCCTTGGAAGACCGCGCTCGACAACGTGGCGATCGGCCTGGAAATCGCCGGCACGCCGCGCAAGGAGGCCTTGGCGCGTGCGCAGAGCTGGCTCGCCTCGGTGGGCCTGGAAGCCTTCGCGGGCCGTTATCCGCACATGCTGTCCGGCGGCCAGCGCAAGCGCGTCGGGCTCGCGCAGGTCCTGATCCGCGACCCCAAAATCCTGCTGATGGACGAGCCGTTCGGGCCGCTCGACGCCCAGACCCGCCAGATCATGGGCAACCTCTTGCTCGATCTCTGGAACGCCGACCGCAAGGCGGTGCTGTTCGTCACCCATGATCTGGAGGAGGCGATCGCGCTTGCCGATCGCGTCGTCATCATGTCGGCGGGGCCTTCTTCGCAAATCATCGGCGACTGGCGCGTTCCGCTGGCGCGCCCGCGCGACATTTTCGAAGCCCGCCTCGGCCAGGAATTTCACGCCCTTCACCGTGAGATATGGAGCGTGCTCAAGGCTGAGGTGTTGAAGGGCTACGCGCAAGCCTCGCAAGCCGCGGAGACGGCGTGATGAGATCGCGGCTTGCGCTCCTCTCGCTGCAACTGCTTGTCGCTATTGTCGCGCTTGCGCTGTGGCAGTTCTTCGCCACCGTGCCGGTATTCGGCAAAATATGGCTGCCGCCATTTTTCTTTTCCAACCCGGTGGATGTCGGCAGCCAGGTGGTCAAATGGTTTTCCTCCGGCGTGATCTGGAAACATCTCCTGATCACGCTGTGGGAATCGATCCTCGCCTTCGTGCTGGGCTCGGCCGCAGGTGCCGCCGTCGGCTTCTGGTTCGCGCGTCAGCCGATGGTGGCGGCCGTGTTCGACCCCTACGTCAAGATGGTCAACGCGCTGCCGCGCGTGGTGCTGGCGCCGATTTTCACGCTGTGGCTTGGATTGGGCATCTGGTCGAAGGTCGCGCTCGGCGTGACGCTGGTGTTCTTTATCGTTTTTTTCAACGTCTATCAGGGAGTCAAGGAGGTCAGCCGCACCGTGCTCGACAACGGCCGCATGCTCGGCATGAACGAGCGGCAATTGACGCGGCATGTCTACTGGCCGTCCGCGCTGTCCTGGATGTTCTCCTCGCTGCATACCTCGGTCGGGTTTGCCGTTGTCGGCGCCGTTGTCGGCGAGTATCTGGGGTCGGCTGCGGGCCTCGGCTACCTGATCCAGCAGGCCGAAGGCATCTTCGATGTCGCCGGCGTGTTCGCCGGCATGTTCGTGCTCTCGGTGTTCGTCATCCTGATCGACATGGGGGTGACGCTGATCGAGCGGCGGCTTCTGGTCTGGCGGCCGGCCGCTGTGCACGACGCTTGATGGTGACCTCATCCAAAGAGCCCACGTCGGCGAAGGATGGGCGGCCTGGCGCGGCAACTGACCCTAGCCCTCGATGCGAGCGGCCACGAAGGTGCCGTTCGGCTGATGGAAGATCACTTCGTCGATGATTGTCTCGCCACTGAATTCAACCGAATGGCCTTCCAGCTCGGCAATTTGAAAGCGGCGGCCCTGCTCGGGCAAGAGACGATAGGCTGGCTGGTTGTCGGGCTTGAGAATGAGCTGCCCGTCGGGATTGAGCGTAACGCGATGCATGGTCACGCCGCTTTTGTAGGTTCCAACACAGCGTGCTCGAAAGGCACCATCCAGGCATTCGCCTGCGGCGCGGCGTAAAAACGCGATTTCCTTGACCATCGGCTCGAGCGGAGCCGAGAGGCTCACGATATTGCCGTCTCGATCGGTCAGGAAGGTGATCGCAAGCTGGTCGGGCAGCAGCCGGTCTGGGGCCTCAGGCAGCTCGAAGGTCTCATAGTGCCGATGTGCCATGGTCGCCGACATGCCACGCCACGACCAGCGCAATGTACCATCCTGTTCCGTAATCGACATCATGCCGTAGGCGGGATGTTCATAATCGCCGGAGTAGGCCGCAAGTTCGTGCGCGGGATGCGTGTTGATGCGCCGCGCCCTGGCACGCACCTCTTTGTTTGCCTGCAACTGGGCCAGAATTTCGTCCCGCCGCTTGCGCTGTCGTTCGCGCCAGTTGACCGGATCGCGGCCGCGCAGCCGGTCGATGACGTACCACGTCAGCGTCGGCGCTACCTCGCTCTGGCTGCGATTGGTGAAGACCGCGACCCCGATGCCAAAGTCCGGCACGAGCGTCATCAGAGTGCCCCAACCGATCCAACCGCCACCATGACCAACCAGTCGGTCACCACGATAGCTGTGACATCTGAAGCCAAGGCCGTAGTGCGCTTCCCCGAACTCGGCGAATCCCGGCTCGGGGTAGTAAACGCGTGGCGTGTGCAGCTCGGCGACCAGCGAAGCCGGAAGCAAGCGTTCGCCGTTGAACTCGCCCTTGCCCAGATGAAACCGCATCCAGTTTGCGAGGTCGACGACCGTCGTGTTGATCGCCCCGGCAGCGGTAGTCCGGATCGGGAGTCGCAAGGCCCGCAGCCGTGTGTCCTCGTGCATCATATAGGGTTTGGCAGCATCCGCTGAGGCTTCAAGATCGTCCAGGGTAAAGCTGACCTTCATGCCGAGCTTGTCGGTCAGCCGCGAGCGGATGAACGCGTCATAACTTTGTCCGCTGACCCGTTCGATGAGGAGGCCGGCGGCGTTGTAGCAGAGGTTGTTGTACTGATAGGCGGAACGAATGTCGCGGCTCGGCTCAAGATGCCGCAGGACGCCCAAAAATTCAGCAGGCGCTCGATCGCCCGGAAGATGCACCCAGTCATGTCGTGGTAGCCCGGATTGATGGGACAAGAGGTCGAGGATGGTAATTCGCTCAGTGGCGACAGCATCGTGCAGGCGAAACTCGGGAAGATAATCACGTACTGGCCTGGACCAGTCGATACGCCCCTCGCTGTGCAAGAGTGCAACCGCGGTCGCGGTGAAGGATTTGGTGATCGAGCAGATCACGAATTGTGTTGCGGTGGTGACCGGCAGGTTCGCCTCAACGTCCCGCTGACCATAGGCCTTCGCGACCACCACCTGACCGTCCTGCACCACTGCGACAGCTGCGCCGGGCACCTTCCAATCGGCCATTGCCTCAGCAGCGAGTTGATCGAGCTCGGCGCTGAGCCGTGTAACGCGGGAATCCTGTGCCTCGGTTGCTGCATTCATACGGTCATCTCTCTAACTGATCGGACCACCACTAGCGACGTACTTCTCGTAACCGGCCTTTCTGAGCTCGCATGCGGGGCACTCGCCGCATCCGTAGCCCCATTCGTGCAACTGCTCTCGCAGCCCGTGGTAGCAGGTGTGGGTCTCAAATCTGATCAGATCGACCAGCAAATCACCGCCCAGCTCATGAGCCAGAGCCCAGGCCGCGGCTTTGTCGAGCCACATCAGAGGGGTATCGATCACAAGCCGGCTCTCCATTCCCAGATTCAACGTCGCTTGCAACGCCTTCAAGGTGTCGTCCCGACAATCCGGATAGCCGGAATAATCCGTCTCGCACATTCCCCCGACGAGGTGCTTCAGGCCCTTCCTGTACGCAATCGCCCCGGCAATGGTCAGGAACAGGATGTTGCGACCAGGTACGAAGGTATTTGGCAGCCCGTTGGCCTGAAATTGAATTTCGAGATCCTTTGTCAGTGCGGTTTCGCTGATTTCGGCAATCACGCCCAGGTCCACGACCCGGTCGTCTCCCAATCGATCAGCCCAAATCGGGAAATTCCGTTTCAAAGCCTCAAGCGTCGTCGGGCGACAATCGAGCTCGATGCGGTGACGCTGGCGGTAGTCAAACCCTACGGTTTCCACATGGTCGAAGCGCGACAAAGCCCATGCGAGACAAGTTGTTGAGTCCTGTCCTCCGGAAAACAATACCAAAGCGGTGTCATAAGCCATCGAGTCCTCCGCCCATGCTGATGACCGGGATTGTGGAACTTATAACGCCCCTCGACCTCGTGCCCACTGATTCCGGTGCCGCTTTTCTATTTGAAGTTCCTGGGTCGCATTCGCCGCTTGTGGTGCAGGAACTTCAAATAGGCGGCACTGGTGTGGTAAATCCCCCCGATGACGCATGAATTTTAGCGACGGTGGATGCCATGCGAACAAAACGCATTTGGTCCGTTCTCGCCGCGGTCAGTGCTGGACTGCTGTTTGGAAGCGCTCAAATGCTGGGCGCCGAGCCGGCCGCGATCGATCTGACAAATTGGACGCCGCCCGATATTGGCTCGGTAGGTGACGATCCGTTCGGTCAGCTTGTCAAATATGGCTACCGGTTGTTTACCGACACGGCCAATGAGCTGGGTCCGGCGGTCTCTGATCCGGCGAAGCGTTTAACGGGCAACAATCTGGCGTGCCAGAACTGTCATCTGCAGGCTGGCGCCCAGCCCTATGCCATGCCTTTGATGGGAGTTTGGGGTCAATTTCCACAATACCGGGCGAGGGAGGGTATGGTCGACACCCTCGAAGAAAGAATCAACGGCTGCATGCAGCGAAGCATGAACGGCCGCAGCCTGTCGCTCGAGGGCCGCGAAATGAGAGCCTTCTCAGCCTATATGCGCTGGCTCTCCACCGGTATACCCGACGGTGCCAAGCTTGTCGGCGCGGGCACTTTGAAGATCAAGGAACCGGCTCGCGCGGCGGATCCGCGTCGCGGTGCCCAGCTCTATGCGCAGATTTGCGCGACATGCCACGGGACCGACGGGTCGGGACAGCACGCGCAAAATGGGCTTGGCTATCAGTTTCCGCCGCTCTGGGGCGCGGACAGTTACAACAGCGGAGCAGGCATGAGCCGGCTTCTGACCCTGGCTGCCTATGCCAGGCACAACATGCCGTTTGGCACCACCTATGACGCGCCGGTGCTGACGGATGAGGAAGCCTATGATGTCGCCGGCTACGTCGTCAGTCAGGATCGGCCGACGAAGTCTGGTCTTGACCAAGATTTTCCGGTTCGTCTGCAAAAGCCGGTCGATACCCCCTATGGCCCGTATGGGGATGGCTTTCCCGCCGAGCAGCACCTGCTTGGCCCATTTGCCCCTATTCGGGCAAAGGTGAAGGAGCTGGCCGCCGAAACTCAAACCGTGCATGCCGGCGAGCCTGACAACGGCTCGAACCTCGACAAATAGCGTTGGGGCCTGGAGACTGGCGAGAAGCGAAATCGAGGCTTTTATCGGTGACATCCTTGATCCCCCACCGCTTCCGTCCGCGCGCTCTGCACGTCGGTTTCCAACGGAAGACCGGCGCTCGCTAAGGGCAGCCCGACTTCGAAATCGACCCCCAATGGACATCGTCAACGACCGTACATTGCGACGCACCATCCCGCGTGGCGAAGAGACCAAAGTTGAAGCTGCGGTTTGGAATGAATAGCCGTATTCTCAGCCGGCGTCGCGCGGTTGGCATCGACGCCTCCTGCGCACGCGTGCGTTTCCAAGCAAGCGCAATTTCAATGCGTAACATGATGGGAGGAGAAAACATGGCGCGCATCACGCGGCGTAGAGTCCTCAAATTATCCGGAGCCGGTCTTGTCGCGGCACAAACCGGCGGCCTCGCTGCCATCCTGGCCACCGGACGCGCACCGGCCTACGCGCAGGGGACGAGTATCCATTGGCTGCGCTGGGCGGATTTCGTTCCGGCTTCCGACGTGCTGCTCAAAGGACAGATCACGCAGGAATGCCAGAAGGCGACCGGCATCACGCTCAACCTTGAAACGATCAACGCCAATGATCTGCAGTCGCGCATCACATCGTCGATCCAGTCGGGAACCGGAGCCGACATCACCATGGCGATTGGAAACTGGCCGCAGCTCTACGCCGACAGCCTCGCCGATGCAGGTGATGTGGCCGAGGAGATCGGCAAGGCCCAGGGTGGCTACTACGACGTCTCCAAGCTCGTCGCTACCGTCGGCAACAAATGGATTGGCGTGCCCTGGGCCAACGTCGGCGGGCTGGTCGCCTATCGCAAGTCGTGGTTCGAAGAGGTTGGGTACAATACCTTCCCGGAAACCTGGGACGCGTTGCACGATGCCGGCAAGAAACTCAAGGCCAAGGGCCGCCCCATCGGTCAAACCGCCGGACATACCTTCGGCGATGCGCCGGGCTGGTGGTACCCGTTTTTGTGGTCTTGGGGCGGCAAGGAGGTCGAGGCCGACGGCAAAACGGTGGTCTTGAACAGCCCGGAAACCATCGAATCGGTCAAGTTCGCGGTTGGCTTCTGGAAAGACGCCTGCGACGAAGGCGGGCTCGCCTGGGACGACACCAACAACAACCGCGCCTTCCTGTCGGGTACCATCAGCGCCACCAACAACGGCGCCTCGATCTACATTGAAGCCAAGCGCAAACCGCAAACTTACCTGACCGAGAATGGCACGCCGATGTGGCAGGACATCCTGCACGCGCGCATTCCGAAGGGTCCGGGCGGCCAGTTCAACCTTCCAGGTCCCTTCACCGATATGCTGATGGGTTACTCGAAGAACCAGAAAGCGGCCAAGGATTTCCTGCGCTGGCTGCACTCCAAACCGGTTTATGCGGAATGGTTCGCCTCGCAGCAGGGCTATGCCAGCGGCGCTGCCAGGGATTGGGAGAAAGACAAGGTATGGGAAATCGATCCAGTCCTGCTGCCGTTCCGCGATCTGCCGCTATCTGGCCGGTTGGCAGGATATGCGGGGCCGCCCAATCGCAGGGCCGCCGAAGTGGTGACCAAGTACATCATCACGGACATGTATGCGAAGGCGATTCAGGGCATGCCGGCCGAGGACGCGGTGAAATGGGCGCATGATGAGGCCGGCAAGGTTTACGCGTAGGCTGCCGGACCTGGCTTGCTTGAGAGCTGACGGAAGGCATCTTCGCGCAGGGGCTCGAGCGGTGAAAAGCCAGCGCGAAGAGCTGCGCCGATCTATGTGCCCCCCGGACATGGGCGGGTAACGGCGATTTAGTGTCCCGAATATCTAGGGCGTGTACCCGTAAATCCGCCCTACCGAGGATGTCCGCATCGCCCCCGGAAGCGGACATCACGGAAGCGCGAGAGCATGTCCGCTAAGGGCCAGGAGCGGACATTGCACGATTCACTCGATCACCTCATCGGCAATCAACTGAAAATCACGAGTAAAGGTAAGCCCCAAGGCCTTCGCTGCATTCAGATTGATAACCAGCTCGAATTTGGTCGGCTGCTGCACAGGTAATTCGGCGGGCTTGGCGCCCTTAAGAATCTTATCGACGTATGGGGCTGACTGTCGGGCCAGATCGGCCAGATTGGCGCCGTACGACATGAGCCCGCCTAGCTCCACCCCCTCCCTCGCAGCATAGACCGTGGGCAATCTCCTGTCGGCCACGATGTGTACGATCCGGCCATACTCGGCAAACAGCATTGGGCTCGGAAACACACACAGCGCATCAGCATCGCCTCTGGTCACGTTCGAAAACGCGCGGGCGATTTCCTCCGGGCTGTTTGCCGGTAAAAACTTGAGCTGCATACCTAGCGTCTGCGCCGCTTGTTGAGCCTCCTTGACCATCCCATCCATCGTTCGATCGCTGTAGGCACGCGGATGCCAAAGGACCCCCACACGAGAGTGTTGTGGCACGACTTCGCTGAGCAGCTGCAGCCGCTTCGCGACGAGCTGCGGGCCGAGGAAGGACGTCCCGGTAACGTTTCCGCCTGGCCGCGCAAGACTGTCTACTAATTCGTCCTCAACGGGATCGGCCATGCCGATCGCGACAATCGGAATGACACTGGTCGCTTGCTTGGCAGGGCGAGCAGCCGTCGTACTCAATGTAACGATGACATCCACGTTATGCTTCACCAGTTCGGCAGCGGCCTCACGAAGTCGATCGGGATTCGCTTCTGAAAGCTCACGCTCGATTTTGATGTTTTGCCCCTCCACGTAACCAAGTTCACCCAAGCCGTCCTCGAAAGCTTTCAGAGTTACGCGGTTCGGACTGGCGTCCTCAGAGCGGCTGGGCGAGAGAATACCTATTCGCGGTATCTTTGTCCCCTGCTGCGTACGCACGATGCGCGGCCACATCGCAACAGAACAACCGAGAAGGATTATGAGCTCTCGTCGCCGCACGACTGGTCCCCCGAGGCTGACGCTCATACCCCACCACATGCTGAATGAGACACGTTGTACAGGACGGCAAATTGGTTTGATCGACTTCCGGGAACAGTCAAAAAAACATCTTGGCCCATTCGAAAATGATATCAGCCCAACTACTGCTTCGTCATAGAACCGAGAAATTCGCGGAGAGCGTCGCTCGATCGCTCCGTGGCCGACTTGTTGTATTCGACGCGATGCCCCATGTAGAAAATGGGTGCTCGGAGATTTGAAAAGTCAAATCCATTATACGCGCCTGGATAGACAATGAGCCGGATCTCTGCGCCTTCTCCCCTCTGCCGGGAGATGGCCAAATCGTCGCTGCCGTCCGCCAATTTGCGACAGGCATCGGGGCTGGTCGTATCATCAAGTTCGCCAATCAGGATCAACGTGGGGACCGTCATCGGCCCTTTGATCGCAGCACAATTCGGATAAAACGCCGCCGCCGCACGAAACTTCGTCTTAGACTCATTTTCAACAGCACCGCGGCTGACAGCCGAGAGAGCAGGCGAGCCGCCAAAGCCCACAATTGCAACACGCGCTGGATCAACCAGCTTTTGCTGAATGAGGTAGTTCAACCCGAGATAGGGATCATGATCGAGATCGAAATGAGGACCACTTCGGCAGGTGTTTTTGACCCCACGCCGGCCGAAGCTGTCAATCGTTAACGTGACATAGCCCCATGAGGCGATTTTTTCTCCCCAGCTTTGGTCAAGCTGGTCCGCGAAGCCGGCGCACGCGTGCATCAAGATAACGGCAGGCGAAGGACCTGGATTATTGGATCGTCTAAGGTAGCCCTGCAGAACAAGGGGCGACCACTGGTTCTCCGGGATCGCCACTATCTCGGCCGAGACCAAGTGTCGCTCGTTGGAGCATCGAAGGGGACCACTGACGCACAAGGCCCGAAAGATCACTCCATCGATCGCTCTCTTGGCATCGGCATCCGATACTCCCTTGGCCTCATAGGTGGCGGTTAATTGCAGCGCTGATCCTTTCCCCTCTGCGATCACGCTGACTTTAGAATGATAATTTACGACGGGTAGCGGAGGCACGGCCGCAAAAAATCCAAAACTATGGCTAGTGCCGTCCCAATTCTCCAGCACTTGCTCGTCCTTAAAACCCCCAAAAAGCGAAAGGGTGCGCACCCTCCCATCTGCGCTGAGAGCGCAGTCCTCAACAGCCGAATTCCACAAGGTCATTGCGCATAAATCGCTAACTGTTTGCCAGAGTGACTCCTGCGACAGCGATGACCTCGCCGTTACGGTTGATTCCAATGCGAATGCGGAGATGGTTGAAACAACAAGAACCGCAATCGCGGCCAGAACCGATCTGGCAGAATTCATGTTTGCAACCCCGCGCTGATGGTTGCCGCCCCTATACGGCTCCCACACGTCCGTGAGATTAGCAGTCAGCGGTCGTCATAGCGATCGTCGAAATTACGGCCATGTCCGCTTTTGGGTCACTAGCGGACATTTGCAGCGCAAAAGGGCATGTCCGCTTTACCCCCGAAAGCAGACATCGACTGTTTATGAATACACGCCCAAGTGTCCCGATCCCGAAGTTCGTATCATTGTGCAGCCTCGCTAACGCGAGGCCGTATCCGGGCGGAAATACACGTCCACATTCATGCCAACGGTGAGTGAGCCTGACTCGCTCAGGTCGACAAGCACTTCGGCGACATCGGTCTTGCCTTGTTGGCCCGGCGCATCAATGCGTTCAGCCTCTATCAAGGGAGCAATGAAGGAAACCGATCCCGCGATCTCGCGCCCCCGAAACGCGGCCGGACGGACCAGTACCGACTGTCCCACCTTTATCTTACCGATGTCGGGTTCATCAACTACGGCCCGCACCCGGAGCGAAGAAACGTCGCCGAGCAGGACGAGCGGCTGTGCGCTCGACGGGGAAGCCAATTCCCCTGGCCTCCCATTCATCTGCAAAATGGTGCCGCTGGTCGGTGCGCGAATTGTCATCCTGTCCATGGCAATCTGAGCCGCCAACAATTCACTGCGCGCGATGTTGAGTTGACCCTCGGCCAGGGTTGGCAACGGCGCGCTAACCTCGATCCTGCGGAGTTCGTTGCCTTGCAGCTTCAGGCGATCTTGCGCGCGCGCTAATTGAGAGCGGGCCGTTTCCACGTCAGAATCCGAGCCGCGACCGGCGCGCTTTTCGATGGCTGCCTTGTCGACCGAAAACCGTGCCTCGGATACGGCCGCCTCGGCATCCGCGACCGCATCCTCGGCCTTGCGTCGCGCCGCGGCTGCCGACGATGCGGACTCCTTGTTGCGCACGCGCTTTCGCATCGCAACTGCCGCCATCGCTGCCGTAAGTCGCGCCTGGGCTTCACGATCGGCAAGGCGAATCAGTGGTTCACCGGCAAATACCCTGTCGTTTGCCTTGACCAACACTTCATCGATAATGCCTGGCGCGAGTACACCAACCTTGATCACCCCCGACCATGGCTCGACCCGGCCCGACGCGCTGGCCAGCCAACGCTGGTCTTCGGCCGGATTGATTGCATCGGCGCGTGCCTGCGCTTGGGCTCCCGGCACGGCAAGCCAGGTGATCGGCGCGCTGAAATAGAACAGAGCAAGGAAAGCTGTCTTAACGTTCGACGTGATCATGGCTTTCATCTGCTGCCCGGGTCAGGCTCTTCGTTCGCGCTGCGCCCGCCTTCAACACGCAAATACGCGTTTTGCGGGGCGAGGTCGCGTAACAGCCCGCTTTTTGAGTGCGCGATCGTGGAAAGGCTCGGTTGGAAAGCACCTCGCATCAACGAGCGCGCAATCAGGCTCGCGGTGCCGGCTCTGCTTGCCTCCGTCGCATCAGCTCCAACAGGATTAGATGCCGAGTGCGTTGGATATCTCTGCCAGCGTTGCCTTCTCGGTTTCGCTGACTTGAACTCCTCCTCCAAACAGGCCTCCGCCCTCGGCTGCTGCCTCGGCGGTCTTCTGACCGATCTGTCGCAGCCAACCTTTGAATGCCGCCGCATCGCCGGGAGCTTTCGCAGCGAGAACAGCCGCGACCTGGCGTAGCTGTTCAATCGCCTTGGTCTTTATTTCCGGTGGCTTGCTATTGGCGAATTCCGCTTTCAGCCCGTCCCGAGCCGCGGTCCGGCCTTCGCTGCTCATGAAGTCGGCAACCACCGCCTTGACCAGCGCGTTGGCGTTGGGGTCAGCCGCCGCGTGCGTCATTTCCGCGCTGCCGGCAAACGATTCCTTGAGAAGACCCCACAGGCCGCTCGGTTCGGCGGCCGTAATGGCCATGCCTGCGTTCATAGGACTTCTCAAAAGCATTGCCCATTCGTCCTTCGTGAAATTGGTCTTGTCGGCCATGGAAATCTCCTCATGAAGCAGGGCAGAAAGAGCAGGCGCCACCAGACGCGCTTGATCTGGCTTTCGATTTGCCGGGCCTGCGATAAAACCGTCGGCTTCGCCCGCGAAGTTTTCGCCTTCCCAGTCAATCATCTCGCCCGACAGCGATTGATCGCTTGACGCAAATCAATGGAACCAGCTGCGCTATGCAAGCTGCGATGGCTTGCGCTCGGCCCCTCAGTCCTGCATTTTTCGACGCGCGGCGAGACCCTCTGCTCGACCACGCGGCTTCCTTTTACGAAGTGGGCCGGATCAAGAAAGTAAAGCCGTATTTATCGAATATATCCTTGGCAGCGGAGGAGTGCAGATACTCGAGATAGTCGGCCGCTTGCGGCTTCGCCGTCAGGGTCGCCGCAAACGGATAGATCACCACCGGGTAGGAATCAGGCGGGAAATAACCGACGATCTTGACGTTTGACTCAACTGCGGCATCGGTTTCATAAACAATACCGAGCGAAACTTCCCTCCGTGCAACAAGTCCGAGCGCGACACGAACGTTCTCCGCCATTGCAAATTTCGTTGCCGCTGCGTCCCAGGCACCAAGCTTTTGCAAGGCGGCCTTGGCATATTCACCAGCCGGCACAGACGTGACATCACCGATCGCAATCCGCCCGCCGCCAGCCAGCTTGGCGAGATCAAAGCCATCGCCGATTTTCACCTTCGAAATCGCGGACTCCTTGGGTGCAATCAACACCAACTGGTTGCCGAGCAGGTTGACCCGCGTATTCGCGTTGATCGCCTTCTTCCTGATCGCATGCGTCATCCACTCGATGTCAGCCGATGCGAATATGTCTGCGGGAGCGCCTTGCTCGATCTGCTTCGCCAACAGTGAACTGGCCGCATAGCTTGCCGCGACCTTGATACCCGTTCTCGCGGTGTAAGCGGCATTTATGTCGTCTAGAGCATTCTTCAGCGAAGCGGCTGCGAATACCGTAAGTGTCCTGTCTTGAGCATGTGCCGCCGGCAAAGCTGACCCGGCCAAGAGGCTTGCAAGAGCAAGCGAGCAAATAATACGACGCAATGAGCGCTCCATCACAAACCGCAAATATGCAACGTCATCGCGACGTTGCAAACCCTTAATCCTTGCTAAAACGACCAGGTCGAAGCGGCGTTCCGAAAATACCGGGCGACGCTTGCGGTGTGCTGAAGATCAGACTTCTATTTCCATTCGCCAAAAATCTCGGCGACGGCCACTCCGAAGCGGCGCAACGACCCCGGCCTTGGGATCGACCGGGGTCGTCAACTCCCATGGGATGCGCTGCGTCAGAGGGGGGTCGATCAAACACTGCGCCTTGCGATTGGATGCGGGCAGAGCCTCAGGCGCAATTGTACTCGAGGACAATGATCGGCAATTCGTGGAATTGCGGGCTTGCAGTTGCTGTGCGCCATCGCTGCGATGAATTCCATATTAAGGTTTCATGACAGGCCGCTAGTGTGGTGGTTCGGAAGTTCTCTTCATTTCGCCGCGCGTTCGCCCGCGGCCCGTTTAATGACTATCGCGCTATGGGACGCACACGCGCGCGCCAACTTCGTGGCCTTGATCCAGCTCAAGCCTTCGCGTGCGATCTCGACCTACCGGATTTGTCGGCAGGGACACGATAGGAGATCTAAAATGATAGGCAGAGTAGCTATCATAGTGGCCGCCCTCCTTGTTGGAACGTCGTCACTAGCCTATGCGCAGTCCAACATGACGGTGGGAAAGGTAAGCGCAAATGACGCAACCGACCTTACCGATGCGCGTGTTGACTTGATCAAGTCGGCCTTGCAGATGACGTCCGATCAGGAAAAATTCTGGCCACCCATCGAAGAAGCGATCCGAGCCAGGGCGAAGGACAGGCAAGCGCGCTTGGCGGACATGGCTACCGAAATCGGTGATCGAAGCCCAATCGAAATCATCCGTGATCGAAATCCGGTTGAATTCATGCAGCGGCGAGCCGATGCTTTGGCCCAGCGGGCGGCTGACCTCAAGAAGCTGGCGGTGGCATGGGAGCCGCTGTATAAGACGCTAACGCCCCAGCAAAAGAAGCGAATGGCTTTCCTCACGATCATAGTAGGGCGTGAGATGAGGGACGCAATCGAACAGCGCCGCATAGAAGCAAATGACGACGACGCTGTTTTCTAGTTCCAGGGGCGGCGCGGGCCAAGTGATCTTGGCCCACGCCGCTCAAGACGAGCAGCGATGGCACGCCGGTCGAGTTCCCCGCTGCGATGTTTGAGGGTGAGCAGGCATTGCCTTGAACCAACGCGTTTTTCAGCCGTTCTATGCGAAGACAAAATATTGGGAAAACAAGAGGAGCAACGTCATGCCCGGTGAGTTTCTGGAGGTTAAGCCTCGAGGTTTCAATCCGATCTCGGCTGCTGGACTTACAAATGAGGCGCGGGACGGGGTGAACGCGGTCCTTAAAGCCATGTCGGCCTGGCGCAACGAAATTGCCGACACAAACGAAAAAAATGGCAAACGAGTTATCGAAAAAATGGCCGCGGCCGCCGCGACGTTGGGATGGCCGGAGCAAGTCGTTGATGCCGCTCGCACACAGCTGCAAGGCATCGCCGAACTTCAGACCAAAACGATGGATCACATGATGGACGCCTGGGAGGAGCAGGTCAAATTGCCAAACCCGATGGCCGCCTCGCCATCGGCGATGTTGTCGAAGCTAAAATCCTTGCCCGGCTTTGCCGCAGCCGGCAGTTGGCCAAGCGCAGAGACCTTCCAAAAGGCGGCCATGAACCCCTTCCAGCTTTGGATGCAGTTTGCGGAACAATGGCAGAGAGCGTGGACAGACACTCTCGGAGGCAAGAGGCATTTGAGCTGAGAGAATGGGCGCTGCCTTGTTGGGTAGGCCGAGTGGTTGCTTGATGTGGTGAGGCGCGGGGCTTTCATGGCCTCGCGTTTTCACTCGTCCGTTTGGTAAGCCGCCCACATTTGTTCAATCGCAGGAAACTCGACGGTCTCGCCGCTCGGAGAATGAAGCCGCGCCGTTCGCCGTTGGGCGTCATCCAGACTCATCGCGAAGAAAACTGCCTCCCTCTGGCCATCACATGCCTTTTTCGCGGGGGCCGCTGCAATGTTCTGAGCGCCGATCGGAGCAAAAGCCGCGCGCTTCCAAGTGACCACCCATTCGCCAGTCATTGGGGCCTCCCTTCGGCATTAGTGCAGTATCGCGATTTGATGGGCGCGGAACACTGGAACGAAATGAGCCGATGTCGGTTATCAAGCTGTAAGTACGTAAGGCCCACTACCACTGGCCCTGGCTCTCCCCGAGCCGGGGCGTTCTTTTTTTGCCGCTTGGGTATCCTGGTCGCCCACCAACTGAGGCGGCGACAGCACAGGGCGTCGGTTTCGGCCCTGCGCTGACACCGTTGGTGCAGCCCGGATGCCCACCGGCTTATTCGGTGGGTTATTCTGCGGCGCGGCCCTTTGGTTGCCGACGCCCTTTATCGAAGGTGCCGACATGCACCCTGGCGATCAACCCAGCATGCCGCGATCTAGGCTAATACTGCTGGCAGACCCAGTTGCCGTAGCCATCCTGGTAGCAGCCGTTGCTGTAACCGTAGGAGTTGTAGCCGTTGTTGTAATAGCCATAGCCGTTGTTGTAGTAGCCGTAAGTGGCGGCACCGACTGCCGCGGCACCCAGCGCTGCGGCACCGATCGCCGCTCCGCGATAAGGATAATACCCGCCACGATAGGCGGCACCGCGATAGGCCACAGCACCACCGCGATAAGCCACGCCACGGCCCGCAACCGCACCACCACGATAGGCCACGCCACGGCCCGCAACGCCAACAGCACCACCTCGGACACCTGCCGCGCGAACCCCGCCGCCAGCGCGGGCACCGCCACCGCGGTAAGCGAGTGCGTCATCAGGAATGAAGGCCATCCCCACAAGGAGGCCGGCCGCGAGACCTACGATAGCTTTACGCAACATTGGTGTTCTCCTTCCCTGACAATTACAAGATGGCGAATCAGAGCCCCAAATGGCGAGGCAGGTTTGACTTAAATCAACGGTTGGCGATGCGGGGAGTAGGGTGATAGCCGCTTACGAAACGCAATTGATCGTGAGAAGAGGGAACAATGATGGGGTTGGCGGCCTGTCGCGGTCGGCGCAAGACGAGCGTCTCGAATCGACACGTCGTCACTGCATCACGGTTGTTCAGGATCGGCACCCAAACGCGGCCAACCCGGTGTACCACGCTGTTTGCGGGAGAAAGACCAATGAAGGTCCTTGCTGTGACGCTCGCCCTGCTCGTTTCAGGTCCGGCCCTGCTTGTTTCTGATCGGGCCGCCGCTCAGGAGTGCCAGACGTGTTCGTCGGCCGACGCCTGCATACAGACGTATGGTAAGGCGGTGGCGCAGGCCCAAAGGGAAACCAAGCAGGCGATCCGGGATTGGAGGGAGAATTTGGACAGAAAAGCCTCCGGGGAATTGTTCAGCAAGGGCACGGTGGCACTACAAGGCGCCATGGAGTCGCAAGTTCGTTCGGAGCTTGAGCGACTGAAGGAGTGCTTGGCCAAGGTCAAGTAGCGTGGTCGCTCACTCATCCTTGCTCCGCGCGGCGCGGCGCTTCAGGGTAGTCGTTCGGATGAGACGAGAGTCTGAGCGGAGTGACCGCTGTCCCCACCTTCTCAAGGCGGCCGTGCTGCTCTATCTTCCCGGCCAGTGTGGTGGATTTGACATTCGAAAAAAGTGGGTTTGCTAGTGTCCCTTTGGTTCTGACATTCGTAAACGAACCCGCCGCGACAGGGTACGAATGTCGGAACCAGGACACTGGATTATGGAGGAAACCATGAAGTTGCTTAAGAGCTTGGCCGCAACGCTGCTCGCTTTGACGCTGACCACGAGCCTTGCCGCGGCCGAAAGCAAGCTCACGATCGCCGTCGGCGGAGGTAGCTGCCTGTGCTATTTGCCGACGGTGCTGGCAAAACAACTCGGCGAATTCGAGAAGGCGGGCGTTACGGTCGATCTGGTCGATCTGAAAGGCGGTTCGGACGCGCTGAAGGCCGTGCTCGGCGGCAGCGCCGACGTGGTCTCGGGCTACTTCGATCATTGCG
>Ga0306920_100005370_pt1 | contig 16551 bp, 16 predicted proteins | sample flu12Cox44000170_FD_204666 | JGI IMG/M metagenome (GOLD analysis project Ga0306920, IMG submission 204666) | Lab enrichment of tropical soil microbial communities from Luquillo Experimental Forest, Puerto Rico - flux4day.12C.oxic.44.000.170 (v2)... | ecosystem: Environmental > Terrestrial >... | reverse complement strand
GGTGCCGATGCCGGATTCCGCGAGGCGATCGCCGAGGGGTTCATCAAAGGGCCGCGCCTGCTGATCTCCATCGTCATGATCTCGCAGACCGGCGGCCACGGCGATTCCTGGGTGCCGGCGGGCATCCGCCTGCAGAAGAGAGCCTGGCTTCCGAGCGGCGTCGTTGACAGCCCCGCGGAAATGCGAAAGCTCGTGCGCACGCTGCTGATGGCAGGCGCAGACTTCATCAAGATCTGCACCAGCGGCGGGATCACCTCGCTGACCGACAGCTGGGACGAGCCGCAGTTTTCTGTTGACGAGATTCGCACTGCCGTGGCGGAAGCGCGTGCAAAGCATAAGGGTGTGGCCGTTCACGCCGAAGGCCTCGACGGCATCCGCAATGCGCTTACTGCCGAAATCCACTCGCTCGAGCACGGCTGGTTCTTGGACGAGCAGTGCGTCGATCACATGGTCGAGCACGGCACCTGGTGGGTGCCGACGCTTGCGCTTGTCCCTTTATCCGTTGCGCGGCGCAAGCACGATCCGGCCTGGAGCAATCAGCAGCTCGCCAACGAGGACGACAAGGACGCAGCCATCTACGCGGCCATGCAGAAGCAGATCCCGCTGTGGAAGGAGGCAGTTCGCCGCGGCGTCAAGGTGGCAATGGGCACCGACCAGTCGCATCGCCTGCTGGTCGGCGAGAATCTGGTCGAGCTGGAGTTCATGGTGAAATGGCTCGGCATGTCGGAGATGGAGGCGATCGTCGCCGCGACCAGCCGGGCGGCCGAATGCATCGAGCGTCCCGAGCTTGGGGCGCTGGCGCCGGGCAAGCGCGCGGATGTCCTTGTGGTCGACGGCGATCCGCTCGCGGATATCACTGTCCTGCAGGACCGCAAGCGGCTGCACCTCATTCTCAAGGATGGCTGGGCCTACAAGAATTTGATCAACTGAATGCAGGAGCACGCAATGCAGCTCAATCGATTCATGATCCGCCCCTACGTCGAGCAGGCGCTGCGGGACGAGATCGGCCCGGGTGACACGACGGGCGGCTTCCTGGTCGGCGACGACCCGGTGCAGACGGGGCGAATCTACGCCAAGGGCAGCGGCATCGTCTGCGGCGTGCTGCTGGCGGACGAGACCGTTCGTACCGTCGATCCGGATGCGCGCATCGAGCAGATGGTCAAAGACGGCGAGGAGATGGCGCCCGGCAAGATTCTGCTCAAGATCGAGGCCAAGGCCTCGACCTTCTTCATGATCGAGCGATGCGCGCTCGACTGGATTCAGCAACTATCCGGCATTGCCACCAAGACCCGCCGCTACGTCAACCTGGTGAAGCACACGAAGGCGCGTATCACCGATACCCGCAAGGGCTGGCCCGGCCTGCGCATGTTGCAGAAATACGCAGTGCGCTGCGGCGGCGCCCACAACCACATCTTCAATCTGAGCAATTGCGTGCTGGTGAAGGACAATCACATCAAGATCGCCGGCAGCATCCGCAACGCGGTCGAGATCCTGCGCTCGCGCGCACAGCACACGTTCAAGATCGAGGTCGAGTGCGAGACATTGCAGATGGTGCAGGAAGCCCTCGACTGCGGAGTCGAGGTGATCATGTTCGACAACATGGACCTTGACGAGATCAAGTCCGGACTCGAGCTGGTGAACGGCCGCGCCGTCACCGAAGCCTCCGGAGGGATCAACGAGAAAACGATCGTGCCCATCGCCGAGACCGGGGTTGATGTGATCTCCGTCGGCGACCTTACCCACAGCGTCACGTCGGTCGACATCAGCCTCGACGTGCGCGACATCAAGCCGAGCGCGCTGCGAACGATCGAGCGGCTGCGCGCAGCGGCGGGCTCGTGATGTTCCCCACGGCCGCGCTCGATCGCGCCGCGCGGGCGCTCAAGCTTGCTTCCGCCCGCGGCGTGCGCATTGCCACTGCCGAGACTTGCACGGCTGGCCTGGTGTCGAGTTGTCTGACCTCGGTGCCGGGCGCCTCGAAGACCTTCGAGCGCGGTTTCGTGCTCTACCACGACAGCGCCAAGGCGACCGGGCTTGGCGTGCCCGAGGCGGTTGCGCAAGAGCACGGCGCGGTGAGCGCCGAGGTCACCCGGGGCCTTGCCGAAGGTGCGCTCGCGCATTCGACGGCTGGCGTCAGCGTTGGGGTCACCGGCTATGCCGGCCCCGGCGGCGGCAACGAAAGAAATCCGGTCGGCACGGTTTATGTCGCCGCGGCGCGCAAGGGCGCCGACACCATGGTCGAGCGGCATGTCTTCTCCGGCGACCGCGACGCGGTGCGCCTGCGGGCGGTCGAGGCCGCCCTTGATTTGTTGGTACGGCGGCTGGCGTAGCGAGGTAGGGTGGGCAAAGGCGCCGGTCGCAATCGAGCCCCAAACACAACTCGTCGACGGCGCCGTGCCCACGCGGGGCGAAAGAGCGGCAAACCGCGTGCGCACGGCGCGCGTAGCAAGATCGAGCGTGAAGCAGAGCTTTGGCAGCGCGCGCCTTTGCGCACCCTACAGTGCTTACAGGCGCACCTCATCGATCACCTCGCCGCGCTCGATGACATAGGCGCGTTGCGTCAACATGGCGGCGCGCTTGAGATCGGACTCGGCCACGAGGACTGCAAGACCGCGCTCGGCCTGCTTGAAGTCACGCACCGTCTGCGCCAGTCGCCGCGACAGTGCCGTGGACACGCCCTCGAACGGCTCGTCGAGAAGAAGCAGCTTGCGGGCGTTCACGAACGCGCGGGCAAGCGCGACCATCTTCTGCTGCCCGCCGCTGAGCATGCTTGCCTTGCGCGCCGACCATTCCTCGAGCTCCGGGACCAGATCGAGAATGCGGCGCAATCTCCCGTCGTGATCCGGCAGGCCGCTCACCTGCGCCGGCACCAGCAGATTGTTGTAGACTGACAGCGTGGGCACGAGCCGGCGATCCTCGGGCAGGTATCCGATGCCAAGCCGCGCGCGCGCGTAGGAGCTCATTGCGTCAAGCTTGGTGCCGTCGAGCTCGATGTGACCTGCGCTCACTTGCGTCAAGCCCATGATGCTACGCAGCGTGGTGGTCTTGCCTGCTCCGTTGCGCCCAACGAGCCCGATGATCGCATCACTATCCACTGTCAGGCTCAGCCCGCGCAGGATGTTGAGCGCGCTGATTGCGACAGTGATGCCTTGAACGGAAAGCACGCTAGTCCTCTCCGAGCACGGCGCGGCGAACCTCGGCCTGCGCCAGCACGCCGGCGACCGGGCCATCGGCAAGAATTCGCCCGCTGTCAAACGCCACCGCCCGCTCCGCGTAGCGCTCGAGAATCTCCAAGTCGTGCTCGACGAAGATCGTGGTGACGCCGCGCTCCTTGAGCGCCGGCATGAGCATGTCCATGACGGCAAACTTGTCGCGGGCGCTCACGCCGCTGGTCGGCTCATCCATCAACAATACCTTCGGCTCGAGAACGACGGAGAGCACCACATCAAGAACCTTGCGCCCGCCTTCCGGCAGATGCCACACGGTCGCGGCGCCCTGCTCGCGCAGGCCGAAGCGCGCAAGCAGGTCCTCGGCCTTGGCCAGGCAATCGTGCCGGTACATGGGAGTCCAGAAGTCGGCGGCTCGGCCGCAATGGGCGGCAATCGCGATCAGGATGTTGTCGAGCACCGTCAATCCGACATAGAGCTGCGGCATTTGGAACGACCGCGCCACGCCGAGCGCAGTCACTCGGCGCGGTCCGAGCCCCGTGATGTCGGCGCCCTGAAACGCGATGCGGCCCGACGTGGGCTGAAGGTAGCCCGTAATCAGATTCAACAGCGTGGTCTTGCCGGAGCCGTTGGTCCCAATGATGCCAACCACTTCGCCCTCGGCGACCGTGAGGCTCACGTTATCGACGGCGCGCAGCATGTCGAATGTGCGCGAGACCTTCTCAACCGCAATGATTGAATCTGTCATGACGTCCTGGGCCGCAGGCGCGCGAGCAGGCTCCACAGTCCCTGCGGCTGGAAATAGATCACGAGCAGGAGGAATGTTCCCAAGGCCAGCTGCCATGTGCTGGGCGAGAACTTGAGAGCATAATTCTTGACCAGCTCGAATATGACGGAGCCTGCGAACGGGGCGAACACGCTGCCGGTTCCGCCCAGCACCGCGACAAAAACAAAGTCACCGGATGTAACCCAGTACGCCAGCTCGGGGGACACCTGGCCGATGAGGTAGGCGACCAAGGCGCCGCCCAGCCCGCTGATCGCCGCCGAGACGATATAGGACGCAAGGATTGCCCGGCTGGCAGAGGCGCCCAGATACTCGATGCGGATCTCGTTATAGCGGACCGCCTGCATCAGATATCCGAGCGGAGAGGCGAGAAAACGCGCGGCGATATAGATCACGATGATCGTGAGCACGAGCACGAGATAGTACTTTGCTATCCCGGAATGCCCCGGCGTCACACCAGCGAGCGCAAATCCGCGGACGCCGAGGCCGTCGGTTCCGCCGGTGAAGTCGTAGAACTTGATCAGAACGGTGTAGAGGATCATCGACAGCGCGAGCGTCAACATCGCGAAATAGATGCCGCGAAAGCGCATCAGCAAAAGCCCGAGCGCAGCCGCGACCAGCGCCGATAGGACGATCGCCAAGGGAAGCGCGATCAGCGCCTCGCCGATGCCGAACCGGTTGGTCAGAAAACCGACGGTATAAGCGCCCATGGCAAAATAGAGCGCATGCCCAAAGGAGATGAGGCCGCCGCGCAGCAGCAACACGACGCCGAGCACGACGGCGCCCTTGGCCAAGGCGAGCGCGACGAGAAAAACGATCCAGTCGGAAAAAAACAGCGGCAAGAGCGCGATCGCCGCGAACGCCGGGAGGGCCGCCAACGGCAGCGTTGAATGCGGCGTGCTCGCAGTCATATCTTGCGCAACTCGACGGCGCCAAACAGGCCTTGTGGCCGCCACAACAGGACTGCGACCATCAGCGCGTAGATCACGAACAGCTCGAGCTCCGGAAACAACTGAACGGCGGCGGCGCGGGCGATGCCGACGATGATGCAGCCCAACGCGGCGCCGCCTATGCTGCCGAGCCCGCCGATGCCGACGACGGCAAACGCAAGCACGATCACGGAGACGCCCATGCCCGGCTCGACCGAGGTGAGCGGCGCCGTGAAGGCACCGCCCAGCGCAGCGAGAAACGTGCCGAGGGAAAACGCCATGAGATCGATCCGCGGCACGTTGATGCCGAGCGCGCCCGCCATCTCGCGATCGCTGATCACGCAGGTGACCTGCCGGCCGAACGAGCTGCGGTGGAGGACGAACCACAGCAGAAGCCCGGCGAGGATGGCAACAACGGTCAGCAGGAAGGGATAGCCGGCAAAAGCGATGCCGGCCACGCGCACTCGGCCGAGCATGCGGTAGGGACCTTCGACCAGATACGGCTCGATCCCCCAGATCAGCCGCATCACGTCTTCCAGGATCAGAAAAAGCGCAAATGTCGTCAGCAGGCCGACAACCTCATCCTGACCATAGATGCGCCGCAGCAACACGCGCTCGATGAGCGGTCCAAGCGTCAATCCGACGGCAACCGCCGCAACGAGCAGCAGCAGCAAGGTTGTCCAGCTCTGCGCGCTGCGACCGGCAAGCTGGATGATGAACGTGGCGCCAAGGTATGCGCCGATTGCGTAGAGGCTCCCGTGCGCGACATTGAGCAGTCGCAGCACGCCGAAAATGAGGGTTATGCCGGCCGAGACCAGGAACAGCCAGGAGGCGAAGGTGATGCCGTCGATCAGGATGATCGGCAGAATGTTCATCTGGCCCTACTTCGGAGCGGGCCAGCTTTCGATCCACTCGATCGTTTGTTTGCCCTCGGGCGGCATGACGTCGTTGGCAGGCAAGACGCGGAAGTCGGAAAGGATCGGATAGCCAAGCTCGGCATTGCTCTGGCCGGAGACGAGGCCCCACATCACCTCGTTGACCGCATCGTGGTCCTTGCGCACGAGGACGTGGCCGCGCGGCGTATCAAACTCGAGCCCTTCCATAGCCGCCACGATCTCGTCCTTGCTCGGCCAGACGCCGCTCTTGGCCGCCGCCTTCTCAGTCGCGGCTTTGAGGCCATGGAAGGCCTGTGCCATGAAATATCCGGTGTAGTCGGGCAGGTCGTTGAACTTCTTTTTGTAGCTGCTGAGATAATCGCGGTTCGGCGCGTATTGGGCGGGATCGGGATGCTGAAGATGATAGCCGCGCCCGGTGAACGCCGCACCCTTCGGCAGGATGCCGATCTGGCTGACTAGGCCAGTCGTCATCATCACCAGGCTCTGGTCAAAGAGGCCGCGCGTCTCGGCTTGAGTGATGAAGCTGGTCAGACCGGCGCCCCAGTTCACGGTGTGAATGACGTCCGGCTTGAGCGCCAGCAGGCGCGAGATCGCGGAGGAATATTCGGTCGCCAGGAACTTGGGCCACAGCTCGCCCACCACCTGCACGTCGGGCTTAAGCTTGAGGATGGTGCGCTTGAACACATCCCATGAATCGCGGCCGTAGGCGTAATCGTAGTTCATGCCCGCGATGGTCTTGAGGTCGGGCTTACGGCCGAGAACGTAGCGCGCCGCGGCAATATTCTCCGAGGCCGAATGGGCGGCCGTGCGAAATACGTATTTGTATTTATCTTTTTCGAACAGCCGATAGGTGGCGCAGACCTGAAAGATTGTCAGCGTCTTGAGCTCGTCGGCCAGCGGAGCGACGGCGAGGCAATTGGCGCTCGACGTGTAGCCGATGACAATTGCGACCTTCTCGTCCTCGACGAGGCGACGATACTCCGCAACCTTGTCAGCCGTGGAGCCCGCCTCGTCCACGTAGATCGTGTTGAGATGCACGCCGCCGATTCCACCGGAGGCATTGAATTGCTCGGTGAGCAACTTGGCGGTGTTCACCGAGGAGGCGTCATGCGGCGCGGCCGCCCCGGAGAGGAACTGAACAACTGCGATCTTGAGCTCGTTTGGCTTTCCCTGGGCGAGTGCCGGGCCGGGCTGCTGCACGCAGAAAACAATTAAAGCGAACGCCGCCGCCGTTCCGCAAACGCTGTTCTTCATCGCTCTCTCCCGCGCCTGGACTCAGATGACAGAGAACGGAGAGCAGACGACGGAATGCGTCATCTGTCGTCCGTCAAATCTGTCCTCTGTCGTCTGATTATGCCTGCGGCTGCGGCTCGAGGCCACCGGTCTCCGGACGCGGGCGGGGTCTGCCGGCGGGCGGCACAGCTGAGCCGCGCGGCGTTGCCGGCTCGATGACGGATTCCCGCGTCGGGCGCCGGCCCGCGAACAGGTCCTTGATCTCGTCGCCGGTGAGCGTCTCGAATTCGAGCAACCCTTTCGCAAGCAGCTCGAGATCCGAGCGCTTGCTCTCCAGGATACGCTGCGCTTCGGCGTACCCGGATTCCACCAGTCGCCTGATCTCGGCATCGATCTTGCGGCTTGTCTCCTCGGAGACATTCTGCTGGCGTGCTACCTGATAGCCCAGGAATACTTCATCCTGGTTCTCGCCATAGGCGACCGTGCCGAGCTGGTCGGACAAGCCCCAGCGCGTCACCATCATGCGGGCGAGCTTGGTCGCCTGCTCGATGTCGGAGGCCGCGCCCGAAGTCACCTTTTCCCTGCCGAACACGAGCTCCTCGGCGACTCGCCCGCCCATCATGATGGCCAGCCGCGACGTCATCTGCTCCAGGCTCATGGAGAGCTTGTCGCGCTCAGGCAGTTGCATGACCATGCCGAGCGCCCTTCCGCGCGGAATGATGGTGGCCTTATGCACGGGGTCGGTCGCCTTGACGTTGAGCGCCACGATGGCATGCCCGCCTTCGTGATACGCGGTGAGGAGCTTCTCCTCCTCGGTCATGACCAGCGACTTGCGCTCGGCCCCCATCATGACCTTGTCCTTGGCATCCTCAAACTCGATCTGCGTGACCATGCGCTTGTTGCGCCTGGCCGCCATCAAGGCCGCCTCGTTCACCAGGTTCATGAGATCGGCGCCGGAAAACCCAGGCGTGCCGCGCGCAATGGTCTTGAGATTGACGTCGGGCGCCAAAGGCACCTTGCGCACATGCACCTTGAGGATCTGCTCGCGGCCGACAACGTCCGGGTTGGGCACGATGACCTGCCGATCGAAACGGCCCGGGCGCAGCAGCGCCGGATCGAGCACGTCGGGGCGGTTGGTCGCTGCAATCAGAATGATTCCCTCGTTGGCCTCGAAGCCGTCCATCTCTACCAGGAGCTGATTGAGCGTCTGCTCGCGCTCGTCGTTGCCGCCGCCGAGACCGGCGCCACGATGGCGACCGACCGCGTCGATCTCATCGATGAAGATGATGCAGGGCGCGTTTTTCTTCGCCTGCTCGAACATGTCGCGCACGCGCGAGGCGCCCACGCCCACGAACATCTCGACGAAGTCCGAGCCGGAGATGGTGAAAAACGGCACGTTGGCTTCGCCAGCAATCGCGCGCGCGAGCAGCGTCTTGCCGGTGCCCGGAGGACCGACCAGCAGCACGCCGCGCGGGATGCGGCCGCCGAGACGCTGGAATTTCCCGGGGTCGCGCAGGAACTCGACGATCTCCTGGAGGTCCTGCTTGGCCTCATCCACTCCGGCCACATCCTCGAAGGTCACGCGGCCATGCGCCTCCGTCAAAAGCTTGGCCCGGCTCTTGCCGAAGCCGAGCGCCTTGCCGCCCGCCCCCTGCATTTGCCGCGACAGGAATACCCACACGCCAATGAGCGCGATGAAGGGCAGCCATGACACGAGGAGCGAGACGAACCAGGGCACATCGTTCTGCTGCGGACGTGCGGTGATCGAGACCCCCTTGCCGTAGAGCCGCTGCACCAGCGAGGGATCGTTCGGCGCGTAGGTCTGGAACGTGCGCCCATCGGTGAAGGTGCCGTGGATCTCGGGACCTTGAATCAGCACATCGCGCACGCGGCCTTGATCCACCTCGTTGAGCAGCTGGGAGAAGGAGATGTCTTGCGCGCTCGTGCGCTGGCCCGGGTTCTGAAAAAGCGTGAACAGCGCAAGCAGCAGCAGGACGATGATCACCCAGAGGGCGAAGTTGCGCAGATTGGCATTCATGCCATGTCCTTAGCCTGGCCGCTTGTCACCCGCCGGGAGGGTGATGCTGCCTGACGATACGGGCCGATTCACGGCCATCCCGGCTACAATCTAGTTGCCACGCGACCTTCTGCCAAGGGAAACGCCTTTTTTCCTTATGTTCCGGCCGCTTGGCCTCCCCGCGCGCGCCGGCGCGCGCTCGACCACCAGCCACCGCGCGGTCAGGGTGACGAGCGCATCCGCCAACGTGCGGCGCAGCCGAAAGCGCCTCTGATCCCGCTTGTCGCCTCTCACCACAGCGCCGGAGTGCGGGGATTTGTTCCGGGCATCCATGTCTTTTGTGCGGGGAGGCAGGCGTGGACTGCCGGGACAATCTTCGCCGCGGCTGGGAAGATCGGTCGCGGCAGCAAGCGCCTCGAACAGCGATTCGAGCTTGCCCAGCCGCAGCGCCCCGCCATCACCGACGCGGGCGATCGCACGGCCAAGCAGGCGAAGGGCAATCTCGGCCGGCAGATGAAAAAATTTTTCCGCATCGAACGTGATCGGTCCCGGCTCGTGCCAGTGGTCCTGCGATACCTCTGCGGCCGCGACATCGACCGCTTGCTCGAGCGCGCTGTCGGCGCGCGCGAGCCGGCGCGCAAGGAGCGCAATACGGCCGGCATCGAGCCCCTCGCGCGCGAGCGCCGGCATGAGCTCGCGCATGCGCGCGCGCGCAAAGCGCTGATCGCGATTGGAAGCATCCTCGGCATATTCGATTGCGCCGCGACGGAGCGTCGCAACGAGCCGTGCCTTGGGAATTTCAAGCAACGGGCGCACCAGCAGCGCTCTGCGCGGGCGCTGGCTGCTCGGCGCGATTGGGAGCGCGGTGATCGTCCTCATGGCGGCAAGACCAGTGATGCCGCTGCCGCGGCTCATGCGCATGAGCACGGTTTCCGCCTGGTCGTCGAGCGTGTGCGCGGTGAGAATGTGGTCGGCACGCGCCGCGCGGGCGGCATCGGCCAGCAGGCGGTAGCGGGCCTCGCGTGCCGCCTCCTGCAAGCCCGTCTCCGGCTTTCTTGCGCGCCAGCGCAGGATGCGATGCGGAACGCCGAGCGAGCGCGCAAGCTTCGCTACCGCGCGCGCCTCGCGGCCGGATTGCGCTCGCAATCCGTGATCGATGGTGACTGCGAGAAGCTTCGGCCCTCGCTTGCGCGCCGCCCGCCAGCGTGCCGCAAGGACCAGCAGCGCCGTGGAGTCCGGACCGCCGGACACCGCCAGAACGACAGCGCGAGCGCGGGCGAGGAGCTGAAAGAGCTTGGTTGCCTCGGCAGCAGAGATGGGCGCGGCAGCTTCAGCAGCGAACACGCTTCTGTTCTCGCGCCACTCCCTGTTTCACAGCCGCCGATGCGCGGGGGAATTTGCGCAGGACTTCGCCCAGTGACGCGCAGGCAGCTTCCTTCTCGCCGAGCGCGGCGAGCGATTGGCCAAGGCGCAGCAGCGCATCGGGAGCCTTGGCGCTTCCTTCAAACTTGGTGGACACGTTGAGAAAGGCTTCCGCCGCATCGCGGAAGCGCTGCCGCTGAAACAGAGTCTCGCCGAACCAGAAGGTGGCCTCGCTGGTCAATCGATCATTGGGATATTTGCTCAAGAAGGCGCGGAAGCTGTCCTCCGCCAGAGCATAATCGTGACGCAGCACATATCCATAGGCGAGATCGAATTCGCCTTGCGGCGTTTGGGAGGGAGGAAGCGTGGCCGGCAGCGCACCGCTCGGCCCTGCCGGCGGCGGCAAGATTTGGCTGTGCGGCATGCCGATGTCGGCGGCGCCCCCACGCCCTTCTGCCATCGAGCCGAGCGCGTGTGGGGCTCCAGGCGCATTTGGATTGCTCGCGGGATCAAACGCATCCCCGTGCCGGGGAGGGGAGGGTGGACCTGCGGGGACAGGCTGCGCCGGCACAGCGGGTGAACGCGCTTGCGGTTGCGGCCGTGGCGAGCTTTTGCCACCCAGCTCCTGTTCTTCCTGCATCCGGCGCACTTGCGTCTCGAGCTGCGCATTGCGGTATTGGAGCTGCTCGATCACTCCCGTGAGCTGTCTGATTTGCGATTCGAGCCGCTCGAGCCGGACCAGGAGATCGGGCGCGCCGGCTTGCGCCGTGCGCTCCAGAGGCTGTCCGTGAGTGCTGCGCTCGCCGGCAAGCCGCTCGCTGCCGCCGAAGAAGACGTCGAATAGGCCCGGCGATTGCTCAGGCTCCTGCGCCGACGCGCGGTAAAGGCCGCTGCTGGCGGCCGCAACCACGACGAGAGCAAGCGCGGATGCCTGTCGAAAGGCGAAGCGAGCCATAAAGTTCAAGGCGCGAGCCGCAGTGCGTTGAAATCGCAGCACATCATGCGAACGGGTGCGTCCAAATTGTGACTCCCCAAAACACAACCGGCGCCCCAAGGGCGCCGGCTGTCCCCTTCCCCCGCGTCCCCCTCTATCAGGAGCTGGTGTTGAGCACCGTGACCGCGCGCCGGTTCTGCGACCAGCAGGAGATGTCGTTGCAGACCGCGACCGGTCGCTCTTTGCCGTAGGAAATCGTGCGCATGCGCTGTGCGCTCACCCCGCGCGAGGCGAGATAATCGCGCACCGTCTGTGCGCGGCGTGCGCCGAGCGCGATGTTGTACTCGCGCGTGCCGCGCTCATCGGCATGCCCCTCGATGGTGAAGGAATATTGGCTGTAGCTCTGCAACCACTGCGCCTGCTTCTCAAGCGTGGCAACTGATTGCGCCGTGAGCTCGGATGAATCGGATTCGAAGAAGACCCGATCCCCCACGTTGACCACGAAATCCTGCTGGCTTCCGGGTTGCGCGGCGCCGAGCGCCTGCGCCGTATTGGCCGTGTTCGCGCAGCCCGCGGCCGCGAGCGCCAGCGCCAGCGCGCCCGCAAGCCCCGCCACGCGCATGGCACGCATAACGAGATTGGTCATTGCGGTGCCCCCGTTCTTGCGTCTTTGACCGCACATGGCGCAGGTCTAGCAGCTGCGTGGTTAAGCCATGGTTGTTGGCAGGCTTGATGGAGTATTGCCCCGATCCCACCAATGCGCGGAAATGCCGAAACCCTTGGGTGTGGTTAATAGCCGGTGAATGCGGCACCTTCTGGGCCACGGCATTGGAATGGCGTGGCAGTGGTAGGGCGGGTTGGCCGGAAGGCGGAACTCGCCGCGGCGGATTACGCTGACGCTAATCCGCCCTACGCGTCGTCGGCTATTGCAACAGCGGCGACCAGGACGGGTCGGAGGCGTAGCTTGGCGTGCGCAGCACCTGCTCGTTGCGTCCGGTTGCGTCGACGGTATAGAGCGACGGTCCGCCGCTGCCGCTGGGGTCGCGAAAGAACATGATCACGCGCCCATTTGGCGCCCAGGTGGGCCCCTCGTTGTGATAGCCCTCGGTGAGGATGCGCTCGCCGGAGCCGTCCGCGCGCATGATGCCGATGGCAAACCTGCCGTCGAATTGCTTGGTGAAGGCGATGTAATCGCCGCGCGGCGACCACACCGGCGTGGAATAGGCGCCATCGCCGAAGCTGATGCGTTGCGCCTCGCCGCCGCTCGCCGCCATGACATAGATCTGCTGCTTGCCGCCGCGGTCGGATTCAAAGCAGATGTAGGTTCCGTCGGGCGAATAGCACGGCGCGGTGTCGATGACCTGCGTGTCTGTGAGCCGCCTCGTCGTCTTGGAGCGCAGGTCCATCTCGAACAAGTTTGAATTGCCGCCGCGCTGGAGACTGAAAATCACACGCTGGCTGTCGGGCGAGAAGCGCGGACTGAATGTCATGCCGGGAAAGTTGCTGACGATCTCGCGCTGCCCGGTCTCGATGTTCATCAGATAGACCCTGGGATCGCCCTGCCCGTACGACATGTAGGTGATGGTATCGGCGGTCGATGAGAAACGCGGCGTGAGCACGAGATCGTCGCCGCGCGTGAGGTAGCGCACGTTGGCGCCGTCCTGATCCATCAGCGCGAGCCGTTTGATGCGGCGCTCCTTGGGACCGGATTCATCGACGAAAACCACTCGGCTATCGAAATAGCCCTTGTCGCCGGTGATGCGCTCGTAGATCGCATCCGAGATGATGTGGGCAATGCGGCGCCAGTTGTCGGCGGTCGTGTTGTATTGCTGGCCATGGATGTACTGACCCGCGAACACATCCCACAGCCGAAACTCGGCCTTGAGCCGGCCGTCGGACTGCGTGATCCGTCCGGTGGCGAGCGCCTGGGCATTGATCGCGCGCCAATCGGGAAAGCGCGGCGGCGTGTCGATGTTGGTGATCTTTTCGATGTAGGCGGCGGGGTTGACCGGCGCGAATAGCCCCGAGCGCTGGAGATTGGCAGCAATGATCTGGCTGATGTTGCGGCCGGCGGCGGGATCCTGGGTGGCAACGGCAGCGAACTCAGGCAGCGCGATTGGTACCGGCTGGATATTGCCCTCGGTGACATCGAGCTTGAGTACGGCGCCGGCCGGATAAGACGAGAGGCCCATCAGCGCGCCGGTGGCGGCGGCGCTGCCAAGCACAAGCGCGTGCCGCCGGCTGAGAACCTTCGTGATCGGAAGAGGATGTGCGTTTTCCAGATCAGCGCTTCGTCGCGTCTTCAACATCTATTTCCTCTGTCATCCCCCCATCTCTCAACCGCTCGAGCGCGATGACCTCATCTGCGAATGGTCCCGCTTTAGCGCTCTTTTCCATGCCCCTTTTTCCCAAAACCGGTTTCCACCTTGTGCGAGGCATGCTTTACCCGCGGAACATGTGACGCGGGTCGAAGGTGATCTCGATGTCCTTCCATTGCTCGTAGTGCTCGGGCTTGAGCATGTCATAGGGCTGCCCGCGGTAGAGCGCGCGAACCGCACTGTCGCGGGCAGCGATGGAGAGCGACGTTCTGGCGCCGCTGAGAACCTCGGGCGAGCCCGCGAGCGTGCCGTCGGGCTTGAGGCGGATGCGCACCTCCACGACCAGCTCGCTGGGATCATGCGCGCCGGCCGGCGGATTCCACAGCTGCGCGAGCCGCGCGCGCAGCGCGTCGAGTTCGCTCATGGACAAGCGCGCGGCTCGACCGCTCGCCAAGCCGAGCGATGGCGTGGGGCTCAGCGTATCGCCCGCGGCCGCCAACCGGGTCGCGTCGCGCTTGTCGAGCAGCGCCTCGACTTTCTTGGGATCGAACTTCGGTGCCGGCGGTGCAGGTTTCTTTGGCGGTGGAGGCGGCTTGGCCGCCGCGCTGGCGTTCGGCGTTTTGGGCTCCGGCTTCTTGCGCTCCTCTTTGGCGAGCGCTTCGGCGATCGCGTCAGGTTTGGCCTCGGCCTCTTTCTGCTCCGCCTTTGCCTGCTCCTTGGTTTCGGTCGGCTTTGTCTCGACGGGCTTTGCCTCCGGCGCGGGCGGCTGCTCGTGCGCGGCGTGCACTTCTTTCTTGTCTACCTTGGCCGTGGGATCGTCGACGGGTGTGGCCTCCGCGATCTTTTCCGCCAGCGGCTTGGGCTTTTCAGCCTTTGGGGCGTCTTTGACGCCTTGCGTAACCTGCGAGAGCTCGTCCGCCGTGACGACGTCGACCGGCAAGGCCCCCCCAGGCGGAGCGGCGAGCGGCTTTGCTGCGAGCGACCAGATGCACCACAGCAGCACACCCGCGTGGCCAATGGCAGATATGGTGGTGGCCTTCCTCACCGCGCCGCTGCTTCCTCGACCTCCGTCACCAGGGCCACGCGACGGAAACCTGCAGCCGATATGCGGCCCATCACTTTCATGACGGTGCCATAATCGACCTGCCGGTCACCGCGCACATAGATGCGTTCGTCCGCGCCACCGCGCGCGTCCGTGACGGCCTTGAGCTTGGCGACGACCTCCTCCAACGGAATTTCGGTATTTTGGAGGTAGACCTGGCCTTTAACATCGACCGAAACGGTCAGTGGCTCCTTGTCCTGATCGAGCGTCTTCGCTTGCGTCTGCGGCAGATCGAGCGGAACCCCGACAGTGAGCAGAGGCGCCGACACCATGAAGATGATGAGCAGCACCAGCATGACGTCGACCATCGGCGTCACGTTGATTTCGGCCATGACCGGCCGGCGACGGTGCCGCCGGTTGCCGGCCACCGCCGCCATTCCCGAATTCATCCCCATCCCGATCCCCCCTATCCCCGCTCGTCGATCTGCCGCGACAGGATTGCGGCGAACTCGTCGGCGAACCCCTCGAGCCTCTGCGCCTGCTTGTTCACGTCCGCCGTGAACTTGTTATAAAAAATGGTCGCAGGTATGGCGGCGATGAGCCCCACCGCGGTCGCAAACAGGGCTTCGGCAATGCCCGGCGCGACCACCGCCAGCGAAGTGCTCTGCTGGCCGGCAATGGCGCGAAAGCTGGTCATGATGCCCCATACGGTTCCGAACAGGCCCACGAAGGGGCCTGCCGAGCCGACCGTTGCCAGCACAAGGAGGCGGCGCTCAAGCCGCGCAATCTCACGTTGAATGGTGACATCCATGACCTTTTCGATGCGCGCTTGCAGGCCAGCAAATGAGCGCGGTTGGCCTTCGAGGCTACGCTTCCATTCCCGCATCGCCGCCACGAAGAGGGCGGCCATGGAATGGGTCGGCCGCGAGGCAAGCGACCGGTAGAGCTCCTCCAGGGATTGGCCGGACCAGAACGCCTGCTCGAAGGCGTCCATGGCCCTTTGGGTGCGCGAATAAAGGATGAACTTGTCGATCGCGATGGCCCAGACCGCAATCGAGGCGACCAGAAGCCCGATCATGACGAGCTTGACGACGAAATCCGCGTGCAGGAACAGGTCCGAGATCGAAAGCGGCGCGGCGGAGGGCATTGCGACTCATCCGACTTTCCGGAGCCCTGGCGGGAGGCTCCTCTCGGGCTCTGCGGGCGCATGCCAGCGGAACGGCGGCATTCCCGGCGGTGCCGCGACCGATCACCCGAAATTGCACGAAAAAACGCGCCGGCCCCCGCCGGTCCGCATATCGGATTTGCGATCAAAGGTGTCCAAACTAGGGCCGGCCTCGCATTGCAGGGGCCGGGCACGCCAAACTAGGAGCTTGTTTGCGGGCCGGCGACCATGGCCATGCGCAGCGCCCGTGGAATCGGGCGCGCGCGACCGCCGCAGACGCAGGCCACCCGCACCTGGGCATCCACGAGAAGCTCATCCCCGCGCAGAACCTGCTGATTCAGCGTGATCGAGGCGCCCTTCACCTCCTGTGCAATCGTCACGATCTCGAGCACGTCGTCCATGCGCGCCGCTTTGAGAAACTCGATTCGCATGGAGCGCACCACGAAGGCGAAGCCCGGGGTCTCCTGCTGTGCCTCCTCGAACAGCGCGCGGTGATCAGCGCCGAGAAGGCGCAGATGATTGGTGCGGCCGCGCTCCATGAAGCGCAGGTAGTTCGCGTGATAGACGATGCCGGAGAAATCGGTGTCCTCGTAGTAGACGCGCACGCTCATGCTGTGGCGGCCGTTGCGCATCGTGCCGTCGAGAGCGGACGTCATCGGCGAAACTCCGCGTCAATGTCCATGCGGCCATCGATCACGCGCACGATC
>Ga0306920_100005369_pt1 | contig 16554 bp, 13 predicted proteins | sample flu12Cox44000170_FD_204666 | JGI IMG/M metagenome (GOLD analysis project Ga0306920, IMG submission 204666) | Lab enrichment of tropical soil microbial communities from Luquillo Experimental Forest, Puerto Rico - flux4day.12C.oxic.44.000.170 (v2)... | ecosystem: Environmental > Terrestrial >... | reverse complement strand
CCTCGACAAGTCCCGCGACTATTTCCGTCTGCCCTCGTTGCTCACGGATTTCGCGCGCGATCGGACGCAGCAGCCCCACTAGGCACTGGTGCCGAAGGCGGCGTCTGAGCTCTCCTCAAGCACCCGATTGAGCGGCAGCCGTACCTCGACCTCTGTGCCACCGCCAGCCAGCCGGCGCACCTGCGACTGCCCCCCGAGACTGGCAGCGCGCTGGCGCATGGCTGCGAGCCCATGTGCGCGCAACGCCCTGAGCCGCTCGAGCGGAAGCCCGACCCCGTCATCGCGGATGCGCACCAAGAGCCACGGCGGACGTGGCTCGATCGCAACCTCGACGGAATGTGCGCGTGCGTGCTTGACGATGTTGGTGAGCGCTTCCTGCACGATGCGAAAGACGATGATCGAGGCTTCCGGGGTAAGCCGCAGCTCTTCCTGCGGGTAACGCTCGGTGCACTTGAGATCCGCCCGTCCGCAGGCGTCGGCGACCTGCGAGCGCAAGGCCGGGAACAACCCGAGGTTATCGAGCAGCGAAGGACGCAGGTTCTCGACCACGCGGCGCTTGACGTCGACGCCTGACTGCAGCGCCTCGTGCACCCGCCGGAAATGCGTCCGCACCTCCGGATCCTCGATGGCGAGGCGCTCCTCGATCCACGAGACATCCATACGGGCGGCGACCAGCAGACCTCCGAGCTCATCGTGCAGTTCGCGCGACAGCGCCGACTTCTCCTGCTCGGCGAGCGATTGCAGATGGGTGGACAGCTCGGACAGCTCCGCAGTGCGCTGCTCCACCAGGCGCTCGAGCTCTGCCTGCCGCTGTGCAAGTTCCGCCGCCTCGCGCTCCTTCGAGCGCAGCTGCCGCACCGCCAGCCGACTCAGCAGCAACACCAGTCCGATGCTTGCCGCGAGCGCGGAAACGGTGGTGGCGAGCCCCACCCAGCGACGCGTCTGCCAGGTCTCGCTCGCCCGCAGGATGTCGGCAGTTCCTGCCTTCTCGATACTGCGCACGCGATCGTCGATCCGCCTCATGGTGAGCACTCCAAAGTCGGTGCGCATCAGTTCCAGTGCGGCCGCCCGCCCACGCGTCCGGTATGCCTCCAGCGTTCTGCGCATTTCATCGAACTTGACATTGATCAGTCGCTCCACCTCTTCGACTTCGGCAAGTACCGCCGGGGTAGCCCTGCTGTACGCCTGCTCGAGATGGCTCAGTGCCTGGGGCAGGTTTCCTGAGGCCTCCTGAAAGGGCATGAGATAGTCGGGATTGTCGAGCAGAATGTAGCCACGTTGGCTGCTTTCCGCCTGGCGCACCAGCTGCCACACATCTGCGAGAGCGCGCTCCCGCTGCGCCGCTTCCTGCACCTCGCGGCTCGCATCCTCCAGTCGCCGCTGCCCGGACTCGGCAGCGATGAACAATCCAAGCACCGCCGCGAGCAGCAGTGCCACCAACACCATCTGGCGGGAGATCGAGCTCATGAGCTGCGGGATGATACCGTGCGGCGGCGGCGGCCGCGCACGAGCCGCTGCCAAGGCACGGCCGCTGCCAAGCCACCCGCCAGTCGCTGGGCGCCCGGTTCCGCCGCGCTGCACGGTCAGGGGGAAGCCGCACGCGCTGCAAAACTCACAACCTGCAGGAGACTTGCCTGCCGTGCACGCTGTCGAAGCGTCGCAACATCACTCGGCTGCGGCACTGCAGTCTCGCCGCGAGAGTTGCCGCCGATTTTCCATAAGCCCAGGCTCCTGACATCCAAGTATGTTGGAAGTCGCGTGCAACCAGCTGCTCGAGCCGCAGCAGCCTACGCCGTGCGGTGTGCGACGTCAGTCAGGAGTTGGGAACAGTCGCTGTAGGTGCAGGGCTAGCCACTGCGGTGGGTTGTAGGAGAGCCCCTACCCGGGCGATGGCCACCAGCCGACGAGTCAGCGCGCTCTGCACCGGCGCAATGAGGCATCGTTTCCTCTTTAGTCTCACCGGTACTGTCTGTTCGGGCCGTGCAAGGAGCTCCAAGATGGAACTGGCATCGGTCTTTCGCTCTCCGGCCGTCCGTTCCGGAAACTCTGCAGTCTCGGCGGCTCGGAGCCTCGAAGTCGCTGGACAGCTGCGTGCCGCGATCATGGCGGGCGATGACGCACGCATTGCCCGGCTGCTGTCCGATCTGCTGCGCGTGCGGGGACTTACCAAGGGACAGCGCGTGCGACTGCAGTCACGCGCGCTGCTGAATCTGGTGCACGCGCTGCGATCGGCCACGCTCAATGACGAGCTCACCGGGCTGCTCAACCGCCGGGGCTTCATGCAGACCGCCACGCGGCTGCTCGATCTGGCATTGCGCGACCGGCAGCACGTACACCTCGTTTACTTCCGCCTCGAGCTTGCCGTCACCGAATCCCCCGGAGCGGCGGACGGCCGCGACGCCTGCGCGCGGGATCTCCTGCTGCGCCGCATGGGCAACTTCCTGCGTGACCTGTTTCCGAGTTACGGGGTGTATGAGGTCCTCGGGCGACTTGGCACGGCGGAATTTGCTGCCCTGACCCCTCTGCCAGAACACGCCTCGCGCAGCGCCATCATGCTGCGCGCACGCACTCCCGAAAATGGCCTGGATGCTGCGGCGCTGCCTCTGCAGATCACCACGGCGCTTTTCGATCCCTCACAGCCGCTCGCCATTGATGAGCTGCTGCAAAGGGTTTCGCGACCCGCGGTGGTGCGCGAGCCGGCTACCCCTGTCGCGTCAATCGGATCAGCCCCCCGATCCGATCTGACGCCTGCCTGACGGTCTCGGGGCGGTTTCCAGGATGTGCGATGCGGAGTTGAGCATGGACGAGCCGACTGCCACGGAAGGCATTCCACACTCGTACGGCCTGGACATGAACTGCGTCAGTTCCGAGACCGTACCTTTTTAGTGACCGTCGATTTTCGAAGGCGTCCCGACGCCGACGTTCGCCCGGCACCAATACGGCAACCGACGTAGAAGCTCACCAGGCGGCGCCTGGTTCCTGCATCGCCGTTTCAGTATAAAGCGCGCGATGCGGTCTCTTCCGACTGCGGATACTGCCGCGCTCGCGGTCATCGTGGCTTTCACCGCCATGCGCATCGCGCTCGACGCGGTGCTCGGACTCGGTGTCGATGAAGCCTACACGCTGAGCGTGGCGCATGACCTGAACCTCTCTTATTACGACCACCCGCCGCTGCAGTACTGGATCGCCCATCTTTTCATGCCGCTGCTTGGCGATGGGCGCGCGGCGCGACTGCCATTCGTCGCGATGTTCGCGGTGAGCTGCTGGCTGCTGTATCGCCTGACCCAGGTTCTGTTTGGAGCGGCGGCCGGAGTCGCCGCATTGCTCGCCCTCAACTGTTCCGCATTCTTCACTTTCGCGGGTGGCTGGGTCCTGCCGGATGGTCCATTGATGGTTGCGCTCCTCGCCGCGGCCCTAGTGCTTGCACGGCGTTTCTTCCCAGTGGAAGCAGCGCGCCCAGTGGAAGCAGCGCGGCCGGCAGCTCTCGGCTCCTGGCTCACGGCAGGTTTCTGGCTGGGTGTCGCGGCACTTGCGAAGTACCACGCGCCGCTCTTCGCTTTGGGGCTGGTGACATTTCTTGCCAGCACGCCTTGCGGCCGCAGCGAGTGGCGTCGAGCGGCCCCCTGGCTCGGCACATTGCTCGCGCTCCTGCTGTCCCTCCCGGTAATCGTATGGAACGCGCAGCACGACTGGATCTCCATCGCCTATCAGGCAGGCCGCGGCCGCCCAGACGGTGGGCTGCATCCGGAGTACGTGCTCGCCAACATCATCGGGCAGGCAATCTGGATGTTGCCGTGGGTATTCGTGCCGCTGGTGATCGCCTCGTGGCGTGCCTGGCGCGCCGGCCCGAGCGCGCCGCGATCGTGGTATTGCCTGTGTCTTGGCCTGCCCACCATCGCGCTCTTCACCGTTACTCCGTTGTGGGGCCAACTCGGTCTGCCTCACTGGCAAATGCCCGGCTGGCTGATGCTGTACCCCGTCCTCGGCGACTACGCGGTCCGCTCGCTCGGACCCGCGCGGCTGCGCCGCTTCGGGATCGTGTTCGCCTCCCTCCTGGGCTTGCTCGCGGCCATCCTTCTCGCGCATGCGACTACCGGCTACGGCCGCATCCTCGCGCCGAGACTGTTTGCCCACGGTGATCCCACGCTTGATGCGTTCGAATGGAACCAGCTGCCCAGAGAATTGCGGGCCCGCGGGTTACTGCAGCCCGGGGTATTCCTGATCACGACCAACTGGACATATGCGGGGAAGATCGACGAGGCGCTTCACGACGCCGTGCCGGTCGTGGTCTTCGGCGGCAATCCGAAGCAGTTTGGTCTGCGTTACAGCCCGGCCGAGTTCATTGGCCGGGACGCACTGGTGGTCGGACCCGCCGACGCCATGGAGGGAATCGCAACGCGCCTGCGACCCTACTTCTCCTCCATTGAGGAGCTGCAGCCCTTCGCGCTCGGGCGCTCGGGGATGCCGGAGATCCGGCTGCGTCTCATGCAGGCTCACCATAATGTGGAGCCTCTCCGGTCCTGGCGCCCTTCATCCGCGCAGCCCACGGTACACAATAACGGTACTCGCGGGTCCCGCCATCCGGGTGAATGAGGCCGGGGGGCCCCTAGCCCCTGAATTTTCGGAGAAAAACCGCACTGTGGCCTCGTTCCCTGCCCACCCTCCACAGCGCGTACGCGGCCGTGGCAGTCATGGGTAAAAGCCCCGATGGGGAACAGCGGAACTCCGTGGCAACCTGTACGTCAACGGAATTGCGGCGCCCGACGTTTTAAACTGGTCTCTGTCCGGATGCGTTTGACTTCTCGGCGTGCGATCGTCGATAGAGTATCCGGGCGATCGACGGAGGTGGACCGCAGACGCAACCACCAGACCCTCTGCAAGCGAGCATTGCTCGTTCTAGCCGCCCGTGCCCTGGGCTACGGCGGCTCCGCTGTCGGAGCACGAGGCACTTCGTCATCGGAATACTGGGGGACTGCGCCTCATTGGCAGGGATGACAGCATGAACGCGAAGAAACTGTGCGCACTTGGAGCTGCCCTGGCGCTGACGGGGACGGCGGCGGCCCAGTATCAGGCGCCTCCATATCCGCCCCCTCAGGCACCGGTTTATCAACAACCGGCATACCAGGCGCCGCAAGCCCCGGCCTACCAGCAGCCGGCCCCGGCCTATCAGCAGCCGCAGGCCCCGGCCTATCAGCAGCCGCAGGCGCCCGCCTATCAGCAACCGCAGGCGCCCCCGTATCAACAGCCGCAGGCGCCCGCCTATCAGCAACCTCAGGCGCCCCCCTATCAGCAGCCCCAGGCGCCCCCGTATCAGCAGCCGCAGGCGCCGCCGCCGGGGTACGCGCCGCCGCCGGGGTACGCGCCACCGCCAGCGTACGCGCCCCCGCCAGCGTACCCGCCGCCGCCACCACCGTATCAGCCTTATTCGTCAAATCCCGCAGCCTCCGCCCAGGCACAACAGGGGATTCGCTACCATCCTTGGCGGATACAGATTGAGGGCGGCTACAGCATCACTCAGGGCAGCACCGTAAAGACGCTGTTGAATGACGGCGGAAGCGGTGGACTCGGAATTACCTGGTTCCCCACGGCTGCCATTCCGTTGGGCTTCCGCGTCGATGGCAGCTACACCAGTCATCCGCAGACCCTCCACGCACTCGACCTAGCCTCCCAGTCCACCAATCAGAACATTGCCGATGGGTACACCGACATCTACGGCGGAGATCTCGACGCGGAGATCGACCTGCACCTCGGCACGCGCTCGCGCGAATACTTCTTCGGAGGCATTGGCTGGTACCGGGAGAGAACGACGCTGAAAAGCGTGACGTACCAACAGGGAACCATCTGCTGGTTCTACTGCTACCAGGGCTACTACCCCGTGTACTCCAACGCGCAGACGAGCACCACCGCCTGGCTGAATTCATGGAACGCAGGCATCGGGTTCGAGTTCCCGCTCGGGGATCCGGCGACTTTCTTCATCGACGGCCGCTTTCTGCGCATCAAGCAGCCGCAGGGTGGTTACTGGGACTTCATCCCGATACGTGTTGGCATCCGGTTCTGAGCCGCAGCGGTTGGGCCCGGAGATTCCTCGACCTGCCCGGGCCGCGGCGGCAAGACCTCGGCGATCGCCGCGATGCTGCTGAGCACGGCAAGCGCGGCCGCCACGAGTACTGCCGCGAGGATCAACAGAGCAGTCACCAGCGTCATCTGAGTGATCTCCTTATCGCTCTGAGGAATCAGATTCCGGCGTAAGAATCACCTGAAGGCCGGCGCCCCCGCCTCTTCCTAAAGGGGGTGTCGACGCTAGAGCAATTGTGGGAGCCGACGCGCGGCCGCCGGTCGCCGAATCACGCCACGCTGTCGGTATCGTCTCCGTGCCCTTCGAGCACTTCTGCCAGCGCGCGGCAGGCATCTGTCACGGTGAAAATACCTACGAGCTTGTCGTGCTTGGTCACGATCGCCGAGCCAATGCGGTTATCTGCCATGGTGCGGGCGACGATCGCCACGGGCGTCGATGCCGGCACCACGCAAGGCCGCTCGAGGTAGGCATCACGCACGCGCAGCTCGCGCTCGTCGGGGCTGCCGAAATCCGGTCCCAGCACGAGGTTGATATCGCGGTCGGTGAGCACCCCGACGATGGCCTGATCGGAAGTTACTGGCAAATGGCGGAACTGGTGCTTGCGCATCAAGTCATGTGCCTGCGCCAGCGGCGCATCGACGTCGATCGAATACGGAAAGGGCGTCATGAAAGCGATGACCTGCGGATTGCGCTTCATGAGTGTGGTGAGGCCCCTCAGACATCCGTGCTGCGCCGCCCGCGACCGACCCGTCGCTCCGGGCCACTATGGCCCACCCGGCGCATGCCGGATTGCTCCTCGCCGCGGCGCGGGCCGGTACGTCGGTCGGGGTATTTGCGGTAGACACAGTAGCAGCCTTGCGGCGTGCTGCAGCCCTGCAACGGGATCCGCGGTGCCGCAGCACTGAGGAAACGCTGGCCCCTCAATGCACGCGCCGCCTCGCAACAGACGCTCCCCGGGAGGATCGCTACGGCGCTCCAACGCAATGTGGATTGTTTGGCCATGCCAACCCTGCGCGGTCAACGTAACATACAAACGATGATCGACGCGACACCATTGCAGCCTGCAGGTTGGTCGCGGTGGATTCCGGGGTGGCACGTTCTGCAGAGCTACCAAAGCTCCTGGTTGCGGCAGGACATTGCGGCTGGTCTGGTGTTGACCACCATGCTGGTGCCGGTCGGTCTGGCGTACGCCGAGGCCTCGGGTGTCCCCGGCATCTGCGGTCTGTACGCCACGATTGTGCCGCTGCTCGCTTACGCAGTATTCGGCCCGAGCCGCATCCTGGTGTTGGGACCGGACTCCTCCCTCGCCCCGCTCATTCTGGCGGTGGTGCTGCCGCTGTCGGCCGGCGATGCGCAACGTGCTGTGTCGCTGGCCGGGGTGATGGCCATCGTTTCGGGCCTGGTGTGTATCGCGGCGGGTTTCGCACGGCTGGGATTCGTCACCGAGCTGCTCTCCAAGCCGATCCGCTACGGCTACATGAACGGGATCGCTCTCACCGTACTGCTCAGCCAGATCCCGAAGCTGTTGGGTTTCTCGATCGATACGAAGGGCCCGCTGCGTGAGATTATCGCCATCGCGCAGCAAGTGCTCGCCGGCCGAACGAACCTCATCAGCCTGGCAATCGGCGCCGGCGCACTCACATTAATTCTGCTGCTGAAGCGTTATCCGCGCGTACCCGGAACGCTGATTGCTGTGGTGGCCGCCACGGTGCTGGTGGGCGCTTTGGATCTGGCGGCGCGCGCAGGCCTTGCAGTACTTGGCCCGCTGCCGCAGGGCCTGCCGATGCCGAGCCTGCCGTTGATCAGCGTCGATGACCTGATCCCGGTCCTGACGGGCGGCCTGGCGGTGGCGCTGGTGTCGTTCGCCGACACCAGCGTGCTGTCACGCACCTATGCCGCACGGACGCATGTAGCGGTCGATCCGAATCAGGAGATGGTAGGGCTCGGCGTCGCGAATCTCGCCGGCGGCTTTTTCCAGGGTTTTCCGATCAGCAGCAGCTCATCGCGCACGCCGGTCGCCGAAGCCGCCGGCGCACGGACGCAGCTGACCTCGGTCGTCGGAGCGATCAGCATCGCGCTGCTGCTGGTATTTGCTCCCACGCTGTTGCGCAACCTGCCCAACACTGCCCTGGCGGCGGTAGTCATCGCGGCGGCGATCGGGCTGGTCGAGGTTGCCGATCTGCGGCGGATCTACCGTATGCAGCGCTGGGAGTTCTGGCTGTCGATGGCCTGTTTCGCGGGGGTGGCGGTGTTCGGTGCCATTCCCGGCATCGCACTCGCGATCACCCTTGCCGTCATCGAATTCCTCTGGGACGGGTGGCGACCGCACTCGGCGGTGCTCGGGGAGGTGCCCGGCATCCGGGGCTATCACGACATCAGCCGGTACCCCGATGCGCGGCTGATCCCGGGCCTCGTGCTGTTGCGCTGGGATGCGCCGCTGTTCTTCGCCAACGCCGAGCAGTTCCACGATCGGGTGGTCCGCGCGCTAACAAGTGCACCGACCCGCGTTCACTGGCTCGTGGTGGCAGCCGAGCCGGTCACCAGCGTGGATGTCACCTCGGCCGACATGCTCGGTGAGCTGGACGACACCCTGCATCAATCTGGAATCACGCTGTGCTTCGCCGAGATGAAAGATCCGGTCAAGGACAAACTACGGCGCTTTGACCTGTTCGCACGATTCGAACAACGATTTTTTGCGACCGTCCACGAGGCGGTCGACGCCTATCTCGAGGCACAACCGCACGAGCGCAAGCTATGAGGCGCGACCGGTGGCAGGCCGCCCCGTAGCCCGTGACCGCACTACCGCCTCGGCGAGGTAGTCGACCTCGGAATTCGGGCCGGCCTGTGCGCGCCGCTCGGTCACCGAAGTCTCGAGATGTGGATCGCTCGCCCCGGCGCGCCGTGCGGCGGCCAGTGCCAGCTCACGTGACACGCGGCGCGCATGCTCGATCGCCTCCTTGATCTCGGCGTAGTCGCAGTTACCGGCAGGATCGTGCACGCGGAACAGGTTGAGCGAAGGCTGGTTCACCAGCACTTCGCAGGTCTCGGACACCACCCCGGCCACGGCGCCGACGGCGTTGCATACCGCGGCATGCTCCGGCACCAACAGCCGTGCACCGAGTCGGCGCGCGACCTCCGGGTAGTACGCACCCGCCGGCGCCCCGATCGCAACCAGCGGCGTCGCGAGATGGACTCTGGCATCGAGTACAGCGGAAAAGGGCCGTCCGCCGACGACATCTTCGATGAGCCGGCCGAGCGGTCCCCAGCGTCCGTGAGTCGGTTCAATACCCGGGTCGTACGCGAGCGCGCACTCGAGGACCACACGCGCTGCCTCGCACACTACGAGCTGATAGATGCGCTCGGCAAACACCTCGAGCGTATCCGCCTGAGCGCGGGCACGCGCGTTGCGCTCCTCGGTCGCGAGAATCGTGGCGCCGAGCTGCGCCGCCTCCAGGTTCCAGTCGCGCTGCCGGCCGAGCACGTGCAGCGCATCACTCGGGGTAAATCCCGACAATGTGGCCAGACCCCGGTCGACCAGTCGCCGCACCGCCTCGACCCCGACAGCCGTGCGCGCCACTTCCGCGAGCGGTTGCGGCGAGGTGCTCAGAGCCTGCCACACCCGTTGCTCGATCCGATCGAGGTTCCCGCCGGGGTCGCGCCCGGGATTGCGCAAGGCGAAACGGCCGGCAAAGGGCGGCAGGCGCTCGCTGCCTGCCAGCTTGCGCAGAGTGCCGAGGACTTCAGGGAGCTTGGTGGCAAGGAGGCTGAGCGGCATTGCGCGGCGTGGCCCGACGCGTAACTGGCCCTCGCGGTCGAAAGAGACTTCGCTATCTCCGCCGAGGCCGCAAGTGTGCACGTCGATGGCTTTCACCATCGTGCGCCAGCCACCGACCACGGCTCCTTCGGGGCGGACGACGGGCCGACCGCCCTCGACGATCGCCACATCGGTCGTGGTGCCGCCCATGTCCGCGACCGCAAAATCCGCAATCTCACTGAGGAAACCCGCGCCGACCACGCTCGCGGCCGGACCCGACAGCACCGTCTCGACCGGGTACTCGAGGGCGACCTCCGCGCGGATCAGAGTCCCATCGCCGCGCACGACCATGACCGGCGCGGACACTGCCTCGCGCTCGAGCACCGCAGCGAGCGCTTCGAGCAGATGCCTGATTTGTGGGGTGAGGCGCGCATTCAGCGCGGCGGTCAGTGCACGCTTGGGTGCATCGAGCTGAGAGCTGAGCTCGTAACTGCAGGTCACCGACTTGTCACACAGCGCCCGGATACGCTCGCGCACGCGCCGCTCGTGCGCCGGATTGCGCACCGAGAACATTCCGGCGACGGCGAAGGCCTCGACCTGCGGGGCGTAGGTGCGCACCGCTGCGTCGACCGCTGACTCCTCGAGCGGCTCACTTTCCTCCCCGGTTGCCTCGTGGCCGCCGCGTACGCGCACCAGCACTCCGCCGGCACGCCGCAGTCCTGAACGCTCGAGCATCTGCTCATCGAAACCGATCAGCAGCGTGCAGATGGGGCTGAAGCGGCCCTCCACGACCGCATTGGTTGCCAGGGTCGTCGATACCGACACGAGCGAGATGTGCTCGCGCCGCACGTCGACCGGCAGCTTCGTAAGCACTGCGCGGATAGCCTCGCCGAGACCGACCGACAGGTCCCAATGAGTGGTCAGGGCCTTGGCGCCGGCAATGACACGCCGCGCACCATCGAGTGCCACGGCGTCGGTGAACGTGCCGCCCGTGTCGAGACCGATCCAGATCTCACCCTCCACGGCCCCGCTGGTTTCGCCGCGGGATACTTGCGCGTCTTGGGCAGCGCGCTCGCCGGACTTGGCTGCCACTGTATTCGACCGCTAACCGATGGCGCGCGCCATCTCGATGAAGCGCGGAATATTGTTGAGTCCTGTCAGCAGGACGAGCGCCGCCAGGGCCGTCAGAACTGCGGCTCGTACTCGCCCACGCCGCAAGCTGCTGGCGTGAAGCGCGAACGCCGCCAGAAGAAGAATCGCGATCTGCACGTGCGCGGCGTAGATGTAGACGCTCAGCCGGAATTGCACGTAAAGATGCATTACCAGGTTGAGGGCGATGACCAGCCCGAGAAACACCGCAAGCCGCCGCTGGCGCCGCTCCGTGATTGCGCAGCCAATGCCGCTGGCAAGCAGCAGAACCCACAAGGCAAGCGCCGCCAGACCGAAACCGGACATGCGGAAGTCACGAAAGTCCAACATGCCCGGCTCGCCGTTGGATAACGGCACCATGGTGAAATCCGGGGCAATGAAGGCATAGGCAACGAAGGTCTCGACGATCGTCCACAGGCCTGCTCTCTCCGGCCCGGGAAACTCGCTGTCCCCCTTGTAATGTTTGAGCACATCTATCGGCGAGAGGATGTCCCACGGAACGCATAGCAGCATCCCGGCCAGCAGTATTACCCCGAGGACCACGCCGGAGAGGATGAGACGCCGCACAAGCTCGCGAGTCGAGACTCGCCCGAACCAGAGAGCAACCTCCGCAACAACCGGTTGCATGAGGTTGGTGACGGTTACGCCAAAGAGGTAAGCGGCGACGGCATAGCGCGCCACCGGAGCACGAGCGGGATGGTTTTCCCGGCTCATGAAGATGAGGTAGAGGGCGGCAAGGCCGAGTGCGGACAGCCCAAAGGTATCGGCAACGACACCGTTAATCGCCTGGCAGCTGCTCAACGCGAGGAACGCCGCCAGCAGGAGTCGCTCGGGCAGGGCCACACCGAGACTCGCGAAGCAACGGTACGCTACGCCCACCGTCAGGGCGCCCACCGCCGCAAAGAATCCACTGATCGCCACCGGCAGTGGAATTCCAACACCCAGGGCGGCTTTGCAGACCGGCCGCAGAGCGCCGACGAACGGGTGGCGCGGAATGAACTCGCCCGCACTGCACAGGGTGCGAACGTAGGTTGCGGCGTCATAGTCGAACAGGAAGTTGTTGGCGCGGAAATAGTCCCCGTGCGCAAGTCGCAGGCCGAGCACGAAGTACGCGAAGAACACGATGACCACGAGTGCCGCGGTCCGGGTCAGCTCGCTGTGCCGGCTGACGCCGGCAGCACGACCAACCGTCTCGCCGCCAGGCAGAACGTCGCCGCTCATCTGATCTGTATCCCGTCCAGCAACGCGCCCCAGGCGCGCACCAGCTCTTCTGCGGATATGGTGCCGTTGGGGCGGCAGTCTTGCCCCGAGAGCATGCGATCGCGTACCCCGGGAGAGACTGCCGCGAACTGCGACGCGAACGAGAAGCAGGTTTTGGTTTTCCCCTGGGCGACGTAGTACGCCGTTGCACGGCCACCGAAAGAGCGCACCGCAGCCTGCGCGATACCCGGCTGCAGCCCCTGTGCGGTGAGAGCCTCGTCCAGCCCGAACATCTGATAGAAGAGATGTTGCAGCGGAACGGTCGCTGAATAGGCATAGCGCGTCGACTCGAAGACGAGGTACGAGCCGGAGACGAAGGTGACCCGCTCCTCATAACGCGAAGCCCAGCGGTCACGCACTTCCACCTTGGCGATGGGCGGGGCCGCTGCCAGGTGCAGGCGCCGGGGCTCGCCGACCTCGCGCCAGCCAATCGTTCTTGCCAGACGGATGTCATCCGCCATTGCGGCAGCCCACAGGTGCCCGGGCAGCAACAGCGCCACGCCGGCGAGCGCCTTGAGCGAGACTCGTGCAACTCTGGTCATCCTGTACTCGTACCTGCTGTCGGTTCCACCAAAACGTCGAGAACGCCGCACCGACACTGGTTGCACTGCTAGGCCCAACTCGCGGCCAGCATGACAATCACGCCCGCAGCGCCGACATACCGGCTGATGCGGTCCTTCAGCGCGAAAACCAGCGGATCATCATGCATCTGCCCGCGACCGGCGCGTTGCCACATACGGCTGACCCAGTACAGCAGCAGCGGACAGAGCAGCCAGATCCTGTTGGGATGCGTGTAGTTGATACGTACATCATTACTGTTGATGTAGAGTGCCAGAACGAGCACGGCGCAATAACCCGCCGCGGCTCCCAGACTCTGAAGCGTCGCCAGATCGGTAACCTCGTACCCCCGACCCCTGGCGTTGGTCACGCCGGCATCCCGCAGCTCGAGCAGCTCGGAATAGCGCTTTACCATCGCCAGGCTCAGGAACAGGAACATGGAAAATGCGATCAGCCAGAAGGAGGGAACGATCGCCACCGCGGCCGCACCGGCAAGGATGCGCAGGGTGTAGAGCCCCGCGAGCACCAGCACGTCTATCATCAACTTGCCCTTGAGCCACAGGGAGTATGCCAGTGTCGTTACGTAGTAGACGGCGAGCGTGGCGAGAAACGCCAGCGGTAGCATTGTGGCGATTGCCGCGGCCGCGGCAAGCAGCAGGGGAATCAGCACGACGCCGACTCTGACCGAGGCCGCACCCGACGCAAAAGGTCGCTGCCGCTTACGTGCGTGGGCGCGATCCGCCGGCAGATCCAACAGATCGTTGAGGACGTACACGCTGGAAGCACAAAGGCCGAAGGCGACGAACGCCAGGGCCGCTTTCGCCAGCAGCTCGGGATTGCCCAATTTATGCGCGGCGGCGAGTGGCACAAAGACCAGCAGGTTCTTGACCCACTGATGCAACCGCAAAGCACGCAGGTAGACGCCGAGTCTGCTGAAAGTACCCGCAAACATCTGCTTGCCGGTTGGCTGCTTCACGGTCCGCTCAACACCAGGCGCCGGATTCACGAGAATTGTCTGGCGAGCGTGCGGGAACACCTGAAGATCTGTTTTGGCATTCCCCGCATAGTCGAAGCCGCGGTCGCCGTAGCGCTCCACCAGCAAGCGTGACTTCGCGGCTGCGGAGAGGTTCGTTTGCACGTTGCTGGCTATCACCTCCTTGAAAATGCCGAGATGAGTCGCGACTTCGTCCGCGTATTTCTCGTTCGATCCTGTTGTCAGTACCAGCCGCCGTCCTGCCCGGAACTGATCGCGCAGATATTCCAGCAGCGGACCGTCGTAGGGGAGATGACGTACATCCAGCTCGGTGCGAAGCGCGATTTCGTGTTTGAGCCGAGCCTTACCCCACATCAGCCAGTAAGGAGCGAGTATTGCCAGTAAGGCACGGGTTCTCAATAAACCAAACCAGGATTCAATCAGCAGATCGGTGCGCAGGAGTGGCCCATCGAGGGACACGCAGAGCGGCACATTTTCGCTTTCCGTAGCCTGCTCGTTCATCGCTAGCGCCATGGAGACCCATAAGATGTATTAGGGGGACTTCCTGCCCGTGAGTATTATCGAGTATCGCATCGTTGAAGATCAGCTAGCCTAGCAAATTCAAAAGCTTGCGCCCCCCTGCTCCGGCCGCGTTGATTGCGGCCGCCCGACGGCCAGAAGTTCGTTTTTAAAGCTCAATCGCCACAGGACTGGCAACCTCGCCGCTCCTGCGCTGACGCCTTGAGCACGAGGTCGAGGCGGATCTGGCAGCCCAGGCACCCACCACGCCTCCAGGTCTTGCCGACGGCGTTTCCCGGCCATGTGCCTAAGATTGGGTCGACCCACTCACGATAATTCGCCTTGCTGCTAAGCGGGGGCCGCGGCTCGAGAGGACGCGGATAGCTTCGCAGGAAAGCTTCAAACTCGGGCAGTGACACATCGAACCAGCGCTCGCGCAATTCAAATGGTTGAGCCATGAGATGAGGGTAGGTAGATGCTGTCATGCCGTCCATGCAGTACAGACAACCCCTCGACCGCTGTACGCCGATTTGTCAAGGATCCCGCCGTCAATAGAACGGCACGTCAGACTTCGCCCTCTGGAACCCCATGCGGCGCGGCGCTTAAGATCCATCGTCGTGAACGCCATTGGCACTGCGCTGCTAGTCTTCGCCGTCGTACTGGGAGCCACTCTCCTTGGCTCGTCATTGGGCCGGAAGCTTCCGAGGAATCAAGTGACCGGGGAAACCTGGTCCTCAGTGTCGCTTGGCATCGGATTCATATCCACGATGGCCGCCATAGTGCTGGGTCTTCTCGTCGCTTCCGCGAAGGCCTCGTACGATACCAAGCACGATGAGGTCCAAAGCGCCGCGGCCAAGCTCATCGTGCTCGACCGAACTCTGCGGCAGTACGGTACGGAAGCCGAGCCCGTGAGGGCGCTGCTGCTGGACAGGGTCAAGTCCGCGGCCAGTATGCGTTGGTTAAAAGGGGATGAAGCGTCTTCGGGTGCTCGCACCGCGCCACCGCCACCCACGACATACGGCTACGAGCAGATCTGGCTGTCAGTACGAACGCTGGCCCCCGCGAACGATGTCCAGCGTGCCTTGCAGGCGCGAGCACTGGAGACAATCGATCAACTTGGGCAAATGCGCTGGCTTCTCACCGCACAGTCGAGTGAAGGCGTCTCGATTCCGATCCTCGTTGCACTGGTAGTCTGGCTTGCGGTGATCGCCGGCTGCGCTGGCGTGTTCGCGCCACGGCATCGGACCATGTTTGTGGTCGCACTGCTGTGTGCAATGGCAGTTTCCGGGACGATCTTCCTGCTTATGGAACTATACGACCCGTTCGGCGGAGTGATGCGCATGTCGAATGCGCCGATGCAGACCGCGCTTGACGCGCTCTCTCGGCCCTGACGGCTCCATGGGTCGGCGTGTCCACTGACCTCTCTCTGGTCATCGGCTATCGTTAGTAGCGGCGTCGTCTCCATGCCGCAAACGTGAGCGTTGCCTTAAGGCGTCAGGTTCCGCCGCCGACCTTGCAATGTCCGAAGATCACGTACGCGCCGACGCGGTCGGCAACCGTAATGGTGACCTTGCCAGTTTGACGGTTGACTACCGCGCTCCACGCAAACTTCTCGGAGGTACCCTGTAGCTGCAACTGCTCGTTATTGAGGACCGTGTTCGCGATCGGCAACAGATCCGTGCGGAAAGGCGACTTTACGGTCTTATTCCCGGGATCGACGGCGATCACCGAATTCGCCTCACTCTCCTGCTTGATCTTGCTGCACCCTTTCCCAGGCTCGCAGGTGTAACCTGCCTTCGTGTTGCAGTTGAAAGGCGCGGAGCCATCAAAGTCGGCGGCCGCGGCGACTGCGGACAAGATCAGCCCTGAACCAAGGACGAGACCGCGCATCAGTTTCAGTGTTCTCATTGGTGTATCCCTGCTGAATGTCCTGATTACCCACCAGCGAATATACCGCACCGCTGCAGACAGCCGTTAGAACTCCCCGGCAGGACCACAAGAATCGGACTCAAGGCGATCATCCTCGAGCTCGCCAGGCAGGCACGGTCTCAACGGCCCCGGCGACGCATCAACCACGCGACGGTAACCAGGGCAACGAACACAGCGACGGCGAGTAAGACATGGAAGTTTGCACGCCGGGTGAGCGGGTTCATCGGTGCTGCCGGCGGCTTTGGCTCGTTCGGCTCGCGGGTGCGACTCGGGGCAGGCGCCGGATTCTGTTCGTGCGCGAAGTCAGCAACACTTTGAATCATCGCACCCGCCGCG
>Ga0306920_100005366_pt1 | contig 16557 bp, 10 predicted proteins | sample flu12Cox44000170_FD_204666 | JGI IMG/M metagenome (GOLD analysis project Ga0306920, IMG submission 204666) | Lab enrichment of tropical soil microbial communities from Luquillo Experimental Forest, Puerto Rico - flux4day.12C.oxic.44.000.170 (v2)... | ecosystem: Environmental > Terrestrial >... | reverse complement strand
TTTGCCGCTTCGCGCTGCCCGTTGACGGAAAGCTGGCCCGCACTCAAGCTCCCAGAGACTTGGGGTATCGCGAACGTGGCCGCGAGGAACGCACCCGCGTACGCTCCACTCAGCCCCGAGGTCTGCGAAACCACCCCGGGCTGCAACGCCAACAGGTCAGTGTAACTTCGTGTGACCAGTGGCACGGCGGTCATTTGCTTGCCTTCAATCACCTCGCCCATCTGCGTGTTGGAAGTCTCCACGTGCAGCTCATTTATGGAGACTTCCACCGTTTCGGTTTGCTGGCCTACTTGTAAGGTCAGGTCGATGACGCGTGCGTCGTTCACCTCAAGAATGATGTCGGTTCTCCGAGTTGTCTTGAACCCCGGCTGCTGCGCGGCAATTGTGTATTTTCCGAGAGGCAACGCCTGGAACGAATAATATCCTTGCGCGTTGGTTGTCTGGGTAGTGGCCACGCCGGTGTCCGCGTTCGTCGCTGTGACCGTGGCCCCAACGACGGCCGCGCCGCTTGCGTCGGTGACCGTTCCGGAAATGCTCGCGGTGATGCCGGCATAGAGGCGGGCAGCGGGGAAGTACGAGGCCAGCAGCAGGAAAAAGAACCAGGAGCGGTGACTCCATCGACGGCCAAACGAAACCTGGGATGTTGTGCTTACGCAAAACGGAGCGATCATACCGGCCCTCCCGCTCATTCGAAAATGAGCTTGCTTCCGTCAGCCGTGCACAGGGAGCGTATTTCCCGCGGGCCACCAGACCTTTGCGGGATAGCACCGGCGCTCGCCCGTCCTGCTTGTTTTTCGGAAAGAGGCGGCTCGACAACCGCCTTTGGAAACGCCCTGTTACCCAAACAAGCCGTTTCTCCTGCTAAGCGCTTTTAGTTCAGCAAAAGCCTTTTGTCAAGCGCTTTCTATCTATCCGCAAAATCAGCCGCAATAGCGGTTTGAACGGAGGATGGCGTTGCCGCGGAAATTCAGCTGGCCTCCGGAAACGGTTTAAATCTGGGCAAAGTAAGGCCGGCTGTATTTTTGTCGCGCTCCGCCTTCAGTCGCTGCTATCGATTGGTGTCGTCTTCGCCAGGGCGACCAGCGCTCCGCGAACCTTGAAGTTTGAAGCCGCAGGAGTCCCGGACGCGAAGCTCCGGCAACAGTTTTTTGAGGACTCCCGCGCCGGTTTTCCCCGCAATGCGGTCGAGCAGCAGATCTGCAGCTTCTTGACCTAGTTGATATTTTGGCAATTCGACGGTCGTGAGTTTCGGCCGGAAGATCCCGAGCCACGGATAGTCGTCAAAACTCACCAGACCGAAATCTTCCGGGCAGCGAAGTCCCATTTCCTCGGCAGCCTTTAACAGCCCGACGGTCATGAGGTAGTTTGCCACGTAGACGCCATCGGGCCGGTGAGAGAGCAAAAGGTGTCCACCACGATATCCGGACTCCATCCGGTAGTCTCCCTCGATCACCAGCGAAGCATCATATGTCAGGCCGTTGGCCTTCAGAGCATCGTGGAATCCCTGCCAACGGGCTTTGCCATTGCTGACTTTCATCGGGCCACCCATCAGACCGATGCGGGATCGTCCGGAGCGCGCGAGGTGGCAGACAGCTTCGTAGGCACCCTGATAATCATCCGTGATAATCGCATCCTTCGAAATTTTGGGAAATGTGCGCATCACTAGTACGATCGGAATGTTCATTTCTTCGATCATTTGACGAAGCGAAGGAGTTATGTCACAGATCGCCTTGGTAAGAAGTATGCCGTCTACGCGCTTCGAAAGCAGCAACTCGAGCGCGCTTTCCTCCTTAACCTGGGTGTCATCGCTATTACAAAGCAAAAGATTGTACCCGCGCTTTTGGGCCGCATCCTCCGCCCCGCGCACGACCATCGGGAAAAACGGGTTGGCGATGTCCGGAACGATCATGCCGATCGTGTGGGTTTTCTGCTTGGCAAGGCTCCGCGCTAAAAGATTGGGCCGGTAATTCAGTTTGCGAATTGCGGCCTCGACACGCTCGCGAAGCTTCTTCCCGACGTGCGCCTTGTTGTTGACGACAGCGGAGACGGTAAATACGGAGACGCGGGACTCGCGGGCCACGTCGTAGATGCTCGCGGCTTTGCCGGTCTTCGCAGGGTCTTTTTTCTTGAGGGCCATCAGATGTCAAAAGTGTACCTTAAGTTACAGTAAAATAACCACCGCTTGAACTCTAAGCGCTTATGCATTCGCTTACACCGGTTTCAGGCAATTTGAACCGCCGCGCCGTTCCCATGGAACCAGGGTTCCGGAGCGTGCTGCCGAGGAACGTGCCAAGGCTCAAGAAAATGGCAGTTTTCTTGTGAAAAAGAGCGCGACACACGGCAAAGAGGGATGCGCCGAACGCAAGGACCGTCCCGGTACCCCGACCCGCAGGTAAGATTGGCTATTTTATTTTTCCTGTCAAAGCGCTAAGATTCCGCCGGGAGATTGGGCATGCGGAAACTGGGCATGGGGGTGGTGGGCGTCGGCGAAATGGGGAAACGGCACGCTGAGAACTTAAAACGGCAGGTTCCAGGAGCCCGACTGATAGCCGTGGCCGACGCCGTGGCTCCACGCGCCAAGCAAGTCGCCGAGGAATTAGAGATCGAACACTCCTTTGGCAGCCTGGAGGAGATGGTCGAGCGCAAAGATATTGACGCTGTCCTGATTGCCACTCCCGACAAGTTCCACGCGCAAGGTATTCGTACAGCGGCCGCGGCCGGCAAGGACGTCCTCTGTGAAAAACCGCTCGCTACTGACCTTGCCGACGCGCACGCCGCTTTACAAGAAGTCGGGCGCAAGGGCGTTCGACTGCAGATCGGCTTCATGAGACGGTACGATCCTGCATACGCGGCGGCAATGCGGCGGGTCGAAGCGGGAGAAATTGGAACACCGGTCTTGTTCAAGTCCATTGGGCGTGATAAGGACGAACCTCCGCTGGCAGCCTACCAATCTCAGATTAACGGCATGCTGTTTTACAACAACACGATTCATGATTTTGACCTGGCGCGCTGGCTGATGCGAGACGAAGTTGTCGAAGTACAGTCGTATACCACAACCGCAATCCGGCCGGAGGTCGCAAAATATGGCGACGTTGTGGCTGCCGTTGTGAACCTAAAGTATGCGCGCGGAGCGATCGGCAACATTGAATCGTACGTTCAGGCAGTCTATGCCTATGATGTGCGAACGGAAATTGTTGGATCGAAGGGTTCGATCTTTGTGGGTAGCTTGCAAAAGACGGCCGCCACCTTCTTATCGACACACGGCAGTAACCAGATTTTGGCAGATCATTTTCTTTCGCGCTTCGCCGACGCGTATCTTGCGGAGGTCACGGATTTCGTGCACACAATGCTTACCGGAGGGGTTCCCCGAGTTACGGGTGAGGACGGGCTGCGCGCGCTCGAAATCGCAGTCGCAGCCGAGAAATCACATCTCCAGGGGCGGCCGTCGAGCGTCGTCGAGGCGAAGGCCGCACACTAACACGGATTTCCTGAGGAAACAGGAGGCGGAAATGACCCAATCAGCGACTCGTGAATCCTACAAGAGCCCTTTGCACGAAATGACACAGACCACGCGCACGTGCCTCTGGAACGATTCTGCGTCAATCGAGGAGCTAACCTATTCGATCGAGCATGGCGCTGTCGGAGCGACGTGCAATCCGGTAATCGTTCTGGGCGTGCTCAAAAAAGAGATGTCGCGGTGGAAGCCGCGCATCCAAGCACTTATTGAGGAGTGGCCGAACGCAACCGAGGACCAGATTGCCTGGCAGGTGGTTCGGGAGATTTCGGCAAAAAGTGCGGCACTGCTGAAACCCATTTTCGACACGCACCGCGGGCGTAACGGCCGGCTTTCGATTCAAACGGACCCGCGTTTGTTTCGCGACACCGCTCGGATCTTGCAACAGGCGGAGGAGTTCAACCGGCTGGCTCCCAATATGATCGTGAAAATCCCGGCGACCCGCGCGGGCATTCCGGCGATCGAGGAGGCAACCTATCGCGGCATCAGCATTAACGCGACGGTGTGCTTCACCTTGCCTCAGTGTGTCGCTGTGGCGGAGGCGGTAGAGAGAGGGCTAAGACGAAGGGAAGGTGAAGGGAAGGAAGTCGCGACCATGGGCCCAGTCTGCACCATTATGGTGGGTCGCCTGGACGACTGGCTTAAGGTAGTCGCGGAAAAAGAAAACATTACCATCGAGCCCGGGTATCTCGAATGGGCTGGCGTGGCGGTGTTTAAGAAGACCTATGAGATTTTTCAGAAGCGCGGATATCGCATCCGTTTGCTTTCCGCGGCCTTTCGCAATCACATGCACTGGAGTGAATTTATCGGCGGAGATGTGGTGATCTCGCCGCCTTATGCCTGGCAGGTTCGATTCAACGCGAGCGATGTTGCGGTTCGCCCAAGAATTGACGAGCCCGTCGATTCACGGATTGTGAGCGAGTTGAATAGGAAGTTCTGCGATTTCAGACGGGCTTCTGAACTGGGCGGGCTTTCTGTTGAGGAGTTCGACTCTTTTGGCGCCACACGACGAACGCTCCGCCAATTCATAACCGCGTGCCATGATCTCGATGGAGTTGTGCGGGATATCTTGGTCCCCAATCCCGACTTGGCTTGAGCGAAGCTGAAAGCGTCAGGCGCTCGGCAGGAAACCGCCGGCGCGCATCAGGTCCACCGCCTCATGGCGGGTCTCCGCTTCGACCTGCTTCATGATTCGATGGATATGGTTCTTGACCGTGAACTCAGACAGACTCAGGCTGGCCGCAATTTCCTTATTCGTCATTCCTTTCGCGACGAGCGACATGAGCTGGCGCTGCCGGAAGGTCAGGCTTGCCTTCAGGCAGGCCTCCTGGTCGGCCATCACCGATTTTTGGCTGAGCTCTCGAGCCACATACTGGAAGAGGCTCATGCAAAGCTTGCCAGGACAGACTGCCTCTCCCTGAACCACGCCACGCACGGCGGAAATAATGTCCTCTGACGATGCATCGTTCAGTAGATAGCCCGAAACACCCAATTTTACGGCCTCGAGGAAATTGTCGGGATCTTCGTCCATGCCGAAGAGAACGATTTTGAGATCCGGAATGCGCTTGAACAGATCCTGCAGGCTATCTCCCGTGCAGACGGAAGTTATCGAGTCAAGGAGCAAGACGTCGCAGGGGGTTGCGCTGAGGAAGTCCAGATCCAATTCCGATTGGTGACTCTTCCCGGCAACTGTGATTCCCGCGCGTTTCTGGAAGAGTCGTACGAGAGCTTCTCTTAGCAGACGGTTTTGAACGAAAAGATGAACGGAAATTGCGGAACGTGCTCTTTCGCGAATGCTTGGTGGCATCTCATCCTCAGAGATCTAAGCGATCCCTCGTAAAGTTTGTTACTGGGCCGGATCGTTCGTACCGAGAGAGCCACGACTCTCCGGGGACTTTTGAGTAGCTGTATTCTCCTTTGTAAAGCAGCCGAGTGTCAATACCGGGAGCTAAGGTACCGTGGAAACAATGCCTAGACCGTACATATACTAGGGTTAGCGTATGCTAACGGCTTGGTTCACCAATCCGTTGATTATTTCCGCCGTGTGCTTAAGGCTAGGAAGAAGCCGTGAAAGCTTCGCGCACGACGCCCGCTTCTCCTCGTTCATGGGCGAGATACTGATCGTAGATCCAACGATAGGTCTTCTCTAGCCCCACGCGGAGGGGGGTGTTGGGCTCCCAATTCAGATGTTGCCGGATCAAAGTGTTGTCACTGTTGCGGCCGTTGACGCCCTTAGGCGCACTGAGATCGTACTTGCGCTTCACTTTGATCCCAGCGAATTCCTCGGCAAGGTCGACAAGCTGATTAATCGTGACCGCCTCGCTCGAACCGAGATTGATGGGCTCCACGATATCCGAATCCATGATGAGGTCGATGCCCTTCAGGCAGTCATCGATATACATGAAACTGCGGGTCTGGATCCCGCTGCCCCAAATCTCGATTTCGTGCTTGCCCTTTGCCTTGGCCTCGATCACCTTTCGGCAGATCGCCGCAGGAGCTTTTTCGCGACCGCCGTACCATGTTCCCCAAGGACCGTAGACATTGTGAAACCGGGCGACGCGCGTCCTGAGGCCGTAGTCCTCCCGGAAATGGCGGCACATGCGCTCGGAGAAAAGCTTCTCCCAACCATAACCGTCCTCGGCCATTGCCGGGTATGCATCCTCTTCCTTGAGTGACGGGGCTTCGAACGTCCTTTGCTTGTCGGCGTTGTACACACAAGCGGAAGACGAATAGAAATAGCGTTCCACCCCATATTTGAGCGCAGCCTGCAGCATGTGGGTATTAATCAGCACAGACAGCATGCAAAGAGCCTTGTTGTGCTCGATGAAACCCATCCCCCCCATGTTCGCTGCAAGGTTGTAAATCTCATCTGCCCCCTTGGCCACGATTTCGCAGTTCTCTTTGAAGTTGAGGTCCAGCGACAGGTTCTCGACATCGTCAAAGTGCCGATACCAGTTCCCTACCGGCTTGCTATCGACAGCGCGAATCGTTTTGTGGCCGCGCGCCCGCAGCGCCGAAACGAGATTACCCCCAATGAATCCACCGGCCCCGGTTATGACAACTCTATTCGATGAATCGCGCGGCATTCGACCTCACTTCCCATCGCCGAACAATTATTCCCTGAAGAGGTCAGGAAGACAAGCCGAGGCAAGAGTAAGGGTTGGCGCTCGGAAGGTGTCCGAACAGGCTTCCAATCGAGACAGCTCGAAACTATTGGCGTCCAACTCGTGCAGAAAGTGTTGTCTACGGTAACACCCAATGGGTTCTGGGCTTGCCCAGCCGTGCGCTGCATGACAACCTGCGGGACAGGCTCATCAGGTTGCACTCATTGATCGACACGCCGAGCGGCTGTTGCGTGATCCTGATGCCCAGCGCGAAGAAAAAAGTAATTAAAGCCCTCAGGACGACGATCCAACTCCAGGGGCGCGACAACCAATCCTCGTAGGCAAACAAAAGCCAGATTAGAAGCTATGGCAGGACTGAGAGAGTCTGTGGCGGCTTGTGGGCATGGCGGACACCTCCGGGACGACAATCTATTCCGCGCTAAGGTAAAGCGGGGATAGATTACATCGCGTAGCCGATCCGTCCGAGAATCAGGATCCGAGTTGCGGGAATAGTGACTTACTGCTAATTAATATTCAAGTCGGAGATGAAGGCGCCACGCTGGGGTGGGTACACAAACATAGCTCCTGACCAGGGTGCGTGTTGAGAGCGTGTCGGGAATTACGGCAGCAGGCCAAACACGACCACGCTGTTTGGTGTGCCCACGTACACCCTGCCGTTCGCGACCATCGGCGTAATGAATTTGTTGCCGGCGAATTGGTCGCGGCCATTGGCTGCTTGATTGGAATTGTAGAGCTCAGAGCCGAGATTGGTAGCATCGTAAGCGTGTAGAACCGCGGTGTTGCCGTTTTCGACGGCCCACACAATTCCGTTCGTGGTACCACTCGAGGAAATGCTCGGAGTTGTTCCCGGATAGGGAAACTGGTTGGCGCTATGCGATGAGGGCGTGGCGCCAAGCCTTCCGCTGTTAATCGGAAAAGCTTTGAGAACATCACCTACCGCACCGTAGTAAACTGTGATGTTGAAGTACGAAGGCTTGCCGAATTCGCCCCCGGTGGAGAGCGCACCTGTAAGCACCTGATAGATATTGTTGCTATTCGGACTAAATCTGCCCATATTGTCGCGGTCGACCACGTAGATGTCGGGATTGTTCTTGCCAGATGCTACCGCCAGATGTCGCGTCATGCCGCTGCTATCGAGTAAGTCTGGCAGCAACAACGGTCCTCCCGCCCCTAAATCGGCGTCCGCGTTTGATAAAGTGACAGTATTCGAGGGCGTAAAGTAATCAAGCAGCCTGAGCGTTGAACCGGACGAAAGCTTGGCGAAGCAATTTCCACAGTCGCCTTGTGCCGGGAATCCGGACGAGTTCAATGCTGTGTCGAACGTACCGTTGCCGTTGATAAGGTAAATATTTCCTGCGGCATCGGCTGCGGGCGCTGTTCCAGACATCCAGATGCCCCCCTCGCTACCATTGGGCACGAGATTTAGCGCGGACGTTTGCTTCAGAGAATCAGCGTTGTAAGCGATGACCCAAGAAGTATATGCGCCTATGTCGCAGTGCGAACCCCACGTGGTGTAAATCGTGCCGTTAACCTCCAAAAGGCCTGGTCGCTCATTGTATTGAGCAGGATCAAAAATCACAGTTCCTCCGGAGCTACCGGCGCCGTTGCCTGGGAAGGTTGCAGTGACTGCTGTGGGGCCGCCAAAGAGTTCTTTTCCGCTAGTTAAGTCAAGTGCGTGGATTCTATGAAAATAGTTCCCGGCTGCGTCCTTCGAGACAGCGACCACATAGATAGCGCCGCGACCACGATCGATAACCGGTGTTGCGGTGATGCCTATTTCCGGCGTGACCTGGTCACAGCCACGGTCGTCGCTCGGGACTTCACCAGGCAATTGCGTCGAAATCATCCATAGCGCCTTTGCTGTCCCGCCATTGACGCTATCGGCGTCAAAGGCGAACACGCTCCCCTGCTCGGTGACAGCGTAAAGAACGTTTTTCGTTCCATTTCCGGGGATCGCTACATTCGAAAGGTACAGCGGCTCTGCATCCACTTTGCCGTCGACCATGAACGCACCGAGGCGTCCGAATGCAGTTGAGTTTACATTCGCAGGAGTGAGGGCTGTCTCGTTTGTGTTCGCACCAGTACGCATATTGTCGTAATGATAGGTGACAACGTCGATTGAGGACTGGACCGGAGTTGGGCTTGGCGTTGGATTGCCGCCGGAGGGCCCGCTGTTCATCGAGCCGCCGCAACTTGCGAGTAACCGTAAAGACAGAAAAACTGAGCCGAGACGGAACCAGAAGCGACTCGGCAGCGCACGGCTGGGCGGCGGCATGTGTCTACCATTGAGTCTAAACAGAGACTTGTCACGTAGGTTCGACGAGTTTCCAGCGATAAATGGCTTATTCCGAGGTTTCATCCTGGCACGGCCCGATCCGTGATTCCCTCAGACTCTATAATGCCTTGCCGAAGTCCCCTGCTAAAGCGGAGCAAATATCAGATTGCTCAGCAAACTCAAGGATTGGGCCTTCTCTGAATTCGCGGGCGAATATCGGCACGCCGTAGATTATTCTCCGCGTACGCAGGCCAAACCTGACCTGGGTAGAGACTAGGAATCCGGAAGCCCCGGTACGCTAGCTGTCCTTGGATGTCCATCTTCCAAATCAACTCCGGGGTTTGCGTTTGAGTGACTTCTTCGATGGAGGAATTAGGACTGCTAGCATCGATGGCGATATCAAATTCAACGTTGCCGTTCGGCAAAACCAAGGCGTCACCGCAACAAGTCGAATAAGCCGGAGACAGGTTGTCCACCCAGAGCGCGGTTCCTGTCTTGGTGTACTCATTGAGTTCAAAGATCGGCACGCTGCTATAGCAGGCACCAACACCAGCCGAACCACATACGTCGTCGCTACTGTCCATTAATCGGCCGTTGCCGTTATCAAAGAACATTAGGGAGAAGATTCCAGAGCTAGTTGCGCTTTGAATCGTAGGATAGTGCTGGCCATAGTTCCACTCGACCGGTGCCTCTTGGCCCGGCAGAGAGAAATCACCTCCTGGACCGAACCGCCAGAGGATGCTCCCGTCGCCCGTTCCATCTTGGTAGTTGATTTTCACAATCCAGTTCTGGTTGCGCATGGAAAACAGGAGGTTACCGTCATCCGGTGAATAGATGACCGCATTACCATGGGTCCAATCACTTATACCGTATGGAGCATGCGCGAGATCAAGATGGTCGAAGGTAGACCAGGTCCAAACCGCCGCAAGCCGCGGATCCCAGTCAATGAGCGCATTCCCAGTCACAACGGTTCCCGAGGGGATTCCGGGTTCATCGTTGATCGTTTCCCCGATGCTCGCCAGCAAAATCAGAGGTCCGTTGGGCAGGACAAGCACATCGTGGTTGAGCCCACCCCAAACTGCGTTCTGAAAGGATGCAACATGCGTTAAGCTCTCGGCAATCGAGGATAACGTGATTTGATTGATGAGCTTACCGGCCAAATCGATTTCGCGAATATCATTCACGCTGCCCAGAGTAACCATCAACATGTGACCGTTTGGAAGGGGCTTGATGGGTTCGACGTAGGCACCTACCGGGAGGTCGTAGTACCAGATCACATTTCCCGCCAAGTCTGTAGCCACGGCCGAAAGCAGGTTCCCAGAGCCTCCAGAGCCAAGAGGTACGAGGGACAATAATTCGACTCCTGAGCTCGGTGTACCGACACCGGTTACCTGAGTACGTATGCTTGGGAGCGAGTCCGTCGGAATTGCTCCGGTGGTGAAAGTATGGTCCACGTCCGTGACTTGCGACCCGTCCATCAATTTGATGACACCCTGCATGTGGTAGCTGGTGCTCGCCCGCATACCCGCCACTAGTACCGTCACAGCCCCTCCTAGCGCGGGTGATGGAACCGCAGACGAAGACAGCCCATAACTCGTATCGGCTCCAAAGTGCACTCGAACGGAAGCACCCAAAGGAATGGAAATCGTGTACGTGGCCACCAACGGATTCTGGGTCGCGCCTACCGAACCCGGACTCGGGTGGAATGGGTCGAAGAGGGCAACTGTCGCTGATACCAGTTGGTCTCGGACACCTATTTGTACCTGCTGCTGCACAGTGGGCGTACTGGGGGCGGTGTAAAGGCCCTCCGCCGTGATTGTTCCAACGGATGGCGAACCGCCCACAATTCCGTTAACCTGCCAGAGAAATGGAGGCACCTTAGGGAGGTCCGTGATGGCTTTGAACTGCAGTGTCTGTCCCGGAGATAGAAGTGATGCGGTTGGCGTTATTTGAATCGCACCACTGCCGCTCAGGGGATTTGCACAACCACTAACCATTCCAACCGCGAAAGTAAGAGTGCACGCAAAGACGCACGGCTTCAAGCCGTGGGACATTAGACTTAACCCCTTTCGGCCGGGTTTCGCCGCCCCCACGGCGTTCTAAGTATACTAGCGGCAACGGTATTTTTCAGCCTGAATGCGTTCCTCAGAAGACTCCACAACAAAAAGGAAAACCTAGGATGCCCATGGGTTGCGCGTTCAGAGCCCCTACAGCTTGGGCAGAGATAAGCGCAAACAAATGAGGGGGTAACTCGAACCCAAGCGCAATCGATGCGGTTGCCTGCGGTGTCGGCTAGAATTGGTGAAGGACGCCGTTACCTCTGCGAAGAGTCCCTCCACGGGATGCGGAGCTGAACCATGAAACATTCCATTCAGTCTGTGAACACCAACCACTCATTACAATGACACACATTTCCGGGTAATCACCTATGTATGCCGGCACCGGTGAACCGTACCTACAGTATTACGATGGGAACGTTGCTGTCCGCGTCTGTTGTGTCGGGGTACTCTTCGATGGAATTGCCCTCAAAATCTCTTGGCCCACCGTTTGATCCGCCTTGACCAAGGACTATCTGGACACCATCGAATGAATTCGCTCTGAAATTTGGGGCTGCGTTCGCGATAAGTGGAGGCGGCTGCAACATGCTCTGGAAGGACGCGCCTCTCCCCAGCCCGAATCATTGAGCACATTCGGTGGCGAGCGTTTGGAGCGAGGTAACGTTGAGGCGACTTTGCCTACTGTCGTCGACGAGAATCCCTTTGATCGCCACCTTGTCTCCTTCGTGTCTCGAGGGACTGAAAAGGCGTACACCGAGAAGTTGGTATCGTCGATTGCCTAGCCGTTTAGCCTTCGCCACCGTCAAGGCCTCGGACGACGTTGATTGGGTTGCGGACACAACAGGTCCGCTGGCATCAGCCAGAATCCACGTTCCGGACGAACTCCTCCGCAAACAACCGACGACCTCAGCAACTTCAAGGACGCGCTGTTCCAAATGTCGTTTCGAGGGATTCGACTTGATTCCTCGCCTATCCGACTGAACCGCCCCGGGGGAGCCATCCCGATCCTGGTTGTCTATGGAGTACTGGATGAAGGGGGTGAACATCTCATCCCAACTCTGGTTCTGGTCGCGAAAGTAGACTTCCTTATCAGGACCTGGGTTGTGCAAGTTCTTCAACGAATTGTCGTAGTGCGCTGTGACAATTAGTTTGCTTCCCGCAGGCAACTTAAGGGGCGTCTCGAGCTCGTAGGCCAGCTGCCATCTGTGGTCGAATTTCGGCACGCTAAGCACTGTCTCCTCGCGCCCATCCGGATACACAACCGCGTAATTGAAGTCCTTTCCGCGGTAGTGCGCGTGCGGCTGAAGCTGATAGATCGTCACCGGCTCCGTGTAGCCGGTGACACCGATCACTTCGTAGTTTTCCGTGTAGGGTGGGATGGGGGGAATCACAACTCGGGTGCCTTCCGCCTTCGTCCCAGGTGTATCCGTCAGCAACTCCTTGCCGTTGACTATGATTGTCTCTCCTGTGCCCGGCACACGGAATAACTGGTGTTTAGGCGGTCCCGGCTGAAACCAAAAAGCGATCATCGACCGATCCTTCTCCGGTTTCCCGGTTACCTGATAATGGATATTAAAGTTGAGGTACATATTCTTGCCGCCTTTGAGCAGCTTAGCGACGCCGTTTCCATACAATTCGAACGTGGTGCCCGGCGTATACATTCCCAGCATGTCGAACACTGCAGGATTCGATGGAGCTGTCACCGCGGGTCGAACCCCGGGAAGGTTGTTCCGAAACCCTAATTGCTGAGCCAGCGTGGTGACCGCGTCGAAATCGGCGACGTCCATCCCGTCGGGCAACGATATTTCCGTGATTGCCATGTGGTGCACCAGAGCAGGATTACCTGCACGAGTTTGGCTGGCCACAATCCATTTATCCTCGGAGAATGGCACTCTGGCCAGGAATCTCAGGTATGGTATTACACCATCAGCCGGCGCACGGAACTCCCCAGGTAGGAAAATGACGAGATCCGGTTTGAGCCCTTGCGGATGCAGCCAACCGTTGTCAAACTTCGGCTGCTCGGGAAGGTCCGCATTGTTTCCTTTTGGGGCGCCCGCGTCGACCCAACCCACTAGTGTGTTGATGTCTTGCTGGCTTAGACGTGCATCGTTGCGAAACTTCATACTCGTCGCCGGATCGGCTGGCCAGGGCGGCATCTCGCGCGCCAGAACCTTTTCCTTGATCAGATCAGCCCGCGCTCGCACCACATCATATGAGAGGAGGGGCACCGCTGACGCTATTTCACCTGGGCGATGACACTTCACGCAGTTCGTGAATAGAATCGAAGCCACTTGCTTGCTGAAAGTTGGCTTATTCCTGTCGGCCACTGCACATCCGCTTGCCTGAAAACCAAGCACAAACAGGGCGACAAAGACAGGCTCCCGTCTCACAGTGGCGCCAAGCCGATCATTTGTTTAACGGGTTTCTTCCTGTCGAGGACGATTTTAGGTTTTAATCTACTCGATGGACGCACTGGCAAACCTGAAATCTCTCCAATCGAACCAAATTGCGTCGCGTAAGCTCGGACTTCGAGGATCTTCGGCTCGCCTGACATGTAACCGACTCGGGCCGCCGATTGCAGTTAATTGCTCGCAACCGAAGGCGCTGAGCGGAAGGCCTAAAAGCAAAACAGCCCGGTCTTCGATTTGGTTTTCCCTCCCTGCAGGGCGAATCCTCCACTCGACGCTAACAAAGCGCACGCATTCAGCGGTCAGGAGGCCAAGTGGCCGGCGAACGTTTTACGCGCCAGACCGTCACTGCATGCATCAGACCACTGTCATCGTAGGAACCCAATACGACCACAGCGCTTTCTACGGGAATAACGGGGGGATAGCGATGGTATTCCTTTGCCCCGGTGGTTTCGATTTGGAGTGTCTTGTTGGTTCGCGTCTGAATCGTCAGACGGTCGTTATCGATTTGGAGCACAACTCCAGACACCTGGTGCTCTTCCGAAACCGGAGCGACTTCCGCTTTCGCAACTTCTGCTCGCGGCGTCACCGCGGGCTTTGCTTTCTGGGCGCCTTGTGCGCTTTGGGGCGTAAGTCCGAAGATGTCCAATTCTTTGTAACTCGCCACGTACACCTTGCCGTTGGCGACGACAGGAACTACGTTGGCGTTCCCGCCAGTCCATGGCCAGCTGCCAGCGGGTGACTGAAACAACTGTGGAAGCGCGCCCCCGGCTGGCGTAGCCTTAAACGCGTAAAGCCAAAGCAGAGGATTCTGGCTGTTCGCCTGGGGGCGCGAGACCGCCCATATGATGGCGTCGTTCTTGCCGTTGGAAGAGACGGTGGTGAAAAACCCCGGATCCTGGATAGTATCCGGCATTTTCCCCGTGGCGCTTTGGCTCAGCATGGGTGTGGGAGACGTTTGAAGATTCCACAATTCAACACTGTTGTGCGAGATACCCGGGTTCGGTCCGAGAGTCATTGTAGGAGATATTCCGCCACTGCTAACGATGTGGGGAGTGCCGTCATTGAAGTATGTAGGGCCGCACCAGCACCTATTGGCTCCTGTTGAAGAGGGTCCCCCGATAGTAACCACGTTGAGCGCCCCTGTGTCGCTGTTACCCCCGAGATTGTCGCGATTGAGGAGGAACATCCTACCATCCTTGCCGGTCGCCACGGCCATGTTGGAGACTGGTCCAGGCTGGGGCGGCAGAAGCATGACTCCACCTGCGCTCATATCAAGGTCTTTCTGATCTAGAAAGGCGACGTTGCTCGGTGCGAAAAGAAACTTAGTGGCTGGGGAAGGTCGGGTGAGGTCGGGATTCAACCTCACTACGCTACACGAAATGTTAGTGTCGTCGTTGTGAGTAGTGCCACTGGGATCGGAATTGCCAGTGGAGAAGTAGATTCCATCTTGATCGCCAGCAATTCCGTACCCGGACATCCAGACCGCCGAAAGAAACATGCCCTGAGGTTCAGAGGTCAGCGTGTCAGTCAACAGGTTTGCGGGCAAAGGAGTCAGCGATCCAGCCCGCCAGCCGAGGACCCAGCCGCGTGCTTGGTCCCCTCCAGAGTCACAGACGCTTGCGAACCCCGCGTAGACGTTTCCGTTGGCCAGTAGCAGACCCGCGCGCTGGAACTCCCAGGCCGCATTAAACTTGAAAATCGTCTTACCGTCGCTAAGCGCCTGGCTGGCAGTGATCGGCTGCTTTGGCACTTTGTCTGTCAGGGTTGCCAGATCGAGGGCATGGATGACGTAGACCGGGTTATTGGAACTATCGGTAGTGTTGGCGATCACGTACATCGTGCTACTTCCCGGGTCGATGGCCGGTGTTCCCTTGATCCCGATCGTTAGTCCGTTGTATTGACACCAAGTCTTAACTGGGGGGCCTAGGTTCACCATCTTCAGTCTGACGCCGGTGTATGCGTCGAACGCGTAAATGTTGTTGGCTTCCGTGGCCACGTACACCACATCATGTTTTCTGCCGGCGATCGTCACATTGAGCGCGACCAAGGGCTGGGTGTCAATCTGGTCATTTGAGTCGTCGAGGTGGACCGCTTGCAAGGTGAGGGAGGAGCTGTTCACGTTCGAGTAGTTGAGTTGCGTTTCTTGCGAGTTCCAACCCGAGCGTTGGTTGTCGTAGTGGTACGTGCTCACCGCGGTTTTCCCGAGGTGCGGGGGCGGGCAACCAGCGAACAAAACAGGAGCGACCAACAAGATACCCGTACCTAGCTTTCGCAGAATCTCATGTAGGTCCCAGCGGGCCGGGGGGAACATCTTTGTCCTCCTCAGCGAAATTTTCCCTTGCAGACTTAAGGAAGATTCTCAAAATCTCGCGCCCAGACTCAAGAGTCGCGTACCTTAGCTCCCATACGGAGCAGCATTATACATCGACTGGTTTTGCATGCACGAAATTCCATCGCGTTGGATACATTGATCAGTGATCCCTATTGAGAACATTTCAAATGGTCGCGACGCGGGAATTAGGTAGCTAAAAGCGCTAGCGAACACGCCGGATCTTACGCGCAAACCGGCGGTAAAGCAAGCGATCGCGCGCTGCCTGCGCTGCCTGCGCTGCCTGCGCTGCCTCCTCCACGCGGTCGGCCACAGACAAGGGCTTGTAGCACGCGATAGAAAGAGCATTTGCGAGACCGGAAGTGGATGATTTCGCGTGGAGGTAAGGGGTTTTTGGTTGAAGCTTCTGACCTACAAGGAGATGGCGCTGGATCACAATCCTGAGCGTACGTATCTACCCGGGGGAATAACGTAAACTTCTAACCGACCCGTTACTTGCGCTATCTCTTTCGATAGTGATCAGAACTGGTCACACTCCAAACGGCCGGAGCGAGAAGGCGACCACACACAAGGGAACCGTGTCGAGAAGGAAATCAAGGAACCGTAAAGGCTTTTCGCGGTCAATAACTGTGAGAAGTTTTGAAGAAAGAGAACCAGGCGGACGAGCGCATGGCTGAGGATGAAACACTCACCAAGGATTTGCATGCAACGTTGAAGGGGAAGGGAGACGCTAATGGACCAGGGCATGAAAAGACTGTTTCTGATAAGCCTGTTCCTGCTGGTGCCTAGGGCTATATTCGCTCAATACTCGCGCTATGACGGTGTAACGATTGGCCCAACTAGTAA
>Ga0306920_100005364_pt1 | contig 16561 bp, 13 predicted proteins | sample flu12Cox44000170_FD_204666 | JGI IMG/M metagenome (GOLD analysis project Ga0306920, IMG submission 204666) | Lab enrichment of tropical soil microbial communities from Luquillo Experimental Forest, Puerto Rico - flux4day.12C.oxic.44.000.170 (v2)... | ecosystem: Environmental > Terrestrial >... | reverse complement strand
TCTCAGGACATCGGACACAAGAACGTTCCCGTCCGGCAGGTCGTCGGTATACGACTTGGGCTCGATCGCTTTGATGACGGCGAGAACCTCTTTGCCTTCGGACGCGTCAACCTTGCGCGCGCTTGCGTCTGTGGGCGCAACGGCATGGGGTACTCCAGGGATGATGCCTGCGAGCACCAGAATGGCCGACCAAATCACGATGAGAAGAGACCTTCTCACAATACTTTGCTCTCCCAGGGATCAGCGCAGCGCTTGCGATAACTCACTCTGACCCGGTTTTGGCTCGAGCGAATAGTTGGGGTTCAAGCTTGGACACTAACGCCTAGCTAAGCGGCCCACGCGGGAGTGCTGGGTCGTGCGCAGCTTACACTGCACGGTGCGCTCGAGAGAATGGTTAGCCGCAGGGTGGTTCAGTCCACATACGCCCAAGTGTCGGCACCGTCGAACTTGCGCACCTTGATGCCTGCTATTGCGAGCGGCTCGAAGTTGCGCGCGTTGACACCCCATCGCCTGTCGGGGTTTGCGCCGATTGGCTCCCAATGCGTAGTACAGCCACACACCTTGCAGTGCATGGTGCGGATGGTGCCAGCACCCCAAACGTAGGCGACCGAAGCGCTAGGGTTGCTCTTCACTTCAACTGAGGCAGCATCGTAGAGCGCCCACAGCGCGCCATTGCGCCGGCAGATGGAGCAGTTGCAGTCGATCAGATAGTCGGGCGCTACCTGCACCTGCAGCTTTACGGCCCCACAGTGACAAGTGGCTTCGAGCATGTAAAACGCTTGGTTGCGCCTAACGCTTTAAGTAAGCGGCTGCCGCCGTGGCGAGCTCGATACCGTCGATCCTGAGCTCGCGCAGTTCAACTACCTGCCACCGGCCAACATCCCGGCGCCGCTGCCATCACACCCGACGTGACGTGATTGGCCTCAGCGCGTCTGTCTGCGCCGCATCAACCCTGCCGCAACAACCGCGAGCAGCGTGACGAGCGCAATCAAACTCCATGAGTTCAAAGGGGCGGGCACCAGTGGTTGGGGGATGATCGTGCCCGGGGGCTGAGAGCCTGGCACCAGGCCGCCGAAATAGACGCCGTAGACGTTACCAGCTGTCACAGTTACGCCGGGAAAGTTCAACGGAATCGTCGCGAAATCGCCGGCCGCAAACGTATGGCCGTTCCAGTTCGTCAGAGTTGGGCACGTGGACAGATCGACCGGAACCTGCGCCAGTGGGGCGCTTGGAAGGGTCTGTCCACCATTGGTCATCTGGTAGATCAAGGCCACAAGACCTGTCGGCGGCGTTCCCGCGGGATTCAGACAGGCCATCTTCATGGTCACGCCGCTCAGCGCGCCGCTCGCGCTCGGCACAAAGAGCTGGCCGAAAGAATTTGAATTGAAGCAGTTGAACAGCGTCAGCGGTGATGTATTTGTCGGAGGGTTGTCGCAGATACGACCTGCTGATCCAGGAGGCGCCGACGCTGTAGGTGAAGGCGAAGCTGCATGCGGTAGTCGATGCGGTCACCGGCGCGGGCCCGCTGCAATTGTTCACCGAAGTGCCGCTTGAGATGAACGATGCGGTGTAGCCGGGGGGCGGTGTGCCCCAGTTAAAGTCGAGTGCGATATTGACACCATTCGGCCCCGGGCCAGATGCCATCACCGGAGCCGTTGCCACGACCGAAGCAGCCAGCACGACACACATTGCCACTTGCCGCGCGCAGCGGCGCAGCATCAAAATCATCGATTGCATGAGCGATCCCCTAGATGGCGTCATAGACAATAAGGGCGCGATTATGCCTGTGTCGCTGCGTCGAGATCAACGAGGCGCCTCGGCGTTCGCGATAAAGTCTCTCTAGAGGTTTCGGAGAGCGGTATGTGTTACTCAGCGCAAGTGCAAGATGCCTCACGCTGCGCATTCCATTGCTCCAGATCGGCTTTAAACATGACGCGAGCACCCTCGTACACTGTCACCCATTCCTTCTCGAGCTCGCGCACCGCGCGCAGAGCCTCGACATCCACTGCGGATTTCCGTTCTCCGTTACGGTGCCAAGATAATCTATTGATTTAACTGGTGCCGCTTATCTGACTCGAACAGATGACCTACCGCTTACAAGGCGGTTGCTCTACCAACTGAGCTAAAGCGGCACGGTGACTTCGGTGCCCAGCTATTTTCGCACGGATCGGCCCGATCAAAAACACTCGACGGCTTTTTGCTGCAGCTCCGCGTTCGCGGGCAAGCGTGCGCGCCAATCGGTCGGCTCGCGGCCGTTCTGTGCGAAATCGATCCAGTACGAGGGCACTTCGTCGCTGCGCTGGGTCACTTGCGGCTCGAAACCGAGCGCCTGCACTTCGACTTTGCGCTTTTCCGCATTGCCCTGGTCGCGGAACAGGCCCAGCGAAATCGCGTTCGGCTGCTCGCCGACCGTAACGATGTAGTAGTCCGAAATCCCTTTGCTCGAAAGCTGGCGCGCAATCGCGAGCGCCTTCTCGCGCGACGACGGCGCCGGTAGATAGACCCAGTAACCGCGAACTTCCGTCGTCCGTTGCTCGCGAAACTGGATGCGCGCGACGAGCGGCGTCAGCGTATTCATCGCGGCGCGCATGTCGGCCTGCGTCGAGAACGGGCCCACGCTCGCGCAAACGTCTTGCTTGAGATCGGCACGCGTCTCGGCCGGACTCGCCATCTCCGCGTTGCTCGCGACGGAATCATGCTCGTTCTCGCTCAGCAGAACGAGTTTAGGCACGCCGGGGTCCGCATCCGGCAATTCGCCGGCGGAGTCGCGCGGCGTGAAGTAAAGCCAGCACGCCGCGCCGATGTTGAGCGCGAGCAGCAGCAGAAAAAGTACGCGGATGAACAAGTGCTACGACCTCCTATGCAGAAGCATCGGCGAATTTTGCCAGACCGCGCAGCACGAGGTCCGGTTCGACGCGATGCTCGCTGTCCAGCAGCGCAGCGAGCCGGCGCGCCGCGCCGCCGGCGACGATCAGCACCGGGTCTTGTCCGACACGCGTGCGCGTGCGCGCAACGAAGCGCTCGATCAACGCGACCGCCGCGAGCCAGGTGCCGGATTCCACCGCAGCCGCCGTGGTGTCGGCGAAATCCACCACTTGCGCCGCGGCGAGTTCGCCCAGGCGCGCGGCGCGATCGAGCAGCGCGCTGCGCATCAGTCCGGGCGAAGGCGCGATCAGCCCGCCGAGGTGCAGGCCGCCGGCATCGATCGCGTCGAGCGTCAACGCGGTGCCGCAGCTCGCGACCACGGCGGCCCCGGGAATTTCCGCATGCGCAGCGACCAATCCGAGGAAGCGATCGACGCCGAGCCGCGCGGGCACGGAATACGCGTTGCGCACGCCGCAGGCGCTCGCCGGACTGCGCGCAAATTTCGGACTCACCGCAAAATGCTCGGCCAAGGCACGCGTGAGCTGCTGCTCGAGGGCGGTGGAAGCGACCGAGGCGATCCAGATCGCATTCGGCGCCGGTACGTCTTTCCATAGCGCAGAAAAATCGGCGGCGCCGAGCGCGTCGTCGGATGCTCCGGCGTGCGTCAGCGCCGGGCCATGGCGCAGTTGCGCGCCGTCCCATAGCGCCGACTTGAGGCGCGAGTTGCCGAGATCGATCAGGAGCTTCATCGGACGGCGATTATCGCATCATGCGGTCGCGCGCACCGAGACTTCCGCGCTGTCGTAGTGCACCGTCTTTTTGCCATGGCGCACCAGCAGCGCGCCGCGCTCGTCGACGCCCGAAGCAATGCCTTCGAGCGTCTGCGCGCCGGCGACGACGCGTACGGCATTGCCGCGAAGCAGATCGTTGCGCGCATAGTTGTCGCCGAATGCGGCAAACCCGTGCGTGTCGAAGCGGTCCAGCGCGGCGACAAGCTGGGCGATCAGGCGTGCCGCCAATAGGTTGCGCGAAGGCAGCGCGCCTTCCTGCGCCAGCGCGGCGAGATCGATCACCGGCTGATCGATGCGTTCGCGCGCAGCGGCCGGCAAGCGCAGGTTGATGCCGATGCCGATCACCGCATGGCAAGGCCCCAAAAATTCGCCGCCGAGTTCGACGAGGATGCCGGCAAGCTTGCGTCTGCGCGCCAGCACGTCGTTGGGCCACTTCAATCCGATCTCGCGCACACCGCAGCTTTCGAGCGCAGCAACCGTCGCGACGCCGGCGACCAGGCTTAGTCCCGCGAGTGCGCCCATACCCTGCTCGAATCGCCGCAACAGCGAAAAGTATAGATTTCCACCGAGCGGCGACTGCCAGGCGCGGCCGCGCCGACCGCGTCCTGCCGTCTGTGTTTCAGCCAGGCACACGCGTACGCGCTGCATGTCCGCGCGCGCAGCCGATTGGCGCTGCAGCTCGCTATTGGTCGAGTCGATCTGCCAATGCACATCCACACTCACGCGCGAACGCAGCGGTGCATCGAGCGCAGTCGCGATGCGTGCCGCATCGAGCATTTCGAGCGGCCAGCTCAGGCGATAGCCGCTGCCCGCCGCCGCTTCGATCGGCGCACCGATGTCGCGCAGCTGCTCGATCTGTTTCCATACGGCTGCGCGTGTCACGCCGAGCGCGCGCGCAAGTTCGCTGCCGGAGACGGGGCGATCGGCGCTGAGCGCCGCGAGCAAATCGTGGGGGGAAATCGACATGCGGCGATGATAGTGCATGCAACCTTTGTCGCTCCGCGCGCATCTTATGCACGTGGGATGCCGGCGGTGCTGTCACACAGCGTTTTTCAACGCACTGATTTGCAAGCAAATTTGAGTTGCTGGCCCTGGAATCTTCAGCGGTTCTGGCACTGGCGCGGCGGCGCGCGAAGTGCGACCATTTGACGCTTACGAAAGGATCGATCCGATGGACAGACGCGTAACCGCTCTCGTTGGCTTGCTCGCTTCCGGTCTGATCTGTGTCGCTGCGCAATCGTTTGCTGCGGCGACGCACTGCAATCCCGACTATACCTACACCTGGAACACCGTGCAGAGTGCCGCGAGTACCGTGCACGCAGCGCCGGTGCAGCCGAAGACCGAAACGCCTCCAAGCGCGCCCAGCAACTCGACCTCGACGGCGGCCGCCTCCGGCGGCGGTGACGATGCCGGCAACATGAGCGAAGGCGGCGGCGGCAATATGCACAAGCGCGGTCTGCGTTGGCAGTCGTTCCTGCCGGGCGTCATCAAGTAGTCACTCCGGGCACGAGCCGGCACGCCAGATTTCGACCACCGCTGAAGTTTGCGGCTGCGCGTGCTGTGCCGTCGCTTCCGACGATTCCTCAAGCAGTCGGAATATCGAGCGTCGCAGCCAGCCCCGCGAGCCAGCCGTCGCTCGCCGCAGTGCCGCGCACATGCACCGATTCGATCGCGTATTCGAGCAGCCATTCGCGCAGGCGCAATTCGATTTCGCGCAAAGCAGCGGCGTCGGAGCCGATTGCGACACCGCGTTCGAACACGAGCGCGCCGCCGGTCGCGTAGCGATACAGATTGACCCACGCGCCCTCGCGGCGTAGCAGAAAGCACTCCTGCCGCGCGTCGAGCGCGGCGACAAGCCGCTCGACATCGGCATCGGTGGCGTCGGCTGCAAACAGAATGCGCGGCCGCGGCGCCTGCGCGAGATAGCGCCCGTCGGTATCGGCATAGGTGCGGCGCACGCGGTAGTCGAGCACGCGACGGTCGTAGCCGAACAACGTCGCGCCAACTTTTTCCTCGTAGTCCGGATAGCGTTCGCGCAAGACCGCCATGCCTTGTTCCCCGAGGCGTGCACGACGCGCATCGCCGAAACTCGCACTGCGTTCATGGTGCACGAGCACGTGACCGGCAATGACGCTGCGATAGCCCGCGTGTTCGGCGCGCTGGCAGAAGTCGTTTTCTTCGCCGTAGCCTTCGGGAAACGCCGCCTCGTCCATCGGTCCAATGCGTGCGATCAGCACGCGCTTGATGTACATGCAAAAACCGTTACCGGTCGGGAGCTGCGGATAGCGCAGTCCGGCCTGCTGCAGCACCGCGCGCTGCGCCTGTACCAAAGTCCAGCGCGCGGGCACGGGACAGTGCTGCTCGAGCTCGGGCACGGTAAACGCGCCGGCATTGTCTGACACGGCCGTGACGGTACCGATGTCTTCGGCGCCGTAGGCGGCAATGCGCAGCGCGCTGAGCCAGCGCGGGCCGACTTCGGTGTCGGAATTCAGCAGCACTACATCGGCGCCGCCCGCGAGGCGCATGCCGACGTTGACGCTGTGCGTGTAGCCGCGGTTGCGCTCGTTGCGCGAGATCAGCACGTTGCTGCGGCCGGCGTGCGCGGCAAGTATCTCGCCGACGCGCGCATCGGTACTCGCATCGTCGACGAGAATCAGCTGCGCCGACGGCGACCAGCGCAGTGCCGATTCGATGCAGCGTTTTACACAATGCGGCGAATTATAAATCGGTACGACGACCGCGACCGGCGGCAGAGCCGGGAGCGGTCGCTGCGGCAGCTGCGGCGTACCGGCGAGCCGCGTCAGTCCGCGCGCCGCACCCGCGGATACATTCGTTCCCGGCTGGGCGGCCTCGCCGTGCTGCACGCGCCAGGGCGTCAGCAAGGTCGTCGGACCCGCTGAAAGACTAAACGACAGCTCGGCGAGACCCGTCGGCGAATAAGCAAATTCGCTGGTGTATTCCTTTTCGTTCTGTGCCGCGGGAAAGCGCTGAAACGCAATACCGTCCAAGCGCAATTCGATTTGCGCGGCCGTCGCACCGGCCACACGCCAGGACAGGCGCGTGCCATCCCAATCCAACCACTCCGCTTTTACCTGCGTACCGCTCATTGCCGCCGATCTGACCATCAAAGCAGCAAGCATAGCCGCCGCGAAGCGGATACGCGACAATGCCGGCATGGCGTGTTCATCTTCGCTCCAGCGCAGAACGCGCGTACTTTTCGCGCGAACGTGCGTCCTGTTCGCCGCCGCCTTGGCGGCGTGGCCGCTCGCATCTGCCGCGCAGTCGCGCGACTTCGACGTGCGCGTCACACCGTTCAATCAAATCTTTCCCGCGCTCGACCTTTCCCAGGGCTTGCGCCCAGGCGGCGTGCTGCGCGGGGACGGCGGCGCGACCGTGATCGGCGAAGGCAGCGGCTTGGTCGCGATACGACTGGTGGCGGCGCACGCTGACGAGCAGGTGCGAATCGACATTTCCGCCGCGCCCTGGCTCGCCGCGTCGACGCGCTTCGATGCGACGCTGGCACGCGCGGGCACCGAGTACGAATTGCGTCCGGCTTTCGCCTGGAGCGCGCACGAACTCGCGGCACTGGCGCAACGCACGCATATCGAGCTCGATGTTCGTGTGCAACGCGACGGCCGCTCGATGCCGACGCGCCGCGTGGCCGTTGATCTGCGGCCGCTGAACGAGGCGCTGTACTACGTACGCGACGGCCGCGACAGCGTGGATCTCGCATGGATTTTCGCCGCCTTCGTCAACGAGCGCGATGCAGTCATCGACGAGGTGCTCGACGGCGCACTGCAAAGTGGAATTGTGGATAAATTCACCGGCTACGGCGAGAGCGATTCTGATCTCGTGCTGCGCCAAGCCTGGGCCATCTGGCATGCGTTGGGCACGCATGGCATCCGCTATTCCGGCGCCGATCCCGGGGTGGATCGCGGTCCGCGCGTGTACAGTCAACACGTGCGTTTTCTCGCCGAGACTTGGGCAGACCGTTCCGCCAACTGCATCGACGGCAGTGCACTGCTGGCCTCGGCGCTGCAGCGCATCGGGTTGCGCAGCTTTCTCGTGCTGGTGCCGGGGCACGCCTTCGTCGGTTTCTACACCGACGCTGGCGCGAAGCACGCGGCGTATCTCGAAACCACGCTGCTCGGACGCGAATTGCCGCCGCTGCGCGAACAGCCGCTGTACGCGGACGGCGATATGCCGGCTTCGGCCAAGGCGAATCTCGCGAGTTTCGACGCGGCGCTGCGCGCGGGCGCGGCGCGGCATGCGCGCGTCGCGAGCAAGCTCGACGGCCACCATCAGCCCGACTATGTCGTGATCGATATCGCGACGGCGCGCGAGCTGGGCATCCGGCCGATTGCGGTCAAGGCGGCAGATGCACTGGCGACAGATCGTTGATTACTGACGAAGATGGCGTAAAGCCACGCGCCTAATTCGTGATGCACCCAGAATGCAAATCATACATACGAGCACCACAACCACCAGGGCGCTGAGTGCAGGCACGGGAGTAACTGAGAGAGCGGCATTTGTGACGACGAGTGTTGCGGTGGCGGGCTCTGGCGGCCCGTAAAACCATGAAACCTGATACGTCCCCGCCGGCAGCACTCCCAGTGGAGCAAATTGCCGTGTTTCTACGCAGGGCACAAGCTGGATGTCGGAAACAATCGATATGGTCGTCGCGCTTGATGCAAAAACACGCCCAAAAAAGCAATACGGATTTTGAACATTGAGGTAGGCGACAGTGAGATCCTTGCTGGTTGGATTGACAGGAGAAAACGTGATCGCAGGCATGGCCCCTTGCGCATGCGCTGTACTCATGAAGCTGAGTGCAATTGCAAGCACGTACATGATCATTCGATAAACTCGATTCCTAGATGTCATCTCCGCTCCAACTGCTTTGCTAAGTTTAAGGATTATGCCAACGATGTTTGCACTGCGCTTCTCAGCGGCGAGCCTTTCGTCTTGATCGCTCGGTGTCACCCAGCTAGCCGCGCTTTGCGACGATCAGCCAATTGTTGAGCGGCAGCCATCCGTGCGTGGGCGAGAACGTGGCCTGCAAGCCGCGATCGCGCAACACACTCGTCAACTCTTCGCGCGTCGGATACCAATATGCCGCGGTATTCATCCAGCCCGCCGCGCGCGCGAACGTATCCACCGCGCGCGTAAAACGCATTCGCGCGCCGGCGCGGTCGAGCCCTGTGCGGATCACCAGACGCGCTCCCGGTGTGATGCACGCCGTCACGCGATCGATCAAATCCCATGCTACATCGCGCGGCAGGAACTGCAGTACATCGAGCAAGGCCACGCTGCCGCGATGGACTGGAAACGGCGCGGCGGCGAGATCGACGCAATCGAATTGCACCTGCGTAAATCGCGCATCTTCCGCCGCGGCGCGTGCGGCGGCGATTTTTGCTTCATCGTTGTCGATGCCGCGATAAGCCGAAAGAAATCCGTCCGCGCGCAAGGTATGCGCGAGCAGGCCGATACCGCAGCCGAGGTCGAGCAGCGGCTGCATCGTGCCTCGCAGCGCCTCGCCGACGCCAGCGTAGAGCGGATCGCTCGCGAGCTTGCAGCGCGCGTACCAGTAGTGTCGGCGTTCGATCTGGAAATGGCGCGCGATTTGCGTCGAGCTCATCGCGCGCGGTCGTTCAAACCGTCAGCGGATTCGGCTTGTCCGCATCGATCTTCCAGATCTTGAGCGCACGTGCGACATCCTTGGCGCTCATCTTGCCTTCGGCGGCGAGCGCCGCGATCGCGGCCTGCGCGATGTAGTAGCGATCGACCTCGAAGAAGCGGCGCAGGTTTTCGCGCGTGTCGCTGCGGCCGAAGCCGTCGCAACCGAGCACTGTATACTTTTTACCATCCGGCATGAAAGCGCGAATCTGATCGGCGTATTCGCGCACATAGTCGGTCGCCGCAATCGCCGGTCCGGCGCGATCGGCGAGACACTCGGTCACGTAGGGCGTGCGCGCCTTCCCTTCCGGATGCAGGCGATTCCAACGCTCGGCGTCGAAGCCGTCGCGACGCAGTTCGGAGAAGCTCGGACAGCTCCAGATGTCGGCGCTGACGCCGAATTCTTTCTCGAGCAGTTCCGCCGCGGCGATCGCCTCGCGCAGGATCGTACCGGAGCCGAGCAGCTGCACGCGCGGCTCGTTCTTCTTGGGCTTGCCCGCATCCTTGAGCAAGTACATGCCCTTGATGATGCCTTCTTGCGCGCCGGCCGGCATATCCGGATGCGCGTAGTTCTCGTTCATCACGGTGACGTAGTAGTAGCAGTCTTCCTGCTCGGTCAGCATGCGGCGCACGCCGTCCTGCATGATCACCGCGACTTCGTACGAGAAAGTCGGATCGTAGGCGCGGCAGTTGGGAATGCCCCCCGCGAACAGATGCGAGTGGCCGTCCTCGTGCTGCAGACCTTCGCCGTTGAGCGTCGTGCGTCCTGCGGTGCCGCCGAGCAGGAAGCCGCGCGCGCGCATGTCGCCCGCAGCCCAAGCCAGATCGCCGATGCGCTGGAAGCCGAACATCGAGTAGTAGATGTAGAACGGCAGCATCGGCACGTTCGACACCGAGTAGCTCGTCGCCGCGGCGATCCACGAGCTCATCGCGCCGGGCTCGCTGATGCCTTCCTGCAGCACTTGGCCCTTCACGTCCTCGCGGTAGTACATCAGCTGATCCGCATCCTGGGGGCGGTATTTCTGCCCGAACGGTGCGTAAATGCCGATCTGGCGGAACATGCCTTCCATACCGAACGTGCGCGCCTCGTCGGCGACGATCGGCACGATGCGCTGCCCGATGGCCTTGTCGCGCAGCAATAGATTGATGCCGCGCACGAGCGCCATGGTGGTCGAGATCTCGCGCTCGCCCGTGCCCTTGGTGATCTGTTCGAATGCGGACAGATCCGGCGTCGGCAGCGATTCCGACTTGCGCCGGCGCTGCGGCAAGAAGCCGCCGAGCGCGGCGCGGCGCTCGAGCATGTATTTCACTTCCGGCGAATCCTTGCCCGGATGGAAATACGGCACGTTGTCGACTTGGTCGTCCGCAATCGGAATGCGGAAGCGATCGCGGAACGCGCGCACGGCTTCGTTGTCGAGCTTCTTCTGCTGATGCGTCGGATTGAGCGACTCGCCCGACGCGCCCATGCCGTAACCCTTCACCGTCTTGGCGAGAATCACGGTCGGCATGCCTTGCGTGTTCACCGCTTCGTGATAGGCCGCGTAAACCTTGTGCGGATCGTGGCCGCCGCGATTCAAGCGCCAAATGTCGTCATCGGAGAGGTTGCGCACCATCTCGAGCGTCTCCGGATATTTGCCGAAGAAATGCTCGCGCGTATACGCGCCGCCGAAGGCCTTGCACGCCTGATATTCGCCGTCGACGGTTTCCATCATGAGCTTGCGCAGCGTGCCGTTGTTGTCGCGCGCGAGCAGCGGATCCCAGTAGCTGCCCCAGACGAGCTTGAGCACGTTCCAGCCGGCGCCGCGGAACACGCCTTCGAGTTCCTGGATGATCTTGCCGTTGCCGCGCACCGGGCCATCGAGGCGCTGCAGATTGCAGTTGATCACGAAGATGAGATTGTCGAGCTTCTCGCGCCCGGCGAGCGAAATCGCGCCGAGCGTTTCGGGCTCGTCGGATTCGCCGTCGCCGATGAAGCACCAAACCTTGCGGTCGGACTTAGGGATGAGGCCGCGGTTTTCGAGGTACTTCCAAAAGTGCGCCTGATAGATCGCCTGCAGTGGACCCAGGCCCATCGACACGGTCGGCGCCTGCCAATAATCCGGCATCAGCCACGGATGCGGATACGAGGACAGGCCATGGCCGTTGCCCGCGACTTCCATGCGGAACAGGTCCATTTGGTCTTCGCCGATACGACCCTCGAGGAACGAGCGCGCATACACGCCTGGGCTCGCGTGTCCCTGATGAAAAATCAGGTCGCCCGGATGGTTCTCGCTCGGCGCGCGCCAAAAATGATTGAAGCCGACGTCGACCAGCGTCGCGCTCGACGCAAAGCTCGCGATGTGCCCGCCCAGTTCACCCGGCTTGCGGTTCGCGCGCACGACCATCGCCATCGCATTCCAGCGCACCAGGCAGCGGATGCGCCACTCCATCGTCGGGTCGCCCGGCGACTTGGCTTCGAGATGCGGCGGGATCGTATTGATGTATTCGGTAGTCGGCGAGAACGGCAAATGGCCGCCGGCGCGACGCGTCGCGTCGACCATGCGTTCGAGCAGGTAATGCGCGCGCTCAGGGCCATCGTGGCTGATTACCGCGCCGAGCGAGTCGGTCCATTCGCGGGTTTCGGTCGGATCGATGTCCTGATCGAGGATGTCTTTCAATACGTTCATGCTTGCCTCCCACCTTGCTGCGCCTGCGGCCTCCGCGGCGCCTTGTTGAAAACGTTTACCGACTGCGAGTTTAGCTTGCCGACGTCACAGCGTCGATTTGCACCGGCGCGGCGGCGAGCTGCGCGCGAATTTGCGCTTCGACGCAGGCGATCGCCGTCATATTGACCGCGCGGCGCACGGTCGACGCCGGCGTAAGAATATGCGCGGGCTTGGACATCCCCATCAGGATGGGACCGATGGCGACGCCATCGGTCATCATGCGCACCATGTTGTAAGCGATGTTCGCGGCGTCCATGTTCGGGCAGACGAACACGTTTGCCTGCCCGCTGAGACTCGATCCCGGGAAAATGCGCGAACGTACGGTTTCGGACAGCGCCGTATCGGCCTGCATTTCGCCGTCGATTTCGAGCGCCGGATCGGCCTCGCGCACGATCTCCAGCACGCGCCGCATCTTCTGCGCGTTGGCCGAGTTGTGGCTGCCGAAATTCGACGCCGACAGCAGGGCAACCTTGGGTTTGATGCCGAACATCTTCAGACGCAGTACGCCTTGCAAGGTCGCTTCGGCAAGCTGCTCCGCAGAAGGATCGGGTTGTGCATGCGTGTCGATGAAAAAGTACGCGCCGCGATCGTTCTGCACGCCCGTCATCGCCGCCGGCGCGCTGATGCCCGGATCGAGCGGCAGCACGCTGCGGATGTAGTTGAGCTTGGATTGATAGGTGCCGATCAAGCCGGTGATCAGGCCATCGGCTTCGCCGCGGGCCACCATAATCGCGGCGATCAGCGTCACGCGCGTGCGAATCATCGCCTTGGCCAGCGCCGGCGTCGTGCCGCGGCGCGCGTTCAATTTGTGGAAGTAATTCCAGTAGTCGTTGTAGCGCGGATCGTCTTCGACATTGGTCAGCTCGAAGTGCTCGCCCGGACGCATGCGCAGACCGAGACGCTTGATGCGCTTGTCGATCACCGAGGGGCGGCCGATCAGAATGGGCTTGGCCAAGCCTTCGTCGACGACGTTCTGCACCGCGCGCAGGACGACGTCTTCCTCTCCCTCGGCGAACACGATGCGCTTGGGGTCCGCTTTGCAGCGATCGAACAGCGGCTTCATCAGCGCCGTCGTGCGGAACACGAACTGCGAGAGCTTTTCCGTGTACGCGCACAGGTCGCCGATCGGCTGCGTCGCGACGCCGGATTCCATCGCCGCGCGCGCGACCGCAGGCGCGACCGACACGAGCAGACGCGGATCGAACGGCTGCGGGATCAGATAATCCGGGCCGAAGGTGAGGCTCTTGTCGCCGTAGTTGTAGGCGCGCTCGGCCACGTCGGACACTTCGCGCCGCGCGAGTTCGGCGATGGCGTGCACGCAGGCGACTTCCATCTGCGCATTGATCGTCGTCGCGCCGACGTCGAGCGCACCGCGGAAGATGTACGGAAAACACAGCGCGTTGTTGACCTGATTCGGATAGTCCGAGCGACCGGTCGCGATGATCGCGTCGGGACGCACGGCCTTGACCAGTTCGGGCAGAATTTCCGGCGTCGGATTGGCGAGCGCAAGAATGATTGGCCGCTCGGCCATGGTCTTGACCATGTCCTGCGTGAGCACGCCTCCGGCGGAGACGCCGAGGAAAATATCCGCACCCGCGACAATGTCGGCAAGCTTGCGTGCCGGCGTGTCGCGCGCGTAGCGATCGAGTTCGCCGCCGAGCCCCGGACGGCCCTTGTACAGAATGCCGTCTTTGTCGTTGACGAGAATATTCTCGGGCTTCACGCCCAGACGCACGAGCATGTCGAGACAGGCGATGCCGGCCGCGCCCGCGCCTGAGGCTGCGAGCTTCACCTGATCGATGCGCTTGCCGATGATCTGCAGCGCATTGATCACCGCGACGCCGACGATGATGGCCGTGCCGTGCTGATCGTCGTGGAATACCGGAATCTTTACGCGCTCGCGCAGCTTCGATTCGACCTCGAAGCATTCGGGCGCCTTGATATCTTCGAGATTGATGCCGCCGAAGGTCGGTTCTAGCGAAGCGATGATCTCAACCAGCTTGTTCGGGTCGCGCTCGTTGATCTCGATGTCGAACACGTCGATGCCGGCGAACTTCTGGAACAGCACGCCCTTGCCTTCCATCACGGGCTTGGCGGCGAGCGGACCGATAGGTCCCAGGCCGAGCACCGCGGTGCCGTTGGTGATCACGGCGACCAGATTGCCTCGCGCGGTAACCCGCGAGGCTTCTGCGGGATCGGCGACGATCGCTTCGCAGGCTGCCGCGACGCCCGGCGAATAGGCAAGGGACAGGTCGCGCTGGGTCAGCAGCGGCTTGGTCGGCGCAATCTTGATCTTGCCCGGCGGATAAGCGCGGTGATAGTCGAGGGCGGCCTGTTTGATATCGTTCGCGTCGGACATGTTCCCTGCGACGTATTGCGCGCCGCATCCTGGCTGTTTCCGCGCGACTATAGCACAGCGCTGTGAGGCCTCCGGTGACCGAAAACCCCGTCAGTCCTTGCGCTTGAACGTCACGACGAGCACGTCGCGATGCGCCGGCTGGCTTGGGTCGATCGGCTCGACCGGCGTGACCCCGTGGAACACGCGCGCATCCTCGACCAGGGCTGCATCGAACGCGCGCTCCAGAGTGAAGCTGCCGAGCAGGCGGCGGTCGGAAGATGCATAAATCTCCGTGGTCCCGCTCGCGATATTGACCCGATCGATCATCAGCACGAGCACATAGTCGACACCGTCGCGATGCACGCCTTCGGGGGTCGGCTGGCCCGGCTCGTCGGAGCGCGCCTCGATGCGAAATTGGTGCACCTCGACGTGCCATGCGCTCACTTGCGGCGCGAGGACGCCGAAAGTGTTATTGCAAAAATGCAGGATCGTATCGAGCGTAGCTCCCGCACCGATAGCCGGAAGGATGGGCTCGAACCAGCGCTCGATGCCGCCCTGCAGCGCGTTGTATTCGAGGCTCTGGTAGTGCGGCTGATGCACCTCGCGCACCGCAGGGCCGGCGCGCGTAACGGAGAACACCGCATGACGCCGGCGTCGATAACGGCCGTGGTCGGCGAGGTAGCTGTCGAAGGCGAGATCGTTCCAGCTCGCCGCAAACGCGTCCCAATCGGTGAGCGGCCCCGTCGCGGCGAGCTGCGCACGCATCATCGCGGCGGGCGCGAAGGCGAAGCCATCGCGTGCGAGGACGCCTTTCGTATCGGTGGCGCGCTTGAGTGCCGCAGCTTGCATGGCTCCAACGATAGCAGAATCCACCTACCGTTCTAAGAGCCAATTCCTAGGAACCACTGAACAAGCTACTGCGCTCGCTCGCTACGCTTCTCCAGTGGTTCCGGGCGGCGCCAGTCGATTAGGTCGCCGGGACGTCTTCGGGCAACGCCGGAATGCCAAGGCGGATATCCGCAGAAAACGCCGCGCTCTGATCCGCAGCCTGCGCGCGCTCGCGCAAACGCCCTAGCGCACGCAGCTCGCTCAGCGGATAGCGCTGATCGAGCGCGCCCAGCGCGTATAGGTACTCGGGCAGATAACCCGACAGCAACAAGCGATGGCTCAGCGGCAGACGGCCGACGATGCGCGAGACCATCTGGTAAATGATGGTCGTGCAGTTCGCGGTGACGGTGTTGTAGAAGCGCGGCGTTTCGACCAGACGATTCGCCGCATCGATATAGGCCAGAAACAATTCGCGCATCGCGTCGCGCGGCATCCGTATACGGTAGAGATAGTCGTCTTCGCCGCGAACATTGGTGCGCACGCGGATCACATCGCGCTCGGTCGCCGCGACGATGCTCAACTCGTACAGCCTGAAGAAGCCGCCGATCTCGGAGAACAGCGCGCCCTTCTGACGCCTGATCTCGACCGAAAACACTACTTGCTCTCCGTCGTCGAAGCCGAACGACACCAGTGTGTGCGCGATCGCGGGTCCGGCCCAATACGACAAGATCAAGTCCAACGTGCGCAGGCGTTGCAAGTCGACGTTGCGCGTCTGCCAGCACAGAACGTAGTCGGTGCGGGTGCGCCACTCGAAGTCGCGCAGATTGATCAATGTAACGACGTCGCCGTTCACCTCACCCGAAAGCAGACGCGCGACGTCATCATTCCAAATGTGGTCGTTCGAGGGCTTGAGACTCGACCACCACCACAAAAATCCAGCGCATCCCACAACCCCCGCGCACAGCGCGGCGAGCGCATGCCCGCCCCACAACGCGATCAGCACGGCGAGCCACCACGCCAACCACAACAACACGCTCGTCACCGTCGATGCGCGACTCGCCGACCATTTGAACCACAGTGCCAGCGCACCCCATGCACCGATGCCGGCGATAGCGAGTGTCGCGATGACTGCGCCGACATCATGCAGAAGGTCGTTGATATGCATGAACACCGTTCCGCGTGATTGAGCTCAAGTTGAATCTTGTGCAGCGCGCATCATGCGGCTTTGTGAATGAAATGGATACCTGCGTCCACCCAACACCGTCTTAGCATCGCTGCCGCGGTTTCGGCGTAGACTCGAGCGAGGCTATGGAAAAGAGGCGATCGATGCGGCCCTCGCGCACCGTGTTTTGCGGCTT
>Ga0306920_100005363_pt1 | contig 16561 bp, 18 predicted proteins | sample flu12Cox44000170_FD_204666 | JGI IMG/M metagenome (GOLD analysis project Ga0306920, IMG submission 204666) | Lab enrichment of tropical soil microbial communities from Luquillo Experimental Forest, Puerto Rico - flux4day.12C.oxic.44.000.170 (v2)... | ecosystem: Environmental > Terrestrial >... | reverse complement strand
CGCGTAAACAACGGCGTATAAGTAACTTTGCGCATCACCATTCTCGGCTTGGGTCTTGGTGAGCATCGCCTGCGAGGCTGCACGGCGTCCAAGCTTCTCGTAGACGAGCGCGTGTGCCGAAAACCGGCAGGCAGGTCATTGCAGCCGAGAGCATTCGCGTCGGACGACCGGAGAAGCACAATATTCCAATTGCGAACCAAGCACCGCAACGATTAGGTCCGAGGTGTTTTCAGAATGTTGGGAGTACTGCCATGCGTAAGGACAGCGGATCTCTTGGTTCCACTTTTGTGGCCGGGATACTGGTGGTAGCGCCTGTTTACTTGTGCGTTTTGCTGCTGCTCAAGGCAATGACGTCCTTAGCCGACCTGCTGAAGCCTGTCGCAGAAATTCTTCCCCAGTGGTTGCCGGGCGCACAGGTCCTATCTCTGCTGTTGTTGTTGGGGATCTGCTTCCTTGTTGGGGTCGCTATGCGCACTTCGGTCGGGCGGGCCGTTGAGAGGGCAATCGAGCATTCGCTATTGGAGAAAATCCCAGGCTATGTGCTATTGCGAAGTCTCACACAACGACTCGCTGGGAATAGTCAAGACGAGACTTGGAAACCCGCGCTGGCCGAGATCGAGCATGCTCTGGTACCCGCATTCATCATCGAGGAGCATAGGGATGGTCGTTACACGATCTTTGTGCCTTCGGTGCCCACGCCCTTTGCTGGTGCCGTCTACGTTCTTACTGCTGATCGTGTCCATCCAGTGAATACCGCGTTCACAAAGGCTTTGAAGACCGTCTCGCGGTGGGGAATGGGGTGCGAGGACCTCGTCGCAGCAATGGAAGGTACAAATCAAAGTGCAGTGCCGGTCCAAAGCGTGCTGTCCACGTCCGCGACACCAACTGTCAGTCACTGACCTGCCCGCATCTAATGTCGGTCCGCCGAATAAGCGTGACTCGGACGCAGGTGCCCGCATACGTGCGAAAGTCTGCTCTCCCGTATCAGTGCGAGGCAATGTGGCTCTCGCGTGCACATGCTCCTCGTCCGTAAGATCGCGGAGAACCCGGTCACTGGCTCCGATGCCTACGCGTCAGTTCGGCCAAGAGTTCTAACAAAGGTTAGGGGGTATTGCTCTATCCCGCGGAAAAGAACAAACAATAGATCGTCGGCGCCCCGACCGAGGTCCTTGGGTGAAAGTCAGCTCACGGCCCAAAACCGCTCATCGGCAGGCGGGCCGCAAATCGCTCCAAAGCGGCCACTCGGGGCCACGTGCGCGCACAACGGCAGAATGCATGCAGACAGCCGTGCACGCCACCACCTAATGGGAGAGCGTGTTCTTGTAGATCTTGCCGTCCTTCATGATGACGACAAAGTTCTTGGCCGGGTCCGCGACCAGCTTGATGTCTGCGATCGGGTTGCCGTCAACGAGAAGCAGGTCGGCCAGCGCGCCCTGTTCCACGACACCCAGCTTGCCGGGATAGGGGCTGCGCTTTCCGGACATCGCGAGCAACTGGGCGTTGGTTCCCGTGGCCATGACGAGCGCTTCTGCGGGAGTGTACCAGCGGGCAAGCGACGCCAGCATGGCTCCCAGTTGCTGCGCCAAGGCCTGCGAGAACAGGACATCAGTGCCGAACGCCGTCTTGAGCTTGTATTTCTTCGCCAGCTCGTAAGTCCGGGCTATGCCCCGCCAGGCTTCGTCGAACTTAGCTTGTTGGACTGAGCCTGCCGGAAAGCTTTGTCTCATCTCCTCGGGGATAGGCTGCGCACTCAACCAAACGCCCCTTCTCGGCCATCAACTTGGCGGTGGCCTCATCCATAAAGACGCCATGTTCGATACATCTCACACCGGCGGCTATGGCTCGCTGAATGGCCGCGGGCGTAAAGGCGTGCACGGTGACGTAGGTGCCCCAGTTCTCGGCCGCTTCGACCGCCGCCCGCAGTTCCGCCTCCGTGTACAGCGACACGTCGATCGGGCTGTGGGGCGAGGAGACACCGCCGCCAGCCATCAGCTTGATCTGGGAGGCACCCTGCATGAGTTGCTCGCGGACCCGGACGCGCACCTCGTGGGGGCTGTCGGCGATAGCACTGAACCCAATCTGTTCCACGCGACTGAGCCTGCCGCCGATCGTCCGCGGCAGTTCATACAACTGGCGAAAATCGCCGTGCCCGCCGCTAGTCGTAATCACGGCGCCGGATGGAAAGATGCGCGGTCCAGCGATGATGCCCTCGTCGATAGCCTACTTCAGGCCAAACGTCGGCCCGCCCACGTCGCGCACTGTGGTGAAGCCCCGCAACAGCGTGTCTGTCGCCTCGGCCCCCGCCACGATATTGTTGTATCCGACGTCACCGCCGATCGCCTGAGCAGGAGTGGGCCGTATGGCAAACGCATGCACATGTGCGTCGATCAGACCGGGCATGAGCGTGCGGCCGCCGCCGTCGATGACAGTAACGTTAGCGTCCGCGGGTGGCTGGATACTGACGCTCGAAACGCGTTCGATGATGTTTCCACGCACCATCACGTTACTAGGGTCCGTGAGCTTCTCCGCCTTGCCATCGAAGATCCGCACATTCTTGAATAGAGTGACGGCAACCTTAGGCGCTGCGGTTGCCGCGCTGGCAGCGCCAGGGCTTGCCGCAGGAGATGACACCGTCGCGGGCGGGGTTGTTGTCGCCGCTCCTGTGGCAGCGCCGCCTGCGTCAGATGCTGATGGCGCGCCGGATGGAGCGCAGCCGGCGGAAAGCATGAGCGCGACCACGGCGCTCAGGAATCGAACCTTATCGCGCATGGAAGCCCTCCTTAGCGGAGTCTGTTAGTCGTGATCTGACCCTTTTTCGTCTCGTTCCGTGGGGAGATTCTACCGAGAAAGCGTTGTATCGCTAACTGATACTCCTCTGACCGGCCCCTCCGCCCGCGAGGCGTTACCCTCGCGGGTGGCTTGTGTCGTTACACACAGGAGGGACCGGCGATGGGACTGTACTGCGGGATTGATTTGCACTCCAACAATCACGTGATGACGGTGATCGATGAGGGGGATCGGCGGCTATATGAACGACGGTTGCCGAACGATCTTGCGATCACCAAGGCGGCGTTGGAGCCATTTCGGGCGCAGCTGGTGGCGGTGGCGGTAGAGTCGACCTTCAATTGGTACTGGTTGGTCGATGGGTTGATGGATGCGGGGTACGAGGTGCGCCTGGTGCACACTGGGGCGGTTGTTCAATACGCTGGACTCAAGCACACGGACGACCAGCATGACGCGTTCTGGCTTGCGCACTTGATGCGACTCGGGATCCTGCCTACTGGGTATATCTACCCCAAGGGCAAGCGCGGGCTGCGCGACCTGGCCCGTCAGCGCATGCGCTTGGTTCAGCATCGCGCCTCGCACATTACCTCCGTGCAGAGCCAGGTCTGGCGCTCCACTGCCGTGAGACTCAGCGGCCACACGATCAAGGGCGAAGGCAAGCAGCCGTGGCCCGAACTGCGCGACGCAGACCTCGCCTTGAGTATTGAAACGGGACGTGCAGCGATCGATGCACTCACCGTGCAGATCGAGCGCTTGGAAGAGGTGTTACTGAAGCGCGTCGGTTTATCGCCGCAGTTCCAGGTGCTCAAAACCGTCACGGGCATCGGTCCGATCTTGGCCCTCACGATCGCGCTGGAGGTGGGGGATATTAAGCGCTTTCCCGGCGTCGGCGAGTTCGCTTCCTACTGCCGCTGTGTGGATAGCCAGCGGCTCAGTAACGCGAAGAAGAAAGGTGAAGCCAATCGCAAGAACGGCAATCCCTATCTCGCTTGGGCGTTCATGGAAGCGGCTCACTTCGCCATTCGTTACCTGCCGGCCGCGCGGCGCTTCTATGAACGCAAGTGCCGCCAGCGCAACGCGCTGCTCGCCGTCAAGGCGCTCGCTCACAAGCTGGCGCGTGCCTGTTTCTATATTCTGCGCGATCAGGTGCCCTTCGCACCTGAGCGCTTGTTCGTGTAATGCGGTTCAGCGGCCTGGGTAGGTCTAAAAGCGGACTGGCTCAAAACCATGCGACTGATGACTCGCCCAGGCTGCTGCTCTACACGGTTGTTTACTCGATGCGCCTCGTCGCCGAATCACGAACGGACTGGGACGTCGCTTGCCGACGAGCCCTCGCGTACTGTGCTTCAGATGAGCGGCGCCGGGTACCGAGGACTTTCTGGGGCTCAAATGAGCCGAGGGCCGATGCTGTCGCTCCGTGCCGGGCGATCGGTCTGTACCTGATCCAGATGGGTGTCTGGTGCGCATCGGCCACCGATGTGCAACCAAGAGAACGAAAGACAGGATGCGCGTAGAGAGACGACCGTGAATCTTCAGACGCCTCAACGCGTCAGCGGTTTCGCGCGCCACTTGACAAGGGGTCGGTCAATGGGTGTCCGCTTTGGTAGATCTGGATGCTCTGCGCCGGGCTGTTTCAGTGGACGCGTGGTCACTCACCGGTCGTCAAGCACCTCTAAAACCCACCTCTCACGTAGATCAGCAAACCTTGATAGCCAAAGTTCAGACGACCGGTGAAGGCCTCCTTGCCCACGTCTGCATGTATCACGAAGCGCTCATATCCTAGGCCGATGCCGAAGTGCGGGCTGAACATCCAGGTCGCTCCGGCCCGCAGGACAGACCAATTGCCGTTGATACCCTGGTAACTCAGCGAGAACATCTGGCCGGAAGCGTCGAGATACACATGCGGGGAAACCGCCCAGTCCCCTCGAATGCCAAAGACTGGCAGCGGCGCGGGCACCGAGTTTGACCTGGTCGTAAATGTCGCGGCCTCCTCGATGGGTCCGGTCGGAGTGTTGACGGTGAGCGATGCGTTGCCGGACAGCTTCAAAGTCAGATCGACGAGATGTATGCCGGCCATGGCCACGATCTCGTAGTTGGGTCGGCGCAGGAAAGCCCATTCATAACCCAGCTCATACACACGAAACTCGGTCTCTGCAGTCACCTGCCCGCCGACCTTGAAGGTGTAGTCACCCCACGCGAGAGCCTGATTCAGGATTCTCGTCCCCCGGACGTCATCGTCGAAATAACTGAAGCGCACGTGCTGTGTCGGAGTGATGCGCCACAGAAGCTCGCCACGCCAGCGCGTCTCTTCGGCATCGATGCCGAATCGCTGGTCGAAGTCTATCTGCTGATCGTTCGTGTTTGCGCTGCCCACCAGGCCGGCCCTGATCGAAGAAGTGACCACGAATCCGCCCACAGCGTAGGCGATGCGGCTATTGAGAAGGTCCTCCGCTGGAGTATCCGCTCGTGCAGGACCTGACGCTGACGTGGCCAGGACGAGCGCGCCCACGATTGCAGCGGAGAGCCACAGAGTTTGCACCAGTCCCCGGCGACGTATGACACCTTGCATCATTCATGACTCATTGCGGGTGAGTTCTTCGCGCTGCTGGACTGAGCCGCGACCTCGCTGCGCGCGACCCTACGCTGCTGAGGATGAGCAATCGTTACCCTCGACGCACAAAGACCCGGCGTGCTAGCAATTCGGGAGGGGGGAGCACCTCAGCTGATCTGAATGGTGGCCAGGGGCGGAATCGAACCACCGACACGCGGATTTTCAGTCCTCCACAATCTGCACCCAGCAGCACCCAGGATCACCTGAAACAACCGATTAGGCGAAAACCGCCCCTCGTTAGGTGCTCCTGGGTGATGGTAGGTGACGCTGGGTTGGAAACTAAAGTGGAAACCGTAATTTCGGAGCCGCAGGGTTGAAGCGGCGGACGGGATTCCGCGAGAAATTCTGGCCAAGACATGTAACGACCGGTAACGTGGTGATTATAGAACTTGGCGGTTTACACCGGGCAGGCAACTATGGTTTTGGTGCCGGAACGAACATGGGCTCCTGTGCGCCAGAATAAGGCGAGGCGGCCCTGGGCTACCTCTGTCCTCGCCACGGTGGCAGTCGCCGTCGCTTATTTCCTGTCAGCTCGGCTAAGCCTGGCCCTCCTTGAGAAGCCTGACGGGGTTGCGGTGTTCTGGCCGGCTGCGGGCATAGGCTCCGGCGTCCTGATCGTCATGGGTTCTGCGGCTCGCTGGCCTGTTATCGTCGGCGTGATGGCCGCGACCATCGTCGCCAACTTGCTGGGCGATCGCAATGTCTGGAGCTCAATTGTCTTCGCTGTCGCCAATGCCAGTGAGGCCGCCATAGTTGCGGGCCTTATAGAGCGATGGTACGGCTCGCCTTTTGAGCTCAACACGCTACGACGCGTAATCGGGCTGTTTGCGGCGACGACCGCAGGAACTGCCCTCTCTGGCATCGTCGGCACGATCGGGTTCGTCTGGTTCCACAGCGCTTCTGCATCCATCCCGATTGTATGGTTTCACTGGTTCGCCTCGGACGCTCTTGGCACCCTCACGGTCGCACCGCTCGTGATCGGTTTTGCGTCATTGATGCGTAAGATGCCGTCGACGCGGGAATGGGCAGAAAGTGCTTTGGTACTCGCAGTGGTGTGCGTCCTGTGCGCATTCCTGGTGTTCTTGCCAAATAAGCCTTGGACCCTCGAGCTGGCTACTATCGCGCTGTGCCCTCTATTCGTTTGGATCGCGGCGCGCCTGCCACCTGGTATTACCACTGCGGCAACATTCATCTGCGCGATCACCATCGTTGTGACAACAACATTCGCCATCGGCATCTTCGGCGATTCCCGATTGCCATTTGATGAGCGCATCCTGTCTGCTCAAGCGAGCATCTTGGCAATCTCGTTCGGCGCGTTGGTTCTTACTGCGCTGTTTAGCGAGCGCAGGCTTCACGAGAGCGCGCTTCTCGAGAGGGAGGCTCGGCTCCAGGAAGCGCTGCGCGCCGGAGGTGTGATGGCCTTCGAATGGGACCTCGCTGCCGATCAGGTGCGTCACAGCCAGAACGCGTCTCTAATCCTGGGATTTGGCTCGAAGGATTTTCTCAGCGGCTCTGAAATGTTAGGGCAAGTCCACCCGGATGATCGCACGCACGTGACAGCCGGCATAGATGGAATCAACCCCAACAACCCCTCTTATTCGGTGACGTTCCGCTACCGGCGAGGGGATAGCGATAGCGAAGTGTGGTTAGAGCAAGTTGCTACGGCCCAATTCGATTCACAGGGATTGCCTGTGCGCATCCGGGGCCTGACGACAGACATCACCGAGCGTAAGCGGTTCGAAGAAGACATTTCGCGTGCGCAGAAGCTGGCAGAACGGGCAGATCGCGCCAAATCGATTTTTCTCGCTGCCGCAAGTCACGATCTGCGACAACCTCTACAAACGTTAAGATTCTTGCAGGGGGCACTTGAACAGCGGCATCCGGATGGCGAGTGGCGCGAGATTGTCGCGGGAGTAGGCCACTCAATTGACACCATGTCTGGCATGTTATCAAGCCTGCTCGATATCAATCGACTCGAAACTGGAAATCTCTGCCCCTCGAAGAGCGATTTCGTCGTCAATGAAATATTCAGTTCGGTAGCAACTGACGTACGTCGCCCGCTCGAGGAGAAGGGCTTGCAATGGCGCGTTGTGCCGTCCGATCTTTTGGTCCACAGCGACAAGCGCATGCTCGAGGAGATGATCCGTAATCTACTGTCGAATGCAATCCGCTACACAGATCGAGGGAAAATCCTGCTGGGTTGTCGACGCGCTGGCGACAACGTTCGAATCGAAGTCTGGGATACTGGTATCGGCATCCCAGGAGATCAGCTGCCCCACATATTTGAAGAATATTATTGCGATGCTGAGCGCGGCGGCTTTGGACTGGGTCTGGCAATCGTCAAACGATTGGGAGAGCTCCTCGACCACACAGTTGATGTCCGATCCACGCCGGGCAAGGGCACGGGTTTTTCCATTGAGGTTCCCAGGGGCGGAGCAGGCGTCGGTGTACCTGAACCAATCCTAACGTCTGATTTTGATGGCGAGCTCTTCCACGGCACTGTCCTCGTCATCGAAGATGAGAGGTCCTTACGGTCTGCGCTCAGCCGGATGCTTACATTGAGGGGAATCGACGTCATTGGAGTTCCGACCGGGAGTGACGCGGTCAGCCTGATCCAGCAGAAAAACTTGTGTCCAGATCTAGTGTTATGTGACTACAACCTCCCGGGTACAATGAACGGCGTTGAGAGCATCGAGTCTTTGCGTAACGCTCTCGCTTGGAACCTTCCGGCGATCGTGATGACCGGCGACACCAGAGAGACAACGATTGAGGCGATCGCCTCCCATGGCATGTCTGTCTTAGTCAAACCATTTTTGGGCGACGAACTCATCCAGCTAATCAATAGACTTTACCGCGGTTCAGAGTCTTCCGGTCAAAACCGAAGGGCACGCATGGTTGGGCAAAGACAATCTATGCCGTGATGAACACAAATTGAGAAGCGGCCCGATAATGTGCGGCCTAGTGATCCGCGGAGCTGCACGCCGACTCGACCCCGCTTGTGCCCATCCGGTGTCGAGGCATGAGCCCGGGTGGCCGCATTCTTTCCATAGCTAATATCCCCAACGCTCGAAACGCTCCGCTTACCCCTAAGGTGTCAGCATACGATGCTATCGCCTCCGGAGATTGCCGCCGCGATTAGTGCTGCACGCTCCTTGGCACTGACTGACCAGAACTCATCGCATGTCTCGCAATATGCCTCTATCGGATAGCCTTGGTTGAAGAGCCTCAGTAAGGATGCGCGATCGAATCCCCGCTGAAGGCGCACCCGCGTGCACTTGGGGCATGGGGACATGAAAGGAATTTTTGTGCGTCCATGTAGTTTCATCCCGTTGCCCCCTGGGATGAACGTGGTCTTCATTTTCAGCCTCCCTGTCCTTGTGATTAACTGTAGGTGTCACTCCCGGTCCAGAGGACAAAAGAGTAGGATGACCGGCGAACTAAATCGCCGGCCAAAATCCACGCACATCGGGGGTTTGAGGTGCGTGAAAACGGAGGCAGCCGGGATTCCCTCCCCGACTGCCGCGACTCGCAGTTATGCCCGCAAAGTCAGCTTCGTCCTCCGCGCGTTTTCCTGCGACCCGCTCTAGAATATAGCCGGGCGGTCAAGCACTCCGGTATAAGACCTTTGCCCCCCGTCTATCGATGGGATTTAACGGTCCGGTGGCGTCATAGGCTGGCGAGGAGAACAATGCCGGCGCTGAGAAATTCCGATTGCCGGGGTGCATAACCGTTATTCGCGCGAGTCACGACAGCGATCGGTTCATGCCGCAGTCATCCCCGTTTGTTTTTCTCCTCGACGACAAAGAAGCGGTTGTGGTTGCCGCTGGACGCATGCTGCGAGCTGAGGGCTTTGCAGTCCGCACCTGGACCAGCGCGGCCGCGTTCCTTGAGGCCTACGACAGCACGATCCCGGGTTGCTTGGTCTCCGACGTACGCATGCCAGACATGACTGGACTCGAGTTGCAACAGGAGCTGTTGGCACGTGACATCCGTACACCGATTATCTTCATGACTGGGGTGGGCGATATTTCGATGGCGGTGCGAGCAATGAAGGCTGGAGCTGTGACATTCCTCTGCAAACCGGTGGAACGGGGCGAGCTTGTTGCGGCGGTGCGCGAGGCACTTGCATACGACGCCACTGTGCGTGCACGCCAAGAGCAAGAGCGTGTCATCTCCATGCGGCTCGCGACACTCACGCCACGCGAGCTTCGGGTGCTCGAATTGCTTGCGACGGGGCTGATGACCAAGCAAATAGCGCACGAACTTGGCACAGCCGAAAAAACGATCAGAAAGCATCGGGCTCGCATCCTGGAGAAGATGAAGGCAAGCACTGCTGCTGCGCTGGTAAACATGTTAGCCATGCGAACTTCGTTGGACACTTTGCGCGCCGCACGTTCCGCGCTGCGGCGGCCCGTTCCGACTCTTCTAGGCGGTGAGACTGCTGGATCGCCGGCGGGCGGCGATATGCATAAACCGCGTTGACGGCGGAATGGCGCACCCAGATCGACTGTTCTCTCGCTTCTGGTCGTGACCATCACTTCCTGGAGACCTTTCGCGCGCTGCACTGCAGCGGCGAACGGCGCGGGGCTTCCGCCGCGGCTGATTGGGCTAGACCGCAAGCCGCGGCAACTCCGCTGACGCCCTGCCATGTCGCCACTATCATTGCCCCCTGACGAGGTATGACGCGGCGGGATGCGCGTACCGGAGACATGATCCGAGCTTAGTCCGCCAACGTTGCTGCGTCGTTCGAGATGCGAAAAAATCCCGGGCCGGGGGGACACGGTGCCATCCTTTGAGGCGAGATTGATCTGTTGGCTGCTGCTGACCCCCGTTACGGCGATCGTGGCGCAAATCGAGCGGCCGGAGAGGGTACTGATACTCCACTCCTTTGGTCCGGAATTCGGCGATCTATATGGTCCCAACCTGGGGAAGGGCATCGTAGGCGGGCCGCTGATCTCCGGCGAGGAGCAAGGCCGCGAGGCTACGCTTACCACCGCCCGCCTGCCGTCAGGCGAGCATGTCTCGGATATCAGAATGCCGCCAATTGGTCTTGGAGAACCAGAGTACGATTGGCGGGAGCTTAAGCGCTGGCATATAAGACTATCGGACTTGCCGCCCGGAGGCACCGTTCTCTTCCGCGAGCTCACCGCCCGGGAACGATATGGATGGCAGATGCTCATTATCGCAGCCGTCATCGTGCTCGAGGCTGGGTTGATTGTCAGGCTTCTGCACGGTCGCCGTCGCCGGCATCGTGCCGAAATCGACGCGCAGCAGCGCATGGCTCAGCTCGCCGAGTTAAACCGCCGCTCAACTGTAGAAGAGTTGTCGGCGTCGATTGCTCACGAACTCACTCAGCCGCTCAGTGCCATTAGCCACAACGCCGAGGCTGCGGCGTTAATTCTTCGGGCACAGTCACCGGATCTTAGCGAGCTCAGGGACATTGTGGCGAGTATTACACGTGATCAGCAATGTGCGACGCAGGTGATCAAGCGACTGCGAAACCTAATTGGCAGGACTCCCTCTGAGATCAAGGAAATCGATCTCAATGAGGTAGTTCGTGAAGTGTCCGAGTTCCTCTCGGCAACAGCCGCGGCGCGCCATATCAACTTGAGTACAAATCTCGCTGCCCAAGCGCTGCGCGTCAGTGGCGATCGGATACAACTGCAACAGGTGATCCTGAATCTAGTGATAAACGGCATCGACTCCATGGAGGGCTCCGAAAACGGCGAGCGAAAGATCATCGGGCACACGGCGCTCGTGGACGATGCAGCAGCCGAAGTCACGATAGAGGACTCCGGACGCGGCATTCCGCCCGACAAAGCAGAGCAGATCTTTGAACCGTTCTTCACCAGCAAGGCCGATGGAATGGGCATGGGGCTTTCCATTGCACGTACGATAGTCGAAAGCCACGGTGGTCGAATATGGACGGAGAATCGGCGCGGGGGCGGCACGATATTCCGGTTCAGCGTGCCGCTCGCTACGAGGGAGCTGCGCGGCATGCCTGCTCACACTGGCGCTCGTCACGAGGAGTCGGTAGGGCACAGACACTGAACTGAATGGTGGCCAGGGGCGGAATCGAACCACCGACACGCGGATTTTCAGTCCAGGCGCAAAAACGAGACAAGTGATTGATCAAAAGGAAGTTTATTCATGAAGTTGTGAAATATTTGGCGCCAGTTACGCACAGTTAGGTGCCTGATTGTATAGATACGGCCACTTGATATTTCACAGTAACCGAGGGTTGCCCGATGACCAGGCGCTCGCGTATGGGCGCTACCACACGTATTTTCGCGTCGGCTGCCGCCAGCAGAGGCCCAGCGCCGGCTGCGGTCAGCGTCGCCCCCGCAGTAGCGTTCGGATGCAGTACAACTCGCAGTGCGCGACACGCAGGCGTTGCCCGAGCTGCATGCGGCCTGCCCTGCTGCGCGCCTGAACGCGGAGCTTCTGCACCCGCGCCGCGAGCAGCTTGGCGCCGTGCCTAGCAGCCGCCCGCGAGCGGTATCGCGAATGGCGCAGGCCGCAAACCTTCACTTGCCACCAGTCGGCGCGTTCAACTACTTCGATCTTGATCTTCCTCATCGCCGAGCTCCTCTCAGTACGTCGCAGGTGTCAGTTGGCGCGCTCCGCGGCCCGATCTATGAGCTTACTCCGAGCGCTGAAAGCGCTTAGCGTAAGGACGATTTGATACTACGTAGTTCATCTGGTGGTTCGATTGCCACGTTGTGGTTCCGAGACCATGGAGGTCAACCCGGACTGTCCGCCTCGTGGTGGCTATACTTCAGCGCCATGGCCGGTCTGATTGCCAAGCTGAAAGGTGTCGTTGTTTCCCCGGACGCGCTTCGGCATGCATTAGGCCATGCTTGGGACAGCCTGATAGTTTGGGTGGTCGCGGCGGTTGTCACAGCGGTTGCCGCAGCAGTTGTCGGGGGATCGCTGCTGTACTCCAATCTCGAACACAAGCTCGCGAGTACCCCGCCGAGTCCCTCGCGTACCACAGGTACCACGAGTACGACTCTCGACTTCCCCGGCTACTTCACCATGCTTGATCAGTTGACCGGCCAGTTCAACGAGCGGGAAGAGTTCCTGGGGAGCCTGAAGGGTAAGAAGGTTCGATGGCGCGGATACGTGTCGTATGTGCGCGATTCCGACCGGTCTCCGCTGCAAATTGTGCTTGCCATCACTCCGACCCCGAGCGACGCGCCCCGAATGGCTTTAGTTTATTTCGGCGGAGACATGCGCGCCCGGCTGTACGCGTTACGGGAGAATGACTCTGTCGAGATTACTGGCACGTTCGATTCCGAGAACTGGCATGCCCCGTACATTCAGGGTGACACGATGCAGCTTCTTGCGGCTGCCCCGGCGGAGCTTGGCAGTCAAACACCTACGCCGCCGGCAAAAGGCTAACAAGTGCAGTGAGTGAGACGTGGTGGAGCCTCCCCCGCTACCACATTATTTTGCTGATCCTCCGGCGGCTCGTAACAGCGCCGTCTGAGTCTCCCGAACATCGGTTTCCAAGCGCGCCTCCTGCCTGGCGCACCCTTGCGGCGAGTGTCTCTGGTTTCGCGCTTCTTCGCTTGTGCGGCGCAGTCGATCCCTACGATGGCGATGGTCGTCACGACGGCAAGCGCTCCCACGCCGCCCGTCGCGGTACTCCCAGGGGACCTGCGAATAGCATCCCAGCTAACGCAGCGATGAGGAACGTATCGACCCGTTTCTGCAATATCTGCCGTGTGGCCTCAACAGTCGCCCAGCACGGCCGCTAGGCGCCATGCGCAGAGTTAAACGAGCATTGGGCCTTGAGTCGTGCTGCAGAGTTTACGCCCGTGCTACGCACCACCGGCCCCGTTTCAGAGCAGTGTACTCCGAGGGCCCTTCGTGCCTCGGCAGGGTTTATCCTCCGAGTCGCAGGTCGCGAGCGAACGCGAGGTGATCGATATGCAACTCATCACCGTGAGGATCGACAAGCCCGAAGCGACCAATTTCATTTTGGGCCAGACGCACTTCATCAAAACGGTGGAGGACGTTCACGAGGCGCTAGTGTCAGCCGTTCCGGGAATCCGGTTCGGGCTCGCATTCTGCGAGGCGTCCGGTAAGTGTCTAGTGCGCTGGTCGGGCACTGACTCCGCTCTCGAGGAACTCGCGCGCAAGAACGCCTTGGCACTCGCTGCGGGCCACACGTTCATTGTGTTTCTGGGCGATGGTTTTTACCCAATCAACGTCCTGAACGCGATCAAGATGCTCCCGGAGGTCTGTCGCATCTTCTGTGCTACGGCCAACCCGACCGAGGTCGTGCTGGCCGAGACCGATCAGGGACGAGGCGTTCTCGGTGTCGTCGATGGCTCACGCCCACAAGGTGTTGAGGAGGAAGCGGACATCGAATGGCGCCGGGGTCTGTTGCGGAAAATCGGTTACAAACTCTGAGTGGTTTGACATCCGGGGGAGACAGGCACTTTGGAGAGATGCTTCGTGCTCAGATCGGCGAGCGCCCTTAGGCATCATCTGGTGGCAGCGGAAGCGTCTGCTTGAGCGTGAGGCGCTCGTCAGCTTGGCAGTGAGGGCTGGGCAGGTTTCGCCGCTCACCCTCCCTTTTGATAGGTTCCGACAAGCTGCGCCTCCGCAGGTGTACCGCTTCGGGATCGCGCCGTTGTCGGCAAACGCAGCCGACGTCAGGACAAAGGCCATGGCCACGCCGCAAGAGACTACGCGCGTCGACCGAATTCGGTAAACCTCCGCCGCCGACTGAGCTGCTCGAGGCGCTGAAAGTGCGTCCCGCGCCAGTAAAAGCGCCCGCAGCCCGCGCAGTAGGTGAATCGGCGATACCTGCGGAAGACTCGCGTTGGCACTCGACCCGCCACTTCGGCGCGCGCCACTAGACGCAGCAGAGCATTGCAGCTCATACAGCGCGTGAACGGCCGCAGATCCTTCTTCAGCGAGAACGCGTGGACGATCTGCTCGACTTGACGATCGGAGTCCGTAGTTCGCACCCAATAGCCTCGCGTGAGCATCCGGTGCTTGAGCAGTCCCACGTCGCGTGTGAGGAGAATTCGTCGCTCACGTACCGAAATTGCAACCAATGACCGGTCATCGAGCTTCCTCGAGTACAGAGTGTCAAATCCGAGCAATCGCAGGTAGCGGGCGAGGCGGCCTAAATGCACGTCGGCCACAAATCGCGTCCGGCGCAGCGGCTTGGGTCGCAGCTTATGTAGTGATCGAATGTCGAACCGTTCAAACATCGGATAGACGGCCACCCGCTCGCCTCCCCTCAGACGGTGAGAGAAGCGCACGGATCTTCCGTCTACGATAATGAGGTCGATTTCCGTGTGCGGTGCCCCGAGAGCCTCAATGATGTCTTTGATCGCCGGCGCACCGGCAAAGGTGTGCGTGAAGCTGCGCTTGCGCCGTGACGCGGACAAGTAATCGTTAGGCTCCTCGTAGAAGCGGAATTCCGCTGCGGGCATCGCTGGCTGACTAGATCTAAGAGCCAATCGGCGTCCCGATCGGCCGACCATCCGTGCACCGATCTTGACGCTCAATTACGGGTGCGGACACCGCAGCACAGCCCGCGTCCGCTCATCTGCCGCACCAGCTCGCGTCGACTACTTTTGCTTCTGCAGCTCCAACAGCGCCAGCTTGGGTTCCTGCAGCCGCGGCCGCTCCGTGCCCTGCATGTTCTCGGCCTCGGCCTGCGACAGGAGCTGGGCGTCGCGGATCCAAGACTCGAGAAGTCGTTGCTTTTCGCCCTTGGTGAGCGCGGGTCCCTAACGACGTTCATGGGGGACTCGAAATGGTCCGCCGGGTCTAGTACAGCTGCATCTACGTCGAGTGTTTCTCTTGGACCGACCATTTGCGCTCTCTTGTACCGCCAGCTACAGAGCCAGAGACACGACGGCCCTGTCGTACTCTTCTGGCCTCACGTAGATGATGTATCCGAAGCTTCCCCTCCCATCTGCGACACCTGTGGACGCATACACGTTGACCCGGGCGTCCGAGAGTCTCATGTGAAGCTCGGCCAAGGCTCCGAGCTCATCATCGCCCTGGACCAATAAAGCGGGATGAGGCCCATCGAGCACGAGGCGAGCCTCCTGCGCTTCGCGTGCGAGCTTCCCAGTGTCCCCTGGAAAGAGCGTCAGGTGCGTGTGCAAGGGCCCAATCGGAACCGCCGTAAACGCGAGCAGGCTGATCCCGAGGTTCGCCAACGTCGTCAGCAATTTGTAAGCCTCTCCAGGCTGGTCTGTTATGGTAGTGGTGAAATAATCGACGCGTCGCACGCTGCACGCCATAATCGCCTCCAGCACTCTACGCTTGCACGGTCGCCACCTGGGCGACTGGCGTCCTACTACGAGCCGGGCCGGTAATAGGGCATTTGTCCTCGCAAATGGTCGGTGACGTCGATGATCTCGACCACATCTGGCACGGCCCTGCGCACCATCCGCTCAAACCCTTGTCTCAGGGTCAGTTGCGAGGAGGCACATCCCTGACACCCTCCGGTCATCTCAATGTAGAGGTGTCCGTCCGCGACTTTCATAAGCACAATCTTGCCGCCGTGCGCGTCGACAGCCGGATTGACTTCGCGGTCCAAGAGATCTTGGACGAGTGTTCGGATCTCGGCGTCCCCACGCTTGCCGGTGTGGATGCTCATTGGGCTCGAGAGGATAGCGGGCATGCCACTTCGCAGTTGCTCACGGATCACCGCGGCGATTTTTGGCTTGATCTCAGACCATGACGCTTCCGATTGCTTGCCAATGGCCACCACATCGTCGGCCACGAGCACGTGCCACACCCCAGAAATTTCGAACAGACGCTCTACGAGGGGTGATCCAGCCGCCTGCTCGCGGCTTATAAACAGGTGCATGCCACCGGGATGAACTGTGCGACTCACCGTGAATTTGCATGTGTTGACGTCCACCGTTGAGACTTCGGCACGGATCGTAATCGGCTGATTGGCGGCAACAGCGTCAGACATGTTCGACCGCCGCATTCGAGTTGTGCTCGCCGAGTGTGCGCAAGTAGTCAAATGAATAGATCCCCGAGTTGTGCCCGTCACTCCAGTCCACGCCGATGGCATAGTTGCCGATGCTGGTAATGACACGGGGGCTCACATCAAGACCGATGCGCCCCGGATCAAGGAGCTTACGACCGCTCATCTCCTCGATGCACAGCGCGCAA
>Ga0306920_100005361_pt1 | contig 16565 bp, 11 predicted proteins | sample flu12Cox44000170_FD_204666 | JGI IMG/M metagenome (GOLD analysis project Ga0306920, IMG submission 204666) | Lab enrichment of tropical soil microbial communities from Luquillo Experimental Forest, Puerto Rico - flux4day.12C.oxic.44.000.170 (v2)... | ecosystem: Environmental > Terrestrial >... | reverse complement strand
CCGTCTCGACATGACCAAGCCCGACGCGATCATGCTTTCGTCGCAATTCCAGCTCAAGCCGCTGGATGTGGTGTACGTGGGCACGGCCGCTTCGACGACCTTCAACCGTGTGTTGCAGCAGGTGCTGCCGACCATCCAGACCGTCTTCTACCTGAAGCAGATCGCGAAGTAAGCGCGCGTCTCATTGAGCTACGGAAAAAGACGGTGGAGCAACACCTAAACAACGGGATCGAATCGTGACCATACAAGCCAATAGCCAGGCGGCCCCGGCGGCCCGCACCGAGGAAGAGGACGTCGTCCTTGGCCAGTTGCTGCGCGTCATCATCGACGACATCGGCTGGCTCATCGCGATCGCGGCGGCGGTCATCGCCATGGCCGTGTTCTACTGCTTCATCGCAAAGCCGGTCTATACGGCCGACACCCAGGTTCGCGTGGAGCCTTCCGACTACACGTCGCAGGCCCTCACGCAAACGCAGACGGGTGCGAACATCAGTAGCGGCTCGTCATCGGGCAGCCTGCCCACCGACGCCGAGATCCAGATGATCAAGAGCCGCAGCGTGGTCGAGCCGGTGGTGAAGCAGTTCAAGCTGAACACCACCGTCACGCCGGTCACGCTGCCCTTGATCGGCAGCCTTTCCGCGCGTCTTGCGACGCCGGGTACGCCCTCGCGCCCGTGGTTCGGGCTCAGCAACTGGCTCAGCAACTATGCGTGGGGCGGTGAAGTCATCGACATCGACTCGATCGAGGTCACGCCCGAACTCGAAGGCCAGAAGCTCACGCTCACCGCGCTCGACCACGACCGCTACGTGATTTCGACGCCGGACGGCGCACGTCTTCTCGAAGGCGCGGTGGGCCAGGTCGAGCAGGGCGGCGGCGTGAAGCTGCTCGTGAACAAGCTTACGGCGCGTCCCGGCACCCGCTTCAAGGTCGTGCGCCTGAACGACCTCGACGCGATCAGCGGGTTCCAGAACGCGATTCAGGTGCAGGAGCAGGGCAAGCAGACGGGCGTGATCGACATCTCGCTCGAAGACAACGACGCCGGGCACGCGGCTGCGATCGCGAACGCGGTGGCGCAGTCGTATCTGCGCGAGCACGTGGCGACCAAGCAGGCCGACGCGAACAAGATGCTCGACTTCCTGCGCAGCGAGCAGCCGCGCCTGAAGTCCGACCTGGAGCACGCCGAAGCGGCGCTCACGGCTTACCAGAGCAAGTCGGGTTCGATCAACGCGAGCGACGAAGCGAAGATCTATCTGGACGGCAGCGTGCAGTACGAGCAGCAGATTTCCGCGTTGCAACTGCAGATCGCCTCGCTGCAACAGCGCTTTGGCGACCAGCACCCGGTGCTGATCGCGGCGCGCCAGCAGCTCGCCCAACTGCAGGCCGAGCGCGCGAAGTACGACACGAAGTTCCGCGACCTGCCGGCCACGGAAGTGAAGGCCGTGCAGCTGCAGCGCGACGCCAAGGTGGCCGAGGACATCTACGTGCTGCTGCTCAACCGCATTCAGGAGCTTTCGGTGCAGCGCGTGGGAACGGGCGGCAACGTGCGTATCGTCGATCCGGCCTTGCGTCCCGGCAACCCGTCGAAGCCCAAGAAGCTGCTGATCATCTCGGCGGCCTCGCTGCTCGGCATCATTCTCGGCACCGGCTTCGTGCTCATGCGCCGCAACATGTTCAAGGGCATCGTCGATCCGGATCAGATCGAGCGTTCGTTCCAGCTGCCCGTGTACGGTCTCGTGCCGCTTTCGCCGGAGCAGATGGCGCTCGAAAAGCGCGGCCCGGTGCGCGGCGGCACGCGCCTGCGCGAAGTGCTCGCCAACGCGCGCCCCAAGGACCTCACGGTCGAAAGCCTGCGTAGTCTGCGCACGTCCCTGCAGTTCAGCGTGATGGACGCGCGCAATCGCGTAGTCCTGCTGACGGGTTCGGTGCCGGGCGTCGGCAAGAGCTTCCTCACCGCGAACCTCGCCGTGCTGCTCGCGCATTCCGGCAAGCGCGTGCTGATGATCGACGGCGACATGCGCCGCGGCGCGCTCGAACGCTATCTGGGCGGCCCGCAGGAAAACGGCTTCTCCGAACTGCTCTCGGGGCAGATCGCGCTGGACGAGGCGATTCGCGCGACCGAAGTGGACAACCTGCACTTCATCTCGTGCGGCCGTCGCCCGCCCAATCCTTCCGAGCTGCTGATGTCGCCGCGCCTGGGTCAATACCTCGAGGGCCTCTCGAACCGCTACGACGTGCTGCTCATCGACACGCCGCCGGTGCTCGCCGTGACCGACGCGGCCATCATCGGCGGCCATGCGGGCTCGACCTTCCTCGTGCTGCGCTCAGGTCTTCACACCGAAGGCGAGATCGCCGACGCGCTCAAGCGTCTGCGCAACGCCGGCGTGCGTGTGCAGGGCGGCGTGTTCAACGGCGTGCCGGCGCGCACGCGCGGCAACTACGGCTATGGCTACGCGAACGTGCGCGAGTACCTGAGCGCATGACGCATACGCACCCATCAAGCACAGCAAAGGAGAACACGCGATGAAAGTGACCGTGCTCGTGCCGACGTATCGGCGTCCTGAGGATCTGTCGCGCTGTCTTTCTGCGCTCCTGCGCCAGCAGCGCGCGCCCGACGAGATCGTGGTGGTGGCGCGTGCCGACGACGCGGCGACGCACGCATGCCTCGCCGAACACGTCACGCCCCGCGTGCTCAACGTGGAAGTGGCCATCGTCGAGGAGCCGGGGCAGGTGGCGGCGCTCAATCGCGGCATCGAGGCCGCGACGGGCGACGTGATCGCCATCACCGACGACGACGCCGCGCCGCGCGCCGACTGGCTGGCGCGTATCGCGGCGGCCTTCGAGGCCGACCCGAAGCTCGGCGCACTGGGCGGCCGCGACTGGGTGCACGAGGGCGGCCGCATGATCGACGGCGAGCGTACGCTCGTCGGCAAGCTGCAGCGCTCGGGGCGCATCATCGGCAACCATCATCTGGGCGCGGGCGGCGCACGCGAAGTCGATCTGCTCAAGGGCGCGAACATGAGCTATCGCCGCGCGGCGATCGGCGAGCGGCGCTTCGACCGGCGCCTGCGCGGCACTGGCGCGCAAACGCATAACGACATGGCGTTCAGCATGAGCGTGAAGCGCGCGGGCTGGAAGCTCGTGTACGACCCGCTCGTGGCCGTCGACCACTATCCCGCGCCGCGCCCGGGCGAAGACCCGCGCAACGCGCAGACGCTCGCCTCGATCCGCAATGCCGCCTACAACCTGCATCTGATCCTGCTCGGCCATCTCACGCCGCTGCACCGCGAAACCGCCTGGTGGTGGTACGCGCTCGTCGGCACGCGCGTGTATCCGGGCCTCGTGCATACGGGCCTGAGCGCCATGCGCGGCGGTTCCGCCGGCGCGGCATTCGCACGCTGGCGCGCGGTGCGCGGCGGCGCACGAGAGGCGCGCCGCGCGCTCGTTTGAGCGGCGCGGCCAACGACTACACGGAGGACCCTGAATGAGCGGTACGCAAGTCCACGTCCACCTTTTCTATGGCGCCGATCCGCGCCGCTATCGCAAAGGCGAGAACATCGGCAGCCTGTATGGCTACCATCACGCGGAATCCGCGGAATTCGCCCTCAATTACGCGCAGGACGTGAGCGAAAGCACGCCCATGCGCTTCGTGCGTCGCGGGCTGAAGGCGGCGCTCGGCTTCGACTTCGTTCATGCATGGCGCAATCGCCGCGCGATTCTGCAGTCCGATGTGATCTGGACGCACACCGAACAGGAGCATCTGGCCGTGGCGCTGGTGCTGCTCATGCATGCGAAGAAGGGCGGCGCGCGCCCGCTGCTGCTCGCGCAAAGCGTTTGGCTGCTCGACCGCTGGCCGGGCTATGGCGCGCTGCGCCGCGCGATTTACAAGCGGCTGCTCCGGCGCGCCGACCTGCTCACCACGCTCGCCAGCGAGAATGCCGCGCTTTGCCGCGAGTATTTTGGCCGCGAAGCCCGTCACGTGCTCTACGGTCTGAATACGAACGACTTCCCGCTGCTGCCGCCGTCGCACTGGAAGCCGCACACGCCGGTACGCGTGGCCGCGATCGGCAACGACCGCGACCGCGACTGGACCACGCTCGTGAGTGCGCTCGGCAACGATTCGCGCTACCAGGTGCGCATCGCCACGCGGCGGCGCATGCCCGCTTCGGCACGCGCGGAGAACGTCGAAATCGTGCGCGTTTCGGGCATCCAGCAACAGCATGCGCTCTATGACTGGGCGGACCTGATCGTGGTGCCGCTGCGTCCCAACACGCATGCTTCGGGCATCACGGTGATGCTGGAAGCCGCCGCGCTCGGCAAGCCGATGATCGCGACGAAGGTGGGCGCGCTCGAAGACTACTTTGACGAAAAGGCCGCGTCTTATGTCGAGCCGTTCAACCCACAGCAGTTGCGCGACGCCGCGAATGCGCTAGTGGCCGACCCGGCGCGCGCGCTCGAACAGGCGCGCGAGGCCTGCGAGCAGCTGCGCACACGCGACCTGACCACGCAGCACTTCGCACGCCAGCATGCGCAGCTCACGCGCGAGATGCTGCACGCGCGTGACGCGCTCGACGGCGAGTCGATCGCGAGCGAACCGCGTGGCCGGAGCGTGGCCGCGCGCGGGATGTGATCATGGAAGTCACGACCGCTATCCCCGCGCCCGCGCAGCCGGCGAGATCGCAGGGCCGTCCCCGCGGCGGCCTGCGCAGCCTGTTCGGCCGCGATACGCTGCCGCCGCTCGCCTTGTGGATTTTCACGGCGCTCCTGATCGGCGCGCACCAGGGCACCGTGCTCACGCTCGCGTTTCCCGTGCTTTCGATCGCGGTGGGCCTGTGGCTGTACTTCGTGAACCCGGTGCGCTATATCGGCTTCATGTGGTGGCTGTGGTTCCTGAGCCCCGAAGTGCGCCGCCTCGCCGACTACGGCAAGGGCGGTTTCACGCCCACGAGCCTCATCCAGGTCGCGCCGCTCGCCGTCACGATGATCAGCGGCATCTCGCTGCTGCGCTATTACCCGATCCTCGGGCAGAGGCGCGGCCTGCCGCTGCTGCTCGCGCTGCTCGGCATCGGCTATGGGTTCGCGGTGGGCGTGGTGGGGAGCGGCCCGGCCGCAGCCGTGTATGACCTCGCGAACTGGATCTACCCGTTCCTGATCGGCTTTCACATCATGGTGCTCACGCGCCAGTATCCCGAGTGCAGCAAGACCATCGTCAACACCTTCATCTACGGCATGCTCGTGATGGGCGCGTATGGCCTCGTGCAGTTCTTCATCATGCCGCCGTGGGATGCCATGTGGATGATCGGCTCGGACATGAACTCGCAGGGCGACCCCGTGCCGCTCGGCGTGCGCGTGTTCAGCACGATGAATTCGTCGGGCCCGTTCGCGTTCGCGATGATGGGCGCGATGGTGTTCGTGATGGCTGCCCAGCACCGTGTGCGCTGGGTCGCGGCGGCGTTCGGCTTCTTCTCGTTCGCGCTCTCGCTCGTGCGCTCCACGTGGGGCGGCTGGGCGATCGCCATGCTGATCCAGCTGATGAAGTCGAGCAACAAGGTGCGTATCCGCATCATCATCAGCGCGGTCGTGCTCGCGGGTGTGTGCGTGCCGCTGCTCACGTTCGGCCCGGTGGCGGACCGCATGCAGCAGCGCCTGAATTCGCTCGTCAACCTGAAGGACGATCAGAGCTACGCGGCGCGTAACCAGTTCTACGCCGACTTCGCAAAGAAGGCCTTTACCGACGTGACGGGCGAGGGCCTCGGCGCCACCGGCGCATCGACGAAGCTCTCGAGCAACAACGGCCAGCTCGGCCAGTACGGCAGCTTCGACAGCGGCGTGATGAACATTCCGTTCGTGCTGGGCTGGCCGGGCACGCTGCTCTATATGTCGGGCGTGCTGTGGCTGCTCGCGCGCGCGGTGCGCGTGTCGCTGCGCATGCCCGAGGATCGATACGTTTGCGCGTGCCTGAGTCTCGCGGTGTCGATTTTCGCCATGCTCGTGTTCACCAACTCGCTCGTGGGCACCGGCGGCCTGCTGCTCTTTTCGAGCGTGTTTTCCATTCTCAGCGCGGGGCACTGGACGAAGTTGCAGCGTCGTGCCCTTACCACGGAGGTCTCCGATTGAGAGTCGCAATCGTCACGCATGTCGTGCGCCACAACGACGGCCAGGGCCGCGTCAATCATGAAATCGCGCGCGCCGCGCTCGACGAAGGGTTCGAGGTGACACTGGTCGCCTCGCATGTCGCGCCCGAGCTGCTTGCCCACCCCAAGGTGAAATGGGTGAGCGTGCAACCTTCGCGCGCGTGGCCGACCAACCTGCTGCGCCAGCAGGTGTTCGCCCTGAAGAGCGCGCTGTGGCTGCGCCGCCACCGGCGCGAATATGACGTGCTCCATGTGAACGGTTTCATCACCTGGGCGCACGCCGACGTGAACACCGCACACTTCGTGCACGGCGGCTGGGCGCGCAGCAAGTACTACCCGTTCGGTCTCACGCGCGGCGTGTGGTCGGCCTATCAGTTCGTGTACACGCGTGCGAACGCCGTGCTCGAGCGTTGGGCATATCGGCGCTCGCGCGTGATCGCCGCGGTCTCGCGCAAGGTCGCCGACGAAATTCGCGCGTCCGGCGGCCATCCCGTGGAGCGTCTCGACGTGATCTACAACGGCGTGGACACGCGCGGCTTCTCGGCGGCAAGCGCCGACCGCGCCAGGTTCTCGCTGCCCGCCGGCGCGTTCCTGCTGCTCTTCGTGGGCGATCTGCGCACGCCGCGCAAGAACCTCGGAACGGTGCTGCACGCGCTCAAGCAGATGCCGGGGAACGTGCATCTGGCCGTGGCCGGCTACTTGCCGGGCAGCCCGTATCCGGATCTCGCCCGCGAACTCGGCGTCGAGTCGCGCGTGCATTTTCTCGGTCTAGTGCGCGAAATGCCCACGCTGATGCGCTCGGTCGATACTTATGTTTTTCCTTCGCGCTACGAAGCGATGAGCCTTTCGCTGCTCGAAGCGATGGCGGCGGGCCTGCCTGTCGTGACCGCGCGCACGGCGGGCGGCGCGGAGATCATTACGCCCGAGTGCGGCATCGTGCTCGAAGACCCCGACGATGTGCCGGCGCTCGCCGACGCGGTGAAAACGCTCGCCCGCGACACACCGCGCCGCCTCGCGATGGGCGAGGCGGCGGCGGAGCTTGCCGGGCAGTTCGGCTGGGCGCGTATGGCCGCGCAATACATCGCGCTCTACCGCCAACTGGCCGGCGGCGCGAACCAGACCGTGCGCCACGAAGAACCGACGCTGCCGGGCGGGCAGACGCTCCAGCGCGCAGAAACCCCCTGACAACCGCATACGTGCAGAACAAGGACACGCGATGACCACACAATCCATTCAATCGCTACAGATCGGCATGCACTGGTTCCCCGAGCGCGCAGGCGGGCTCGATCGCATGTACTACTCGCTGGTCGGCGCGCTGCCCGGTGCGGGCGTGCGCGTGCGCGGCGTCGTGGCCGGCTCGCCCAAGGTGGCCGAAGACAGCGGCGGCGCGATCCACGGCTTCGGCTCCGCTTCGCGCTCGCTGCCGTTGCGCCTCATGGACGCGCGCCGCGCGCTGCGCCGCGAGATTCGCCGCCATCGGCCCGACGTGATCTCGTCGCACTTCGCGCTCTACACCTTCCCCGGTCTCGACGTCACGCGCGGCATTCCGCAGGTTTCGCACTTCCAGGGACCCTGGGCCGACGAGAGCTTCGTGGAGGGCGCGGCCACACTGAGCCAGCGCATCAAGCATTCGCTGGAACAATCGGTCTATGAGCGCTCGTCGCGGCTCATCGTGCTTTCCCGTGCCTTTGGCGACATCCTCACGCGCCGCTACGGCATTTCGCCGGAACGCGTGCGCATCGTGCCGGGCTGCGTGGATACCGCGCATTTCGACCCGGCCTGCACGGTCGCGGAAGCGAGGCTGAAACTCCAGTTGCCGCAAGGCCGCCCGATCATCCTGGCCGTGCGCCGCCTCGTGCGCCGCATGGGTCTGGAAGATCTGATCGATGCGATCAGGATGGTGAAGCAACGCCATCCAGATGTGCTCCTGCTGATCGCGGGGCGCGGCCGTCTGGAGTCCGAACTTCAGCAACGCATCGACGAAGCGGGTCTCGCCGACAATGTGAAGCTGCTCGGCTTCGTGCCCGACGCGCATCTGCCTTCGCTCTATCGCGCCGCGACGCTGAGCGTGGTGCCGACGGTCGCGCTGGAGGGCTTCGGCCTGATCACGGTGGAGTCGCTTTCCGCCGGCACGCCGGTTCTGGTGACGCCGGTCGGCGGCCTGCCGGAAGCGGTGGCGGGCTTGTCGCAGGATCTCGTGCTGCCGTCTACGGGCGCGAATGCGATTGCCGATGGCATCGACGGCGCGCTTTCGGGCCGCATCAAGCTGCCAGATGAAGCAGCGTGCAAGGCCTATGCGCGCGAGCACTTCGATAACGCCGTGATCGCGACGCGCGTGGCTGGCGTCTACGCGGAAGCAATCGCCGCGCACTGAAGCATCCCAGGTTCAAAAGAAAACCGCCGCTCGGAGTAGCGGCGGTTGATTCGCAGGACAGAGGAAAAAGAAGGCGCACTTAGCGGCTTATTGCACTTCGAGCACGCGTTCCCGCGCTTCTTCGTACATCCAGCGCAACGTGTCTTCGAGGTGCCTGCGCGAGCTGTCGCCGACGATCGCGCGCAGCTTCGCGTTCGAGCCGATCAGCTGGCGCACCTCGTTGGCGCGCACGAAACGCGGATCGACGTTCACCTCGATCTCGTAGCCGGCAATGCGCGCGAGCATGCCGAGCAGCGCGCCGAGCGTCTGGCCGCTGCCCGAACACACGTTGACGGTGGCGCCGCGCGGCGCGGCGTGAATGAGCTGCGCATAGGCGTGCACGACGTCGCGCACATCGGAGAAGTCGCGGGCCACGTGGATGTTGCCGAGCGAAATGGTCTTTTCGCCGCGCGCGTAGTGATCGACGATCTTCGGAATCAGGAAGTCCGGCGACTGGCCCACGCCCGTGTAGTTGAACGGGCGCGCGATGATGATCGGCAATTGCGCTTCCCAGCGCTTCGCGACGTATTCCATCGCGAGCTTGCTCACCGCGTAGTCGTTGGCGGGCTGCGGCGCGACCTTCTCGTAGATCACGCCATTCGTGGCATTGCCGTAGATATTTGCGCTGCTCGCGAGCAGCACGGCGCGCGGCACGTGCTTCTGGTGCGCGAGCGCCTCTAGCAGGTTGCGTGTGCCAACCACGTTCACGACGTAGGTGCGCGCGATGTCGCTGTCGGCCACGTGGGCCACCGCGGCGAGATGCACGACCACGTCGGGCTGCACCGACTCGAGCGCATGCGCGATCGCGCCGCGGTCGAGGAGGTCGGCTTCGATTGCGGTGACGCCGAAGGGGAAGGCTTCTGTGCTGAGCGATTCGCCGGCCCGCACGGTGCCCCACACGCGGTAGCCGTCCGCCGCGAGGCGGGCGGCCATGTAGCGGCCCGTAAAGCCGCCTATGCCCGTGATGAGCGCGCGCGGGCGGCTTGCAGGATCAGAATGTGTCATGGCGTTCGTTGCGTGCGAGGTCGGCCGTGACCATCATCTGGCAGAGCTGCTCGAGCGAAGTCTGCGGCTTCCAGCCGAGCTTTTCCTGTGCCCTGGTCGCGTCGCCAATGAGCAGATCGACTTCGGCGGGGCGGTAGTAGCGCGGGCTCACGCGCACGAGCGTGCGGCCCGTGGCGACGCAGATGCCGGTTTCGCGCTCGCCGTGGCCCGACCATTCGAGCTGGAAGCCGGCAGCGGAGAAGGCCATCTTCACGAAGTCGCGCACGGTCTCGGTGCGGCCCGTGGCGAGCACGTAAGTGTCGGGCTCGTCGGCCTGCAGCATGCGCCACATGCCTTCGACGTATTCGGAGGCATAGCCCCAGTCGCGCTTCGCGTCGAGGTTGCCGAGTTCGAGCATGTTCAGCTTGCCGAGCTTGATCTTGGCGACGCTGTCGGTGATCTTGCGGGTGACGAACTCGCGGCCGCGCAGCGGCGACTCGTGATTGAAGAGAATGCCGCTCGTCGCGAAGATGTCGTAGGACTCGCGATAGTTGATGGTGGACCAGTGGGCGAACAGCTTGGCAACGCCATAGGGGCTGCGCGGGTAGAACGCCGTGTCCTCGCATTGCGGGATGGCCTGGACCTTGCCGAACATTTCGGAGGTCGAAGCCTGATAGAAGCGCGCTTTCGGATTCACCACGCGAATCGCTTCGAGCAGGTTCAGCACACCGATGCCGGTGACTTCGGCCGTCGTGACGGGCTGGTCGAACGACACACCCACGAAGCTCTGGGCGGCGAGGTTGTAGACCTCCCTGGCCTGAGCGCGCTCGATGAGGCGCAGGGTCGAGCCCGCGTCCGTGAGGTCGTGCTCGACGAGTTCGAGCGAGGGATGATCGAGAATCCCCAGCTCGTTCATGCGCCAGAAGTTCACGGAGCTGGTGCGGCGGTAGGTGCCGGTGACCTTGTAGCCCTTGTCGAGCAGAAGGCGCGTGAGGTAGGCGCCGTCCTGGCCGGAAACGCCGGTGATGATCGCATTGCGACGTTCGTTCATGTCATGTGCCTTTGAAGTATCGAACGGGATTCAGGAATTACGATTGCGGGCTCGACTGGCTCACGCGCGCAGTGAGGTCGACCGGCTCGGCGAAGGAGCGGCGGCGCGGGCCGCGCGTGAGGCGGCGCTCGAAGAGGAGCCAGCTCGCGCTTGCGTAGGCGAGCGTGAGGACGAGCGCAATCGCGGCGCTCGTGATGCGGCTGTAATGAAGCGGCCACACCGCGTAGAGAATCGTGAGGTGAATGAGGTAGATCGTGTAGCTGATGGTGCCGATATACACGAGCACCGGATTCGAGAGCAGGCGCCGCACGATGCCTTTGGACTGCAGCGCGAATACGACGACGGAGGTGCAGAGCACGAGCGAAACGCTATAGAGCATCGCATTCGAGAGCGGCGTATTCATGGCGCGAAAACGCGGGTACTGCAGGTGCAGCCACGCCAGCACGCCAAGCGCCGCGAAAAGGAGCACGGCCGCAGGCCACTTGAAGGGCTCGAGCGCGTTGCGGTCGTGGCGCACCAGCACGGCGAGCAGGGCGCCCGAGGCGAGCAGGTCCATGCGGAACGGCGTGAGGTAGTAGATCGGCCAGTAGGTGTCGAACCACGGCGTCGCGACGGCGCGCAGCGCGGGCACGAGGAAGATGAGCGCGGCGGCCACCACGGCCATGAGCCGTTGCGGCAGGAGCAGCACGACGAAGGGCCACACGATGTAGAACTGCTCTTCCACGGCGAGCGACCAGAGAATGTTGAGGCTGTCGTGGCCGCTCTGGCCGAGCGCGTCGCCGATATTGGTGGCGAAGAACGCATACCAGGGCCAGTAGTGCGCCCAGCCGAAGCCGAACAGCAGCGACGACACCACGAGCAGCAGCACATAAGGCGGAAGGATGCGGCGCACCCGGCGCGCATAGAAGTAGCTGAAATACGATTGCCCGCGCGCCTTGCGCTCGAGCAGGATGCCGGTGATGAGAAAGCCGCTCAGCACGAAGAACAGGTCGACACCCATCCACAGCGGCGCGTGCAACGCGTGCTGTGCGAACACGGCAAGCACGGCGATGGCGCGCAGGCCGTCCAGCTGGACGATGCGGTGGGAATGGTCGGCAATGCCTTGTTGATTGACGAGGCGGCTAACGGTCATCGGCTCTCCGGTGGGTTCATGCATGCGCAGTTGCGTCGCGATTCATTCTAGAAAGAATTAATTGCTCAAAAACCTGAAATATATCGGTGTGGATTTTAAAATTTGAATATTCGAATTTGCGCAATATGAAATTGGTATTGCGGTCTGGAAATCGGGATCGGAGACTGTCCGGCATGGCCTGCGGGCAAGGCGTGCGAGCTCGCGCATTTATTTCCGTTTCGCACCGAAATGGGTCATAAATACTGAATTTTTTTGAATTATTTTCCCTTTTTTGGGTGCGATTTTTCACACGATTTGTACGGCATTATCCGGGCAGATTGCCGTCATCAGACCGGAGGAATTGCCTTGCTGTTATCGAATCCCGATCGCCGCTTGCGCAGGACGCTGGCGCTGGCCGCGATGTGCACGTTCATCTGCACGTCGTCGGTTCAGACCATCGCTGCGCCGCAACTCAACGTGACGACCTCGTGGATCGGCAATACCTTTGGTAACGGCGAGGGCACGTGGATGCAGATCAACGTCACGGCCATTGCGGTGACGCCTGAAGGCAAGGTGTTCACCAACGCGCCGTGGGACGAGAGCGGGGCCGAGATCAGCGCGTACCAGGACGGCAAGCCGCTCGGCTTCGCCGGGGGCACGCATGGCTGGGGCGGCGCGGGCGGCAACGCCGTGGCCGTGAACCATCGCTATCTGTATGCGGCCGTTGGTGTCGGCAACGAGAAGGGCCACCTCGTCGGCGCTGGCGTCTGGCCGGAGAAGGGCAGCCAGTGGTACGGCATCACGCGCCGGCCGCTCGACGAGCCGAAGCGCGCCGCCGCGTTCCAGGCCTCGCCCGATGCACTCAATCCGCATGCGCAGCTTTCTGCGGCGTTCCTGAAGATCAATGAGGTGCCCGCAGGCACGCATGCCGACATTGGCGGACTCGCCGCGACGGATTCGACGCTGTACGTGAGCAACACGCCGCTGAACCGCATCGAGGTCTACGACGCGAACTCGATGCAGCGCAAGACGCAATGGGACGTGCAGGCGCCGGGCCGCATCGCGCTCGCGGCGGACGGGTCGGTGTGGGTGCTCACCGGCGGCGGCCACGCACCACGCGTCGAGCACTATTCGGCGCAAGGCAAGCGACTCGACGACGCGCTCACGCTGCCTGACGATGCGCTCGCCGTGGATCTCGCGTTCGATCCACAGCAACGCCTGCTGATTGCCGACAACGGTCCGCGCCAGCAGATCCTCATTTACACGCGCAATGGCAAGGCGTGGACGCAGAGCGCCACGCTCGGCGAACGCGGCGGCATTTTCTCGGGCGTCGCAGGGCGGCCGGGGCCGGGTCGTTTCAATGGCCTCACGAGCGTTGCCACCGATGCGCGCGGCAACATCTACGTCTCGACCAACGGTGTCGGGCCGCAGCATGACGACAGTATCGGCGCGGGTCTGGGCGCGACGCTGGAGGCCTGGACGCCGGCGGGCAAACGCCTCTGGAATCTGGAAGGCCTGCTCTTCGTGGACGGTGCGTGGGTGGACCCGCAGCGCCCCAACAGCGTCTATACGGGCAACAAGCGTTTCGAGCTCGATTTGTCGAAGCCGCCGGGGCAGGATTCGAAATACGTCGGATTCCTCTCTAATCGCTTCCGCTATCCCGACGACCCGGTGTTTCACACCGACCAGTGGCCGGGGCTACCTACCGCGCGCGCACTGAACGGCCACACGTTCCTGTTCCTCACGGACATGTACGCGGATCATTTGAAGATCTATCGCTTCGACGCGCAGCGCGACGGCGAGACCGCGATTCCCTCGGGCTTCATCGCGGGGCGCGGCCGCGGGGTGCAGAACGTGCCGAACGCGCCGCCCGGCGGCGACTGGATCTGGCGCGATGCGAACGGCAACGGCGCCTTCGACACCGACGAATTCACGCGCAATCCGGGCCGCGACCATCTGGCAGGCGGCTGGGGCTGGTGGATCGACACGCGCGGCGACATCTGGCGCGCGCGCGACGACAAGGGCATCTGGCGCTTCCGCTTCGGCGGCCTCGACGCGAAGGGCAACCCGATTTACTCGTACGACAAGCTCGACAAGTACGCGATACCCGCGCCGTTCACCGAGGTGCATCGAGCGATCTACGAGCCGCAGACCGACACGCTCTACGTCACCGGCTACACCGCCGATTCGCCGCACGATCCCGGCTTCTGGAAGGAAGCGGGGCGCGTGCTGGTGCGCTACGACAAGTGGTCGAGCGGGCATCCCGAGCAGCGCTACATGCTGCGCCTGCCGTGGGACCCGAAGGCGAAGCCGCCAGTCACGCCCGCGGGGCTCACGGTGGAGGGGCAGTACGTGTTCGTGGTCGAGCCGGCGGGCAACGTGCACGTCTACGACAAGGACAGCGCGAAGGAAATCGGCAGCTTCGGTCCAGGGCCGGAAGTGGGCAATGCCTCGGGGTGGGTCGACGTGCCGTTCGGCATCACCGCGCATCGCGAGCCCAACGGCGAATACCTCGTGTTCGTCGAGGAAGACGCACGCGGCAAGGTGCTCATGTACCGCTGGAAACCGGCCTGACCCTTGCGGGCCACGCAACTGGATACCCAATGGATAAAGGCATACTGCGCAACGTCGCAATCAATCTGTTCGGTCTCGTGCTGCCGACCTTCGTGTCGCTCGTCACGGTGCCTTCGTATATCCGCCTGCTCGGCGTCGAGCGCTATGGCGTGATCGCGCTCGTGTGGACCTTGATCGGCTACTTCAGCGTGCTCGATCTCGGCATGAGCATGGCCGCGCAGAACCAGATCTCGAAGGCGTATGCGTCGAAGGACGCCGACGCCTGCGAGCGCGTGTTCTGGAGTGCGTTCTGGCTCAACTTCGCGACCGGCGCGATTGGCGGCCTGCTCATCTATTCGGGCGGCGCGCTCTATACCGCGTATTTCACGCACGTCACGCCCGAATTGCGCCGCGAGGTCTATCTCGCGCTGCCCTGGCTCGCCGTTGCGATTCCGGTGGCGAATGTCTCGTGGGTGTTCGCGGGCGCGATCAACGGCGCGGAGCGCTTTGGCATCTACAACACGAACCAGACGCTCGGCACGTTCCTGTTCCAGCTGCTGCCGCTCGGCGCCGCCTGGGCTTTCGCACCGAATCTGCAAACCGTGCTGGCCGCCGCCGTGTTCGCGCGTTTCGCGGCGGCCGTGCTGCTCGGCCGCTCCGCGCTGCGCGTGCTGGGTATTCAGAAGGTGCGCGGGCCGCGCCTCGATACCTCGAAGGCGCTCTTCAATTTCGGCGGCTGGATGCTCATTGCGAGCATCACCACGATGATCGCGGATTCGCTCGACCGCATGATGCTGGGCGCGGGCCTCGGCGCGCGCTTCGTGACCTACTACACGGTGCCGCAGAACCTCGTGACGCGCCTGAACATGGTGCCCAACGCGCTCGTGCGCACGCTGTTTCCGCGCCTCTCGGCGCTGGGCCGCGAGCATGCGGATGAAATCGCCGCGCAGTCGCTGCAGTTTCTCAATGCCGTGTTCACGCCCATCGGCATCGGCGCGATCGTCGTGCTTCAGCCCTTCCTGCATATGTGGGTGGGGCCCGTGATAGCCGGGCATGGCGCACCGGTTGGACGCGTGCTGATCATCGCCGTCTGGCTCGTCGGGCAGGCGAGCGTGACGCGCATTCTCATCCAGTCGCAGAACAACCCTGCCGCCGCTGCGCGTGTCGGGCTCGTGGAGCTGCCGCTCTTCGCGGGGCTTTTATGGCTCGGCATTGCGCGTTTTGGCTTGCCCGGCGCGGCCGCTGCCGTGCTTCTGCGCGCACTGTTCGATTACGTTGCGCTGCTGTGGCTCTCGCGCATCCACAGCCGCACGATCATCGTCGACATGTTCGCACACCTGAGTTTTCTCGCTGCCGCGCTGGCCATTGCGTGGTGGCTGCCGGACGCGCCGTACGCGATCGGCGCCGGTGTCGTGCTCGCGCTCGCCAACCTGGTGTGGTCCGTTGCGACCACGCCCATGCTGCGCGGCTACGCCCGTTCCCTTCTCTTTCGACTGAATTCACGGAAAAGCGCATGAGTCACGAACTGATCGACGAAGCGGCGCCGTCCGAAAGCGCCGCCGCGCCCATTCAACGGCGCGAAGCCATGATGTCGCGACGCCCCGAAACGGGCGCCGTCATGCCCCTGCGCCCGGCACTCGCCGCTGGCCGTGCGCCGCGCGTGGCGATCGTGCACGACTGGCTCGTCACGTACGCAGGCGCGGAGCGCGTGCTCGAGCAGATCCTCGCCTGCTTTCCGGAGGCCGACCTGTTCTCGGTCGTCGACTTCGTCGATTCGAAAGACCGCACGTTCCTGCGCGGCAAGCGCGCCACGACCTCGTTCATCCAGAAACTGCCCGGCGCGCGCAAGCGTTATCGCGCGTACCTGCCTTTCATGCCGCTCGCCATCGAGCAGCTCGACGTGTCGGGCTACGACGTGGTGATTTCGAGCAGCCACGCAGTGGCCAAGGGCGTGCTGACGGGACCGGACCAGTTCCATATCAGCTACGTGCACTCGCCGATCCGCTATGCGTGGGACCTCCAGCACCAGTATTTGCAGGAGTCGAGCCTCACGCGCGGTCCGAAGTCGATGCTCGCGCGCCTCATCCTGCACTACATCCGCAACTGGGACGTGCGCACGGCGAATTCGGTGGACCAGTTCGTTGCCAACTCGGAGTTCATCGCGCGACGCATTCAGAAGGTGTATCAGCGCCAGGCCGAGGTGGTTTATCCGCCCGTCGATGTCGACGCATTCGAGCTGGAGACGGAGAAGGAAGACTTCTACATGACCGCCTCGCGGCTCGTGCCGTACAAGAAGATCGATCTGATCGTCGAGGCTTTCGC